>ENA-OPCB01000390-OPCB01000390.1-human-gut-metagenome-genome-assembly--contig:-NODE-390-length-29636-cov-3.025422_pt1 | contig 29636 bp, 25 predicted proteins | sample MGYA00241561_ERZ501473 | MGnify/ENA primary metagenome ERZ501473 (study PRJEB25962, sample SAMEA2042519) | human gut metagenome | biome: human gut; feature: human-associated habitat; material: faeces... | reverse complement strand
TCCCTTTCCAGGGGAGCCCCTTCAGCCTCTTGGGTATTTCTCCAAACGTAAGCACGAGTGATATTATAGTATTTAATGTAGTATTCTGTCAAGGGGTTTTTTTCAGTAATTTATTAATTTATCAATTCGCTATAATTTCTCCATTTTTACAGGATAAACAAACAAAAAAAACGGAGCGTATATCCTACGCCCCGCCAAAAACTATTTTTATCTTTCTTTTTCTTTCAGTATCCGAACCTTAATACAGATCGTAGCACTGCAGGCTCATGCAGCTTACCTTCTGAGTTTCTGCATCTAATTCAATTCTACAGTTTTTAAAATAATCATCATCTGCATACCATGTATAAGAATGAAGGGTATCGCCCTCATATACATCCGAAGCCTCTCCATATGCGGCAAGCACTTCGTCTTTTGCAGAACCAATCTGTACATTTCCCGGGAAGATCACTGATAAATTACCGTCTTCTACATCGTATTCATCAATATAGATTCCGCCAACTTTACAATCTACAATCTTCAATGCAGCATCTGTTTCATTTATCATGTCAAACATAATGGAATGTCCATACTGGTCATTGAAAAATGCGAGTTCATATTCGTCTGGATTTACCATGTACTCTGCGGATTTATCACCAGTATCTAACTGAAAACCAATTGCTTCCAGATCTTTCATCTCACACGGAAGTGTGATGACTTTATCATTGATCTGAACCGTATATGTATTCCACGCTGCTCCAAGCTCACCACTTGGTACTGCTTTCGACGCCTCTTCTTTTGCTTCATCTGCATCATCAGGTTCTTCTATATCTTCTACAATCGCCGGAATATCATCTACAATATCGCTGGTCGCATCTCCTGCGAACACATACAAAGCAAGATAGATAATAGATATGATCAATCCACCTACAGCTCCGATAATCGTAAATAATTTCGCCTTTTTAGCCGCTTCTTTTGCTCCTGCATAATCTCCTATTTTCTGAAGGGAATTAATCTTAGCCGCATATACAATTCCGACAATTCCCAATGGCAGACAGCAAAGAAGTGTACATAAAATAGAAAAAATCATATATGGGGTTCCGCTGATCGGTTTCTCACCCGGCATATTTCCATTGTTATACCCTGGATTATACCCCTGATTGTATCCTTGATTGTATCCTTGATTGTATCCTTGATTGTATCCCTGATTATAGTTCTGCCCGTTATTAGGCTGTTGCCCATTACTGTACTGATAATTGTATGAATTATTTTCAGCCTCCGGCTGGTTTGATGCGCTATTCTCCTGCGCTGCATTTTCTACAGGTGTTCCACATGTCGGGCATACTTTTGCTCCCTCCGGAATATCTCCTCTACAAAACTTACACTGCATACTCATTCCTCCTTACCTATACTTTCGTCGGTGCCAATAGCACGAATGGATATGTATCTATGTTACGTACAATGCCGTATATTAATAAAATTGCAAGTACAACATAGGGGATCCACACCGGAATACGTCTGCTTATATTTTCCTCTCCTGTCAACATCCACTGCACCAGACAAGCAGCAATGTACAACCCAAGCCACGGAAGCAATATGATCAGCAGCGGATTATATCGAAACGCCTGATATAACTGTCCGTGAAGTAACGAATAACATGCCCTTCCTGCTCCACAGCCGGGGCAATAATAACCGGTTACCTCTCTCACAAGGCAGATAAGCCAAACTTTTTCCTGTGGTTTATTATAATATAAATACACCATTCCGACAAGTAATATTGCAAAAATACTCAAGCCAATTATTATCCTGACAGATTTCTTCATCGTTTTGCACCTATACTTTCTTTCTAGTCTGAATTTATAGATTTCATTTTGAAATATGGTCAATTATAGCAGAAAAAAAGAGTTTTGCAAATGCAAAACTCTTTCTGAGCGGAGAGGGTGGGATTCGAACCCACGCGCCCTTTCGGACAAACGGTTTTCAAGACCGCCTCGTTATGACCGCTTCGATACCTCTCCGGGTCATTCGGCTCATCTTTTGAACTTGCCGCGCTTCATCAGCGCAAGATGTATTCTATCAGAGCTTTACAGGAATGTCAACACTCTTTTTCATTTTTTTTACTTTTTTTGTAAAAAGCCGATTTTTTGTTGAAAACAGCCGGTTTCCGACCCAGAAAAAACATGTCCAAATCCTTTAACTGTGCAGATATTTTTCTGCAAGCGGAAGATCTTCCGGTGTAGTCACTTTCAGATTGCGGTAGCTTCCCTCCGTCAGTTTCACCTGATGATCTGTAAACGTCTCCACCACCATCGCGTCATCCGTAATTTTGATTCCTTTTTCCGCCAGAGTATCTTTTTGTTCTGCAAGTTGGGCATAGGCATCATAAATCAACCCAAACGAAAATGTTTGAGGTGTCTGTACCTGCCATACGCGATCCCTGCGGGGTGTCGTTTCCGCAAAGCCGTTTTCATCCGCAATTTTAATCGTATCCTTTACCGGCACTGCAGCAACACACGCATTGTATTTTTGGGCATCCTGAAAACACCGTTCCAGAATATCCTCCGATACCATTGGTCTTGCTCCATCGTGAATAAACACAATTCCCTCTGTCGCTTCTTTTGGCAGATCGTCCTTTACCGCCTTCAGTCCCATCCAGACAGAATCATAGCGTTCTTTTCCACCTGTGATAACCGAAGCAACCTTCTGAAAGCCATAGGGACGCAGAATAGTCTCCTGACAATAGGAAATCTGTTCTTCGCTGCCGACAGTCAGTATGATCTTATCAATCCGCGGGGAACGTTCAAAAGCAAGAAGCGTATAGTACAGAAGCGGTTTCCCGTCTATTTCGAGATACTGCTTTGCAATCTTTGTCCCCATTCTTTTCCCGGAGCCTGCTGCCAGTACGATTGCCGTACAGAATGTTTTTTTCATCAGATTCTCTCTCCCAGTTTCAGATTCGGCACTGCGTTTAAGTCCCAGCCATGCCGGACACCCTTCAAATACTCATAATATCCTGCCGCCCCGATCATTGCAGCATTATCCGTACACAAAATCGGAGATGGTCTGAAAAACTTCACGCCCTGTTTGCTGCACGCGCTCTCCAGTGCCGCCCGCAGATGGCTGTTTGACGCAACACCTCCTGCAATCGCAAATTTGTCCACATGATACCGTTTTACAGCATCCATCGAGTGTTCTACCAAAACGTCCACCACTGCTTTCTGGAAAGAAGCAGCGACATCAGCCTGATTGATATCTATGCCTTTCATCTGGCACCCGTTTAAATAATTCAAAACAGCAGACTTTAAGCCACTGAAGCTGAAATCATATACGTTATCTGCGATTTTGGCACGCGGAAATATAATTGCCTCAGGATTGCCTTCGTTTGATACGCGATCGATTTTGGGCCCGCCAGGATACCCAAGTCCGATTGCACGCGCAACTTTATCAAATGCTTCTCCGGCTGCGTCATCCCTTGTTTTTCCGAGGATTTCATATTCCCCGTAATCCTTTACCCGGACGAGATGGGAATGTCCACCCGATACGACGAGACATAAAAATGGCGGTTCCAGTTCTTTATTTTCAATATAATTGGCGCTGATATGCCCCTCGATATGATGCACACCGACAAGCGGCTTGTTCGCAGCAAATGCAATTGCCTTTGCTTCCGCCACACCGACTAAAAGCGCTCCGACCAGTCCCGGCCCATAGGTCACTGCGACCGCTGTAATATCGTCCAGCGTACAGCTTGCGTCCGCAAGCGCCTTACGGACAACCTGATTTATCTTTTCAATGTGCTTGCGTGACGCAATTTCCGGCACTACGCCGCCGTAAAGCGTATGCAGGTCAATCTGCGAATAAATGACGTTGGAAAGCACTTCCCTGCCGTTTTTGACGACAGCCGCCGCCGTTTCGTCACAAGAGCTTTCGATTGCCAGTATGAGCACATCTTTTTCTTTTGTATCTGTCATGTCCTTACGCCTCATTCTTCCTCAAATGCAAGATCCTGGGTCCATCCGTCCTTTGCCGCAAAGGAATCCGGAAATATTTTGCGCACGCCGCCCATAAATTCCTCCGGATGCACCAGTGACGGACTGTAATGGGTAAGCCACATCTTTTTCACCTGTGCGCGCTTCGCCATGTCCGCAGCTTCCAGAAACGTCATGTGCTTATGTTCTTTTGCCTTATCTTTCTTTTCCGGCTCCCCGTACATGCCCTCGCAGATAAAAAGATCCGAACCTGCCGCATGCTTTACAATGCCTTCCGTAGGTCTGGTATCCGTACAGTAAGTGACCTTCAGTCCCTTTCTGGCTTCTCCCATGACCATATCCGGCGTATAGATTTTCCCATCCAGCTCCAGTGTCTCACCTTTCTGCAGCTTGTTCCAGTAGCGCCGCTCAATTCCGAGCGCTTCCGCCTTATCCAGCTGGAACTTGCCTGCACGGTCAATCGAAAGACTGTATCCATAGCAGACAACATTATGATTGACCCGAAAGGCTTCTATTCTCAGCCCATCAAAACACAGGGTCTGTTCATTTTCTTCAAATTCAATACATCTGATTTCAAACGGAAGCTCCGGTGCAATCACACGGAGCGCATTCACCGTCCTGGTAAGCCCTTTGGGACCGATTACCGTCAAGGGTTCTGTCCGTTCTGCATTTCCCATTGTTAAAAGCATTCCAGGCAGCCCGCTGATATGATCTGCATGAAAATGAGTAAAACAGATCACGTCGATAGGCTTTGGGCTCCATCCTTTTTCTTTCATCGCAATCTGTGTACCCTCTCCACAGTCGATCAGGATACTTTTTCCATTATAACGAACCATCAGAGACGTCAGCCACCGATATGGCAGCGGCATCATTCCTCCGGTTCCCAAAAGACAAACTTCAAGCATTCTGTTCCTCATTTCTAAATGATAAAATATCTGTTTTTCATTCAGAGAAGCTCTGTCGCTTCCTCTTCCTGCGGTGCAATCAGAAAGCTTTTCTTTAACTCCAGATAGCATGCCTCACACAGGTCAAATCTGACTTTTGTTCCATCCATTGCGCTAAAATAGCCAAACGTCTGACATACCTGCAGGCAGCCTTCTTTCAGCACTCCGTTCTCTACCTTCAGCTGTTTTCCGCATCGGTTGCAGACAACAGACTGCAGCACAACTTCATCCTGTTTCCATTTCCGCATGGCAACCTCCTTTTCCTGCTCATTGTAGCGCTTCTTATGCACAATAAACAGCGGTAAATTATCCCTGCGTTTCCTGCTTTTTCCATAAAATCAAAGCAGCTTCCTTCGGCGAATCATAAAAATTGGGACGCACGCCCTCGTCCAGAAATCCAAGCTTATGATATAGTCCGATTGCAGCCTCATTGGATCTGCGCACTTCGAGCGTAAAATTTTTCACACCCCGTTTTTTGCCGTTTTCCATCAAAAAAAGAAGCAGCTGTTCACCGATTCCCTGCCGTCTGAGGGTCTGATCCACCGCAACGTTGCAAATGTCCGCATCCTCGAAGGACTGCCACAGTCCGCAGCAGCCGACCAGCCTGCCATCCAGCCACGCGCCCGCATACCACGCATTTTTATCTTCCAGCGCGTCTTCCCATGCGTTTTTACTCCACGCTTCCTTTAAACAGGACGCCTCCAACTCTGCTGCTTCCTTCGCAGATGTTTGCGGAAGCTGTCCAAGCACAAGCGCGCCCTTTTTGTTTTCCGTGTCCGTTTTTACACTCATTTGGTGATCCCGGCTTTCATCAGCTCGCGATGCGCCTCGTCTGCTTCCATTCGTTCGCGCTCTGCCTGGGACATGCGCAGATATTCCGGTGCAAAATCGTCAGAACTTACCGTTTTGCCTGCTGCCGCCAAGCTTTGTCCTAAGACAGCAACACACGCCGCACGCTGTCTGTTGCAGCTTGCAGGTGCAAATTCACACTGCCCCTGCAGGATTTCCTGCACTTTTTCCCGATAGACCGGAACACCATCCCCCAGCAGAACCACTTTTTTGCCGTATTTTTCGCATTCTTCTTTCAGTCTGCCCGCAAGCTCTTCTACAGAAATCGCGCACTGTTCCTGGATCACCTGCATCTCACCGTTCACAAACGTATAAATTCCAGTATATACCTGTCCTCTGCGCGCATCCATCATCGGGCAGATCAGCTGTTCACAGCCGTACAGGTTATAAGCGAGGGCATCCACCGTCGGTACTGCTGCCAGCGGAATATCCAGTGCAAGTCCGAGCCCCTTCGCCGTCGCAGAGCCGATTCTCAGCCCTGTAAAGGAGCCGGGACCTGCCGCAACCGCAATCAGGTCAATGCTCTTTAAATCGAGATCCACCATCCTGCGCAGTTCATCCAGCATCGGAAGCAGCGTCTGGGAATGTGTTTTTTTGTAATCCGTCGTATATTCCGCAATCAAAACATCATCCTGTATCAATGCAACCCCAGCCACAAGGCCGGAGCTGTCCAGTCCAAGCACCTTCATGCTTCCACCTCCGTCACTGTAATTTTCCGGTAATCAAAGCCTTTTTCCAGGTCTTTTTCAATTCGGATTTCGGTATATTTTTCCGGAAGGATCTCTTCAATCAGGTTCGCCCACTCAATCAGGCAGACACCGTCCCCGTAAAAATAATCCTCATAGCCGATTTCGTCCATTTCCCCCACATCGCCGATGCGGTACACGTCAAAATGATACAGCGGCAGGCGTCCTTCCTCATAGACCTGCAGAATCGTAAAGGTGGGGCTGTTGACCGCCTCTGTGATGCCAAGTCCCTCTGCCAGTCCCTGTGTCAGCACGGTTTTGCCAACGCCAAGATCTCCTACCAGCGTGTAGACAGTTCCCGGTTCTGCAGCTTCACCGAGCTTTTTTCCAAATGCGAACGTATCGTCCGCGCACAAACTTTCGATGATCATCGCTACCTCTTTTCTGCCGCTTTTAAGAGCGGATCTGCACCTTTCCAGGCTCCATATGGGAAGAAATCATCGCGATTACCGCAGACTGTTTCTCACCCAGATCCTTTCTCGGGAAAATGCTGGCATGAATTTTGTCTGTATACAAAATCAGGCTTTTGCCTGTGGAAACCGCGCGGTACATATCTTCCCATTTCTGAAACTGCTGCGTCTCCTTCTGTGAAACACCCTCTTCGGTCATCTTATAATGAAGAGGCTCCTTAAAAACGGGAAGCAGCGCCTGTTTCTGCGCACGCAGCCATAAAGACACCGGCTGATACAGTAAAACCACCGCGCCGAAAATCACATAAATCGGATATCGCTGCATCATGCCTGCAACAATGCCGAGCGCGCCTGCTGTACTTCCCAGAATCCCCGCAGCCTTTGTAAAGGTATGGCGGAGCATATAATCGTATAACGCATTCGCATCCACATGTACGTCAAATTCCAGTTCCATCGCTTCCTCCTGCGTCTCTTTCTTACCTTTATCAGATTACAACAGAAAAAGAGGGCGGTCAAGCAAAACCGCCCTCTCAAAAGGTATGCATATGCCTGTTGCTGCAGCGTTGACTATCTATCACGCTTTTGATTTCCTGATCACTCGTCTCCGAGATCCGGCGTATCGCACAGGATTACTGTAGCTTTGTGTTTCCCTTCTGTTTCGAAAATCAAAAGCTCGTTTTTGCCGGGCTTTAATAATGCGCCAGGCAGATAGAGGCGGCGCTGGGGACCTTCTTCCCAAAAGCGTCCGAGATTAAAGGCGTTTACAACCACGAAGCCCTTGCCCCAGCCTGTCATATCCAGGAACGTATCGGCAGGCTCGTCTACGTTAAATTCTACCTGATAAAAGGCAGGAAGTCCTTCTTCATAACCGGCTTCAAAGTTCAGCTGATCCAGGTTCGTCATGGGCAATGCATACTGCTTCCAGTTATGCTGTGCAAAACGGTCGTTAATCATAACGCAGCCGTCGATCCCTTTTCTCTGCCAGTTTAAGTACGGTCCGTAGTTGACGCGTCCCATGTTCTCCACCAGAATGTCGAGGTGCATATTTTTCCCATGGAACGGTCCTACCTCATGACGCACTTCCAGCTCCCGGTCGTATGCTGTCATCGCGCGCTGTTTATCAATAAACGCGATTGCGCGGTCCGCCGCTTTGAATAATTTCAGGCTGTTTAGCTCCGAGCTGGATTCCAGAACAGCAGAATACAGCATGTAGCCGTAACTCTGTCCCATCCGTTCCATCGCCTGCGGCGTTACGCTCTCCTGTGGCTGCGCCAGATCCGGCAGGGCATGGAACAGATCGGTCTTTGCCACAACAGGCGCTTCTCCGTATGCGCTGCGTTTTACCGGTGGCAAGAGCTCTACTTCCTGCAATGGCTCAAACTCCGCGATCACCTGCTGACATTTTTTATACTTTTCAGTAATCTGACCGTCCTCTGTCAGCAATGCATCATAATCGTAGGACGTTACATCCGGTGTCAAAAACTCTCCATAGTTAGAACCGTTCATGAAGCCGAAGTTCGTTCCGCCCTCCGCTACATACAGATTGACACTGCCGCCCTCTAAAACCTCACGAAGCTCCTTTGCCGCCTGATCTGCATCCGTTGTATGATGCTTTCCGCTTCTCCAGGCATCAAACCACCCTACCCACAGCTCTGCGCACATGCAGGGACCGCCGTGATTATATTTTTTCAGACAGTCAAATGCGATCTTCCCTCTGCTGCCAAAGTTTGCCGTCGGAAACAGGTCCTCCACCGCTGTATTCTGAAAAATATCATCGGCCGGGCCATCCGACTGGAACAGTGGTACATCGATTCCGCCTTCGCGCATCATATCCCGCAGCGCCTTGATATATTTTTTGTCATTTCCAAAGGTACCGTATTCGTTTTCCACCTGCATCATCAAAACAGGTCCGCCCTGTGTGATCTGCAGCGGCGCAAGATAAGGCATCAGCACCTTGTAATAGTCCCGGACGTGACGCAGATACCGCTCGTCGCTCGTCCGCAGCGCCATATCGCCGTCTGCAAGCAGCCATGCCGGGAATCCGCCAAACTCCCATTCCGCGCAGATATACGGGGACGGACGCAGGATCACCCACAGTCCGAGCTTCTGCGCAAGCTTTACATAGCCTACAAGGTCTGTCAGCCCGTGAAGCTTTTTCCCGGTAAAATCAAACTCGCCCTTTTTCGGCTCGTGCAGGTTCCACGGTACGACCGTCTCTACAGTATTGCAGCCCAGCGCCTTTAATTTTAACAGGCGGTCTTCCCAGTATTCCGGAAGTACCCGGAAATAATGCATTCCGCCGGAAATAATCCGAAACGGGTTTCCGTCCAGATAGAACTGATCCCTAATTTCAAATGTGTGCAGCTGTTCCATTTTTTCTCCCATTTCTGCGCACGTTTTTGCGCATGCCTGGTTTGTGTCAAGTGCGAGCAGACACAAATCTTTGCCCTCTCTTTATGCCAGTTTATTCATGCCGGAGTGCTTCAATCGGACTCAATTTTGCAGCCTTTTTTGCAGGATAGATTCCGAAGAAAATTCCAACCGCTGAAGAAAACAGCGTCGCGCCCAACACCGTAGACAGCTTCACCTTTGCAGAAAAGCCGACCAGGCTGCAGACGCCAAATGCGCCCAGTACGCCCAGCAAGATTCCGATCAATCCTCCCAACAATGTAATAATTGCAGATTCGGACAAAAATTGCAACAGTACAGAACCGGTTCTTGCACCGAGCGCTTTACGGATTCCGATTTCCCGCGTCCGTTCCGTAACTGATACGAGCATGATATTCATAACACCAATGCCGCCCACCAGCAGAGAAATTGCCGCTACCAAAACAACAAAAATCGTGATGTAATTCAATACGCTGTTGACCTGGGCAAGCGCATCGTTAAAGCTCTGCACTAAAATAATTCCCTTTCCGCGCACATTATGGCGTTTTTCCAGAAGGCTCACGCTGTCCTTTGCGATCTTCGAGGTATATTCATTGCTTTCCCCAATAATGTAAAAGTCTGAAAAATCGCTCACATAATAGCCGAAGGTTTCCAGCGTCGACAGCGGGATCTCCATGGACTGCATTCCTCCGCTCGTCATATTGATCAATGCGGCGCTGCTATCCTGCCGGATACCGACCACTTCAAATTCCTGGGAAATACCGTCGATATCCAGATTCAGCGTCATTCCGACCACATCCGTCGTGCCAAATAACGTCCTCGCCGTGCTCTCCGGGATCACGCAGACCTTTTTTGCCCCATAATAATCATTTTCTGTAAAGAAATGTCCTTTGATGATCGGGTCTTTGCTATAGTCCTTCAAGCCAGCCGTCCCGCAGCTGAGCATGATATCAAAGCTTCCCTTCCGGGTACTCGTGGAACCATATACATTATAGACCGGCGTAACACTCTTTACGTGAGCCACCTTTTCCTGAATTGCATCAAAATCTTCTTCACTGAAGAAAACCTGTTCCTCCTGATTTTGCTGCATATCCGTATAAATTGCGACCTGTCCGCCAGCCATATCGTTTAACTCGCCGTTTACCTCTGACTTGATGCCGTTTCCGACCGAAATAATCATGATGACAGAGGAAATACCGATGATAATACCCAGCATCGTCAGAACAGACCGTCCCTTATTGCTCCTGATATTCATCAGCGCAATTTTGATATATTCCCAAACCTGTGACATATATTCTCCTTTTGCTTACTGCATCACAGGATTTACCTGCAGTCCTTCCATCAGATCCATATCCGAGGAAATCACAACAGTATCCCCCTCGCTGATTCCTTCTTTGATTTCAACATCCGTATCGCTGGAAATCCCAGTTACAACGTTCTGCCGCACAATCGCACCGTCTTTCACCAGATAGCAGAAATCACCGTTCTTATCCGTGTTGACCGCCTCATAGGGGACGAGCACGACGCCCTCTGCGGAACCGGTCAGGATCTCCGCCTTTCCTTCGATGCCGAGGAAAATATTGCTGTCCGGATTTTCGATCGTCACATCCGCATAAACGACCGGTGTATTCTGGGCGTTATTCTGGGCAACGCGGTTGATCCGGCTCACCGTTCCCGAATAGGAAACGCCTGCGACCGTCACCGTCGCGCTCTGTCCCTCTTTGACCTTTTCCAGATCATATTTGCTCAGTTCAACCGTTACCTGTACCGCGCTGCTGCTCTGGATGGTGAACAGCTCGCTGCCCTTTTCCACGCGGCTTCCGGCTGCAGTCTTAATCCCGCTGATGATTCCGTCAAAGTCCGCAATAATGCCTTCCTGCGCCTTTTCCAGATCGGAGGCTGCCTGATCGGCATTCAACCTTGCGCTTTCTACGCTCGCCTCTTTGCCCTTTTTATCATAACCGTTTAAAATGCCGTTCTCGGAGGAATCTTTTTTGCTCTCGCGTTTCTGAATTTCCTCCTGCATATCCTCCAGCTTTTTCTGCTCAGCGTCAATCAGGCGCTGCTTCTGCAGAATCTTTTCGTCGCTGTCGATCATGCTCAGCTGGTTCGCCACATCCGCACGCTGACTGTTGATATTGTCAATGACTTCACTGATGGACTCCGTATCGCCGCCGTATGCCTGCTGCTCGGAAAGCTTCCGGTTCTGATAGTTCTGCTCCTGCATCAGCTTCTTGTCCCATTCGTTTAGATCCTTGCGCTTTGCGTTCTTGTCATCCTCCAGCTCGTATTTCAGACCCTGAACGTACTGCTCCTGATCTTCCTTCATCTGTTTTAATTCATCGAGACCGATGGACGCGTCGGAATATTTATTCTGATTTTCGTTGCTCTGCTGCAGAGCGCTCTGATAGCTGTCTTTACTCGCTTCCGCATCCAGGTCCGCCTTTTTCTTCGTCAGCTCCAGATCCGCTGTGTCGAACGTCACCAAAACCTCTCCCTTATGTACCTCGTCACCTTCTTTGACATGGAGCTCCTGCACAATCGTGCCGACCGGCGCATAGTAGGTCTGGGTTTCCGCACTGCCCACCTTGCCGCTTGCAGAAAGCGTCTCCTCCACATCCCCGACAGCTGCCGCCTGACACAGGACGCTCGGAAGCACCTTGCTGCTGCTCGCTTTCACATACAGCCCTACGCCAATGACCGCTACTGCAGCAATCGCTGCAATCCATGCCTTGCGGTGCTTTTTCCCGGTTCCGGACGTCTTTTTGACTGCCCGCTCTTTTTTCTTTGCTGCACGTTTTTCCTTTGCAGTCTGTTCTGTGCCGATTTCCTGCGTGCTCTCCATTTTATCCATCTGATCGCTCATTTTCAGTCTTTCCTCTCATTTCTGCGCACGCTTTTTGCGCATGCCGAGTTTGTGTCAAGTGCGCGCAGACACAAATCCCGAGATTGAAAAAGATTATTTTTCAATCTTCTACCTGCTGCTCGAAATCCGCCTCGATTTTTCCGTCTTTGATGCGGATGACCCGCCTTGCCTGCGCCGCGATATCGTTATCATGGGTGATCAAAATCACGGTTCGTCCCTCGCGGTGGAGCTGTTTTAAAATGCTCATGATTTCTTTGGTGGAACCCGAATCCAGATTACCGGTGGGTTCGTCCGCCAGGATCACCGGCGGCGCCTGTGCAATTGCCCGCGCAATCGCAACCCTCTGCTGCTGTCCGCCGGACATCTCCGATGGCTTATGCGACATACGCTGTCCCAATCCGACCTTTTCAAGCGCTGCTTCCGCCAGCTCCCGGCGTTCTTTTTTGCCGACGCCACGGTAAATGAGCGGCAGCTCTACATTTTCCAGCGCCGTCAGATTCGCGATCAGGTTAAAGCCCTGAAAAATAAAACCAATCTCCCGGTTTCTGACGTCCGACAGTTCATCGTCACTCATGCGCGACACATCTTTTCCATGTAAAAAATAGGAGCCGCTGGTCGGCACATCGAGGCAGCCGAGCATGTTCATCAACGTCGATTTGCCCGAGCCGGAATGACCGATAATCGCCACAAATTCCTTTTCCTGAATGGATACCGACACATGATCCAGCGCCCGGACTTCGTTCTCACCGGGGTTATAGATCTTGCAGATATCCTTAACTTCCACAAGTGCAGCCATTGATTTGCCCTTTCTGTATTATTTGTATAATACAATAATACGGTTGTGTTTTTCTGTCAACCCACAGGTTTTACACATTGTAGTTCATTGTACCTGAATACCTTTGAAAAATCCCCCGTCTTTCATAAAATCTTTCTTAAATTTTTCCAAAGAAATCAGAACCCGGAGAGCAAGGCGCACTTTTTTGAAAAACAAAACCGCAGAGGATTTCGCCTCTGCGGTGCGTGGTGGGAATTTGTGTGGATTACGACAGCTGCTTTGCAGCCATGTAATCGGTATTTTTTATTGATGACAATAGAATACTCGCAGAGCGTGCATTCTATTGTTTATGCGCTGCCTTTAAGATCGGACTGAGCTTTTTGTAAACTAAAATAGTGATCAGCGATACCAGGCCGCCTTTTAAGAGGTTTAACGGTACAACACACATCAGCACCAGTCCGCTGATGCTGTGGATCGCCGGGTTAATCGCCGTTCCCATTCCGATGATCGCATCCAGCGGGATTCCGTACAGCTCAGAAAATTTCGGAAGCAGATAAATGGCATTGAAGCAGGAGCCAAACGCCGTCATGATCAGTGTACCCACAACGGTGCCGAGAATCGCCTGTTTTCTCGATTTTTTGAACAGGTAGATCACGGACGCAGGCAGCACCAGCATGCAGCTGATCGAGAAGTTTGCCAGCTCTCCGACGAACGCTGTGGAAGAGGGCTTTAACACAAGCTTGATCAGAATTTTACAAAACTCAATCATGACACCCGCCACCGGTCCGTATGCAAATGCACCGATCAGCGCCGGAAGCTCGGAAAAATCCAGTCCGTAGAAGGACGGTGCGAAGGGAACCGGAAACTCCAGTACCATCAGGATCGCTGCAATTGCGGAAAATACGCCGATCACGACGATTTTTCTGGTTGCAAGGACACGCTCTGTGTCGCTATTTTTTTTCTTGACTGCTTTTTCAATGACATAGGCGATCAGAAACATCACCACGATCAGTGCAAGAAACTCCAATACAAATACTACGTTTTCAGATACGGTTTGCCATAAAGAACTCATTTTTAAGTCTCCTTTCGATTTGCAGGAAAGTTCTTTGTACAGCAATATGCCTGTCAGGGATCCTGCCAAAGGGCTTTTCCCCCACAGGATATCCCCTTCCTTTGGAACATAAAAAACCCGGAAGAGAAATCTTCCGGGTCGGTGCGCTGTTTGCTTTGGGTTTCTTCTGCGTCGGCAAAAACGCATCAGAAAAAGCAATCGTCTTCTTCCATCCAGACTGTACTGTCGGCTTCGGAGTTTCCGTCTGCTCCCATTGCAGAAGGATCACCGAATCATGCCCCCGCTGACTTATACAGCGAAAGGCTCGTGGGCTATACCACCGGTTGGGACTTGCACCCGACCCTGAAGAACTTTACCTTTATTAACGTGTTGAGTATATGACGTTTTTGATAAAAAATCAAGAGAAAATTTGTTTTTTCTTATTTCTGATCCAGACGCATCGTCAGGCCGATCCGTTTTTTGACCGGATCAACGTCCAGTACCTTTACATCCACGATATCCCCAACGCTGACTGCTTCCAGCGGATGCTTGATAAAACGGTCCGTGATCTGGGAAATGTGCACCAGTCCGTCCTGATGGACGCCGATATCCACGAATACACCAAAGTCGATGACGTTACGGACGGTTCCCTTTAACACCATGCCGGGCTTTAGGTCCTTCATATCCAGCACATCGCTGCGCAGGATCGGGCGGGGCATATCCTCACGGGGGTCACGGGCAGGCTTTTCCAGCTCCTTCACAATATCTGTCAGCGTGATCTCGCCGATACCGAGCTCTTCCGCCAGCTTTTTCTTATCCGGGATGCGGCGTTCCAGTGCAGAAACGGCTGCTGTCTTCTGGCTGCCGGATGTGCTGCTGCCTGCAGCGGCTCCTGTCGACGCATTTGCAGCGTTCAATGCTCCTGCGCCAGACCGCCCCGATGCGTTTGCTCCTTTTTTGCCGGTTCCGCCATTGTCTGCATCCAAAGTCATTCCCTGCATGGCTGCTGCCAGTGCGCGTCCCATCGCCGTATCCGTATTGCGGATGTTGAAGCCGTTTTGTCTGCGGTCCTTGCGGTTTGCTTTGTTTTTGGCGGACACATTCTGGCGTACAGCGTCGCCTGAAGTATTTTTGCTGTCAGCGCCCGATATGTTCTGCGCAGCGCGTCCCTTTTTGGCTTCCGCCTGCAGCATGCGCACATCTTCCATGGAAAGCTCCAGTTTCTTTAACAATTCCATCGTCGCAGGATAGGACTCTGGATGTACGCTCGTCGCATCCAGCGGATTTTCTCCGTCCGCAATCCGCAAAAAGCCTGCGCACTGCTCAAATGCTTTGGGCCCCAGCTTCGGAACCTTTAACAGCTGCTTCCGGTTTGTAAAGCGTCCGTTTGCTTCCCGGTATTCTACGATATTTTTTGCAACCGTCTTGGAAATACCGGAAATGTACTCCAAAAGCGGAGCAGATGCGGTATTTAAGTCCACGCCTACCCGGTTTACACAGTCCTCTACCACACCGCCCAGGGCTTCCCCAAGCTTTTTCTGGTTCATATCATGCTGATACTGTCCGACACCGATGGATTTGGGATCGATCTTTACCAGCTCGGAAAGTGGATCCTGCAGACGGCGTGCGATCGAAGCCGCACTTCTTTGTCCCACATCAAACTGCGGGAACTCTTCCGTTGCCAGCTTGCTGGCAGAATAAACAGATGCGCCCGCTTCGTTGACGATCACATACTGAACCGGCTTTTTCAGCTCTTTGATCAAATCGACTATCACCTGCTCGGACTCGCGGCTCGCAGTGCCGTTTCCCACAGAGATCAGAGAAATATCGTACTTGTCGATCAGCTTCTTTAATTCCTTTTTGGCTTCTTCTACTTTGTTCTGAGGTGCAGTCGGATAAATGACCTTCGTATCCAGTACCTTTCCGGTCGCATCCACAACAGCAAGCTTACAGCCAGTACGAAACGCCGGATCCCAGCCGAGCACTACATGTCCGGCGATTGGAGGCTGCATCAAAAGCTGTTCCAGATTCTTGCCAAAGACGCTGATTGCACCCTCTTCGGCTTTTTCTGTCAGCTCATTGCGGATATCGCGCTCGATCGCCGGGGCGATCAGACGGTCATAGCTGTCCTCAATCACGGCGCGCAGTACCGCCTCCGTCACCGGATTTTCTTCGGTAATTACTTTTTTTGCAAGGTACTGCAAAATACGGTCACGGGGTGCTTCCACCTTAACGGTCAGGAATTTCTCTACCTCGCCGCGGTTCAATGCCAGCACACGGTGTCCCGCTGCCTTTTTGAGCGGCTCCTCGTACTGATAGTACATCTCATAAACACTCTGCGCCTTTTCATCCCGCGCGGTGCTGGTGAGCTTGCCCTCGTCCATCGTGATTTTCCGGATGTACATTCGGTAATCCGCTTCATCGGAAATTCCTTCCGCAAGGATATCCTGTGCGCCCTGCAGCGCTTCCTTTGTATCCGCTGCGCCTTTTTCAGGATTCACATAAGCAGCTGCCGCTTCTTCCAGAGAACCGGAAAATTTCTGTTCCCGGATCAGATCGGCAAGTCCGTCCAGCCCCTTTTCCTTTGCAACACTCGCTCTCGTCTTTCTCTTCGGACGGTAAGGGCGGTATAAATCCTCTACGACAACCAGCGTTTCTGCCGCCAGAATTTTATTTTTCAGATCGTCCGTCAGCTTGCCCTGCTCTTCGATGCTCGCCATAACGGAGGTCTTTTTCTCCTCCAGATTGCGCAGATAGTTCAGACGCTCGTACAGATTTCTCAGTACCTCGTCATTTAAGGAACCGGTCGCTTCCTTACGGTATCTGGAAATAAAGGGAATCGTGTTGCCCTCGTCGATCAGCTTGACCGCAGCTTCTACCTGCCAGCGCTCTACCTGAAGTTCCTCTCTGAGCTTATTTAAAATGTCCATGTCAATTTCCTTTCTGTCTGTTTGCTTCCTGCCTGCACTGCAGCGCGTCCTGGTCGATCAGCAGCGGCATATTTTACCAATCTGCGGCGCATCCGGCGCGCACATTCCAGTCCGAAACCATATTTGACAGCATACCAGAAGTCCCGTTTTTTGTAAAGCTTTCGCCCAGTCAGCATGCTGACCTCATTCTCCGGATTTCACGAGCTGGTTTTCCCACGATTCATAGCCCTTTTGTCCCCTGCGGTCAGGAAAGCTGTAATTTTGGGAAAGCCACTTTCCAAGATACGCCGTGTACTTTGCGCCGCCCGCCTCGTTTAAGTGCGCGTGGTCTGCATAATCCGTTGAAAAGTCCAGCCCCATCTCCCGATAACGGGCAGGCGTATTAGTGTTCCAGAACAGCAGTCCATCTTTTTCTGCCAGCTGCCCAATGGAATTGTAAACCTCCTGATCCCTTTCCTCCAACAGATACGGTCCGGAAATCAGCGCAAGTGTAATGCCTTCTTTTTTCGTCAGTTCTACGATTTTTTCAAAATATTCCTTTGATTTTTCGGTCATTTCCTGCGATGTCGTCACATGGCTCATATCCGGCTCCGTCAGCTCTGCGTGGCGGTTTAACGGCGTGTAGCCTTTCCAACGCTCCTGCGTTTTCCGATTCCAGACGAAATTCTGAAAATCCTCTGCCGTCAGCTGGTCATATCTGGAATGATATTCTGTAAATCCCAGAAAAAAGTGACTTTGCTCCTCCTGCACGCTTGTATACACTGCTTCCAGCTTATTCAGGGATATCCGCATCCCGTCAAGGTTTTCATCTGCCCATCCCGGCTGGAAATCATCATAAAAACGACTCGGACAGAACATATCCAGCACCACCAGCTTCGGCTTCTGGGTCTTCAACGCTTCTTTCAGATTATAATAGCTGTTCCAAAGCGGCTGCTCCGCGCCGGTCATCAGGTACGCTGCCATGCCGTATTCGTCCCAGAGCAGCTGCGTATTCACGTTGCAGTGAACGTGGCTGCTGCCCAGAAAAAGTACGTCGATTTTATTTTTCGGCTGCACATACAGATACCGCGTCTGATCGACTCCATGCGGCGATTTGACACACAGAATCCGATTTAAATTGTTCAGTAAAAGGAGCACCAGACACAGAAAAATGCCCCCTCGAATCCACTTTTTTCTCATTTTATTCTCCATTCCGCAGGCGCTTGCGCCAAAGGAATCGCGAGGCGAACATCCAGTTCGGTTCTGCGATCCCAGCTACTTTGTGACGCCTGCGGCACAAATAGCAGTGTGAAAAATAAGCGATCACGCTTATTTTTCCCATTAATCCCCCACACGCCTTAAAATTCCACATAGATAAATCCGGACGGGTCAAAGCCCTTTCCATATTGCCCGACCACGAACACTGCGCCGATCAAAAACAGACAGATCGCCCAGCGCACCGGAAGCGGCATCCTATAAATCCAGACTGCCGGCTCCTGTTTCTTTTTTTCAGAAATCAAATCGATTCCAAGCAGCACTGCAATCCCAGCGACTGCAATGAAAAACTGCGTTTTTTCCAATCCCATCGTGAACAAAAACTGTCTCCAGTACAGAAATCCGTTCCACCTGGTAAACATATTTTTCAGACAGATCACTGCCATCGATACCGATTCGCTGCGGAAAAAGATCCAAAAACACATCACCGTAAAAAAGGTCAGCAGAACCGAAAACATATGCCGCAGCTTTTCCAGGCCAATTTTTGCTTCCACGAATACCGCTTGCTTCGCCTTTTTATAAAAATCCTGCACGACCTGTCCGGCACCATGCAGCAGTCCCCATGCCAAAAACTGCGGTGCGCCGCCATGCCACAGACCGCTGATGAGAAAAACAAGCAGTATATTGCGCTGCCTGACTGCAAGTCCCTTTCTGCCGCCGCCCAGCGGAATATAAATATAATCCCGCAGCCAGCTGCTCAAAGAAATGTGCCATCTGCGCCAGAAATCCGTCAGGTTTCTGGCAAAATAGGGCTGCTTAAAGTTCTGGACCAGCTCAAAGCCAAATAGTCTGCCGACACCGACCGCGATCATCGAATAGCTCGCAAAATCACAGTAAATCTGAACCGCATAAAAGAGCGCCGCCATCAGCATCGTAAAGCTGTTGGCATCCTGATACATGCTGTAAACCTGATTCACGAGAATTTCCGCCCGCTGCGCGACGATCAGCTTCATCCCATAGCCGAGCAGCATCGCAATCAGCCCCTGCATGACCCGGTCGTAATTTAGAAGCTCACGCCGCTTTTTTTCCGTAATTTCTCTAAGCTGTCCCAGAAAATGATCTCCACGCTCGATCGGTCCGCTCATAATGTTCGGAAAAAAGGAGAGAAATGCCGCAAAGCGCCAGAAGCTTTTTTCCGCAGGATATTTTCCCCTCGAAACGTCTATCAGATAGCCGATCGCTTCCAGCGTATAAAACGAAATTCCGATGGGTGCAACGAGTCCGAACTTCGCTGCAACATCCAGATGAACGATTTGCAGACTTCTTCCATATGTTTTGTTGATGATTTCATTCCAGACCGGCAGATATTTAAACACTGCCAAAAGAATCAACTGAAAAGAAAGGCACGCTCCGATCAGCAAACGGCGCTTCGTCCTGTCTGCGCCTTTTTCCACTAAAAGGGCACAGCCCCACGTCAGACACACAGAACTCAGCAGCCAGATGCCCGCAAACGGATCTGCCCACTCGAAAAAGAGGATATTGAAAATCAGTAAAACTGCCAGCCGTCCCTTTTTCGGCGCGGCATAAAATCCTCCTACTGCTGCCGCCAGAAAAGCGGCAAATGTAAATGATTGAAACGACAAGACTTTTCTCCCGGATATCGGGAAACCCCATTCCCGTATTTGTCCGTCGACCCCTCGGGCAAAGCCGGGTCGTTACGACAGTGCGGAATGGATGCAGGGCAGCTGGCTCAGCACCGCGTGGTTCGATCCATCTAACGAACTGCAGCTCCGTTTTGCGTAACGACTGGCTGTAAATCCGGTTTCTGAAAACTCCATTGCCCTGTTTTCTCCGAAACCGTTTTCTCATTTCCTGTTGAGAGTATTATATCCATTTTTTTCAGAAAGCGTCAATCGTTTCGTCCAAATCCTAAGAAAGACTTAAACTTTTGAGGGAAGCTGCAAGCAGCGTTCTTTAACGGTACACGATTTCCCGCTGGATCAGGAAGCTGATAAAGAACAGGAATACGTCCACCAGGATCTTAACGGCCACCTCCGAGCCACCCAGAACGCCATACAGCAGGCTGACCAGTCCGGCGCTTGCCAACATCTGCACGACTGCGAGCACAAAATAGCGCACCGCCGATTTCCACATTGCGCCGCTGCTTTTAAACACAACCCTGTAATTCAGGAAAAAGTTGTAGCCCGCCGACACCACGCGCGCAAGCACGGTCGAAACCACAATATAGCTGACAGTCTCCGGTATTCTTTCTTTCGTCAGGCTGCAAAACAGCGCAAACAGCACCAGATCGATGATGCACGATGACAGGGAAGAAAACAAAAATTTTGCAAATACCAGATAAATCCGCGCTGAATCCAGCAGCGGGTTGAAATGGCTGCCTTTGTTATCGTTTAAGTAAACCGTTTCAATTGGCACTTCGCGAATGCCGACCTTTTGCTCTCCTGCCTCCAGAAGCATGTAGGTTTCAAACTCGAACCGCTCGCCCTTGACGTTCATCAGATGGCGCATAAACGCAGCCGGAATGCCGCGCAGCCCGGTCTGGGTATCCGATACCGCCACGCCGCAAAGGTATTTGAGCACCTGACGTGTGATTTTGTTGCCCCATTCCGATTTTGCCGGGACGTTGTCCTGATCGAAATTCCGGCAGCCTAAAATCAGCTTTTCCGGCTCTTTTTCCATCGCTTCCATACATTTCTGAATGCAGGCGGGCGTATGTTGTCCGTCCGAATCCGCGGTAATCGCTCCGATCGCCTCCGGGTATCTGTTTAAAACTTCATTAAAAGCAGTTTTTAATGCACGCCCTTTCCCCAGGTTCACCGCATGAGTCAAAACAATTGCGCCGAGCTGTTTTGCCTGTTCAAACAGGTTCCGATACTCCTTTCCGCTTCCGTCATCCACCACGACGATTCTCTCGATTCCAGATTCCTGCAGCGTCTGCAGCAGGCGGATCATTTTTTCATCCGGTTCATAAGCCGGTATAATGACCGGTATCCGTTTCTCCATTGTATTCTCCATTCCAATGTTTTCCTTGCGCTATTTCTGTGTACCCTTACTTCTGGTGTTATCCAACGCCGTTTGATTCCTTTTATGGCTGTCCCTGCCGGCTTTCTTCCACCCTTTCCAATATCAGCGTCCCGTCGTTTATTTGAATTCGATACAACGTTTTCCACGCAAATTCCTCTGTATAAGGCGCAAACAGCTCTTTTAACGCTTCATCCGTTTCATCTGCATATAAGTAGCCCGCATGGGAAGCCTGCACCAGCTCCCACACCTGTCCGGATGTGGTGTCTTCCCCGATTCCGCCAAACAGCACCGACACCGGAGACGCCTCAAACGAAATGTAAGTATTTCTGACCCACTGCGCCGCATCCTGTACATTTTTCAGATACAGCACCCGCATCCCGCTGCCCACGTCCTGTTTGGACATTTTTTCCAGAAATTCCTCCGACGCTTCCGTGATCATGTTCGACCGTGCCTGCAAATCGTCGTCTAAGCGCTGCCGGTAACCGATCATCCCGTCATAGACAGCGCCCCAGTTTGCACACAACAATACAGCTGCAGCCAGCGCTGCATAGGGCGAAATTTTTCCCCACAGCCTCGGACTGCGTTCCAGAAAAATCCCGAACAGCAGATACAACGTTCCAACTGTAAACGGTGCACTGTAGCGTTCGATCGACGCAATCATCCCGGTTGCTTCCAGATACTGGGTTTCCGTCGCAAAAATCGTCAGATGACTCACAAGGTTGATGCCGTAAAAAACGATTCCCGTCAGCGGCACATACACAAACAGGAAATTCCGCTCCGTTTTGGTCAGAAGCTTCCTGCGGTACAGCCATGCGATTCCGATCAGAAAAATCACAAACAGGGCAAGCGCCGATACACCGATCCAGGAAAATCCATCCCGATGCAGCGCCCGTGCTGCAAATGCTTCTGCATACGCATACAACAGCTTCTGCACCGTTCCTTCAAGCAGGATCGGCAGGTTGCCCGACGCCATCGAAACCGCCGCCCCGGTCAGTTTTGCCACCCGCTTCATGAGCAGACAAAACAGCATCCAACTTCCTCCGCTGACGGCTGGAAGTGCTGTGATGCAAAGCAGCTGCCGTATTTCTTTCTTTTTGTCCGCTGCGCCATGCAGCCGCCAGAACCAGACAAAGACGAGGGCGAACGCCGCCCACAAAAATCCAACGGACTTTACGAGCACCAGAACGCCGAGATACAGGGCGATCCGCAGGTTGGAGAAGGCGCGGGAACAGGAAGCTGCATCAGCAATGTCTGCGGTAGCAGTGTCTGCTGCGGCAGTGTCTGCACCAGGCGCAGCCCGATCTTCGAGACAGCTCATCAGTATCACACCGTAGATCACCGCCATCACCAGGTCGGCGCACATTCCTCCGAGGTAAAACGTCTCTGTCATACTCGGAAACGCTGCCAGGCAGACCACAAGCACAACGGTCCAGAAAAGCTGCTTCACCGTCCGTCTGTCAGTCTGCAGCGCTTCGTCCAGCCTGCTAAGCAGTGGCGTCAGAAAAACAAACACGCCGAAATAGTATCCGGCAAACATCAGCCCCTCAGAAAAGCCGTCCGGCTTTAAATGAACAAACCACCATTTGAGCAGCTGGATTCCCGGCGGGTAATCGCCAAACTCCGAAGCTGCATTCGTATATTTCGCTGCAAAGCCATCCAGCGCATACAATGCCTTGACGTCCGTTGCCCAGAAATTCAAGTCATCCCACCACGTTGCAATTTTATTTTCGGTCAAAAGCACTGCACCGGTCAGCAACACCATGGCAGCAATCGCAGACGGCGCAAAGAACAGCTCCCGCAGCTGTGCAAACAGCTTTTTCTTCTTTTCTCCGGATAAAAACAGAACTCTCAAAACTGCTCCCACCACAATCGCTGTGCTGAAATAATCGATCCAGGACAGCCGCCGGAAAAATGCGAGCACATATAATATTAAAATCAGAATGCAGGTTGCCAACGGCAGGACAGCCGTCAGCTGCTTTTCAAATCTGAGCGCCACCAGGCAGGCGATTATCAAAAAAGCAGCGAGCAAAACAACAGCCATGTTCTTTCTCCTTCTTCTTTCGTGTCTGTTACATCTTAGCATAATACAGGATGGCGGGCAACTGCAGAAGTGCTGCGCAGTGCGCCTTGCGGCATAACGTACATCGCTGTAAAGCGCACCGCAAAATCGGGCGGAAGCTTTCGCTCCCGCCCGATTTTGGTTTGCTGATTCAAATTTGTCAATGGCTCTGTCCAGATTTATACTTCCGGCTCAATCAGCCCGTAGGTATTGCCTTTTCTTCTGTAAACAACATTTACCTGATCCGTCTCTGCATTGCAGAATACATAAAAGCTGTGTCCTAAAAGCTCCATCTGTACGCAGGCATCCTCCGGATACATCGGTTTGATATCGAACTTCTTGGTTCTGACGATTTTAACCTCTTCCTCCTCTTCTTCTTCCCCTTCCAGGTAATCAGGCTGGAAACTTGCAGCCGCCTGCTGCTGTGCGATCAGCTTCGTCTTGTATCTTCTGAGCTGTCTCTCGATAATTTCCTCTACCAGATCGATCGATACATACATATCGCTGCTGGTCTGCTCCGACCGGATAATGTTTCCTTTCATCGGGATGGTCACTTCAATTTTCTGTCTGTCCTTTTCCACACTTAATGTTACATAGATTTCCGTATCCGCTGTAAAATACCGCTCCAGCTTACCGAGCTTTGCTTCTACTGCACTGCGCAGACCGGGTGTAACGTCAATGTTTTTTCCGCTGATAATCATCTTCATAAAATCATCATCCCTTCTGGTCCATAATTAGGATATTGCAAGAGCTTTCTTTCTCTATCCTTATTCAGATTATACCATAAGTCCTCGTCCCAGGCAATATTTTCTGAGCATTTTAAACAATTGTCTTTTTTTTCTGACAATTATATTTCTTTTCAGACTGCCTCCAAAAACTGGATTGCTGTGATAACTTCACAAAACAACTGTTTGTTTTAGACATTCCGTATTCCACAGGATTCGGTTTTTTCGTCTGTGGATAATGTGGATAAAATAGTGTATAACTTAATTTCCCGCATTTTTCACCTTTTTTCGATGTGGATAACTATGTGAGTTTTCATTTTTGTTATTTCGCACATTTTTGTTCCTTCTTGTGCATTTTAACAAATCCGGCTCCTGAAATTTCATTGCTGCTTTTTATCAATATCAGACAATTTCCGTGTTTTGAAACAATGGGCAGATTTTCGCTTTCTCCCTGTAAAGAGAAACCGCCGTACATTCCTGCACAGCGGTTTCTCTGTTTCTTATTTTATTGATGCCAGGGTCAAAAGGTCTGAACCCACATGAGCTTGCTCATAGGTGGGTGAAAGACCTTGTGACCCGCCCCGATAGGAGCATAAAAGTGGGATGATAATCCCACGATATGCGACTATCGGGCAGGATTGTGGGAGTGCGCAGCACGGAACAATCCGCAGGCGTCAATGCCAGGGTCAAAAGGTCTGAGCCCACATGAGCTTGCTCATAAGTGGGTGAAAGACCTTGTGACCCTGGCATCATTTTATTCATGACAATAGAATGCTCGCAGAGCGTGCATTCTATTGTTTTGCGTATTTACTGCAGCCGTCTTAGAAAATACGTCTGATCGCCACAGGTGTTCTGTAGCTTGCGTTCGAAATCTTGATACCGGTTGCTTCCGTGCTGGCATGGACGATCTGTCCGTTACCGATATAAATCGCAACATGTCCGGAATAGCAAACCAGATCACCGGGCTGCGCGTTTGCCAGACTTCCTACGTTATAACCGACATAACGGTCGGAAGTGGAGGAATGCGGCAGGGATACGCCGAAATTCTTATAAACGCTCATAACAAAACCGGAGCAGTCCGCACCGTTTGTCAGACTTGTCCCACCGTATACATAGGGATTACCGACAAACTTTACCGCATAGTTTGCAACAGACTGTCCCAAGCCGGAACCAGAAGATGAAACAGTCGCCTGCTGAGAAGCAGTGGATTCGGAAGAAGTACTCTTATCCGTTATCTCGGCATTCTTCCCTTCCTTTGCTTTTTCCTTCGCTTTCATACGCTCTTCCGCTGCCTGCGCGGCTTTCTTTGCGTCTTCTCTTGCCTTTTCTTCTTCGGCAATTCTGGCTTTCTCTTCTTCGATGGATTCTGCGGTCACATACTCCGTTGCAACTACGACATAATCCTCGGAAACCCAGCCGTCACCTTCTTCGATGCTGACTTTGACGAAACCGTTTTCTTCATCCAGAACGGAAAGCTCTTCGCCTCCAGGAACCAGACCAATAACGCTCGCTTCCAGACTCGCTTCGCTTCTGACCTTCAGGGTCTCGGTGTTGACAGTCGCCATCTTCTGACCGACTTCATCTGCGATCTTTTCCGCCTCGTCTCCGGTCTTGAAATACTCCGCCTTCACATAGCCTTCTACGCTGCCGGATTTTACCTGATACCAGTCGCCGTCCTTTGCAACCAGCGTGCCGACAGAATTGTTATACAGCTTACCGACGATTTCGCCATCCGTGCTGGCGGTGCTGCGGATATTTACATAATCGTTGACCTGCGCGATGATCAGAACGTCCTGTTCCTTTTCACGCTCTTCATCGGAGATCTTCGTCTCAGGCTCTTTTAATACCGGCTCTACCGCTTCGATAATCTCCGTCTCAGCTGTGCTTTCTGCCTCCACTGCAGCCTCTGCCTCTGTCGCAGATTCTGCGACTGTCTGTGTTACAGATGCCTTGGTGTCGCTGGATGCAACCGGCTCTGCCGGCTCTTTTTCTTCTTTTCTCTTTTTAATTTCTTCACGAATCTGCGATACCGAAACACCGTCATTTAATACCAGGCCAACGCCTGCTGCCGGCAGGACTGCTGATATCGCAGACTTTGCGGATACCGTCGCTGTATTTAGTTCTGCAGCAGGTATGTTTCCGGTAACTAATACTGCCATCGCCATAGCCGCTGCTGTCATTTTAATCTTATGATAATGCATGGATTACTCCCGATTCTCAAAATTGTTACATTTGTTACAAAATTATTAAATTCGAAATATACTATAGCACTCCATGTCATTTTTGTCAATTCCTGCAGATCGCAATCTGACGGAAATACTGTGACAAATTTATGAATTTTTTATGACTTCATACAGCCAAAGCATCTTTAGCTGTTCCGGCGACCAGCAGTTTTCCCTTTGGACGCTGTTTTTTTACCGTGTCTGGAAATATTCCTGTACAGAGTTGACCGCATTTGCCCCGTCTGCAACCGCCGTCACGATCTGACGCAGCTTTTTCGTCCGCACGTCCCCGACTGCAAAAATGCCCGGCACGCTCGTGCAGCAGTCCTCTCCCGCACAGATATAGCCTGCCTCGTCCGTTTTTACAAGGCTCTTGAAGCTCTCGGACACCGGCTGAATCCCGACCGCAATAAAGATTCCGTCCGCCGCGACAAAACGCTCTTCTTTTGTCTGTGTATCCAAAAGCTGCACGCCGGTCACGAACGCTTCTCCCGTGATTTCCTCTACAGCTGCGTTCCAGACCAGCTCCACATTCGGCAGGGTAAACAGCTTTTCCTGCAGGCTCTTTGCCGCACGCAGGCTGTCCCTGCGGTGGATCAGGTAAACCTTTTCACAAAGTCCCGCCAGGAAAATCGCATCCTCCACAGCAACATCCCCGCCGCCGATCACTGCCGTCACTTTCTTCTTATAAAAAGCGCCGTCACAGGTCGCACAATAAGAAATACCTCTGCCAGCCAGATAATCCTTCAGATCACAGATCTCCAGTTCTTTATAGTGGAATAATGATGCTGCTAGTGCTGCATCAGCCTTTCCTTCTGTCAGTGCATCATAAAAATGCTCTTTTGTTCCGGCTCCACCGGATGCGATCACCGGAATTGATACATTCTCAGAGATCATTCTGGTGAATTCCAGATCATAGCCTGCCTTAGTGCCATCACAGTCCATACTGGTCAGAAGGATTTCCCCTGCTCCCAGTTTATCTACTTTCATCGCCCATTCCACGGCATCGATACCCACATCGACTCTGCCGCCGTTTTTATATATGTTCCAGCCGCTGCCATCTTCTCTTCTGCGGGCATCAATGGCAACTACGACACACTATCTGCCGCATCTGAAATCAGATGCGGTGTATTAATGGCGGAAGAATTGATGGAAATCTTGTCTGCACCTTCCCGCAGTAATGCGCGGAAATCATCTACGGTACGGATTCCTCCGCCTACGGTAAACGGGATAAATACGTTGGCTGCAACAGCCCTTACCATATCCACCACGGTATCACGCTCCTCGCAGGAGGCAGTGATATCAAGAAAAACAAGCTCGTCCGCACCGGCTGCATCGTAAGCTTTGGCAATTTCCACCGGATCTCCGGCATCCTTAAGATCAACAAAATTCACGCCTTTTACTACACGTCCTTTATTTACATCCAGACATGGAATGATTCTTTTTGTAAACATGATTATGCCTCCTTTCCGGTGCCTGACTCAAGTGCCGCAAAATTCTCAAGGATCTTCAAGCCCCACTGGCTGCTTTTTTCCGGATGGAACTGACACGCAAATACATTTCCCTTCTCCACAGACGCATGGATGCATGTGCTGTACTGAGTGGTCGCTTTCACGATCTCTTCCTCCTCTGCCTGAAGATAATAGGAATGTACAAAGTAAACGTATGTGTTTTCCGGAATACCCTTAAATAATCTTCCGCTGTTCTGAATATGCAGGGAATTCCAGCCCATATGCGGAATCTTCAGTCCCGGACTTGGCGGGATGCGCAGGATTTTCCCCTTCAGGATTCCAAGACCTTCCACTCCCGGTGTCTCATCACTGCTCTCAAAAAGCAGCTGCAGTCCCAGGCATATCCCAAGAAAGGGCGTTCCCTTTTCCACGATCTCATGTATTACCGGAACAAGTCCGTATTTTTTGAGATTTTCCATAGCATCACCAAAGCTTCCAACCCCCGGAAGGATTACTTTATCTGCTTTCAGAAGCACCTGGGGATCTCTTGAGACGACAGTCTCCTGTCCCAGATACTGAAGTGCTTTTTCCACACTTTTGATGTTTCCTGCATCATAGTCAATGATTCCTATCATAATAATGCTTCCTCCTGCTCTTTTGTATCTCGATATTCCTCTCTCACCTTCGATTTACATTGCTTTAGTATAACGCAAAAACAGGCGGTTGCAAAGACTTTTCTCTGCTGCCGCCCATTTTTTCACATTATCACGGTAAAGTTTTATTATTTCCGGTCCAGTGTAAACCAGAATTCCACGCCATTATCAAAGTTCTGTACGCCATATTCCTGGTTCATGCTTTCCATGATGGCCTTTACAATGGATAAACCGATACCGCTTCCGCCGTATTCCCTGGTTCTCGCTTTATCAACTTTATAAAATTTATTCCAGAGATTCGGTACATCTGCCTCAGGGATCGGAGTCCCTGTGTTAAACACACTGATCTTCACACGGTTACCCTCATCCTGCAGCTTGATCTCGATTTCTTTCTCTCCCTCCAGATGGTTCAGGGCATTGCTTACATAGTTTGTCACAACCTCTTCGATCTTAAACTCATCGGCCCATACATAAACCGGCTTCTCCGCCTCAAAGATCACTTTTGCATTCTTCTGCCCGATCATGATATTCATGGTCTGAAGCACGCCGCGGATCAGGGATACGATATCAAACCGCTCCATTACAACTGCATCTTTGCCGGATTCCAGCTGATTCAGTGTGAGAAGATTTTTTACCAGTTTATTCATCTTGGAGGCTTCATCCATAATGACATCGCAATAGAACTCTCTGCTCTCAGGATCATCAGAAATATTTTCTTTTAAGCCTTCTGCATAGCCCTGGATCAGGGCAATGGGAGTTTTCAGTTCATGGGACACGTTATCCAGAAATTCCTTTCGCATCTTGTCGATCTTGATCTTGTCCTCAATGTCACGCTGCAGTTCATTATTTGCAGATTTCAGTTCACTGATGGTAGTCTCCAGCTGTGAGGACATTCGGTTGAAATTATCTCCCAGAACATCGATCTCATTGCCGACCTTGCTCTCGTATTTTGCCTCAAAATCCAGATCTGACATTTTTCTGGAAAGTTCCGTAAGCTCACTGATGGGACGGGTGATCCTCCTGGTCACGACCATAATGACCAGACCACTTAAGATTATGATCATCAGACCTACCGCAAAGTAAAACTTATTGGAAATATCAGCGCTCTCCCGGATGCTCTCAAGGGGTGTCCTTATGATAAAATAATGTTCCTCATCCAGCTGTCCCCAGCATTCCACATAATCCATTCCCGCAAACCGGTCATGCGACTGCTGGATGGTATAATTGTCACCCTGCTTCAAGGTCCGGCTCTTATCTCCGTCCTCATCCAGATCATAGACATATCCGAACAGCTTGCTCTGAAGCATTTTTTCATTTTCGCCCCAGGAAAGCCAGCTGGTATTGCTGCTGTCAATGATAACCCAGG
>ENA-OPCB01000383-OPCB01000383.1-human-gut-metagenome-genome-assembly--contig:-NODE-383-length-29867-cov-6.613142_pt1 | contig 29867 bp, 28 predicted proteins | sample MGYA00241561_ERZ501473 | MGnify/ENA primary metagenome ERZ501473 (study PRJEB25962, sample SAMEA2042519) | human gut metagenome | biome: human gut; feature: human-associated habitat; material: faeces... | reverse complement strand
ATCTTACTAGAAATAAGGTTGCTATGCCGATATTTTCTTTTCAAGAAATAGAACCAATTGATATGCGTAAGATGGAGAAAGATATTTCTGGCTTTAGAGTGCCTATATCATATATGTTTCTAGATGATAAACCTGAGTTATTGAAATATATTGATTTAAGGACTAAATACAAAAATAAGCGAATAGAACATGATTTTACACATATATCATCTAAAGATATATGTGTATGCTGAAAGGATGATAAAATGATTGATAAAGTATATGTTCCACCAATAAAGATACAGGGAATAAAAACAAAAATTGTTCCTCTTATTTCAGAAGTTGCATGGGTAGATGATAGTGTTACGTGGATTGAGCCTTTTATGGGGTCTGGTGTTGTTGGATTAAATTTAGCACCTAAGCATGCGGTTTTTGCGGATACAAATCCGCATACTATAGCATTATATAATGCTATAAAGAGTGGAGAAATTACATCATATGGTGTTAGAGAATTTTTGGAGAAGGAGGGAAAGAAATTAGAAGAAAAAGACGAAAAGCATTATTATTATATTAGAGATAGATTTAATGAAGAGCATAATCCACTAGATTTTTTGTTCTTGAATAGAAGTTGTTTCAATGGGATGATTCGATTTAATCGAAATTATCAATTCAATGTTCCATATGGACATAAACCGAATAGATTTGCAAAGGCATATATTACAAAGATAGTGAATCAAGTTAAACGATTGGAAAATATATTTCCAGATGTTGATTGGAAATTTAAGTGCCAATCTTTTGAGCAGACAATAAGTGAAGCTGATACTCAATCGTTTATTTATTGTGATCCACCATATATTGGAAGACATGTTGATTATTATGATAGTTGGGATGAGAATCATGAGGTTAGATTACATGATGCGTTAGTAGATTCCGGAGCTCATTTTATGTTATCTACATGGGACAAAAACAAGTATAGAAAAAATGAGTATATTGATATTGTTTGGAAAGAATGTTGGAAAGTAAATCAAGAACATTTTTATCATGTTGGGGCAAAGGAATCTAATAGGAATTCGATGTTGGAAGCACTTTTAATGAATTATAATCCCCAAAATGTTCCAGCAATGAAAAAAAATGAGGAATCATATATACAGATGTCGTTCTTGGACGAAGTGGCAAATGCTTAGTAATATACGAGGAGGAATGAAATGGAATTAGACTTTATAAGGTTATTTAACAAGAAGTTAGAAGAAAAAGATATTGATTGGGAAGTCAGTGCATTAGCATCTCCAGACGGAAAGCTGTTTTCGCTTGGAAGTGATTCAAAACTTATTGGACGAATTTTCGAGTTAATTTCTTATAATATTTTACAAGAAATAGCAGATGAAAACGGGCTGATTTTATATCCATCTCCACAGCAAACAGTATACCCAGATTTTACATTAATGAGAAGTGAAGAGGATACAGAAAAAATTGCTGTTGATATAAAGACTACATATAGAAAGTTTTTGAAGAATGGACAGCCATCGGGATATGTGTTTACATTAGGTTCTTTTGCATCATATATGCGAGATGGAAAGAAAAATATTTCATTTCCATATGACCAATATGCAAAGCATTATGTAATTGGTTTTGTATATACTAGAAATGATAATGCTTCAGAAGGCCAAATGTTTGATATTAAGGATTTGCGTAAGTTGCCGGTGCCATACAAAGATGTAGAGGTATTTGTACAAGAGAAATATAAAATATCAGGTGATAAACCAGGAAGTGGAAATACAGAAAATATTGGTTCTTTTAAAACGAATAGAATGGAATATTTAGTAAAGGGAGAAGGTCCATTTTCCGATTTGGGAATTGACATATACGAAGATTATTGGGCTGGATATAAGAAGTACAGAGGAGAATTGACATATACTTCGTTAGATGGATATTTTGATGTTCAAGAAGAGCAAGGAAATGACATTGCTGGATTAAAAAGGGTTTATGAATATTGGAAAAAGACGCACAAATAATTATTTTATATAGATATACTGATGGTTAAATAGTGTATGCTATTAATTCAATACTAATCTAGTATCAGAATTATACAGCAAAATGTATTATAGTAATATTTAATTTGTTTAGTTATGAACTAATAAAAAAGAGAGAGAGTCAAGCTCAATCAAAATTCGAAGATGCTGATATGAAAAAGATAATGCATGAATAATTAGGAGGTGAAGAATATGAATGTTAGCGAACAGTGTCCAGTATGTGGAAGGAGAGGAATAATAAAGCAAGTATGCTATGATCCCAGCTCTGTTTTTTATGAGTGTCCAGTTTGTGGACGATATGAATACTCAATGGAGAATAGTACATATGAAGAATTAGATTATAATGAATTAGCACCATTTTTGTTTTATGAAGGGTTTAGAAATAATCAAGGGAGAGTGGAACACAGGTATTATTCTACAAAATCAAGAGAAAGTTGTGATACATATACAACAGAATTCAGAAATGGTAATAACATTGCTGGAATGCCGGTTCATATGGATCAAGATATTATTTCATTGTGGTTTCCAAAAAGTTTTTCTCAAAAAATAGATATGATTTTGCTTAAATTAAATGAATTGACAGAATTTGTTGGACAGGAAATTAAACTGGATATTCCATCACTTCTAAGTTGTATGTTTGTTAGAAGGTTTAAATCAGATAATAGAGAAACTGTGGATGATAAAGAATTAGTAAAGCAAGCACTTTATATGACATCTTATTTGTTTGAAATAGGATATGTTAAGGGAATAAATTGTATAAATGGTGATGTTTCAAGAACGGATAGTTATTATGGAGAGATTTCTATTACCCCTAAGGGCTATGATAGGATAGATCAATTACAACAAAGAGATAATGATGGAAAAGATGCATTAGTAGCAATGAGATTTGGAAGTGAAACTCTAAAATTAAGAGAAGCAATACGAGAAGGGATTTATGATGCGGGATATCATGCGATATTTATCGATGAAGTTGAACATAATGGCTTTATAACGCCAGAGTTATTAAGTAGAATTAATAAGAGTAGATTTGTTGTTGTTGACTTAACACATAGAAATAATGGGGCGTATTTTGAAGAAGGATATGCAATGGGACTAGGGAAAAACGTAATTCAATTATGTAAAAAAGGTGTTGAATTACATTTTGATATAGCACAGGTCAATACGATTATGTGGGAAAAGGAAGATGATATTCCATTACGATTGAAGAACCGAATAGAAGCAACAATAAAGTAACCTATATAAGATAAATGATAAAGAGTGGGAGGAGTAAAAGAATTGAAAGAAATATTAAATACGTTATTGGTTTCATGTGTACCAGCTATCATAACAGGGATTATTTCTTATTTGACGGCAAATAAGAAAGCTAAAGCAGAAATTGCAACATTACAAGAAAGCAATAAGCATGAGATAGAAAAGCTAATGAAGCAACATGAAGTTGATATTGAATCATTAAAAGAAAAACATCAGCTTGAAACTGAGAAATGTGAGCAGGAGCATAAACATAAAATTGAAATAATGCAGATTGAACACAAAAATGCTCTTGAAAGCAACGAAAAACAGCAAAGTGATGCGGCAATGTTTAGTGTGATGACTGATATAATTAAAGAACCACAAAAATTACAAGGATTACTGGAACTTGCCAATAATCCTGCATTCAAAAAATAAATGATTATAGAGTAATTTAATAGGGATTCCGGTTTGTATCCATAGCATCAGCCCAAGCCTGCAACTCACAATCAAGAGCAAGTGCAGCATACATAAGTGGATTATCAATCGCAAGGTTATCAATAAGCCTTTGAGAGTTAGGTGTAGTATGGAGATTCTTTTCTGCTTCAGCACATGAGACAAACAGAAGTACATTGTCGTCAAAAGTAATGTCAATTCCGTTCTTGTATTGGTTGTAGTAAGCAAGATGTATTTTCATAGTATTAGTCCCTTTCGTTGTCAAAGTGATTGAGCAGTTCTGGGAATCTGTGGGTAGTGCTACGCATACAACAGATATGTAACACTACCAGACACGAATCCCCAATTTATGGGCTTTTCTTGTTATCTAAACGTTAACAAAGAGATAATTTCACACAGATGTGTATTCACACCCCAGACTTTGGTCCGGGGTGTTTTTTTATAAAAATTGTAGTAGGATAATTAAAGCTGTTAAGGCTGCAATAAATAACGCGAAAATTTGTAAAAAACCTATAGCAGGTTATGACAAAGAAAAAAAGCGGGCTTATGTAGAATATGCAAATGGGGAACGAAAGTATGTGTAACAAAAATTCAAAAACATAACTGTATGATAAAATTATACAAAACCAACCATCCCCCAATAATACCCCAAAACCTGTATGATAATTGGATACTATCCAAAAATTATCCCAAGTTATATAATTAGGACATCAAAACAAGGAGAGAAGGGTTTAGGATGTTTGAAGTAAAGGATAGTAAGCAGATAGGTGCATACATTAAGAAACTAATCTATAGTAAATATCCCAGTCAGAGACAGTTTTGTATCGAGTACATTAAAAAAATGGGATTTGATGAAGCGGATTCAGAACAAATAAGAAGAACAACCAACAAAGTGAATCAGATAATTAAGGGTGACCGGGCAACAGTTCAGGTAAATGATTTACCGTTTTTTTGTGAATTGTTGCAAGTGTCCTGTGAACAGATCCTTAGCTGTGGAGATTGTTATAGACCGATAAAGAATCATATTACAAATTATGAAGTGGCATTTTCACGAAATCCTAAAGAATGGGAAGCGTATATGAATCGGGAAGATAATCTGTTCCTGAATTATGATGAGTATGGTAAATCTGTTGTGGATTATGCACTGGAGTTTAAAAATTATGATTTTATAAAATTTCTCATGGAAAATGGACATTTGGAATTTGCCGATAACAGTGCAATGGGAAATGGAATTTCGTTTGGATTAAAAACCGATATCAAACGACGTGACATCGGAAAAACAGATATATGGCCTATTCCAAATACGTATTATGAACCGGATAATCTTTTTTATGAGGAAGTTCTAAGGACAAGAGTTCTTGCTTTAGCAACTGAAAAAAAAGATTTTGAAATGTTAGAAAAGTTAAGAGCGAGGATGAACCCGGCAATGTATAATATTAATATATGTGGGACATTTGGCGATGATTTGATTAGACAACGTAATGAAGACTTAATTTGTAAAATTGCGGAATCGGAGGACGATATTATTGAATATTATTCAGATGAATATGAGGTAAAAGACAGACTTAATCATACGAATAGATTTATTTATCCTTATTTATCTGAAGTAATTGAGATTATGATTGAAAACGGCAACAAAAATGTTGAAAGAGTGTTAGAAAAAAGCATTATACACAATGAATATGTTTTTAACTGCCTGTCGGAGAATTTGAATACATATATGCAGATGCTTATTACAAAAGCTGATGAAGAATGTGGAGATTGGATAACACCGGAACTTAAGAAAATTAACAGAGATATAGCAATTAAAAATGCATTATGTGGGTTTAAATATAATTCTGATGAAAAAATAGTTTCGTATTATTATGGTATAAAAAGAGGTGTAATTGAAGGAATGGTTTCCAATATAATCAGTATAAAAAAAACTCCTAAAAAAGAACCGATAAAAGAATTAGTTGAAAAACTTAATGATTTGGCAAATAAAATTATTGAATTAGGAAAGGAATAATATAGGAATGGATATGGACACCGGAGAGATGCACTTTCTAATCGGTGATTCAGGAACCAAAATAGATGAGGGGGAATAAGAAGAATGTAAAAGTTTTAATATCACTTAATGAATAGAAGGTTCATTAAGTGGTATTTTTTATTGGTTTGACTAAGTGAAAATATTATTGTAAAAAAATTATAGGCAATGCAATTTTTTACCGGGTTGAATCGTATATATAGTGAAACCGGTTTTATGAATGAAAGAACAGAGGAAGGAGAAAAATGGTTTGTATAGTCGCGATGAATTAGAAAACATTATTAAAAAATACGGCGACAGCGTTTACAGGCTGGCATATCTCAAAATGAAAAATAAAGACAAAGCAGATGATATTTACCAGAATGTTTTCCTGAAGCTTATAAAACAAGACAATAGAATAGAACCTGAGGAACACCTTAAAGCGTGGCTTATGAGGACAACCGTTAATTGCTGCAAAGATTACTGGAAATCATCATGGCACAGGAAAGTCAGTTATGAAGAAAAAGAACCCGATGCTGGTAACAGACAGGAAAATGGGTATCTTACAGAGCTGGTGCAGGATATGCCGGAAAAATATAGGACAGTAATTCATCTTTTTTATTATGAAGGCTACAGTATCAAAGAGATTGCCCTTATGCTTGGGAAAAAAGAGAATACAATAGCCAGTCAGTTGTCAAGAGGACGGGAACGTTTGAAAGGAATGTTATCGGAAAAGGAGGTACGAGGATATGGATTTTGAAAAAGAATACAGAATAGAACAGGACAGAATAAAACATAACATCAGCCTGGACAGGATGATTTTGGAGAAATGTGAAAAAAAAGCACCAAAACATAACATCAGCCTGGGGAAAATTTATGCCATTGCAGGACTTGTTGCAGCAGTTATCATTGTTACAATCGGAGTTCCGGCAGCAATTACATATGGTGAAAATATTTACAAATCCTATGGTCTTGTGATTGGAAACAAAACGGTGGAGATGGAGCCCATGGAACCGGTATATTTTGATATTGAAAGATTCATATCAAAAGAGGATGTCCAACAAATTAAATACAAAGATCATATATCTTACTGGGTTGCATTTGAGGATGGTAATCTTTTAGAAGATTATACAGGAATGAAGTTGCCGGAAGATAAAGATTTTGTATTTAGAGATATGATGGTAGGCTTTTCTGATAAATATAATATTGTGCGGTGTTCAATGACCGTCAGGCAGATATCCTCAGGCCAGAGCGCGTTAATTAATTCACAGTTCTTCGCTAATGAGATAAAAGATGGAGAAGAGATTAGGGATGGGCGTGATAATGTAAAGGCGTCATTTGTATATACTCTCAGTAACGGTTCAAAAGCATATTTTATCTGGGAAGGAAAGGATGAGCCTATGGAAGGTGTTATAAATACGCATGACCCTGATGAATATCAGACCGTATATTTTTGCGCCCACGGCATACAATATCAGATGTCAATCGGCAGAACCGAAAAACAGACAAAACTTGCAGTAGATATAATGGAATTGTTCGTTAAGTAAGACGGGAATACTTTTTGCCGATGAGCCTACAGGAGCATTGAACATGACGCAGGGATTGCGGCAAAGTGTAAAAGAGTATTATATCTTGTCTTAATAATTGGCTTATGGATTTGGGATGGTAAAAATAATGTGACATGTGTTATAATACCATTTGGTGATATACATAAGAAGGTATTATATGAATAACGGAATAGATTTCGGAAAAGACGGAATATGGAAAATATTATTTAAACTGGCACCTCCTGTAATGGCAGCACAGCTTATACAGGCGTTATATAACATGGTGGACAGTATATTTGTGGGAAGATACTCGGAGGCCGGACTTACGGCATTATCGATAATCTATCCGATACAGCTTTTAATGATAGCGGTAGCCGTGGGAACGGGCGTCGGTATCAACACTTTAATGGCACATTATCTCGGAATGGGTAAAGTAAAAGAAAAAGATGAAACGGCAGGAACAGCCACATTGCTTGCACTTGTGATGTGGGCTGTTTTTGCTACAGTCAGCTTTTTTCTTATGCCGAAATATGCGGGAATGTCAACCAAATCACCGGAGATAATTAAAGAAGTGGTTACTTATGGGAGGATAGTTTCCGTATTAAGCATAGGACTTTTTCTTGAAAGTGCATGGACAAAAGTATTGCAGTCAGAAGGTGATATGAAGCTTCCTATGATAGCCCAGATAGCAGGTGCGGTAATTAATATTATATTGGATTACCTCCTTATATTCGGAATAGGATTTTTTCCGGCACTTGGAATAGCAGGTGCGGCAGTAGCCACGATAACGGGGCAGATAGCTGCGGCTGTAATTGTAATGACTAAGGGATTCAGAAAATCTCCCCCACTTTCAGTTTATAAAAAGTATGTCAAAAAAATCTATTATCTTGGATTCCCTAATATTTTAATGCAGTCAGCGTATACATTTTATATATTTGGGCTTAATATGATTCTAAAGGGTTTTTCAGACCAGGCAGTAACGACACTGGGGTTGTATTATAAATGGCAGTCATTTTTCTTTATTCCGTTAGGGGCAATGCAGACCTGTATAGTTCCCGTCATAAGCTACAACTACGGTGCCGGTATGTATGACAGATGCAAAAAGACGCTAAAAGATGCCGTGATTTTCGGATGGACTCTTATGATTATAGGAACCCTCTGCTTTGAAATAATTCCGGGACCGATGTTAAGTGTATTTTCAAGGGATGCAAAGGTAATTGAGATTGGAGTTAATGCCTTTCACATTATAGGTATGTCTTTTATACTCCTTGTAACGTCACTTACGTTTCCTGTATATTTTCAGGCAATCGGACAGTCTGTTAAAAGTTCGCTGCTGACGGTTTTAAGGACGGTGGTATTGTTTGTACCTTTAGGCTGGCTGTTTTCAAAGCTTGGACTTAAATATTTCTGGTGTACCTTCCCTGTGACGGAGTTTATAACTACAGCCGCAGGGTTAATAATGTTAAAAAGATTCAGAGGTAATTATGAATAACGGAGAAACAAGAAAAAAAATATATAAAATACTTGTAGGAATTGTTTTTTGCATGCTTGCAGGAGTATATATTTTTGGCATGGTCTTTCAGCTTTACATAAAAAAACATTATGGTAACGGGCTTGGGGGCTGGTGTGAATTATATAAGACAGGCTGGGAACGTGTGTACGAAGATGGTACAAGAAAGCCGCTTGATTATCCTGCCAGTATAACTGAAGAGGGTAATAAAGATATTGTTGTGGAAAATGTTCTTCCTGATAATCTTCCTTATGATTCCGTATTGTCATTGACTTTGGGAAGAAGCACAAAGATATATCTCGATGATGTTCTTGTGGGAATGTATAGAAATGATGATAATCCTTTACCGGGGGTAATGGAAAAAAACAGAATTATTTATATAGATTTGGGAAGTCAGGCTTCAGGCAAGACCATAAGAATTGTAAGAAATGCACCCAGAGATAATGTTCTTGTTTTATCAAAAGTTTTTCTGGGTAATGCTTATGGCATATATGAGGAATATCAGAAACTTTGTGGTGTCCAGATGAATGCATCTATAATTCTTGCTATATTTGCATTTGTGAGTATTATTGTAAACCTTATTTTACAGATAAAAGGGAAAAATGATATAAGTATTTTATCCCTGAGTGTGGGGATTCTTGCTGTTGCAAGCTGGCTTATATTTGATAATATGCTGTATCAGTACATATTCAAGACTTATTATATAGATGGAATATTAGGATATCTTGTTATAATGCTTGCACCTGCGTTTTTTGAACATTACCTTAACCGGGAACAGGAATACAGGTATTGCCGTCTTTATACGGTGTCCATAGTTGTTGTAATTCTGAATTTTATAGTATTCACAACACTTCACTTTACGGGAGTCGTAGATTTTTACAGTTCTCTTTTACCAATGAATATTGTTCTTGCAATACAGATTGCAAGCGTTGCATATACCCTTATAATGGATTTGATAAAAGGATATATAAAAGAATATAAGATTATTGCCCAAGGTTTCCTGGGATTTGCAATATGTGCTCTTGTTGAGATTATAATGATTAACTTTGGAAATAACAGAAATACCGATGGTATGTTTATGATTATCGGCTTGTATTTTCTGCTTATAATGGCTGTTGTTAATTTCACAAAAAACAATATCAGAATACGTGAGAAGGCAGTCTATGCGCTTAAAGCCAACCAGTTAAAATCCAACTTCCTTGCCAGTATGAGCCATGAGATAAGAACTCCTATCAATGCGATAATGGGTATGAATGATATGATACTTATGAGTGACCCGGACAAAGCAATCAAGGAATATGCGGGAAATATCAGATCGGCAGGAGATACTCTTTTGTCAATTATTAATGATATTCTCGATTTTTCAAGAATCGAATCAGGTAAAATAGAGCTTGTTGAAAATACATTCAGTACCATATCAATGCTTAACGATGTTATTATGATGATAAAAGGAAAAGCGGAGAATAAAGGGCTTGAATTTATTGTGAAGGCAGACAAAGAAATGCCGTCATCTTTTAAAGCTGATGAAGTGAAAATCAGGCAGGTACTTACAAACGTACTTGGCAATGCTGTAAAATATACAGAAAAAGGCAGTATAGAACTGATTATGAAAGGTTCTTATGTGGAAGATAAGTATGTTCTTAATGTAACGGTTACCGATACAGGAATAGGTATCAAAGAAGAATTTAAAGACAAGATATTTAATAAATTTGAACGTGCCGATGCTATGAGCAGTGTGGAGGGAACAGGTCTAGGACTGTCCATAACGAAAAAATATCTGGGCATTATGGGCGGAACGATTTCTTTTGACAGTAAATACGGAGAGGGTTCCGAATTTTATATATCCATACCGCTTAATGTAGAAGACGATACTCCGATTGGGGATTACAAAGAAAAACTTAATAATTATTATAAATGCAGTACCTTAGATACAGGTTATCTTGCAAAAGATGTAGAGATCCTTGTTGTTGACGATAATGAAATGAATCTGTCTGTTACGGGAGGACTGCTTAAAAAAGCAGGAATGAATATCACAACCTGCCGCAGTGGGAAAGAGATGCTTGAGATTACCGGAAATCACACTTTTGATGTGATTCTGCTTGACCATATGATGCCGGAGATGGATGGTATAGAAGCCCTTCATAGAATGAAAAATGATGACAGGACCTTATGTAAGAACGTTCCTGTAATAGCGATGACAGCCAATGCCATTAAAGGCGCAAGGGAACAATACATCAGAGAAGGTTTTGATGATTACATCAGTAAGCCCGTAAGTTATACGGAATTGTTAACCATCATTAAAAAACACCTGCCTGACTGTAAGATAGGCAAAACAGACGACATAAAGGATGAAATTGTATTTCCTGAGGTAAATGAATTTGATTTGCACCATGCAATGTCAATTATAAATGATAAGAAAGTATTAATTTTAATGATTAGGGACTATGGGGATTATTTAAAGAATCTTCCAAAAGTGCTTAATGACAGTCTCAATAATCTTAAAGATTATGAGATAAACATACATAGTCTTAAAAGCAGTTCAGACGCAGTGGGAGCTCTTACGGTATCAAGAATTGCGAAGCTCATTGAAGAAGCTGTACATAATAATGATACTGACAGAATTAATATATTACACCCGATACTTCTGGAGCAGATTGGTAAATGCTATGAAGAAAGCATGCTTTTTTTCATAGAAGAAGGTACGGAGGAGCCCGCTGATACTGATATCCACGCATTGCTGCCGGAAATATATGAGGCACTTGATGAATGTGATTTTGAAACGGCTTTGGCTAAAGCTAAGAATATACCTGAGGATACTTCGGACAAAATATACAGTGATTATGTAAAACAACTTAAAATTTATATTAATGACTATGAACCGGAATTATCAAAAGAAATGCTTGGTAAAATAAAAGAATATATAGGAAGAGGATAATAAATTGAGAAAAACAATTTCAGTCATTGCCACGGTTCTGTTTATAATAGGAACCTGTGGAATAATAGGTGGTCTTGCGGCAAAGGAACGTGTTCCTATAGTGATTAAGAAAACAGTTATAGAAGGTGCCGTTAATAATAATGTGATTAAGTTCCTTGAAGATAAATTAGGCAGCGTAAATGTTAACGAGGACAAAATACGGGAAAATTTTAATGATATAGAGGGACTTAACAATGTAGTTGATTATTATGTTGAAGCTGCACTTGATGCAATTTATAAGGCAGGTTTTTCTAAAATTGATATAACGGGCAGCATTGATAATAAGGCTGTCAGAAATGAAATTGCTTTAACCGCCAACACGATTGTGAATAATGTAATGAAACTTTTTAATATCAGCATTGATGATGATAAACGTCTGATTATCAGCGGTATAATAGGTCTTGGAAGCACAAAGCTTGTGCAGATAATCAATGATGCGGTTAATGAAAATATGGATATTGTGACAACACGAATCAGGGTAGAAGTTAAGCTGTACCATTTTATACTTATAAAGAATGTAAGAATTGCACTTTATGTGCTTACTGCTGTATTTCTGGCTCTTTCGATTCTGTTATCAGACAAAGAAAAAAGAATGCTGCACCTTGGCAGAAATATTACCATTGCGGGAGCAGCATCCGTTATCGTTATAATATATAATATTTTAAGAAGTAATTATAATATTAAGAAAATGATAGGCTTTAAAATACCTCTTGGTCTTAATACTTATCTTATGGCGGGAGGAATTGTTACATTGGCAGGTCTTATCATTTTAATAGCTGCCGCCATTAAGAAAAAGAATAACTAAAAGAAACATCTTGCCCAGGAAAAAAGCTTTTGAATAAGTGTTTTCCTGGCTTTTCTTTTTGAGGTGTATTCGGCCTCGGTAACATTGTAAGGGTTTTCCTTTGTGCCGTCAGACAGTATATTTACTGATTGTTTCTCATATTTTTCCATATAAGATGACATCTGGGCATTAATTTCTTCACTGTCTATTACAAGCATAAGCTCGGTATCAAGGTAGGTGCTTCTTATATCCATATTAAAGGAGCCGATTATTGATATATTGTCATCTATAACAATACTCTTTCCATGGTAGGCTTTTTCTCCGCTGAATTCCCACAAATCTATGCCGGTGGCAAGAATGTCCGGCATGGAAGATTCAAGCTCGGCGGCACCTACCGGATTATCGTTGTTAGGTGCGGAATTAGTCATCAGTATAATATCGGCATCAGATACTGCCATTTCCTCAAGAGAACGGTACATTACGTCGTTACAGATTATGTACGGAGTATGTATTTTGGCTCTTTCTCTGGCATTTACAACAAGCTCCGTGAGATTAGCCCATATAACAGGGTCCTTCATTCCACAGTTGGTAGCGTTACTTAATATAGTAATCTTATTGACGGGAATGGTATCTTCTTTGTAATCATAAGAAGCCATTTTGCTGTCATTATCTGAAATATAATTATTATAAGCCGTATAAATATCTTTTGAAGCGTTCTTTACACAGGTCCATCTTTTTAAATAACGGCTGTTGTGGAATATCGAACAATCCCGGTCATGCCATATTTTTTCAGCATAGTCAATCAGCTTGTTGACAGAACTGTTTTCCTGTACGGTATCACTGTATACGAGAACATCCCAGTCGTAGTTCTGATATGTAGAATAATCGCCGAGGAAACGGTTGTATGTATTACGTCCGCCAAGAATATATGTGGAATTATCTGTAATAAGGTATTTATCGTGCATTCTGGCAATGGATTTCCAAGGAACAAGGGGGTTAGCTTTATTATATACTTTGACGGTTACATTTTCATGGCAGGAAAGAGCGTAAAAGTAAGGATTCCATTCCATCTGAATCCAGCTGTTAATTCCGTCCACAAGAAGATTAACCTTTACGCCACGGTCAGCGGCAGACATAAGGGCGCCAATCATTATCTGGCCCGCTTCATCTGCACGGAAATCAAAGGTCGACATGGAGATGTTTGTTTTTGCATTTTTAATCATATAAACCCTTTCAAAAAGGGCATCTGAATTATCAACAAGGATTTTGGCGGATTCACCTGCTTCACCGTTTCCAAAAAATTCTGACCTGTCTATAAGCATATCTTCTGACACATCAGGCTGTTTTGAGTAGACAGAAAGTGTAGAAGATACTTCAAAACTCAGAAATATGAGTACGATAACAGCAAATACAATACCGGTCTTTTTTTTACTGAGTTTGTTCTTTTCATTGGATACGCCTCGTATCATTCTTATGTAGAATACAACGTAGCTGATAAAACAGAACATATTTACAAGGAAAACACCGGCTATCAGTAATCCCGAACTGAAATAGGTCAGGGAACGGGAAAAGAGCAGTATCAGAATGGCAAAATACATAAAAGTGGTGTTAAATTTACCATACCACTGGGCACCGTCCATTTTCTTGCCACGTTTGTAAAGGATAAAACCTGTAATTCCCATAAATACATCTTTTAGCAGAATGAGCATTAATAAATAGCGCATCATAACAAAACGGAATGTAAGGCTTAATACAACCGCACCCTGTGTAAGCTTGTCGGCAACAGGATCAAGTATTTCACCAAATTCTGTTTCCATGTGGAAGTGTCGTGCTATCTTACCGTCGAGGAAATCCGTAAGACCGGATATTAAGAATATTACTGCTGCAAAACGATAATTTCCCGCATTAAAGTATACGATAACAAAAATGAGCATAAGAAAAATTCTTATGTAGCCAAGAATGTTTGGTATCGTCAGAAACTGGCCTTTGTATCTTTTAAACATAAATATAGTCCTCTTCTTCTTATGTAGTTAATTATAATCTGGTCAGTAATATTATAACATAAGAAGTCAGAAAAAGTTATTAAATATTTAGTTTCTGTCCTTTTTTTTGCTGCTTATGACAATTGCCAGAACCATAAAAGCAAGGGCAAACATAAGCTGTATTGTGAAATTAAGAACAATTGAAGAGGCACTTGCTGCGGAGAGATTGGAAGCAGCTTCTTCATTATTCACATACCAGTATGCAGGAAAAAATCTTCCGGCTGCAATTACGCCATCCGCAAGAAACTGCCTTGGGACAAATACTCCGCATATAAATGCTGAACCCAGTCCGAATGCGTTAACAAATATATTTACCGTATTATTGTTTTTTACAAATGAACTTAAGAAGAAAGTAATTGCAAGACATATAAGGGCATATACCACGGTATTGGCTAAGCGTAAGGCACCTGCTGCTGTAAACATTGCACCTTTATATAAAATACATGACGTAATGAAATATAAAGCTATTATTCCAAACGCCACAAGAAAACACCCTTTGGCCATCTGATAATTGCGTTTCGCAATACTTAATCCCGAACATAAAGTACGCTTTTCAACCTCTTTTTTGTTAAAAGAGATAAGGGCAGGAGCAACACTTGTTACAATGGCACATATCAAAACATAAGGTATATAATTGTAAAAATAGTGTTCATCACCGTATACAGAAGTATTCCCGGTGTCAGCAATTGACACATCGGTTGAAATACTGACAGTCTTTAAAGTATTTTCGTATGCGTTTTCATCATCAATTCCCATTGAAGAAAAGGCAAGATAAGTATTAATAAAGTTTTCAATAGACATATCCATAAATTCTGCGGCAAAAGAGCCGGGAAGTTTGTAAGCAGATACATTATGGGTTGATGCAAAATCTTCAGGAATGATTAATATATAGTCGGCATCCCTGTTGTAAATTGCGTCACGGATTGAATTGATATCCTCGTTTATACCGGATTTAATATTGTGATTGTCTGATAAATACTGTATAAGATTGTCTGCCAGCATGCTGTTGCTGTGATTAAAACACACAATATCAAGTCTGGTAGATTTAAAATTTTCTATAGTGTTATTTGTATTATTTTTTGAAATGCTAATTGCTATGGAAAGAAAAATACAGGTATACATAATAATAGAACCAATGTGTTTTTTAATTACTTTCATAAATGCATTAAATACTGTCATATTTTTCCCTCCTTGTATTTATAAAGCATATTATGCAAAGAATGACTGCCATTCCTGCCATAATGGAGATTTTTTGTAAAAATATTTTATAATCGTCATAAATGTTAAGTGCATACAAAGCATCAGATATAAGTGCGGAAGGATTAAGCCTGTTGAGAAGAGAAAAATGCTTCTCAATGGATTGTTTGATGCCGCCGATCATAAGTCCGCTGAGAAAACTTGAAAAAAGTGAGATGAAAAGATTAATTCCAATTCTTACATTCAGTGAAAGTTTTCTTACAGAACCGATTAAAAGACCTATACTAAGTGCAATTATTGTTCCCATAACCGATACGAGATATATAAGCCATGAATTAGCTGCCAGATTAAGTTTTAATATCTTCTGAAGATATATTATAAGCAATCCGTTGGATATGAGATGTAAAGTGAGTGTGGCAGCTGCATCACCAAGAACAAGTGTTATTCTGCTTCCGGGATACAGGTTTTTTCGCATACCTACAGATGAAAGGTCGGCTTTAAGTCCCGTTACACAGGTTGTTCCGGAAAGGGTAGCAAACATACAGGCCATGGCAATAAGGGAGTAATAGTAATCAATCATATTGTCGGTATTGCCTTTTGTAAGTTCTTTTTCCGTAACATGGCGTACATTCGTCAAAAGTTCCTTATAGACACCGTCAAGTTTTTCGGGTGTCATAAATGCAACATGGATTACAGCCATATTTCTGATATAGGAATCAAGGAAAGATTTGATTACGGTTTCTTCTATTCCGTTTTCCCTTATTGAAAGGGAAGGATTTCCGTTATTTACGGTAATAATGCCATCTGCTTTTTTGTCGGATAGAAGTTTATCCGCCGATTCTCTGTCGGTATATGTGATATTGAAAAAAGGAACTTCTTTTCTGTCATCTGCATAAAGGTTTTCAATGACCTCTTTAAAGTAAGCGGTATCATCGGTATCATCGGCACATACTGCCACATTTATTGTACTGAAGGTTTCTGTCTGTGACGAGATTTTTGAAAATGCCATGAAGAAAAAAGTACCGAGAATCAGAGGGAAAAACATTATCCAGAAAAAAGTTTCTTTTTCACGGAAAAGTGATTTTAATTTATATTTATATGCGTGAAAAAACATAGGGTAACCTCCTTTTAATCTCTTAATTCCTTGCCGGTGATTTCAAGAAAAACATCATTAAGTGTCGGAAATTCCGAATATACCCTGCCCATATTGATATTATGTGATTTGAGAAGGTCCAGAACTCTTATGAGATTATGTTTTCCGCCACTATAAAAAATCTTTAATATATTATTGTTATATGTAATGTCATACACATGAGGAAGATTCTTAATTTCATCCATGATTTCATCCGGGAGATTAAGCAGTTCAATGTTAATGGTTTCCGTGTTTTTAATGAGCTTTTTAAGCTCGGAAGCTGTGCCAAGAGCGAGATTTTTGCCACCGTCCATAATGGCAATCCGTGAACATATCTGCTCAACTTCTTCCATATAATGGGATGTATATACAATGGTTGCACCGTTTCTGTTAAGCTCCATAATTCCTTCAAGAATTTTATTGCGGCTCTGTGGGTCAACTGCTACGGTTGGTTCATCAAGGAAAATAAGTGATGGTTTATGGGCAATGCCACAGGCAATGTTGAGTCTTCTTAAAAGACCTCCTGACAGTTTCTTTGGATAGAATTTTCTGTGGTCTTCAAGGCCTACAAAAGAAATGGCATCTTCCACATATTGTTTTCTTGTTTCTTTATCTTTAATGTAAAGTCCGCAGAAATAGTCAATATTGTCATAAACATTGAGTTCATCAAGAACGGCAACATTCTGCATTACAACACCGATTTTTGACTTGATGGAAGAATTTTTATCAATATCTTCGCCAAAAACCTCGATAACACCCTTATCATAGGAAAGAAGTCCCAGGATACAGTTAATCGTGGTTGTCTTACCGGAACCATTGGGACCTAAAAGCCCGAAAATTTCTCCTTTTTTGATATCAAGATTGAAATGGTCAAGTGCAATAAGTTCCTTGTAACGTTTAACGAGATTTTCTACATAAATAACTGAATCAGACATATTAATATCTCCTCCTTGTAAATTCTGTAATTACAATATATATTGTTTATGAAAAAATTAATAGTGATTTATAGCATACATATATATGACAATTGTCATTTTTTTCGGGATTTGCTATATTAAGTGGGAAGAGAGGTGGAAAATGGGAATTTATATTGATAAGTTTTTTCTGTTTCTGGCAGGAACATGGCTGTTATACAATAATGTTGTAATTCCTGTGGATGTGGCATATCTGTTATCAGGAGTAATTATACTTTTTGTATCCTTTTATTTTGATACTGTCAAGAATATAACTGCAATGAATATAGTATATATATCAGAAATCATTGCGGGGCTGTTTTTCCCAAAAGCGATATGTTTTTTACCGGTAATGATATATACCATAACATACAGTGTAAGGGGTATAAAAAAACATATAATATATGGAATAACATATATCATGCTCGCAATAAAATATGTATTTGGCAATTATCAGGACAGCAGCCGTTATATAATGTTTGTTCTGGTTTGTTTCATCTCTGCAATACTCGCGGTTAAGGAATATAATATCATAACGCAGAAAGAAGGCATAAAGAGGCTCCGTGACGATTCTACCGAAAAAAACAATCTTTTAGCCGAAAAAAACAAGATGCTGACAGTTACCATGAATAATGAAATAAGAATTGCCACACTTAGCGAAAGAAACAGAATTGCAAGAGAAATACATGACAACGTAGGTCACATGCTTAGTCGTGCCATACTGCAGTTAGGGGCAATAATGACGGTATACCGCAAAGATACAATATACGATAATCTGGTACCGATTAAATACAGTCTGGATACAGCAATGAATAATATAAGGGAAAGCGTACATGACCTTCATAAGGATGGATTTAATGTTAAAGAAACAGCGGAATCCATACTTTCAGCGCTTGGAAATTATGATATTGATTTTATATGTGACATATCACAAAATGCAGATAAAGAAGTTAAATATGCTTTTATAACCATACTTAAAGAAGCTGTTACCAATATCGAAAAATATTGTAACGGAAATAAAGTCCGGGTAGTTATCAGTGAACTTGAAGAGTATTACCAGATGCTCATTCAGGATAATGGTGTTGTGTTAAAAGGCATGTTTCACCCGGGAGCAGGAATCGGGACATCTAATATGGAAGAACGTGTGAAGGCACTTAACGGAATAATAACATTTGGTACAAAGGACGGATTCAGAATATTTATATCCGTTCCAAAGAAAAGGCAGAATGAAGATGGATAAAATTAAAATTGTAATTATAGATGATGATGAAATTGTTGTGATGTCGCTTAAAATGATAGCGGAATCATCAGGAATAGAAGTTGTGGCAACAGGACACAGCGGAGAAGACGCGGTAAGGCTTTATGAACTTCATAAACCGGATATACTTTTGTCTGATATAAGAATGAACGGAATGGACGGCACAGTTGCGGCAGCACAGATTCTTAAAAAGAATCCTGGCGCAAGAATACTTTTTCTGACAACATTTTCTGATGACGAATATATAACAAAAGCATTGAAATATGGTGTAAAGGGATATATTCTTAAACAGGATTTTGAAGGGATTGTTCCGGCAATCAAAGCTGTATATAAAGGGCAGAGTGTCTTTGGCGGAGAAATTGTCGGCAGACTGCCAAATATTTCAGGGGAGAACGAATCAAGAGAAAGCAAGTTCTTCGGAAAAGGAATCACGGAAAAAGAATTTGAGATAATTAAACTTGCCGCGGATGGACTTAGTAATAAAGAAATCGCCTCCAGATTATATCTGGGGGAAGGAACTGTAAGAAATTATTTCAGCAGTATTCTTGATAAACTTGGGCTAAGGGACAGGACACAGCTTGTTGTATATTATTATAAAGACTGATAGAAGGTGACATTGTTGGTAAAATCAAAAAATTACGGAATTTTGTGTATAATACTTTCGGCATTCTGCTTTGCCTGCATGAACTTATTTGTGAAGAAAGCAGGTAATCTCCCATCCTTTGAAAAAAGCTTTTTCAGAAATATCATAGCTTTTTTCTTTGCACTTGGAGTAGTTGTTAAATCAAAGGAAAAAGTAAACATACCAAAAGACGCACTTCCCGCACTTTTTATGCGCTCAATAGGCGGTACAGTGGGGATTTTATGTAATTTTTATGCCATTGACCATCTTGTAATCGCTGATGCGTCAATGCTTAATAAATTGTCTCCGTTTTTTGTGCTGATTTTTTCGTATTTTATACTGAAAGAAAAGGTGAAATTATATCAGGGTATATGTATAATTGCTGCTTTTATCGGAAGCCTTTTTGTCATTAAGCCGACTGCGGACATTATCCATAATCCCGCATCACTTATGGGTATGCTTGGAGGTCTTGGTGCCGGAATAGCATATACTTTCGTAAGAATAGCAGGAAAAAAAGGCGTGAAAAGCCCGGTTATTGTTGCCTTTTTCTCGGGATTTTCAAGCCTTGTCACATTACCTATTATGTTAATGAATTTTGAGCCGATGACCGCAGCACAACTTATGTTTCTCCTGCTCGCAGGTCTTGCTGCAACGGGAGGACAGTTTGGAATTACAATGGCATATACCTTTGCACCGGCAAGGGAAATATCTGTATATGATTATTCGCAGATTATTTTTGCCACCGTATTAGGAATAATTTTCCTTGGAGAACTGCCGGATAAGTATAGTTTTACAGGCTACGGTATAATTATATCGGCTTCACTTGTAATGTTTATACTTAATAACAGAAAAACTACATCTGCTTAAAAAGATTAACCATTTCAATAGCGGAAAGGGCACAGTCATAACCTTTGTTGCCTGCTTTGCTTCCGGCTCTTGCAATAGCCTGTTCGATATTTTCGGTTGTGATAACACCGAATAATACAGGTACGCCTGTTTCAAGACCCACAGAAGCAGTACCTTTTGATACTTCATTACATACATAATCGTAGTGTGTTGTATCGCCTCGTATAACCGCACCTACGCAGATAACGGCATCATATCTGCCTGATTCGGCGAATTTCTTGGCTGTAAGAGGTATTTCAAATGCACCCGGAACCCATGCCGCAGTGATGTTATTTTCATCTACTCCGTGTCTTACAAGACCGTCAACGGCACCGCCGAGCAACTTGTTTACGATGATTTCGTTAAAACGTGATGCAACAATGGCAACCTTCATTCCTTCAGGTGCTACAACTTTTCCTTCTAATAAATTGATTTCTCTCATTTTAATTTCCTCCGTTTATTTTAATATATCTTTAAATACATGACCCATTCTTATTTTTTTGGTCTGCATATAAAATTCATCATATTCCTGAGGTGGAATCTCAATAGGAACACGTTCTGTTATCTCAAGTCCCAGATCGCTGAGACCATAGACTTTATTAGGATTGTTGGTGAGGAGCCTTAATGATTTAACACCAAGGTCACTTAAAATCTGTGCTCCAACCCAGTATTCCCTGAGGTCAGGGGCAAATCCCAGCTTTATGTTGGCGTCTACGGTATCGTAGCCATGTTCCTGAAGCTCATAAGCCTTTAATTTATTGATTAGTCCTATGCCACGACCTTCCTGCCGCATATAAAGTACGATGCCACGGCCTTCTTTTTCCACCATTTTCATCGCAGTATGAAGCTGTGGACCGCAGTCACATCTTAAAGAACCGAAAGCGTCACCTGTAAGACATTCGGAGTGGACACGGCAGAGTACGTCTTTTCCATCGCCTATATCCCCTTTCACAAGAGCAACATGATGTTCGCCGGTAATGTCATTTACATAACCGTATATTTTGAAATGACCGTATTTATTAGGAAAATCGGCACAGGCTTCCCTTATTACATGTTTTTCGTGAATACGGCAGTAATCCTGCAAAGATTTAATTGTTATGAACTTGAGGTTGTATTTTTTAGCAAGTTCCCAAAGTTCGTGAGTCCTCATCATTGTTCCGTCGTCACGCATGATTTCACAGCATACACCGCACTGCTTGAGACCGGCCAGGCGCATAAGATCAACAGTTGCTTCAGTGTGGCCGTTTCTTACAAGAACGCCGCCTGCCCTTGATACGAGAGGAAATACATGTCCCGGTCTCCTAAGGTCCTCAGGCCTGGTGTTATCATCCACACATTTCATCATGGTGTAAGAACGTTCGGCAGCAGATATACCTGTTGTGGTATCAACATGGTCTATGGAAACGGTAAAAGCTGTCTGGTGGTTGTCCGTATTTTCTGCAACCATTGGCGGAAGTCCCAGTCTTGAGGCTACGTCATAGCTCATAGGTGTGCATATAAGTCCTTTTGCATGACATGCCATGAAATTAATGTTTTCCTGTGTGGCAAATTCTGCCGCACATATCATGTCACCTTCGTTTTCCCTGTCTTCGTCATCGGTAACAAGTATAATTTTTCCCGCCCTGAGGTCTTCAAGGGCTTCTTCAATTGTGTTGTATTGATTATCCATCTATGTTCCTCCTAAAAATCATATTTTCTTAAAAAATCCATTGTAATCCCACCGCCATCTGATGGGGAGCTGTCCTTAAAATTAAGAAGCCTGTCAACATATTTTCCTATAATATCATTTTCTATGTTGATGGTATTGCCGGCTTTCTTTTTAAGAAGTGTGGTTTCACCGCCTGTGTGGGGAATGACTGATACTTTAAAATCCGATTCGCCGACAGCGGCAACCGTAAGGCTGATTCCGTCAAGACATACGGAACCTTTTTCAACGATAAATTTCATAATGGAAGGAGGGGCAGATATTGTAACCCATACTGCATTTTCCTCTTTTTTCATTGAAAGGATGGTTCCTGTACCGTCAACGTGTCCGCTTACTATGTGACCACCGAATCTGCCGTCCGCTGCCATTGCCCGTTCAAGATTAACAAAGTCCCCGGATGTGGCATTTTTAAGGCTGCTTCTGCGGACTGTTTCTGCCATAATGTCTGCAGTAAAAAAATCTTTGCCGAGAGATGTTACGGTAAGGCATATTCCGTTGACTGCAATGCTGTCTCCTACATTGGTATTCCGAAGGACTTTATGTGCTTCGATTTCTATGGAACCCGAATGACCGGAGACATGTAATTTTCTAATAATTCCCAATTCTTCAACAATTCCGGTAAACAAAAAAATTACCTCCTGTACTCCAATAATATATCATCATCAAACTTTTCTACGTTAATAAGTTTGAAAACAACAGCATCTTTAATATCATCAATTCCAAGACCCTCCACAGGAGATTTGGCAAGGGCACCTCCGATTACCTTCGGTGCGATAAACACTTTGATTTCATTTACAAGGTCTGCCTGTAACATACTTTCGTTAAGTGTGCCGCCGCCTTCAAGGAGAATACTGTCAATCTTCATATCATGTAAAACATACATTAATTCTGTTAAATTAACTTTGCCTGTCTCATCCGGAACCTGTAACACAGTAATTCCAAGTGCTTCAAGAGCCGATATTCTGTTTTGAAGGGCATTGCCGCAGGCAATAATCGTCTCATATTCACCGGCAGTCTGACATATCCTGCTGTTAAGAGGAATCCTAAGCTCACTGTCACATATAATTCTTACAGGGCTTCTAAGTCCTTCAATTCTTGTGTTAAGCATAGGGTCATCTGCAAGCACCGTTCCTATTCCTGCCATAATGCCACGGTATTTGTGCCGCATTTTCTGGACTTCATTTCTTGAAAACTCATTGGTTACATATCTTGAGGAGCCTGTTCTGGTGGCAATTTTGCCGTCCATTGACATGGCATATTTCATAACCACATAAGGCGTTTTCTCTGTAATGTAATGAAAAAAAATGGGATTAAGTTCATCACATTCTTCTCTCATAAAATCTTCAATAACTTCTATGCCATGTGACCTTAAAAAATCAGTCCCCTTTCCCGATACGAGAGGATTAGGGTCTCTTGAACCTATTACAACTTTGGTAATCCCGGCAGCAAGGATAGCTTCCGTGCATGGTGGCTGTTTGCCGTAGTGGCAGCAGGGTTCAAGTGTTACATAAATCGTAGCACCTTTTGCATTTTCCGTAAGATTTTTAATGGCATTGCGCTCTGCATGTAAATCACCATATATGGCATGGTAGCCTTCGCCGATGATTCTGCCATCCTTTACAATAACAGCACCAACTAACGGATTGGGGCTTGTATAACCTGTTCCTTTTTTTGCAAGGCTTATAGCCCGCAGCATATAATCTCTGTCAGTCATAATTTCTCCCAAGTATATATAAAAAAATAAAACCCTGAAATTACTTTCAGGGCACAACAATCTGATAACAGTTATATTATATCTTCTCTCATCCAGACTATACTGTCGGTACCGGAATCACACCGGTTCATGCCATCGGCTCGCAGACTTTACTGCCGGTAGGGAATCACACCCTGCCCTGAAGATTATTATCTTTTTCAAAACGGATTATATACTAACATAAATTACATGTCAACGGATATGTTATCTGTACGGTAAGAAAAAGGTGTTTTGCCATAGCTTTCTTTGAAGCTTCGTATAAAATAACTGACATTCGGAAAGCCTGAGGATAACGCAACATCGGTTATGGAAATGTTGGTGGTGTCAAGTAAATTTTTGGCGTACAGAAGTCTCATATGGTTTACATATTTTGAAAATGTAATATTAAAATGCTTCTTAAAATATCTGGAAATGTATTTTTCAGACATATGAAATTCGTCAGCAAGGTCTGACAGAGTGATTTTATCAAGATAATTGTCATTAACGTATGTAATTATTTCTCTTCGCATATCAGAAGCATTAGAAGTCTTTTTTACCAGAATATCAGGAATGCTGAGGATATTTGATAATATTTCTAACAAAAGAATTTTACAGTCAAGCTGGTAAAATCCTTTTTCATATTTATTGATATATATGAGCTTTTCAAGCAGGGAAATTATTTCCGCATAAATTTCACTATAAGGCAGGGAATGAGTCAGAATAACGTGGCTACTTCTCATTGGTTTAAAAAGCATATTTTCCACATAGTCATTTGACTGGAAGGATATAAACTCCAACGGAAACAGAATCGTATAATAGTCGGCATTTAAATCATTAGAACCCATATAGTGAAGCTCTCCCGGATTGACTATGAAAAAGCTTCCTCCGGTTCCCGTAAACAGTTCATTGTCAATAGTAATGTTAATCGAGCCGTTCCGTATATATATAATTTCCAGTTCGTCATGCCAGTGAATGGGAAACTGAAAAGCCGTCTGCTGGTTGAATACATGGTACTGGCTGTAGGGATAATCTTTTGTGCCGTGGTTGCGGTTCTCTTTAAGCGTAAGATACATACATACAGTCTCCTTATCTGATATAGAAATTATAGTTATATTGTTATTATAACATACTGTTAAATGGGGATAAATAGTTTCAGTTACAATTACAATTAGGTCAAATGAAAAAGTAAATTCCAATTAGATGCATTTTAACCTCGTATTTTCGATTTTGAGCAACTTTTTCAAATCTACCCTATACAAAAGTACCCTGAAAAGTGCTATAATTCGTGTTGTGAAGTCTGTTTGTTTGCATAGCAAACAGACGACTGGAGCAGTTTGAGAAAAAATAAATTCCACCCGCCTGACTATAAATTTATAGTTAGATTTGGCAGTTTGTTGTTGCCAGATGGGTTATCTGTCTGCTCGTTGTTAATGGTTTAGAGGGCTTATATTAAGCCGTGTTCGCTTAAGATACCAGCATAGTCTTCGTATGCTTTTTGCCAAGCATCGATTTCGTTATTAAGTGCTGATATCTTATATTCCAAGTATTCTGTTTCTCGTTGAGATTCCATGTATCTTTCGAGAAGTATTTCATAAGGAATAGGATGTGTATTATTCATGGTTGGCCTCTCTTTCTTTAACAGACATTTCAATTAGTGCCGGTTTTAGCATGACTTCGTCTGGGGAGACTTTAAATTGTCCTGCTAAAGCCGGTATTTTTTTATCAAGAAGTAAATCTGCCAAATCAAATGGGGTAGCACCATTTAGACTATCCCTCGCAGTAGAGTTGATATGGCTGAACATAAGATTAATGTCATCCTGCGTGTACCGATACATGCTGCGACCTTTGGGGATAACATAACGTATGTATTCGTGGTTCTTTTCCAAGCGTCCTTTTTGATTGGAAACGTAGGGATCACAATAGAATACGTAGGTTCTGTGTATGCCTGATTCAGTCTTTTCGATGTCCCATGGATTCTTGAACTCAGATCCATTGTCGGTAAGAATTACAGGAAAGTATTTCTTAAATGTCCTAATTCCAAGTGCAGTTGTAAGGCTGTTGATGGCATTAATTACACTGTGCTGAGTGCACTCAGGCATAAGGATAACAAGCATAAAACTACAACTCCTAAATAGAAGGGTAAGGAGACATTTTCCTTTATCACGCCCGCCTTTGACGGTATCCATTTCGACAACGTCAAGGTCAGGATGTGCCTCCATGAAGCGTTCAAAATCAACATAGGTACGTTTGTTACGATATACCTGTTGAAGATTCTTACTCTTTCTCGGCTCAGATTTTTTCTTGCGTTTCTTGTAACGAACGCGACGGGGCAAATCAATGTTACGAGCCTGAAATACACGTTGATCCAGATAATTGTAAAGGGTTCTTCTACAAACAGGAATCTCATCGGCATGTACTGCAAAGATGTGACTTAATGGCTGTCCTTTTAAGATTAGAGGAGATATTAAATCGTTAAGTTCCTGTAGCTCTTCGTGTGTCATATTAATGCCTTTGCGAGAATTATAAAGTTTTTTTTCATATTGCCTTTGGGCATATGCAGCGTCATATACTTTCTTGTCTAAAGGGCAAGATTTGTAGTCCTCACAGTAATTACAAACATACGGTGGTTTGTTGATTTTGTTGCATTTGTAAGGTAGAAAATAAGGACAATAATCAATGACAGTTCTTCGATAACATTTCTTGCAATAAAAAGAGCAATGGCTTGAATATCGAGGACATTTCAATTCTTTGCTCCTTAAGTCACAGTCTTTATAATGCTTGCAGAGATTACATTTGTAGCTGTACCTGGCAGGAATCGTTTTTGAGTAACGCTTTACTTCTTTTGAAATGGTGGATGGGTCTTTGTGTAAGACAGATAACCATATGGAATTGTATCAAAAACTATGTGCAAGAGTAAATTCCAGATTTGCCATTTGGGGATTCAAAAAACTGGAATTTTGAAATTCACTTTACGAATTCACTTTACGTTTTTTTTTTTGAATAAAAGATGTTGAAAAAGGACATAATTATGGTATAATTAGACCACAAACAAGGAGGTGTATATTATGCCACAAATAATTCCAATTAAAGACTTGAAGAATACATCAGAGATATCTGATATGTGCCATAAGACAGAGGAACCAATTTATGTTACGAAAAATGGCTATGGTGATATGGTAATTATGAGCATGGAGATTTACGAGTCAACAATGAGACAGATTGCCATGTACAGAGATATAGAAATATCTGAAAAGCAGATAGAGGCTGGACAGGTAAAGGATGCCAGAACAGCACTTAGCAAAACGAGGGCAAGGTATGGCTTATAAATTAAACATTACAGAGCATGCTGATGAATTACTTGATAATCTTGTATATCATTTAATTTATCGCTTAAAGAATATACAGGCAGCGAAGCATTTGTTGGATTGCATTGATGAAATCTATGATAGGTTGGAGGTCAATCCTTTTCAGTTTACAGAATGTAGAGATTTATATCTTGCCAAGAAAGGTTATAGAGAAGCTGTTGTACCACAGATGAATTATATTATCATTTTTGATGTGGGAGATGATGTTGTAAATGTAGTTGGTATTTTCCACTGGTTAGAGAACTACCAAAATAAATTGTAATATGCCTGGGGGTAGATCAGAGCCACTCGAAAGGCTGTCTCTAATTATTTGCCATTTTTACAGCCGGAAATATTATAATATTTCCATGAGTTTGTTGAATTTTCATTAATTGTTCCGTAAATTTTTAATGTTATTTTGACATTATGAAGTTATGGTTTTAATTACAAATTAACTTGAAAATTCTAATTCAATGGCTAACGGGCGTAGCACCATTACACAGGTAGCTATTGCTAACTAATAATCTTTAAGATTGATATATCTTTTAATCAGCCCCGTTTTATGCGGGGGTGATGTTCATTAAAGTCAATTATTTCCATTATAAAATATTATAACAATGAAATAGGTAGAGAACTAGCAACGGGATGTGTCACTGTAGTGGGATGTGCCGTCGTGGTGGGACACGATGCCGTGGTGGTGTGTGATACCGTGGTGGGGCGTGATGCCGTGGTGGGGCGTGCTGTGGTGGGATGTGCCGCCGTGGTGGGGCATGATGTCGAAAATCTCTACCTAAATGGCGGAAAACCGGCGAAATGGGTAGAGAAACCAAGCCCCGCCTGCCAGGAATCTCTACCTAAATGGCGGGAAACCGGCGAAATGGGTAGAGAAACCAAGCCCCGCCTACCGGAAATCTCTACCCAAATAGCGGAAATCCCGGGAAAAGGTAGAGAAACCAAGCACCGCCTGCCAGAAATCTCTACCTAAACAGGGAAAACCAGCGAAATGGGTAGAGAAACCAAGCCCCGCCGTCCGGAAATCTCTACCCAAAGGGCGGAAAACCCGGAAATAGGTAGAGATTCCCAGAGCCGCCGTCCGGAAATCTCTACCCAAAACAGGGAAAATCGGCGAAATGGGTAGAGAAACCAAGAATTTCCGCCTGCCGGAAATCTCTACCCAAACAGTGGAAATCCCGGGAAAAGGTATAGAAAGCAACAACATAATAAAAATGAAAAGGAGAATTGCCTATGACAAAAATAACAGAAGAAATTAAAAAATTATTAGCAGAGGAAAAACGAATGCATAGGGAAGCTGTAACATACATTGATAAAGCTCCGAAAGGTGTTTTGAAATATCAGCGTATAAATGACAAGGTGTATTATTATTCACAGGAAAATAACACAAAACGAATATATATCAAGAGAAACCAGATGGATTTAGTTCAAAAACTTGCTCAGAAAGATTATATGCAAAGAGTGAAAAAAATTTTATCAAAACAAATTCAGCTGATACAGAAATTTATACGTGAATTTGAAGAAGAATCATTGGAAAAAATCTACAATGAACTTCCCGAAATGAAAAAAACACTTGTGAAAACACTTGAAAATGATACGGAAAAACGTGTTGAAAAATGGAAAAATGAGAAGTATGAACCATACAGAGCATTTCCTGAAAATATGATTTATGAAACTGAAAAAGGAGAAATGGTCAGGTCGAAGTCAGAAGTAATAATTGCAAATGTTTTGTATCATCACAGGGAAATCTTGGAGTATAGATACGAAAAACCGCTTGAATTGAAGACAAAAGACGGAAAGTACATTGTTATTCATCCTGATTTTACAATCATTAATAAAAAGACGGGTAAAATATATTATTACGAACATGCAGGCTGCATGAGTGATGCAAAGTATGCAAGCGATTTTGTAAAAAAAATCAATTTATACGCAAACAATAATATAATTCAGGGTAGCCAGCTATTGGTTTCTTATGAGGCAGAGGATGCCTCTTTAGACATTAATTGTGTAAAAAAACTTGTACGAAGTATTATATAAGAATCATACAAAGACTAGAGCTAATGCAAATCTCTACCCAAACAGCCATTTTTGCCGGGAAAAGGTAGAGATTCCAATTTCTGCCGTCTGGAAATCTCTACCCAAACAGCCATTTTTGCCGGAAAAAGGTAGAGATTCCAAATTTCATTGTCCGAAAATCTCTACCCCAATAGCCATTTTTGCCGGGAAAAGGTAGAGATTCCAAATTCCGCTGTCCGGAAATCTCTACCCAAACAGCCATTTTTACCGGAAAAAGGTAGAGATTTCAAATTCCGCCGTCCGGAAATCTCTACCTAAACAGTGGTTTTTGCTGGAAAAAGGTAGAGATTCCAAGTTCTGCCGTCCGGAAATCTCTACCCAAACAGCCATTTTTACCGGAAAAAGGTAGAGATTCCAAATTCCGCTGTCCGGAAATCTCTACCCAAACAGCGAAAAA
>ENA-OPCB01000352-OPCB01000352.1-human-gut-metagenome-genome-assembly--contig:-NODE-352-length-31147-cov-3.063811_pt1 | contig 31147 bp, 24 predicted proteins | sample MGYA00241561_ERZ501473 | MGnify/ENA primary metagenome ERZ501473 (study PRJEB25962, sample SAMEA2042519) | human gut metagenome | biome: human gut; feature: human-associated habitat; material: faeces... | reverse complement strand
AGGAAGATAACTCAATCGACCGGGAAACTTACAAAATTAATGTCAAGTTCGAAAAACCTATAGAAGAAACTGAAACAAAAAAAACAGGTAATCTGACAATAACAGCTACCAACCCGGCAATAAATTTCCAAATAATAGGTAATCCTACCTATGAGATTTGGGATGAAATGGATACAAATCAGCCTTATCTATTGCATCGTTATCATGTATTAAGAATGGAATATAGTTATGATGACGTAACCTCATCCAATGTTCCTACTTCGTACAGAGCTAGCGGTTCATTGCTCATGGAACGAAAGATTAATACTCTAATACCAGACCAAGATCAAGCTATTCAATGGTAAAAATGCAATATTATATCCCTACTCAATGAAATATATCAAGTCAATGGTTTGATTCTATACTAAGGAGCATTTAAACTATATGCTCAATCTGATTGGAGAAAGAATAATTATTGCCAAATAAAAAGTGACACTTAGCTTAGTTAGCAACTTCGCTATAAGTGTCACTTTTTATTCATAAACAGCCTTACTTAGATTAAAAATACTTATATTTGGCAAATTTAATTCATAAAGAAATAACTCATATTATAAATATAACATATTGATGATCTAAAACAATGAGAAAGTTACTCTTATTATTCCTATTTATTTGTGGATTAGTGCTACATGCACAAGCACAAAAGAATGTAGAATTAAGTTCCCCGAACGGAGAAATAAAAGTATCCGTCCGCCTCACCGACAAAATCTACTATGACGTAGCCTGCAATGATGAAGTTCTGTTGAAAGACAATTATCTCCAACTTAAACTAAAAGATAAAATATTGGGCGAACATCCCAAACTGTCCGGACAAAAACAGAACAAAATAAAAGAAACCTTAACCCCTGTCGTTCCACTGAAATTTTCAACGATCAATAACGAATATAACCAACTTCTACTCAATTTTAAAGGAAACTACTCAGTAGAATTCCGTGCTTTTAACGATGGAATAGCCTATCGTTTTATCACCCGCCAAAAAGGAGAAATCGAAGTATTGGGAGAAGACCTTTCATTGCAGTTCCCGACAGACTATTTATTACATCTCCAACAGCCGGGAGGGTTCAAAACAGCTTATGAAGAGCCGTACACACACATTTCCAGTCACTCATGGAAACCATCGGATAAAATGTCCGTACTTCCAGTTCTCATTGATACACGTAAATCATATAAGATACTAATCAGTGAATCTGATCTGTCGGACTATCCTTGCATGTTTCTGAAAGGAAACGGGACCAATGGCATATCCTCCATTTTTCCAAAAGTCCCCCTTGCATTTGGTGAAGACGGAGACCGCAGCCTCAAAATCGAAAAAGAAGCGGAATATATCGCTAAAACAAGTGGAAAAAGGAACTTTCCATGGCGCTACTTTGTCATTACCAAGGAAGACAAGCAATTAGTTGAGAACACTATGACCTATAAACTGGCTGATAAGAATCAGTTAGAAGATGTGTCATGGATAAAACCAGGGCAAGTAAGTTGGGAAGGGTGGAACGGAGCAACCCCGTATGGGCAAGATGTAACCTTTAAAGCTGGTTGTAATTTGGAAACATACAAATACTTCATTGATTTCGCATCCAAGTTCGGAATCCCTTACATTATTATGGATGAAGGATGGGCCAAAAGCACCCGTGACCCATTCACGCCGAATCCTACAATCAACTTGCAGGAGTTGATTAAATATGGCAAGGAACGCAATGTGAAGATTGTATTGTGGCTAACTTGGCTGACGGTAGAAAATCATTTTGACCTGTTCAAGACATTTGCCGACTGGGGAATAGCAGGAGTAAAAATAGACTTCATGGATCGTAGCGATCAATGGATGGTGAACTACTATGAACGCGTTGCCAAAGAAGCTGCTAAACACAAATTATTTGTAGATTTCCATGGCTCATTCAAACCGGCAGGTTTGGAACGCAGATATCCGAATGTTCTCTCGTATGAAGGAGTACTGGGTATGGAGCAAGGTGGTAACTGTAAACCGGCAAATTCCATCTATCTACCTTTTATGCGTAATGCAGTAGGTCCCATGGATTTTACCCCCGGTTCTATGCTTTCTGCCCAACCGGAAGACAATCGTTCTACTCGCGCCAATGCAATGGGGTCAGGAACCCGTGCTTACCAGATGGCACTGTTTGTGGTATTTGAGAGTGGCTTACAGATGCTTGCCGACAATCCTGTGTATTATTACCGTGAGCGTCCTTGTACAGAGTTCATATCCAGTGTTCCCGTGGTGTGGGATGAAACCAAAGTATTAGATGCCAAGGTGGGAGAATATGTCGTTATAGCCCGCCGTAGCGGAGAAAAATGGTTTCTTGGCGCCATCACCAATAATACGGGACGTGAACTTGAGGTAGATTTAAGTTTCCTACCGGAAAACAAAAAACTACATCTTACTTATTTTGAAGATGGCATCAATGCAGATCGTCAGGCAATGGACTATAAAAAGAAAGAAACAGAAGTCACAAGTTCTACCAAATTAACGATGAAACTGGTCCGCAATGGTGGTTGGACTGGCGTAATCGAATAAAAAGGAGTCAATATCATGAATTTGAAAAATATATGTCTGCTTCTTTTGCTATGCTATACACAATGGTTGTATGCAGAAAACGGTTATGAGCTGTGGCTACGTTACAAGCTGGTAAGCAAGGGAGAATTTTACACCTCATACTGTCTGAAAAACCGTAAAGTCATGTTTCCTGGAGAAACAGAAAGTCTGATTGCTGCAAAGAAAGAGTTACAAGCTGGTCTGTCCGGATTGTTAAATATACCCTATACGGAAGAGGAGACTTTAGAGGATAATATGCTTATAGTCGGTACACCTCAATCTGTCCCTTTGTTTAAGGAACAAGCTTTCCATGCCGAAATTAACGGTTTGTCCGATGAAGGCTATTTAATTTTAAATTGTACCATAAAAGGGAAAAAGACTACAGCCATAGTAGCTCGAACAGATATCGGAGTATTATATGGCGTTTTCCATTATCTCAGATTGATACAGACCAATCAGTCTTTGGATAAACTACATATTAAGGAAAATCCCAAACTGAAGTATCGTGTATTAAATCATTGGGATAACCTAAACGGAACAGTAGAACGTGGTTATGCAGGTTATAGTATTTGGAATTGGGAAAGGCTTCCGTCTTATAAAGAACAACGCTATACAGATTATGCACGTGCCAACGCCTCCATCGGTATTAACGGAACGGTACTCAACAATGTGAATGCACAAGCTAAAAGTTTGCGGACTGATTGGCTGGTAAAAGCTTCCGGACTGGCAGATGTATTCCGCCCTTATGGCATAAAAGTATATCTGACAGCAAAATTTAGCGCACCTAAAGAAATAGGCGGACTGAATACAGCTGATCCAAAAGATCCTCAGGTACGAAAATGGTGGAAAGATAAAGTGGAAGAAATATATTCTTTAATTCCCGATTTTGGTGGTTTTCTAGTAAAAGCAAACTCAGAAGGGCAACCCGGACCACAAGATTACGGCTGTTCTCATGCTGATGGTGCAAATATGCTTGCTGAGGCTTTAAAACCTTATGGAGGAATTGTATTCTGGAGAGCATTTGTCTATCAGAACGAACGTCATGTAGATCGTGTGATAAACGGGTACAATGAATTTAAACCACTTGATGGTGAGTTTGCAGAAAATGTTTTTGTACAGCCCAAAAACGGTCCCATAGACTTTCAGCCACGTGAACCTTTTCACCCATTATTCGGTGGTATGCCCTATACACCGCTGTCTTTAGAGTTTCAGATAACACAGGAGAACCTTGGACATGCAGGACATCTGGTATACCTGGGTACTCTGTTCGAAGAGGTCCTTCAGTCAGATACTTATGAGAATGGCAAAGGCTCTACCGTTTCAAAGGTTTTACAAAATTATCAGAAGACCCATGGCATTTCAGCCATTGCCGGTGTACCTAATATAGGAACAGACCTTAATTGGACAGGACATTTATTCGGACAAGCCAACTGGTATGCTTTCGGTCGTTTGGCATGGAATCCAGATACAAGCTCAAGCAAAATAGCAGAAGACTGGGCAAGAATGACCTTCTCCAATGACAAAAGCGTACTCTCCCCAGTACTGAAAATTATGATGATGTCCCGTGAAACCTATGTCAACTATACGATGCCTCTCGGATTGAATCATATTATGAACTATGATACACATAACGGACCTGAGCCTTGGCACGACGATCCGGTATGGACTGCTTTCGACTATCATAAAATAACCAAGGACAGTATCGGCGTAAACAGAACTGCCAAGGGAACGGGAGCTACCAGGCAATATCATAACCCGGTCGGCGAAATGTTTGATGATATCAAGCAGTGTCCTCAGGAATATCTGCTATGGTTCCATCGGGTTCCTTGGAACTACAAGATGGCTTCAGGAAGGAATTTATGGGATGAATTAGTTTATCACTACTACAAAGGTGTGGATGAAGTCCGGCAGATACAGACAATATGGAACGAACTGGATGGTAAGATAGACCGTGAACGTTTTGAGCATGTCGCATCTTTATTGAAGTACCAGGAACAGGAAGCCATCTGGTGGCGAGACGGTTGCTTACTTTTCTTTCAGGAATACTCAAGACTGCCTATCCCTGCAAATCTTGAACAGCCCAAACATTCATTGAAATATTATAAAAACATTCCTTTTCCACATGATTGGAAAGGACTCTACAAGTAAATAAAGACAAATGAGATACATGATGTTTACAGTATTGTTGATGTGGCTATTAGCCGCACCAACCCAGGCACGTCAGCCCGATGATTATTGGAATTCCCCCCGTAGTACCTATGAAGAACGCCGTGCTCTATTTTTAGATTACTATTCAGAGAATGGAAGCGGACACCCGCTTTACGGTGTTTTCCGCCAAGCAGCACGTGCCGCCTCCGGTCGCCCTTTAGAGATGGACAAGATGAGAGAAGTAATTTCCGTCATCAAATCGAACCGTGATTGCAATGACTTTACACTCAATTGTCTGCTTCGCATGGTATATCTGGACAAGAAGCAATCTTTCTTTCCGACAGAAATAAAAGGAAGCATTGAAGAGTGTATTCTGGACTTTAAATATTGGTGGGATGACGGCCGCCGCGATACAACCTACCGTTGCTATCATACGGAAAACCATCAGGCGCTTTATCATACCGCAGAATTACTAGCAGGTCAGCTTTATAAAAAAACAAAGTTTACCAATGGAATGAACGGCAAGCAACACATGGCACACGCTAAAGAAAGGCTGATGAAATGGTTGGAATATCGTTTCCGTTTCGGATTCAGCGAATGGATGTCCACCTACTACGAAGTGGAAGTATTGTTGCTAGCCAATTTGTATGATTTTGCCGAAGACAAGGATATCCGTTCCAAGGCCGGTATGGTGCTGGATTTACTTATGTTTGACGTAGCGTTGAATAACTATGAGGGCTTCCTTGGCTCGGCAAGCGGACGCAATTATGCCCATTCTATCATTATGGGAGCCCACAATACGGCTCCATTGGCCAAGTTGGTATTCGGCGTGGGAACCTATGACCGGGATGAAGTGATAGCACCCGTAGCTCTCTCTACCAGTTCGTACCGTTGTCCGGAAATCATCCGAAAAATAGCAGTGGACTATAAGACTCCTCTATTAAACCGTCAACGGGTAAGTATGAACGTGGAAGATGCTCCTGCCTATGGCATTTCCTATGATAAGGAGTTGGACTGCCACCTCTTCTGGGGTATGCAGGAGTTCATACATCCGATGGCTATCCGTATGTCCAAACAGATTTCAGAAAAATACGATGTATGGCCCTATCGGAACTATGATGAATACATCAAAAAATATGATGTGCAGATTGCTGAACATGGTAAACTTGTGGATATGCATCTGGATCGCTTTGCGCTTTCTGAGGCCAATATAGAGACTTACCGTACTCCTGATTATATGTTGAGCTGTGCGTTAGACTACAGAAAAGGCGCTCCGGGCTATCAGCAACATATATGGCAGGCAACCTTGGGAAATAAAGCTTTGGTATATACCAATCACCCAGGCGGAAAGAATCTGCGTTGGTCGCCTAACTATTGGGCTGGCAATGAGATTCTGCCTCGTGCTGCTCAAAGTAAGAATGTGGTAATCTGCATCTATAACACACCAGCCAATCAAAAGAATGATTTTTCCCATGCTTATTTCCCGGTAAAAGCTTTTGATGAAGTGCATATTTCCGGTTCCTGGATATTTGGACGTAAAAAGGATGGCTATGTAGCTTTATATTCAAGAAACACAGCAGATTTAAGAGCCGATGACAGAGGAGAAGTCTGTGACCTACTGGCGAAGGGCCGACAGAATATCTGGATTTGTGAGACAGGCTCAAAATCGCAATGGGGTAGTTTTTCGAAGTTTATCGAAGCCATATCTACTGCATCAGTTCATAGTGACGGATTAGACATCAGTTATGAATCTCCGTCTGAAGGTACGGTTTCATACGGTTGGGACAGTCCTCTCTATGTGAAAGGCAAAGAAATGCCATTGCGCTGGCAGTATAGATATGATAATCCTTACTGCAAAGCCCCATTCAATTCAACTTGTATAGAGATAGAAAAGGATGGCGAGAAGATAATCCTAAATTACAATAAGACGAAAAGGTGACATTCAGTCACAACATATAGAATATGAACTATAATTAAATAACAAATCGTTTAATTTAAATTGTATATTATGAAGTTACGAAAAACACATTTATTATGGATACCTTTAGTGGTATGCCTATTTCTCGTAAACAGTGTAAATGTCATGGCGGCTATAGAGCAAGTCATTCATGTGAAAGGGCAGGTCGTAGACTCCACAGGTGAACCTGTGATTGGAGCCAATATCGTAGTAAAAGGCACTAATACTGGGGTGATTTCGGATATAGATGGCAATTTTGCTATTGACGCTCCTAAAAATTCGGTTCTGCTTATCTCTTTTATAGGATACAAGTCACAGGAAGTGAAAGTGACAGGTCCTTCAGTCAAAATAGTGTTGACTGATGATGCCGAGATGCTGAACGAAGTGGTAGTTGTAGGCTACGGTTCTCAAAAGAAATCAGACATAACCGGAGCCATGGTGAACGTAAAGAGCGAAGCGCTACAACAAGCACCTGTAGGAAACATCGGGACGGCATTGCAAGGTCTTGCTGCCGGTGTGGACGTACAAATGGCAGGCGGAAATACGCATCCGGGAGCTTCTCCACAGATTCGCGTACGTGGGGAGCGTTCTCTCAATGGAGGTAATGATGTTTTGATTGTAGTAGACGGAATTCCTTTTTCCGGTGGATTGAACGAAATCAATAACGATGATGTAGAAAGCATCAGTGTATTGAAAGACGCTTCGGCAACAGCCATTTATGGTTCCCGCGGTGCCAACGGCGTACTCCTGATCACGACGAAACGTGGAAACAAGGGAAAAGTCAACGTTAGTTATAGCGGTTATTATGGTTTTACGACTGCTATTAAAGAATATGACGTAATGAACAGCTCCGAATATATACAACTGAAAAAATGGGCCACCTACAATGCCAACCCGGATGCCTACACTGGAATTGATGATCCGAACCTGATGCGCGTGGGTGATGTCTTCCGTGATCAAGAGGAAATGGAAGGCTATCTGGCTGGAAACGATACGGATTGGCAGAGCATGATATTCCGAAACGGCATGACAACAAATCATCAGGTAGCTGTCAATGGCGGTAATGACCGTACTACTTATAGCGCTTCCGTAGGCTATTATAAAGGACAGAACAACTATGAAGCACATAGCTTTGAACGTATGACAGCCAAACTTTCTCTTGACACGGAGATAACCAGCTTCCTGAAAGTAGGTCTCTCTACCTTAAACACTTACATCATCAATAAAGGGCAGGATACCAATCCGATGGAAATGGCCTTACGTGCTTCTCCTTTCACTACTCCGTACAAAGAAGACGGTTCTCTGCGTACTTACCTACCCGGTAGCGGACAAAATGTATGGAATCCCCTGCTGGATACACAAAAGAACAGTGTGGTAGACGACCGCAAAAGTCTGTCAACCTTCACGACCGGTTACATTGACGTGAAATTACCTTTCGGCATTAAGTATCGTTTTAACGGTGGTGTAAATCTGAAATATTATTCAATCGGTCAATTCCAAGCCACTAATACGACTAAACGCATGGGAGCTCTTGACTGGTCTTTTGGAGAATACCAGCACACCGTAGACTATACATTGGAGAATATCTTGACTTGGGACTACTCATTCAACAACATTCATAATTTTAATGTTACCGGATTATTTTCCGCACAAGAGCAAGAGTTCACAAAGAACAACGTATCGGGTAATGATTATTATGATGACAATATCCAGTATTATAATCCGGGACTTGCACAAGGCAATGTGACCGGTGGTGGCAGCTATGAGAAATGGGGCTTACTTTCCTATATGGGGCGTCTGCACTATAATTATAAAGAAAAGTATCTGCTGACGGCAACAGTGAGATACGATGGTTCGTCCCGCTTGGCCGATGGTAACAAATGGCATGCATTTCCTTCTGTTGCTTTGGGATGGAATTTGATGCGTGAGAATTTTATGCAGAATGTCAATGCAGATGTTCTTTCCGGCATGAAACTTAGACTCAGTTGGGGTAATGTGGGTAGTACAGCTATCAGTGCTTATCAGACTATGTCAAGATTGGATACCGGCAGCAAGTACTTGTTAGGGACAAACGGTGTGATGGGTGTTCGTCCGGGTTCTGTGCCGGATAAATCCTTAGGATGGGAAAATACCGAAACCTGGAATATAGGTATGGACTTCGGCTTCTTGAACAATCGCATTACAGGTACTATTGAATGGTACCAGCAAAATACCACGGACTTGCTGTTAGGTGTGAACCTGCCTTCTACTTCGGGTTATTCCCAATCCTATCTTACTAATCGTGGTGCTACCCGAAATCGTGGCTTGGAATTCAATGTAACTACAGTCAATATTGCAGGCGACGGTCTAGATAAACTCTCTTGGTCAACTGACTTGAATATCTTCGGCAACCGCAACAAGATCATGAATCTTGGCGAAGGAGTAGAATTTGACAAGGATGCCGGATTCTTCTTGGGACAAGACAGATATATCATTTACTCTTACGAACACGATGGATTGTGGCAGGATACTCCTGAAGACCGTGCACTGGCAGAATCATTCGGCTACGCAACTTCCGGTGCCAATTCAGTAATCGGTACTGTTAAAATCAAAAACCATCATATAGATTATGAAGAAGATGGTGTAACTCCGAAAGCCAAGCAAATAATCAATGAAGATGATAAAACATTTATCGGACAGCGTGCCCCCAAATTCGAAGGAGGTATCAACAACCGTTTTGCCTGGAAAGGCTTCGATCTTTCGTTCTTGTGGACATTCCGTTGTGGCGGGACTATTACTTCGGATATGCATAACGGCTGGATGAATACTTTACAGGGTGGTTATAACAACCTGAATATAGATTATTGGACACCGGACAACATAACTGCCCGTTGGCCCAAACCAACTACCGCTACAGTTTCCAATAAAGGGTTACTGGCCCGTTACGATGGCTCCTATCTGAAACTGAGAAATATCACATTAGGATATAATATCCCCAAAACATTTCTTTCCAAGTTAAATGTACAGTCAGCTCGTGTATATGCTACAGGCTCAAATCTCTACACTTGGTTTAGTAAAGAATACCGTAAGGATGGCGGCATTGATCCGGAGACCACAAGTACCATCAATCTAAAGACTCCTCCTACACGTACATTTGTGTTTGGTTTGAACTTAACTTTCTAAATTAATAATCGAATAATAGCAAAATAGATATGAAAAAAATATTATCAACACTTGCCTTGTCATCACTTGTTTTGCTGACAACTGGTTGCTCCGATTTCCTAGAAGAAGAAAATCACTCGAATGTGATGCAGGATTTCATGGCGACACCTTCAGGTTTTAGCATGGCCTTGAACTCTGTTTACGCCAATGTACGCTCCACGTATAGTGCCGAAGAAGGTATCCATGGTCTGATGAATCCGGGAACGGATGAATTAAAGAATAATATAGGAGGAAGTAACCGATGTGCAGATCTGGCAAATTACGATCTAGAAAAATATAATGCAAACAATGAATATCCACGAAAGTTATGGAACGATGCTTATATTCACATCAACACCTTGAATTATATGATTGAAAATGCTGCTAAAGTAGATGTCACTACCACCGCCTTAACCGCTGCACAGCGTGATCAGTACTTAGGTGAAGCTTATTTTATGCGAGCTTATAATTACTTTCATTTAGTGGAACAATTCGGTGACGTCACACTGACTACTACCTATAATGCATCCCCCAGCACTTCGTCCGAGCGCCATGATATGGTACGTGTTTATGAAGAAGTCATTATCCCTGATTTGTTGAATGCCATCAGACTCTGTTCACCCAGCCCACAGCTGAACAATCTGGAGTCAGGCCGTGCTTCTGCCGCAACTGCCCGCCACTTGTTGTCACGTGTTTATTTGACATTAGCCTGGGTATTCGACAAAGACCCTGCTAATCCATCTTATAAAGGAAATACGCAAACGAAGTACTATAACACTACCAAAGCTAAGGAATATTATCAAAAGGCTTTTGATATGGCAACCGGACTAATCGCAGATGCTTCTTCTTTGGGACTGAAGTTGATGGACAATTTTGCAGATATTTTCGATGAAGCAAATGATGCACCTTCCGGCAAGAACAAGGAAGAACTATTTGTAGCGCGTATGGACTGGGATGATGACAACACTTTTGGTGGCCGCAGCACGCTGAACCATTACTTCGTGAATGGCTATGACCAGTATTTGGGTGAGCGTAATATTAATGACGGACGTTGTTACTCTTGGATTAATCCTACCAGCTATACCTATAATGCTTTCAACAATCGTGATAAAGATACACGTTATAAAGCAACTTTCCAGACAGTATGGTATGCCACTAAAACGCAAAAAGGCGGTGTTGTCAATTATGTCATTGACGGCAAGGACGAAAGCTTCAACTGGGACTATACCATTGTTGGTGATACTGCCATGTACTATCCGGGATATTATATGCCTGCTGAAGAAATCAGAGCTAAAACTCAAAACCGTGAAGGTAATCACTATCTGATTTTTACCCCTGACGCTTACAATGGTCGCGCCATTTTCCCAACTATCATGAAGTTTCTGGACAGAACGCGTGCTATTCCTAATGACAATACAGATCGTTCTTACATCATTTATCGTTTAGGTGAAACTTATTTGCTGGCCGCTGAGGCTGCTTTCAAATTGGGTGACAACACGAATGCAGCTAAATATATAAATGTGATCAGGGAGCGTGCCCGTGATAAGCAAATCGGTGAAGTTGGGGCACTGGATATCGCTCCAAGCGATGTTACGCTCGACTTTATTCTTGAAGAACGTACCCGTGAGTTACTTGCAGAACATTGCCGATGGGCAGACTTAGCCCGTACCGGGACATTAATAGATCGTGTACGTAAGTATGACGATGGTAAAGCCAATACGAACATTACGGAAGACAGACATTGGTTACGTCCTATTCCGCAACAAATGATTGATCGTGTGACGACCGGTGAACGTTATCCGCAGAATCAAGGATGGTAATAGATTTAACTATATCTTAATAGAGAGCAGGTACGATCTATACACAACTTTGGTACATCTCAAATGCGTTCAGTTCTTTCAGTACCTGCCATCTCTCCTATTCCATCGACCTTTACGCTGAAAGCATCCCTTTAGGGGATACTTTCAGCTTTCAGCCGTCACCACAACTGCAGAAACATTCTTCAGTCTCATTACCTCCTAACCACTTGATACACATTTCCATACTCTGTGTGCCGACGCACCACCCCCGCTTTCAGCAGCACTTGGCCGAAGCGCATAGGATTGACGCTGCGCATGGCAGCGGAATTCTTTTGCTGAAGTTCCCTGAAAATCTGGGCAGCCGTAAGACCGATACACTTCTCACCGGAATTCGCCACACGAAAATAACTATGAAAAACATCCTCTGCGGGACAAACACGGTAGAACGCCGCATTCTGCACCTGCAACACCTGCTCCTCTTCTTTGGTGAACCAATCACGCCTCCCCGCAAGCAGTTCCGCCTTCAGTTGTGCATAAATCTGGTCATGTTCTATATGGGTACAATCGATCACCCGCTCCACTTCCCCGTCCGTCAATGTCCCGGTTCTGCTTCCCATCCCGCACTCCCTGATATGTCGAAACGGTTACTGGTACCAATAAAAGAGGCGACACGAGGCAGTTGGCGGAAGCTCTGCTGATAGGCCTTACGAATATTCAAGTCAGACATTTGCATCAGGTTCTTCAGCAACGGCATTTTGCTTTCGGCATACTTATCAAACTCGTCCATATTCAGCAAGCCCATTTCCGCCAAAAGGCGTTCCGCCTGCCCTTGCGAAGTAAGCTTCAAATTATCCACATAATATCGCCGCAGAACCATCGGCATCAATGACTTGCAAAATGTGGATTTCTGCCGTCCCTGCTCTTGACTTACAAGAATAGGCGCCACACTGTTGGCATGTATGCCTGCCAGCCCCGACCACTGCGCGGCAAGCCCCAGCATCCAGATATGAAATCCCTGCACCCAATGCGGACAGTCGGAAACCCGCAAGGCGAGCTGTGTCAGCCGGTCAACGCCGTCCCATTGCGGCAATTCCTCCATATAGAGCTGAAAGGGGTGATAATCGGGAATGTAAGTAGAATAGATATAGCGACTCAAATCCTTGTCCCAGCAAGGGATACCCTCAGCATGAGCCTCAATACAGAAAGCGTTCAGGTTTCGCTTACCGACAGGCAGGAAAGCGAAATCACGCTGCCCGGCAGGACGGAATTCGGTCTCTTCCGTCAACAGATTATAACGGAAATCATAACGTTTCGTCAGAAAATCCATAACCTGTCTCGTCAGGCGAACCGTTGTATTCGTGTTGTCTCCGGATTCCGACGCCTCCGATGTTTTCTTTTTCGCTTTCTGCCTTTCCGATAAAGCCAACAACTGTTGTGCCTCGCGCAACAAGCGACGTTGTTCCAATGTCATTAATTTCTTTTTCATAACTTCTTTTCATTTTAATAGTAAACAGGTTTCGTTTTGTCAGTACCAACGCTACGAATTTACTACAACGAGAAAGCGCTTTGCAAGCATTCCATCAACTATTTTTCAGAGAACACAGTTAGAAAGAAAGTAAGGACTTTCATAGGTAAATCTTACTAATATCACTATCTTTGTATGCTGACTTATAAACGGCCCACTCCAGTTGTTCACTCGACCAACTCCAGTCACTCATTCTACCAACTCCAGTCATTCACTCGACCGACTCCAGTGGTTCACTTTCAAGACAGCACCTTCGAGTCAACAAGTATATACATTTAAAGCATTAAGAAACAAGCATTATGGCAATAGTTTACGATTGGTACGAGAACCCCAACGCGGAAGGGGAATCGGAAGAAAGAGGGCTGCATCCCCGCCCGTTGCTCAACGGCAAAGTGAGCATGGAGCAATTATATTATCGGGTACACGAACGCAGTTCGCTCAGCGTGGGTGATGCAAAAAGCGCAATAGACACTTTAACTCAGCTTTGCGGAGAAGAGCTACGCGAAGGTCGGGAGGTGCACATCGAGGGATTGGGCTATTTTTCCCCCACTTTGGAAGCCACACAGAAAGTGACCCGCAAGACCAAGAATAAGCATTTGAAACTACGCTTGAAAGGTGTTAGTTTTCGCCCGGACATTCGTCTGAAAGCCGCACTGGCAGGTGTTACAGCCACCCAAAGTAAATACACGCGCCACTCCCTGCGACTCTCCGAAGTAGAGATAGATATGCGCTTGAAAGAGTATTTCACGGAACATGAACTGCTGCTTCGCATCGATTTCCAGGAATTATGCGGCATGGCACGCACCACCGCCAACAACCATCTGCAACGATTGCAAAAAGAGGGCAAACTGACAAATGTAGGAAGACGCGCACAGCCGATCTATCGCCCCATGCCGGGATATTACGGTATGTCGAGGGATGCGGAACTCAAGAGATAAAGTTAGAAACACTTCCCTTCAAAATAAGTGAAAGAAAACGCATCGTCGCTATAAGAACTTTTGTTATCTTTGTGTCGTTATGTGACAAGGCTACAAATTAGGAGGACAGAAAATGGATCCATTGGAATATATAGTACCGAACAGAAAGAGACTTCCCTACGAAAACATGATAGAGAGCAATATCCGCATCGACTACGAGAAGTTGCGCATGCTCATCCGCAAGGACAAGGAATTTGCCCATGACGCTTCCATCATTCAGACTTTAGTGAGCCAGGGATTTATCACCGGTGATCTGAAAGACGGCTTCCCTGCCGCCAGTATCACCAATCCTGATAATTTCGTGAGCTTGCTCTACTATTTCGGGATGCTCACCATCAGCGGCATGCACGAAGGAAAAACCAAACTGACCATCCCCAACATGGTGGTGCAGGAACAACTCTACACCTATCTGCTGCGCCGACACGGACACCGTGAAACGTGCCATCGGCCATACCCAACTGCACAAGATTGTAGTGGTATATAAAGGGATGGAAATGCGGGTGTGCGAGGAAGTGATGTAATCTTCCTGAAAGCACTTCCCCATCCTTCAGACGGCAGTTTCAGCGGAAAAGCCAATGAATGAGACAACTATGAAAGATGAAAGCAATTTTACTATTGTCATACATTTCATTCACGACTATATTCTTGTATATGCATCCGCAAATGAAACGTTAAATAATTCTCCAAAAGAGAAGAGAAAGGATGTAAGACTTCTCTATTTGGGAATTATCGGTTATATTTGTACTCAAATAAAGAAAACATGAACATTACGGGTTCTGAAAAATTTGAGAAATTCTGCAAGAAGTACAATGATGCACAACCTGCTTTGGAGAAGTGGGTAACGGAACCCATTCAGATTATGATGCTATTGATGTAAATAAAATTAAAACTATATAGGAGGTGCGTATATGAAGATTAAGACAGAAAAGGAATTCCGTGCTTATCAGGCAGACATGGAAAGCATCATCGCTAAAGGTACATCTTTGGGTGATATGGAATTGTTGAGTGAGGAAGACAAAGCAAAATATATAGCCCTCTCTCAAGCCATCAACGAATGGGAATCTGCCTATCATCCGCTACCCGGAAAAGTTTCAACTTTGATTACTGATGCAATTAAGGCAAGAATGGAGGCAAATAACTTAAAGCAGAAAGAAGCAGCCAAACGACTTGGAATATCAGAATCCAGAGTTAGTGATATTCTGAATGGTCGTCGTTCATTGAACCTTAACATTGTGAAAAGGTTACGTGATAATTTGGGCATACCGGCTGATTTCATTTTAGACAATATTTGATAAAACGTTTTTTGTAAGAAAACTAATAAGACGCAAGAAAACACAAGACATACTCCAGATGTATCTTTCATGTGCAAATTTCAGCATTATTATCTTAAAGCGGGAAGCATTTTGTGACATGAAAGCACGAATACATGCCTATAAGCGTAATATGGAGATATTACGTACTTTTATGTCAGAAATTCATAATAAACGATTTCCAGAACACGCTATTTTTGTAAGCAAAATATCTTATAATCATTACACTAAAATGAAAAAGAAACTATTACTCCTATCATTCTTACTGGGAATAAATGGAGCATTATTCTCCCAAACCAAAAAGAGCGTTGTAGACTATGTAAACCCACTAGTAGGGACAGACTCCAGTTTCGAATTATCCAATGGTAATACCTATCCTGCCATCGCAATGCCCTGGGGGATGAACTTCTGGACCCCACAAACCGGAAAGATGGGAGAAGGATGGACTTATACCTATGCATCTAACCGTATCAGAGGTTTCAAACAAACACATCAACCCAGCCCTTGGATAAACGACTACGGACAGTTCGCCATCATGCCCATTACAGGTGAGCCCGTATTCGACCAGGACAAGCGTGCAAGCTGGTTCAATCATAAATCTGAGGTATCTACACCCTATTACTACCGCGCATTCCTCTCCGATCACAATATTACAACAGAAATTGTACCTACGGAGCGGGCAGCCATATTCCGCTTTACCTTTCCCGAGAGCAAGGATTCTTATGTAGTAATTGATGCATTCGACAATGGTTCGTATGTGAAAGTTGTTCCGGCCGAGAATAAGATCATCGGCTACACGACCAAAAACAGCGGTGGCGTACCGGCCAACTTTAAGAACTACTTCACCATTACTTTCGACAAGCCCTTCACTTACTCAGCAACCGTAAGCAATGGTGAAATCAAAGTAGGCCAACCAGACGTTAAAGAAAATTATGCCGGCGCCATTATCGGATTCGCCACCCGCAAGGGAGAAAAAGTATGTGCCCGGATCGCATCTTCTTTCATCAGTCCCGAACAGGCTGAACAGAATCTGAAAGAACTCGGTTCAATGAATCTGGAAGAACTAAAGCTGAAAGGTAAAGAACGCTGGAACGAAGTACTCGGCCGAATAGAGGTTGAATCGGACAGCGAAGATCGACTTCGCACCTTCTACTCCTGTTTATACCGCAGCGTTTTATTTCCCCGGACGTTCCATGAGATTGATGCGGCGGGAAACATCCTGCATTATAGCCCGCACACCGGCAAGGTGATGCCCGGACGCTTCTTTACAGATACCGGTTTTTGGGATTCCTTCCGCGGAGAACTCCCAATGATTAACCTGATATACCCTTCCATGAGCCGACAAATGGAAGAAGGTTTCCTGAATGCCTATCTGGAGAGTGGTTTCTTCCCGGAATGGGCCAGTCCGGGACATCGCGACTGCATGGTAGGCAATAATTCCGCATCAGTAGTGGCAGATGCCTATGTGAAAGGCAACATCAAACAGAATGCCGAGAAAATGTATGAAGGTTTGTTGCATGGAGCAAACAACCAGCATCCCACGGTTCCTTCTTCCGGCCGCATGGGCTACAAGGAATACAATGAATTGGGATATGTACCTTCCGATATCGGTCAAAGTGCCGCCCGTACCCTTGAATACGCCTACAATGACTGGTGTATCTATCAGATGGGGAAAAAACTGGGCAGACCCGCATCGGAACTGGACATCTACAAGAAACGCAGCCAGAACTATAAGAACCTGTTCTATGCTCCTTACCGCCTGATGAGCGGCAAAGACCGCAACGGCAACTTCCCGCAGCACTTCGATCCGGTGGAATGGTGGGGACCTTTCACTGAAGGAAACAGTTGGCATTATTCCTGGTCCGTATTCCATGATATGCGGGGCTTAATTAACCTGATGGGAGGTGACAAGAACTTTGTTGCTATGCTCGACTCTGTATTTACTACGCCGCCCGTATTCGGCGCAAACACTAATACCCGGCAAAGCCTGATACACGAAATGCGCGAAATGCAGGTCATTGACATGGGGCAATACGCACATGGCAACCAGCCCATACAACACATGATTTATCTCTATAACTACGCCGGGCAACCCTGGAAAACACAGTATTGGGTACGCGAAGTGATGAACCGTCTTTACCAGCCAACCCCTGACGGATATTGCGGAGACGAAGATAACGGACAGACTTCAGCCTGGTATGTCATGTCGGCATTAGGTTTTTATTCCGTCTGCCCGGGTACGGACGAATACGTGTTGGGCGCACCACTCTTCAGAAATGCCAAGATACATCTGGAAAATGGCAAAACTATCGAGATTTCTGCGCCCCTAAACAGCGATGAAAACCGCTATATCAGCGATGTACGATACAATGGCAAGAAGTATGACAAGAATTATCTGAACCACTCCTTATTGATAAAAGGTGCCAAAATCAGGTTCGACATGGACAGCCAACCCAACTATAAACGCGGAACAGAACCGGATAGCTTCCCCTATTCTTTCTCAGATAAAGAGAAATAATCATGATATCAAACAATATGAAAAGGAAAATAGCAACTTTCTCCAGTCCCACGCCTTCAGCAACAATGGTATCTCGACATACAATTGTTATAGGTCAATCTCAAAATGCTGGTAATCCTTCAATGAGATCCAGTCGCCTCCCCATTCAAATCCGGCTTCCGTAAAGAGCCGGTATGCCAGGTCGTTATGATCTATCTTGTACGGTATATCCGTCCTGTTATCACGGTCGAAAGCGTATGGTTCACCGGTAGCGGGTTCTATGTGCCAGGAGCCGTCAGCTTTTTCCTTGACGTATGGATTGTAAAGCGTATTAATGTCGATGGCAAGGCCAAGTCCGTGCTTGGAAATCTTGGTAGTGGAGCCGGTCATGAAGCGGAAGTTGAACGATGAGGAGTTGTTGGCACGCATAGAACTTTCATCGTCGGCATCGTAGTTGTCAATGAGCACCATCCGCTCAATGCGGTAGTCCGCCAGGTAGAGCTGTCGAAATATGTCGATCGCTTTATCGGCAATGGCGGCGTTCACCACCATCTCACCCCGTTGGGGGTTGCCGTCAGCGTTGCGATGCAATACTTTTAGATAACGCAGTTCGGACCGATTCAAAGGACAGTCCTCTTTCCATGACTTGAGCCACATGCGGCTGAATATCTGGTCGCTGATGGTTTCCGAACGGAACCAGGCATCCACACCGGAGCGTTCTACGTCAGCTTCGGATACCAACGTTTCGGCAGTCCACTCATCGTTAGGACTTTGATGTCCGAGGTCGTTGTCACATCCAACTAAGAGTAAGGTAAAGGACACGACAAAGAGCAGCAGGTATTTTCTTCTTATCATATTTGTTAATGTACTTATTATTTGTCTTTACTTCTCAAATTTCCACGTCGGCAGTTCGCTGCGACGAGTAGTGGAGGTACAGTAGAAGAGAGTGTCGCGGTAAGTGCGAATGTAGTCTATGGTCACAGTGTTGTCTGTAAAGCTCTTTACATGTACGGTTTGTACCGGCTTATTGGGGTCTGACATATAGAGGGTATCGTTGCGGAAAGCATATCGAAACCGTAGCTTATTCAACAGCGTATCATTTTGGATGGTGTAGAAGGTCATTATACTGTCCGGAGTATAGACTTCGTAGAATTGCTGTTCATGCGGGTTATTGATGTAGTCGAAAACTACGGTATCAGAAACGGCTCCCAGCACGGCTTGAGTCACTGTTTCATAATGCCATGTGCCAACGAAATCCGGCATTCCGGATTCTGTGGAATTTGTTTTGTTTGTTGTTCCTTTGCATGATACAAATGCAATTGTTGTCATCAAGACGATACTGACGATATAAAATAGTTGCTTCATAATAAAATGATGATTTATTGTTTATATTTTTTCTGATTTCAGCGAATTAATACATTCTTAAACTCTCTGGTGACAGTCTGTCCCGTAGAAAGTTCAAGGTTATAGAATACCGAGAGTGTTCCGTCTACTCCTATCGCTACATTTAATTCCATAGTCTGTCCGTCTTTAGTCACCATGCGCAGTTCACCGGTAGCATTGTTCACGCGCCAGTACATGCTGAGCGTTCTTTCATGCTCACCGAAGCGTGCGTATACGGTAGATGAACCGTCCTCACAAAACAGAATGTCTGTTTCGCCCAAAAACCAACCTTCATCTTGCATTCCGGAGTGAATCTCCACCCACTCACCGTTTATCTTTTCGTAGCTCTTAGAGTAATTCCATTTGCCTATGAGTTTCTCGGCAAGCGTCTTCTGTGTTTCATCCATGCGGGAGTATTTCCATCTGAACTCACCATCCATCAATTCGCCAGTCTCCGCATCGAGAGCCTCGCCGTACCCCATTTCAAATGAAGTGGCATTCAGGCTGAGTACATCTACGGTCATTGTTCCGAGTGTCAGTTTGTTGGCGGCTTCGTCTGTTTCCCATTCGCCCAGGTTGAGCTTCGTGTATCCATCGGGAGCCGTAAATGCGCTCAACACTGTGCCGTCCGTGCGGATAGTATAGGTTTGTCCCTGACCTTCAGGGATGGGATCTTCCACCCACTTGCCATCCAGCTTTTTGTAGCTCTCCTTCATGCTCCACTTGCCGATAACATTCTCGGCGACGGGTTTCAGGATTTTATCATCAGATTCGGGTGTCGCTTCGTCACTGCAACCTATGTTTAGTATTCCCATTGCGATGCAAACAAGGAACAAAAACAATAGTCTTTTTCTTATTCGATTCATAATGTTACATCTCATTGTTAGTCATGCTATTTATAGAATTATATAAAGTTTTCGTTGTCGGCACAAAATGTAGCAGTACATACCACCTTTCCCGTTCCCACGTTCGTAACCTGAAAGGTATAATCCCCTTGCCACGCCTCGCCTTTGAGCGAATCGAATGCTTTCTGGCAAGCCTCGTAAACTTGTTTGTCACATTCTTCTATCGTACCTTTCTTAGTGAAAGGTTTGCCGGTAATACCGAGAGCAGACTGGAATCCTTTCTCTATCTTGCTCATCTCTTCAAGAAAATCGGGATGCGATGCCGACATGCTGGAGAAGCCGTATGTGTATGTCACTTCTGTCACAGGATCGTCATCGTCACTGCAACCGGAGAAGGTGAAAGTAAGAATGGCGACAGCCATCATCGTCAGCAGTGCTGACATTTTTTTGATTGAACTTTTCATTTTGATTTTTTATTATTTATTTTATTGTATCGTATTTTTGTTAAATAGATCAGAAAGCTAAGCACGCGCGCACTGCATTGCGGCTGCCCTTATGGTCGTAGCTCATGCGGTCGCTGCGCATGTACAGGGGGAAAGCGATGCTCGCAGGACTGCCGTTGTACTCCGAACTCGACCAATACCAGTCTTTCCATCCGTCACCTCCGGCATTAAGTATACTCGTCAGTATGACATCCCTGTTATTAAGCCAATATTGACATTGGCCACCGGAAGGAAGAAACCAACCGCAGGTTTTGGATGGCGCTGAGCATACGGTTTCATAATTCAAGGCATGATAGACAGCAGGGAATGCATCCTGAAGTTGGTCGCTTTGATTGTCTTTATTGAATGTTATAATGGTCTGCGTACTGCTGTAGCCGTTGAAACCGGTAGTTTGATTTCTGTCGCAACCTACCTCTGTCCCAAAACTGCCCCATGGGCAGCCACCATTGGCATCACGGAGAGCAAGCACATAGCCGTGGACTGCCTGCATCTGAGTAATGCCGTCTTTCAATGTATAGTCGCAGTTGTCAGCCCAGTCGCCAGAATCGTCACGGCCTTTTTTCAGCACCACCCCTATACAGGCGGCCTTCTGCTCATCCGTGAGTCGGGTGGATTTGTCGGCAAACGAGCCGTCGGAGAAGTAAAAGTCGCCCGTATCGGCATCCTCCATCGCTTTGTTGCCGATAGTCGGAATCGGCTCGTTTTCGTCATTGGCACTAAATATGGCCGTACACACAATCTTTCCCGTTCCTACATTTGTAACCTGAAAGGTGTAATCCCCTTGCCAAGCCTCGCCTTTGAGTGAATCGAATGCTTTCTGACAAGCCTCGCGAACCTGCTTGTCACATTCTTCTATCGTACCTTTCTTGGTGAAGGGTTTGCCGGTGATACCGAGAGCTGACTGGAAGCCTTTCTCTATCTTGCTCATCTCTTCAAGAAAATCGGGATGCGATGCCGACATTTCGGAAAAGCCGTAAGTGTAAGTAACTTCAGCAATAGGCGCATCATCGTCGCTGCAAGCGGTAAAGGTGAGAGCGAAGATAGCTACAACCACCACTGACAGCAGTGTTGATGTTTTTTTAATTAATCTTTTCATTTTGATTTATCATTTTTGAAATTTATAAATTCTGACATATTGGCTGAATAAAGATTGCCATAGTTTTCGGCATTATAAACCATTACATGGCTTCCGACAGTATTGATGAACAGCCGATAATAGAGGTCGCGCATAGCTACATCCTTGTTATCGGTTATTTGTTCGATAAAAGTGGAGGTGAAACGGTTGCTCATCCACACTTTCATCTCTCCGTTGAAGACATCAGCCTTGGATGTTTCGTCACCGTTGGCCGCAGTGATGAACAGCATTCCGGGGATGCCCTCGCACTGCTCCATCACACCACCCGAAAAACATGCCTCCACCATCATGAGAAGTTTACGGTAACGCCTTTTGAGGTTCATATCCTTAAAAACAGTGGACAGGTCATCGCCTGTCATGGCATAAGGCTCCTCATCCCAGCACATGGCTCCCGGTACACCGTGTCCGCTCCAGAAAACGAATAGGTTGTCGTTTTCAGTAGATTCGATCACTGTGGGCAAACTTTCGCTTTTTTCGCCATTCAGAATGGCAAGTATATCTTTTGCCTTCAACGATGACATACGATAATCAATCTCTACATTCTCATACACATTGTTTCCCCCAATAGTCACCTGTATAACTCCTTTGTTGGGATTTGAGACATTATCGGCTATGTCATCCTCGACAATGAGAATGATACGGTCGTCGGTATATCCGGCCTGTCTGAGCTGCTGATAGATAGCGAGCACATCTGCCTGATGGCGGTAATTGGTCCATTCCTTGGAGGAAGCAACAAGGAGTGCCCAGTTGCCGGTATGTGCAGGGTAATTGAATTCCCCTGAATTGTTGAAATCCTGCATCTGCGAGGCTTTCCAGTTCCAGCCGGCAAGTGTCGCATCCGTGCGGTTCCCTCCGTCGCTGGTGTTATAGTCAAGGATGATATACTGTCCGTTGTAAACCTTGAAATTATAGTAGGTGGTGGCAAGTACATTGGTAAACACCTTTGCATCAAACCTCAAATGCCCCGAAGCTCCGCGAACATACGGCGACTTTCCGGCAGCAAGCGCATCCACCACAAGCCCCATATCCTCACCTGTCCAGCTACCCATGTTCAAGCCTTCACCCGAAACAACGGCCCTTAATGATTTTTGTAACGACAACTCCGGTTTGAACTGCTGGTACCATGCGGCATAGCCGATGAGCATTGCAGCATCGTAGAGCTGTGACTCACCAAGAGTAGGTGTGGCATTGAAAAACGTCTTGTAACTCACGTCAAATCCCGATTCAGGATCGGCACCAAATGCGACTCCCTCTATACCTTCAGCTGCATCACCGTGAATCTTGAGCACATCCGCACCGTAGGCAGTATCCGAAAACAGCATTCTCGGTACACTACACCCGTTCAGGCTTTGTGTTTTATGCGCTTCAAGCATCGGTCCCATCTCTTCTATTTCAGAGGGGATGCATATCACATATTCTGCACCTGACTGCATGGCTTGGCGAGACACATCAGCTACATTTTCGGAGGTGTAAGTATAGCATCCCATGTTTTTCAGTCCGAGTTCGCGTGCCTGAAATGCGAACCAGTCAATGAACGTTTGTCCGTAATTGTCGTTCTCCTTGGCCAAAAGCGCCACGCTTTCACCCTCATAGTTAATCACCTTGGAGAGAAGCACCTCACATTGCGTAATGTCGGTCTCGGTCATCGCCCAGAGATAGCCTGTCGATGCATATGCACGAACCAGTTGTTCGGCGGTGGCGAGAGTGAAGAATGTTTTGCCCACAAGGGTCAGTTCTGCCGCGAGGATTGCCGCGTTGGATGAATACAGCCCACCGATTACGGCATACACCTCATCGTTGAATGCCAGCGATTGGGCAAGGTCTTGCACATCGACCTTTGCCTCATCGTAGTATTCAAACTTTAACCTTATACCTGCTTCGTGGTTTTTGAATGCACGCTCAAAGTTGGTTGTAAACATTCCCAATGTCCTTTTCCAATGTACATCAAGCCCTTTCTCCATGGGAAGCACCACGGCAACAACCTTCTCTGTCCACTGCTTGTTGTCAGGAGAATAAGAAGGCTCATCGTCCGAGCAGCTCCACAGACCGATCAGGCAGAGGAGCGGCGCAATAAGTTTAATAACCACTCGTTTCATAATACTCTTTCTCAAAAAGAATAGCCTGGTGACGCATTCCATTGACTAAGCTGCTGAAATCATTCACGTATCGGGGGGCGACCAGCCAGTCGGCATACCCGCTTTCAAGACCGTAAAGTTGGTTCTCCGGCATAATCCCCGTGACTACCCATTCCGTCAGATACCTGTAAATCAATTGGTCGATATGCTTAATAACCGAGCCAGTGATTCGGTTGGAGAGACTTGACTGGTCGATATCCATGCCCACCAGAAATGGTGAGTACTCAAATTCCCGGGAGTAGCGGTATATACCGGCATTAGAGCCACCTGCCACTGGGAAAATGAAGTCGTAATCAACCACCCAATCACTCATTTTCCGGTAAGCGAGCGAAGCCGACACATATCCCGTCCAATCATCCGCAAGATACTCCACATTGCAGTCACTGCCGTAGCCTGCAATAAAACCGTCTTTGGCTATGTTGATGGGACTGTCGGTATTATTGGCAAGCAAAATCAGAGGTGTCATCTCTGAACATTGTTTTGCACATACTCCTGCGAGGTATGAAGCTCCGAACATTGAAATCTGGAATGTATGAATGTTCTCGGCTTTATATTGTTTCCGGCTTTCAAAAAGCAGGATACTTTTGTTGGGTGTCAAGTCGTGCTCCGCCAGATGAAGTTCTGCCATTGGCTCATAATCGCTGCTACCCAAAACAAACAACACCGGAATTTCGCTTTCCGGTCGTTTGAGCCAGTCGGAGAAGATTTTCTCGGCTTCAAGCAATGATTCGGGCGAATAGATATAAATGTCAATCTCTTTATGTTCCATTTTGAATTTCTGAACGCCTTCAAGGATGCAGTCGTTATAGCTCATGTCGCCCAATCCGCTTGGAGAAAAAAGAAAAACAATCTGTGGTGCCAGAGAAACCGGCTCCAACTCATCGGCATGATTGCAGGATGACAACGCTCCTGTTACCAGGAACGTTGTCATAGCCAAAATAATACGAACAGGATTATACATACTATTCAAACTCACATCCGCATTTAGAGCATTTATAGGGTCCGGATGCAAATGTTTTCCACTTATGACCGCATTGGGGACATTCTTCAGTCCACCTTGCCGGGAAGTATTGGTCTATAGCAAGATTATCCCCGCTGAGGTATTCCTCTGGAACAATTACGACTGTCATAACCGGCTCTCTGAAATTCTTGAGTGCATTGAACGAAATAGTGTAAAAGACGCTTTCATCTGTCCCCGGCGTAAGTGAGATTGTGCCGCAGTTGTCAGGGAGCTTGACAGTGCGTTGCTTTCCGTCCCATTGGTTGAGAATGAACTTCTCACACAATTCATGGGCTGCCTCCTTTGAGTCTGCAACCAATATAAGCCGAGTAGCATCATCCTTTTTCAGATAAAGATTTCCGGCTTCAGCCTGGTCGACTATTATCTTGTCGATATTCTCCAACATTTTTTCTCCAGATGGTTCTTGTGGCTCATCGTCGTTGCTACAAGCAGTGAAAGCAAGCATTGCCATCACTGAAGCAAACATGATCGTTAAAATTTTCTGTTTCATTTTTAATTATTTTTTTAAATTTCTGTATTTGATATTGTAAATGGTTATTTCACCTGATTTATTCACGCACCAATATATCCTTGCGTCCCACGTCTGCCACACCTTCGCCACCAGCGTCGAAGAAGTCGAGCGAATAGGCGGTCAGAGTGCCATCCGGGTTTAAAGTGAAAGCGCTGTAGTCGTTGTATGACTCTCCGTCGATACCTTCATATGATTGGAATACATTCTCCCAACCTTCGTAATCTCTGGCTCCCCAGTAGTCATAATCGATACGCAATTCTTTTCCGCCTATACGTTCGTAGTAGGTGCTCGTGCCTATATCGCGGAATTCGCGCCATCCCTCATCGTCCGCTCCCAAAGAAGTCTCTACCCACTGCTTATCCTTAATTTCATAACGATGAAGGAGTTTCCACTTACCCAACAGTCTTGTGGCGTATGTGTCATGCAGACGGTCGAAGCGACGGTAAATCCAGCGGAATTCGCCGTGTAGTGTCTCTCCCGTCTCACCATCTATGGCTGTATTTGCGCCTATCTCCATTTCATCGGCAGTCAGGCGATAAATGCGAGAGGAGAAATTATCCCAGATAAGCAGGTCTTCTTTTTCGTTTACCGACCATGTACCAGCATAGATGGTCGAATACCAGAAACTGTAGCTGATTATCATTTCACCGCCGGGCCGCAGGTCATGCTCCAGCATGTGGCCTTCAGGGTTTGGCGTTTCAATATACTTGCCATCTTTCACCTCGTAGCTTTTCCATTCCTGCCAGACACCTTGAATATGCTGTTCCAAGGGGCGCAGGATGGGATCTTCGGGAGAATCGTTGTCATCGCAGGACGTGGCAATAACTGCCAGTCCGATGAGGACGGGTAACAACAAGAAGTAGCGTCTGATTGTTTTCATATCTGTCAATATTTTTAGTGGTTATTCTTTCAGAAGAAGGTCTCGATACTCACCCTCGCGCATTTCTCCTGTAGCAGGGTCGAAATTCACGGAATAGAACACGTACATCGTGCGGTCATCCTCCAAGGTGATGCGCACTCGGGACACCTTGTCGCTGTCGAGGGGCTTGTAGGAGACTGTGTCGGTGACGGCATTCGCTTTCCACTGCATCGGGTCGGTGGTATGCTCGTTGTCGCCTTGGCGCGAGTAGGTGATGAAGGTGCCTTGCTCGGTATATTCGTGCCACCCCTCATCGGGGATGCCATAGGTGATCTCCTTCCACTCTCCATTCTTTTTCTCGTAGCTCTTGCTGAAATGCCAGCGCCCCACAAGGCGTTCGGCAAAGTTCTTCTGCCCCTCGTCTATGCGGCGGAAGAGCCATTTGAATTCTCCCTCTTGCGTGGCGCCGGTGGTCATATCGGTTGCCTTGTCGTAGCCGAATTCCAGTTCGTCGGCAGTGAGGCGCATCAGGGTGTACTCCACCGGATATGTTTTATAATTGATTTTCAATGTACTGTCATGGTCTTCTACCGCCCAAGTCCGAGATCTCAAATAGGTGTCGTGATTGGCGTAGGTAACGGCGGACATCATGGAGCCGTCGGTGCGGAAAAGATAGGTTGTGCCGCTGCCTTCCGGCTCGATCACTTCTTTCCACTCGCCATCCTTTTTCTCATAGCTCTTGGTTATTGTCCACTTGCCGGGAAGGTTCTCGGCCATAGATTTGCCGATGGCTTCCTCTTTATTCTCCTTGTTGCCGCAAGCTGTAAATGCGACCATTCCCATCATTGCGATATACACTATCGTTAAAAAGTTCTTTCCCATAAAGTATTTCTTAATTAATATTCTATTTTATCGTCTTTCTTCATCCACATATCAAAAGCCTTGACAGCTTCGTCCTTCAACACCCTCTCAGAAGACAGTCTTCTGCTTTCAGGCGAAAGAGCGATTTCTTCATAAATGAATGAATCGTCAAAACCGATACGCTTGGCATCGGCTTTGTCGTTACCATAGTACATCTTGTCGATATGAGCCCAATAGATTGCGCCCAGACACATAGGACAAGGCTCACATGAAGTATATATCTCGCAACCGGACAAATCAAATGTGCCCAGTTTTTTGCAGGCTGCACGGATGGCGCTTACCTCGGCATGGGCGGTGGGGTCGTGCTCGGCAGTAACCCGGTTCACCCCGGTCGCGATAATCTCTCCGTTGCGTGCAATCACAGCGCCGAAAGGACCGCCGCCATTGTCCACATTTTCTTCGGCAAGCACGATGGCTTTCCGCATAAGTTCTTCACTTGTCATATTCTTGTCTCCTTTCTGTTGGCATGACGACAAAAGTGCCATAACCATCATAATATATATAAGCTGTCTCATTCTTTTATTAGCTTTAACCGGTCTCATCAGTTGTCCGGATTTTTGAATATAATGTAGTATCTCGGGCTGTTTTTCTCCATTCTAAAGGTGATATCCAGTTTGGCAAAACCATCCTTGACATTTTCAGTTTGATAATTCACCCGCACGTAGTCTGTAGCAAAGTAATTTAATTGGGAAAAATACTCTCTTGCTTTAACATCATCGTAGTCAATCTGATTAAGTAGGTAAATATGGGCTTCTTGCTGGCTCCTGAAATCGGTGCACGTCAGAGTCTTGGACACTGAAGTAGGAAAGTCAGGATCCAAATTCTTAACGAACTGGATAAAGTTCTTTGACGTTCTATACATCGCACCCTTCGAGGAGCCACCAAAAATATTCTCGTTGTCAGCATTGAATACAGCTATGCACACTACCTCACCGGTGAGGGTGTTTGTCACCTCGAAGATGTAATCACCTTGCCATGTATCACCTTGGAGCGACTGGTAGGCTTTCTCGCAGGCTGCATAGACTTCCTTGTCGCACTCTTCCACTGTGCCCCGTTTCGTGAAGCTGCTCCCGGTAGTGCCGAGGGCTGATTTGAAGGCATTCTCTATCTTACCCATTTCTTCGAGAAAGTCGGGGTGTGAGGCCGACATCTCGGCGAAACCGTAGGTGTAAGTCACTTCATTTTCAATATTATCATCGTCGCTGCAAGCAGTGAAGGTGAAGGCGCAAAACATCTCAGCCAACACCATTGTCAGCAGTGCTGACATAGTTCTAAATCTTCTCTTCATCTTTATTCTATATTTGTTATTCTTTATTCTTCATTCACCCACGGTGAAGGTGACGGCACCCTGGCTGTTATTCTCTGACGAACACCTCCTTACTACCACCGTTCTCCTTCAGTCCTTCCTCATCAAAATCAAAGGAGTTGCTATAGGTGATGGAGAAGGTATTGTCATCGTCCATCTGGAAGCCATCGAAGGTTATCAGTTGCTTGTCCTCGTGAAGGTGGTATATCATGTCGGTACCCAAGCCAAAGATGCCTCCTGTTCTTGCGTACAGGAAGATGTACCATGCCTTGTAATCAGTCTTTTTCTCCTCGCTGCCCATGCGTGAATAGTGGATGGATGTGCCTTCTTCCGTATATTCGCGCCAGCATTCATCGGGCAGGTCTTGGGTGTCTTCCACCCACTCACCATCTTTCCTCACGTAGCGTTTGGAGAGTTTCCATTTGCCCACCATCTTCTCGACGAAGCACTTTTTCGATTCGTCAATGCGGCGGTAGATGGCTTTCCCCTCTTGTTCCACCACCTCACCGGTTTCCTTGTCAATGCTGGGTTCATAGCTGAACTCCCATTCCTCGTCCGTCAGCCGGAGTATGGTATATTCGTATTCGTTTACTGTCATTGTGTGGTTGGACTCGTTTACGCTCCACTCGTTGTTCATCAGATATACCATACTTCTCTTGATGTCTTCGATACTTCTTATCAACTTCCCGCCGGGCAGAAACCGGTAATGGTCGTTCTCGGCAAACCCCTCGGGTGATTTGTCTTTTACCCATTCGCCGTCTATCTTCGTGTAGGTCTCCACCTCTTCCCACTTACCTAAGATGTGTTCGGCGATGGGTTTCTTGATAGGGTTGTCACTGTCGCTGCATCCGCAGAGGGTTGCCGCTCCCACAATCGCTGCGGCGAGGAGCAGAAGGGCTGGTAATTGTCTCTTCATAGTCTGTTCCTTTTATTATTCTTTTGTTAATTATTAGTTAGTTCTCCTCTCACCAGCACGTCCTTGTATTCGGTGGTTGTCTGTTCTTCCAACTCCGGGTTGAAGTCTTCGGAGTAATACATCACCATTGAATTGTCATTGTTTTCCAATGATATGCGGTAATATCTCTCTTTCCGTTCTCCGGGAACATAGTAAGTGACGACACCGGTTGATTCATTGACAGACCACCACATATTATCGTTTTTCCATTCCTCAGCAGGCCAGCGCGTATAGGTAGTGAAAACCCCGCTTTCGGTAAAGTCACTCCAACACTCCAATGGATAATCGCCGATTGTTTCAGTCCATACTCCATTGGCTTTCGCATAGCGTTTTGACAGCGACCATTTGCCAACCATTCGTTCCGCGAGAGTTTTTTCATCTGTGGCGATACGTTGAAAACGCATCTTGTACCTCATATTCGGTAATGTGTTGACAAGTACCATGATGTTTTCGGTAAGTTGATATACTTCCAATTCTTCATCAAGAATTTTTAAGGTATGTTCATCGTCATTTACATCGCCCCATTTATTGAGCGAGAGGTCTGTTTCATCATCAATGGAGGAAACCATGAAAAAATCGCCATTAGGCCTCAATGAATATTTTAAGATATAATCGTCATCATTGTCGTTTAAGACCCATTTTCCTCCTTCCTTTCTGAATGATTCAATAAGTTCCCAATCGCCAATGATGCGCTCGGCAATAGGCGTCAGCACAAGACCCCTTCCGTCAGACAACTCATGTCCATACGACATGAGGTTTTCATAGAAGTCGCACCATCCGGTAAGCTGTTCAAATCGGCATTTGCGATATTGCTCCCGTACATCAGCCTGGTAGTCGGATGTATTGGTGTAGGCAGTATAGAGAAAATCATGTTTGCCGTTGGTTTGTCGATGAGTCACCACAATGTCTGAAAGCACTTCATCGAGACGGTTTATATAGGACGCGAGACGCATGTTCCCGCTCTCGACGTAGGCGGCGTGGAGGAAATCCACAAGATCCAAACTGTAATAGGGTCGCATCGTCTGAAAGAAGTCATCCAAATCATGACTCACCTTTGAATGCAAGGCTCTTAAATAACCTTCTCCATAGGTCTGGCCATATTTTGCCGGAGCGTCTGTGGTATAATTGACATCCTGCATTGAGTTGCTCATCTTGTCAATCGTCTCACGCAGAACTTCCCATAAAGGTGTCAAATTTCCAATCCTGCTAACCACAACCGCAAGACCAACAACTTCCTGATTGTGAAACTCCTGCCACAGATTCATGGCGCGGTGTGCGGTCAGGGTAAGGGTCTCCTCCACCGAGCGCCCTTGTCTCAGGTCGTTGACAAGTGAGGTGTAATCGTAGGCGAGGTCGGGTATGACGAAGGGGGAGCCGAGCATTAGGTCGGCCGTTCCCTCCAATTCAGCAAGCAGTTCGATATTTCCTTGCTCGCAGGAGTTGAATATCACGGCATCCATATGCTGACCTGATTGGCGTAATGCGTCCCCCAACTGGGCGGACGTCATTCTATGGTAGCTGTCGTACAGAGTGGCTCTGGTTGAGGGTGGAGTTTCTTGTTCTTTCAAATCATTATAGGGAGAAAAGTGGCTACCA
>ENA-OPCB01000348-OPCB01000348.1-human-gut-metagenome-genome-assembly--contig:-NODE-348-length-31288-cov-2.826049_pt1 | contig 31288 bp, 19 predicted proteins | sample MGYA00241561_ERZ501473 | MGnify/ENA primary metagenome ERZ501473 (study PRJEB25962, sample SAMEA2042519) | human gut metagenome | biome: human gut; feature: human-associated habitat; material: faeces... | reverse complement strand
ACCAATCCCATCACAAAAAACATGCCCAGAGCATTGCCCTGGGCTATAAATATTAAGTTTGTCAGTCTTCAGTCTGCACTGTTTGTTTTCAAACAAAGTCTTTCAGTTCTTGTTGTAGCCGTTGGCGGGTAAAGAAGATACGGCTTTTTACGGTTCCTAAAGGCAATCCGAGACGGTCAGCTATTTCACGATACTTGAAACCGGAGACATGCATGGAGAAAGGAACTTTATAATCGCGGGGTAACGAATTCACGATGCGATGCATTTCTTTTAAATCATAAGATCCTTCGGCATTTGCAAAACCAGAGTTTTGCGGCAGGTTTAAGTGATAAAGGTTATCTGTCTGGTCCACGAAAGTTTGTTCGCGAACGATTCTGCGGTAATTATTAATAAAGATATTCCGCATAATGGTGTACATCCACCCTTTGAAATTGGTATCGGGCATGTACTTGTCTTCGTTGTCCAATGCTTTGAGTGAGGTTTCCTGCAATAAATCATTCGCCTCCTCTTTATCGGCTGTCAACTTATATGCAAAGCGAAGCAGTTCTTCTTGCACACTAATCAAATCCTTCCTAAAACTGTAGGTATTCATACTTTGCTCTTTTAAATAGTTAATAATTATTTTAAATTCACGGTTGCAAGTATAGGGAAGTTTTGGGGTTCCCGAGGACCGAGTTTTGTTTTTATTTAGGGCAAAAACTATCAATTGACAGTTTTCACCCCCTTTTTGAGAGTTTTCTGGTGGTGATTTTTGTAAAAAGCGTATCTTTTTCCGAAGATTTCGTAAACTGTTTGTGATTTTTTTATAGTTTTGCCTACATATAGCAAAAACACTTTATTTAAAAACACTTTATTTTATGAGACGAATTATTAAATCAATCACTCTTCTGGCTATCATGGCTATCGCTTTGCCGTCATTCGGTCAAGGATTGAAAGCTTTCAAGCTGAAGAACGGCCTTTCCGTATATGTATGGGAAGACAACACGAAATCGGATGTGTACGGTATTGTGGCCTGCCGAACAGGTTCAGTGAACGATCCGGCAGAGTACACAGGATTGGCACACTATCTGGAACACGTGATGTTTAAGGGTACCGACAAAATCGGTGCACTGGACTGGGCTACCGAAAAGCCTATTTATGATAAAATCATTGCCAAGTACGATGAAATGGCCGACGAAGCTGATCCCGTTAAGAAAGAGGCAATCGCTAAAGAGATTAACGAGCTGACCATAGAAGCCGGAAAGGTTAGTGTATCCAACGAGTTCATGAACCTAATAGAAAGTATGGGTGGAAAGAGACTGAACGCCGGAACCAGCTTCGACGTAACTTACTATCACAACTCATTCCCTCCCTACCAGATCAACAAATGGTTGGAAATCTACTCACAGCGTCTTATCAACCCGGTATTCCGTACCTTCCAGACTGAGCTGGAAAGTGTATACGAAGAATATAATATGTATAAAGATAATCCGGGAAGCGTACAGCAAGAATTCATTTCGAGTGTCGCCTATGAAGGACATCCGTACGCACGCCCCATCATCGGTCTGCCGGAACACCTGAAAAACCCTCGCTTGAGCAAACTGATCGAATACTACAACGAATGGTATACTCCCGAAAACATGGTACTCATTCTTGTGGGTAACGTCAATGCCAAACAAATCAGCGGACGTATCAACGCCACTTTCGGACGTTTACCGGCTAAGGCTACTCCCGAACGTAAAACTTATCCTGACCTTGAAATTAAAGGTCGCAAGCAGTATAATGCTAAAATCGGTTATTACCCAAATGTATGCCTCGTATACAAAGGCGTACCTTCCGGACACCCCGATGAAAAACCTCTGGAAATCGCCATGTCCTTGCTGAGCAACAGCAGCAGCACCGGTACGCTGGACAAATTGACCATCGACGGTGAACTGACCAATGGTTATGCCTATGCAGACACCCGCCGCGAACAAGGCCGTAATATCGTACGTTGCACCCCACTGTACGATGAAAACCAACGTCGTTTCGAATCGAACAAGAGCGCTGAAAAGAAAGCACTGAAAGCTATCGAGAAAATCGCCAACGGACAATTCGAAGAATGGCAGATCAATGCTATCAAGAACAACATGTGTCGTGACTTCGACCTGATGATGGAATCGAATACTTCCAAAGCCCTCACGCTGATGCAGGCCTTTATCAGTGAAGAAGACCTGGGACAAGTTCTCAACTACAAAGATGAGGTAATGGCTATTACCACAGAAGATATCAAGCGTGTTGCCAAACAATACCTGACCAACGATTACCTGGCCATCTACATTGAAAAAGGCAAGCTGGACAAGAATGCAAAAATCAAAAAACCGGGTTACAAACCCATCGAACCGCCTGTAGGCAAACAATCTTTGTATGCTACACAGTTCAAGAATATGCCTATCGGACAAGTGGAAGAGAAATTCCTCGACTTCAGCGAGATACAGAGCAAACAACTGAATGATCGCTCCAAGATGTATTATTCGCAGAATCCGGAAAACAACGTATTCAGCCTTACACTCCGTTATGGTGTCGGAGTACGTGATTTCCCGAAACTGGGTATTGCAGCGGACTTGATGAACAACGCCGGTATCATGGGTACTTATGAGCCGCAACAACTGAAAGAGGAACTTAGCAGACTGAATGCAACTTGCCGCGTAAGCGCCAGTCAAAACTACCTCTACATCACCATGGAAGGCTACGAAGAAACCTTGCCGCAAGCTTGTCAGCTTCTTGCCCGCCAAATCCTGATGCCGAAACTGGACGAAAAACAGTTAAGCCGTATCAAAGGTTCCATGCTGGGTAGCCGCCAACAACGTAAGGAGAATGTAAACACCTTATCCAACGCACTCCTCCAATACATGATCTTCCAGGATAAGTCATCCTATATTGACGAACTGACAGATAAGGAAATCTACGAATTGCAGATCTCCGAGCTGACAGGTGATATCAACCGCGCATCCAACTATGAAGCCGAAATCTTCTATTGCGGAACAATGCCTTTCGATAATGCTTACGACGTCCTCAGCAAGAATCTGCCGCTGGTTGCCAACGAAAAGCCATCTACATCTCCGCAGGACAAGCCGATGGTTTCAGTAACGGAAAATACCATTTACTTCCTGCCTAACACGGATGCGGAACAGGCACAGATTTATTTCTACCTGCCGATGGCAAAATATGATAAGAAAGATGATGCAATACGCGATGCGTTCAATCAATATTTCTCCGGTGGTTTCAACGGTTTGGTAATGACTGAAATCCGTGAAAAGCGTTCTATGGCTTACTCAGCCGGAGCCTACATCGGAACTCCTGCATTGCCCGGTAACCCCACTTACCTGTTTGGTAACATCGGTACGCAGAACGACAAAGCCAATGACGCGCTGGATGTCTTCATGGGATTGGTAACGGATATGCCTAAGAATGCAGACCGTATCGATAACATCAAGAGTTACATACGCCAAGAGATGCTGACAACTCATCCTTCTTTCCGCGATAAAGCAGAGAACATGAGAGAATTGCAGCGCATAGGTTACAATGCAGACCCTGCCAAGGAGAACCTGCCAAAGGTTGACGCATTGACTTTTGACGATATCGTGAAGTTCTACGAAGAGAATATTAAGGGTAAACCTTACTGCATCGGTGTCATGGGTAACCCGAAAGATATTGATCTGAAGAAACTGGAAAAATACGGCAAAGTAGTGAAACTGAATGAGAGAAAATTATTCAACACGAAAGACGTATTGTTCTAAAGAGCTACGCGTTACAAGCTACAAGCTACGAGTTGCTGCGCTATGACGCTGAAAGAGCTACGAGTTACGAGCTACAAACTACAAGTTGCTGCGCTATGACGCTGAAAAGCACTTGTAGCTCGTAGCTCTTTCTTTATTACTCCTTGTCTTCCTCCTCTTCTCCGCCTCCCGTAAGAATTGGCAGACAGATATTATACTTCACTGCCAGAATGCGCGTCACAAAGACCGATACTCCGCCCACCACCTGGCAAGCATAGGACTGCATTCCCAGCAGATCGCACAACCAGTAGGCCGTACCGCCTACCACACATGCCATCGCATAAATCTCTTTTCGGAAAATAAGCGGTATCTCATTGATAAACACATCACGGATCACTCCACCCGCAGCACCTGTAATGCTACCCATAATGATGGCTACCCAGAACGGATATCCCAATGCAATGCTCTTCCCTACACCGACCACCGTAAACAGTGCCAGACCGATACTGTCGAAGATAAAAAACGTATTGTGCAAGTGGATGAGATGCTTTCCGAAAAGAATGACCCAAAGTAAAGCCAGTCCCGTACAAATCAGATAGATAGGATCAGTCATCCACCCCGGCGTCACTCCCAGCAATACATCGCGGATGGTACCGCCGCCGATAGCCGTCACAAAACCTACCACGTACGCCCCAAACCAGTCGAACCGCTTTGCCGATGCCAGACGGATACCGCTGATGGCAAAAGCGAACGTACCTATAAAATCGAGAATTTGAACAAATGTAGGCATGATAATCAATGATTAACGTTAAATGTTTAATGATTTATAATCGGTATTCATTAAAATTATGGGCAAAGTAACGAATAATTTCCCTAAGAAAACGTATTTTTGTCTCATCAATTTATATGCAATGAAAATAACAATCGTATCGTTCGCAATGGTAGCCGCTTTCGGTTTAATCTCCTGTGATAACACGAAGCATAACACATTGACCGAACAAGAGAAAGCGGAAGGCTGGGAACTTCTATTCGATGGGGAAACCTTGGATGGCTGGCGGGATTATAACGGAACCGCCTTGACCGGACCTTGGGAAGTTGTAAACGGAACCATCCAAGCGGACGGGCAAGGTAGCGATGCCAGCGGATACATCGTCACCGACAAGGCTTATGAGAATTTTGAGCTTTCGTGGGACTGGAAAATCTCGAAAGGAGGAAATAGCGGTTTATTATATCATGTGGTAGAACGTCCTCAATTCCCGGTTCCCTACGTTACCGGTCCCGAGTATCAATTGATTGATGATATCAATTTCGCGGAGCCATTGGAAGATTGGCAACGTTGCGGAGTGGATTACGCGATGTATTTACCGGACTTCAACACGATAAAAGTACATCCGGCCGGCGAATGGAACAACTCTAAGATTATTTTTGACAACGGACATGTCACCTACTTTATGAACGGGCACAAAACCGTAGAGTTCGATGCATGGTCTGATGATTGGTTCTCCCGTAAGAACAGCGGTAAATGGGCGAACGCTCCTGAATACGGATTAGCGCATAAAGGCTTGATTTGTTTGCAAGACCACGGTTATCCCGCATGGTTCCGTAATATCAAGATCAAGGAACTTCCCCGCAAGACACGAGAGGCTCGTTTATTCAACGGCGAGGACATTACAAACTGGGATAAATACGGCACAGAATTATGGTATGTAAAAGATGGTTTATTAGTATGCGAAAGTGGCCCGGATAAACAATACGGCTATCTAGCCACCCGGGAATATTACGACGATTTTGACCTTACCGTGGAATTTAAACAGGAAGCGGATGGTAATTCTGGCGTATTTATTCGTTCCTTTGTAGAAGAAAAAGATGTAAAGGTAAACGGCTGGCAAGTGGAAGTCGCCCCCAAAGGCTTTGACACGGGCGGTATCTACGAATCCTACGGACGAGGATGGTTGATACAGATCCCGGACGAGAAGGAGAACATCCTAAAACAAGGAGAGTGGAACACGATGCGTATCCGGGTACAAGGAGATAATGTACAGACTTGGCTCAACGGAGAGGAGATGGTAAACATCCGGGATGAAAAGATCGGAGCCGGTCAAGGGCGTATCGCTTTGCAAATACATGATGGTGGCGGCATCAAGGTTCTTTGGCGCAACCTTCATTTACAAACATTATAGAATATCGTTTTCTTAAAATTTAATAGTTATGAAAAACATTTCGAGAAGAAGTTTCCTCAAGACCGGAGCCGTAGCGGCAGCCGGACTAACGATCGTTCCGGGTTCTGTACTCGGTAAATCCTTTGGCTATACAGCTCCTAGTGACAAACTGAATATCGCGGGTATCGGTGTCGGCGGTATGGGACGTCGTAACCTCGCCAACATGAACACGGAGAATATCGTAGCTTTATGCGATGTAGATTGGCACTACGCGGACAAGACCTTCAAGGACTATCCGAAGGCTAAACGCTTTAAAGACTGGCGTGTCATGTTCGATGAGATGGGTAAATCAATCGATGCGATTATGGTAGCCACCCCAGACCATACACATGCCGGCGTGACCGCCCACGCAATCACGCTAGGCAAGCATTGCTATACGCAAAAACCGCTTACCCACTCCGTTTACGAATCGCGTTTGCTTACCAAACTGGCGAAGAAATATAAGGTAGCCACCCAAATGGGTAACCAAGGTAACTCATTCGACTGGTGCCGGCAGATCGCGGAGTGGATACAGTCTGGCGTAATCGGCGATGTATATGAGGTACATTGTTGGACAGACCGCCCCATCTGGCCCCAAGGCTTGATGAAGCCGAACGATACCCCGAAGTGCCCGAAGACACTGGATTGGGATTTATGGATCGGCCCGGCTCAAAAGCGGCCTTATAATCCGGTCTATACCCCTTGGAACTGGCGTGGATGGTGGGATTTCGGAACCGGAGCTTTCGGAGACATGGCTTGCCACGTGCTCGACCCGGTTTACCAATCCTTGAAGTTAGGTTATCCGGATCGTGTACAAGGCCGTTCTACCCAGATCAATACGGAATCCGCTCCTCAATCGGAGGTGGTAGAATTCCGCTTCCCGGCTCGTGACAATCTTCCAAAGGTAGCCTTACCGGAGGTGAAAGTATATTGGTACGACGGAGGTATGCTTCCTCAGCGTCCGGACTTATTACCGGATGGCGTAGATATGATGCGTGACGGTTTGGGTGGATGTATCTTCGTAGGTACTAAAGACACGTTGATCTGCGATTGTGGAGGTTTCAACTCCCGGTTATTATCCGGCCGTGTACCTCAAGTAACCCCTTATTTGCGCCGTATCCCGAACGCTACCGGATACTTCGACGGTTTCCATGAGCAAGACTGGATCCGCGCTTGTAAGGAATCTCCGGAGAACCGTGTGGAAGGAACTTCCAACTTCGCTTATTCCGGACCATTCAACGAGATGGTGTTATTAGGCGTATTGGCGATCCGTCTGCAAGGCTTGAACAAGAAATTGATGTGGGACGCCCAAAACATGCGTTTCACCAACATATCCTCTTCCGACGTACTGAAGATCGTAACCAGCGATGATTTCAAGGTGATAGACGGTCACCCCTATTTCGATACGAAATACGCGGAGTTCAATGCGCTAGAGGCTGCCAACGAATATATCAAACATACCTATCGTGAAGGCTGGAGCCTTCCGGAAATGCCGGTATAAGTATGAAACGATATATTATATTAGCACTATGTACGGTCATGCTCCTTGGGCAGGCCGTACAGCTGGCGGCGCAAAAAGCGGACTGGAAGGTGGGTGTACAGACTTGGACTTTCCACAATCTTACGTTGATGGAGACCTTGGATAAGACCCAGCAACTGGGCATGGGATATGCGGAGGCTTTCTTTTTCCAAGAATTGGGCGCTCCGTTCCCAAAAGAGACGTATTTAAATTACGACTTGAGCGATGATGACTGCGCTTTATTACGCCATGAGTTCAAGAAAAGGGGGATCGCCTTTGGTGTAGCCTCTTATGGGACTAACGAGGAATGGGATAAGTTCTTCGCGTTCGTTCATAAAATAGGCGCGCATATCGTGACTGTCGAACCGGAGTTAAACCAGTTGGACTACATCGAATCCCTCGCCAAGAAGTACGATATGGAGGTGGCGATCCATAACCATCCGAGCCCATGTATTTACGCAAGTGCCGAGGTGGTAGAGAAAGCGCTGAAAGGCCGTTCTCCCTTGATGGGAGTATGCGCCGATATCGGCCATTGGAAACGGGTGGGTGAAGATCCGCTCAAGAATCTCCAGAAGTTGTCCGGACGCATCAAGGTAGCACATTTGAAAGACCTCACCGACAAGATGGAAGACGCCACATGGGGAACCGGCATCTTACCGGTAAAAGCGTTCGTCAACGAGCTGAAGCGTCAGCATTTCAACGGGCTTATCTCCATTGAGTACGATGATTTCAAATCCGATATCCAAGAGATACGCAACAGCTTGGAATTCCTACGGAAATGCTCACGATAATACCATATATGGGAGAGCCTCAGTTGGCATATATGGGAAAGCCCCTGTTGACAGGTATGGGAGAGCCTCGGTTCTCACGCCTGTCAACAGGGGCTCTCCCATGATAGGGAACAACGTTGTTCCCATACCCCTTACTAACGAATGTTAAAACAAGGGATTATCCACCTTTTCCCTTAGTAACGCAAGATCCACCACTTGTTGGATGTCACTCACATAATGGAACACCAAACCTTTCAAATACTCCGGTTTGATCTCATTGATATCCTTCTCATTCTCCTTGCAAAGAATCAATTCCTTAATCCCGGCACGTTTAGCCGCCAAGATCTTCTCCTTGATACCACCTACGGGAAGCACTTTGCCACGCAGCGTAATCTCGCCGGTCATAGCCAAGTTCTTTTTCACCTTACGCTGGGTAAAGGCGGAGACAAGAGAAGTCACCATCGTTATTCCAGCACTCGGTCCGTCTTTCGGGATCGCCCCCTCCGGTACGTGGACATGCACATTCCAGTTCTCGAACAACTCCTCGTTGATATTAAACTGAGCCGCATGCGCATGGATATACTCAAGTGCCAACATGGCAGACTCTTTCATCACATCTCCCAGATTTCCGGTCAAGGTAAGTTTTGATCCCTTACCTTTACTTAAGCTCGACTCCACGAAAAGAATCTCACCACCGACAGCGGTCCAAGCCAATCCCGTAACCACGCCGGCATAGTCATTCCCTTGATATTTATCGCGGGAATATTCGACCGCCCCTAGATATTCATACAAATCCTCCGGCTTAATACTAGTCGGGATAGGCTCATCGCTAGCGACCTTACGGGCTAGCTTACGCATGATTTTGGCGATTTTCTTATCCAATTCCCGGACACCACTCTCGCGTGTATAGGCTTCAACGATCACTTGTAAGGTTTTCTTGGGGAATTTCACGGAACCTTTCTTCAAGCCGTGTACATCCATCTGCTTAGGCACGAGATGCTTCGCTGCGATCTCTACCTTCTCCTCCATGATATAACCGCTCACCTCGATCAGTTCCATACGATCCAGCAACGGCTGGGAAATCGTATTCAAATTGTTAGCGGTAGCGATAAACATAACCTTGCTTAAATCGTAATCGATATCCAGATAATTATCGTGAAACGCATTATTCTGCTCCGGGTCCAAGACCTCCAATAAAGCGGATGCCGGATCCCCCTTGAAATCATTCGTGATCTTGTCGATCTCATCTAAGATAAAGACAGGGTTCGATGTTCCCGCCTTCTGTATATTCTGGATGATACGTCCGCACATAGCGCCGATATAGGTACGACGATGTCCGCGGATCTCGGCCTCATCGTGCAATCCACCTAAAGAAACACGTACATATTTGCGGCGCAAAGCCTCTGCAATAGAACGCCCCAATGAAGTCTTGCCGACTCCCGGAGGACCGTACAAACAGATAATCGGAGATTTCATATCCCCTTTCAGCTTCAATACCGCCAGATGCTCGATAATACGCTCTTTCACCTTCTCCAAACCATAATGATCACGATCTAAGACCTTCTGGGCATGAGATAAGTTGAAATTGTCCTTACTATACTCGTTCCACGGCAAGTTAACGATATTCTGGACATATTGCGTCTGTACGGAATAATCCGGAGATTGCGGATGCAATCGTTCCAATTTTCGCAATTCCTTCTCAAAGACCTGCGCTACCTCGGCAGGCCATTTCTTACGACTGGCTTTCTCCCGTAATTCTTTTATCTCCAGCTCATTGATATTCCCGCCCAATTCCTCTTGAATCGTCTTGATTTGCTGTTGAAGGAAATATTCTTTTTGTTGTTGATTGATATCCTCATGTGTCTTCATTTGGATGGAAGCTTTCAACTCCACCAGCTGATACTCGCGGTTCAAGATAAAAAGTAACCGATACGCACGCTCTTTTAAGTCCCCGATCAATAACAATTGCTGTTTCTCGGCCGATCCACTCGGTATATTGCTACAAGAGAAATTGACCACATACAAGACATTCTTATTATTCTTGATCGAGAAGATCAAATCCCGGGGAGGTTCCGCCACGGCGCCAAGCATCTTGATCGTCAGATCCTTGATCGTGGAGATCAAAGCCTCGAACTCGCGGTCTGTCTTGTCCGGCTTCGTGTCCTCCAACACGGTGATCTTACCGGAAAGATACGGATCTGTCTCGGTCAACTCATTCAATTCAAAGCGTTTCTTACCTTGAAGAATAACAGTAGTGCTACCGTCCGGCATCTCTAAGACACGAACGATGTCAGCGATTACCCCGGTAGTATATAAATCCTCTAAAACCGGATCTTCCGTATCCATCTCTTTCTGGCAAACAACTCCGATCAAACTCTTTTTATGTACAGCCTCTTTAATCAGGCGCATCGATTTAGGACGCCCGATAATCACCGGCAAGGCAACACCCGGAAAGAGTACCATATTCCTTAACGGAAGAATGGGTATAGTGTCTCCAACTTTCTCTATTCCTTCTGTGAAATCCTCATCTACATCGCATTCTGTAAGAATTGGCATTACGATACCAATATTGTCATCCAAGTCATCAAACGAATTCTGGCAAAATACTCTCGTCTTTTCTTTCATATATACATTCATCATTGTATATGTTAATACAATAAACGTGCCAAAGTTACAGCTTTTCATTCAATTCTTACTAATTTCGCGGCATACAATCGATAGAGATATGGCAAATCCTTATTTTCAATTCAAGAAATTTACGGTATGGCACGATAAATGTGCCATGAAAGTCGGAACGGATGGCGTTTTGCTTGGGGCATGGGCTAGCACAGAGAGATGTCAGAGGATTTTGGATGTGGGAACCGGAACCGCACTGATCGCCCTCATGCTGGCTCAGCGCAGCGCCGCGGTCCTAGACGCTATCGATATAGATCCGGACGCATGTTTACAAGCTCGGGAAAACATAGCTAGATCACCTTTCGCCAACCGGATACAAGTCTATCAAACCTCGCTCTCCGAATACAAGCCGGATGAGAATATCAAATACGACTTGATCGTATCCAACCCACCCTATTTTATAGATTCATTGAAATGCCCGGATACTAAACGTAATCTAGCCCGGCATACGGATACTCTATCTCTCCCGGATTTATTGCGTGATAGCCGCAAACTGTTGGCACCCGAAGGAAATATCGCCTTGGTGCTTCCCTTCGAGCAACGGGAGTCTTTAATAGACCTCGCTCGAGAAGAGTCTTTGTCTCCATCGAGAGAAGCCCACGTTTCCCCCATACCGGACGCCCCTCCTAAGCGTTTATTAATAGAACTCTCAGCGACGCCGGTAGCAAAGCCCAAGTCGTCTCATCTGACCCTAGAAATCGAGCGGCATCGATATAGCGAAGAATTCACCGCTATAGCTAAAGACTTTTACTTGAAAATGTAAGGAAGCTTTTTATCGAAGAAGCGAGTTACCTCGTCAAATAAATTATGTACCTCCTTGGTGAAAGACACAACCTCCGGAGTCAGCACATGTAAAGCTTTTGGTTCCACCGTAATATCGATACGGCGATCTGCCATGATCGGTTCTCCATCCAAGTGCATCACGCCCGGATGTTGGCGAATAATCGTGACTTGCTGGGCTTTCATCGTCTTAATCTTACTATTCCGATCAATCTGTTTGGTAAACAATTGAATGGCCAAAGGAGCGATATCCAATGGCATAAAAGGGGATAAGATCGTAACGTCCATCCGTCCGTCCTGTATATTCGCGTGCGGAGCGATAAACGCGTTATTACCATATTGCGAAGCATTCGCGCAAGCGACTAGAAACGCCTTCTCCTTGATCGTCTGATTATCCACCACCAATTCATAAGGCTCAGGCTTATAGCTCAGATACTCCTCTATCGTATTCTTTATATAAGTAAGAGAGCCGCGCCGTTTCTCATTCGCGAATTTCTGGCTGACGGCGGCATCAAAACCGACTCCACAGGTACAGAAAAAGACCTGTCCGTTCGCCCGGCAGCAATCTATCGTCGTAACATGCCCTTTCGCAATCAGATCGATAGCTCTTTTCACGTCCATCGGTATGTGCAATTCTCTAGCTAAGCCATTGCCCGAACCTTTCGGGATGATACCTAAGATCGCGTTCGAATGGATCATAGCTCTCGCTATCTCATTCACCGTCCCGTCACCGCCTACCGCCAAAATATATTCAGCTCCCTCCTCTATGGCTTGCCGAGTCAACTCGCTGGCATGGCCTGCATACTCTGTAAAAGAAATGTTTAACGAACAGTTCTTTTTCGAGCAGATCCCTTCGATCATCTTAGGTATCTTGCGCTTCGACCCTACACCTGATATAGGGTTTATGATAGCTTGTACTTTTATATCCCGTTCGCTCATCCTCACTTCTTCTTTTTTATTTGAGAGGACAAAAATAATGCTTTTGTAAAACTTTTAAAGCATTTCGGCTACTATAAGTTATTTTTTTACTACTTTTGCGGCTGGATTTGCCGAAACATAGGATTATGTATGCGGCGAACCTGTGTTCTTTATTAGAATAAACAAATAGCGAGATAAATCATTCTCTTTTATAATAATATGAAACTTTTACAAGAGAAACTAGCAAAGTACGACGCTCCTCAAAGAGCCATGGCAATGGGAATCTATCCTTACTTCAGGGAAATCCAGAGCGATCAGGACACGGAAGTTCTAATCAGCGGGAAGAAAGTCTTGATGTTTGGTTCTAATGCGTACTTAGGATTAACCAATCATCCTAAAGTAAAAGAAGCAGCGATCGAGGCCATTAAAAAGTATGGTACAGGTTGTGCCGGCTCACGTTTCTTAAACGGAACGTTGGACTTACACCTCCAGTTGGAAAAACGTTTAGCAGAATTTGTTGGTAAAGAAGACGCCATCGTATACTCTACAGGTTTCCAAGTTAATCTAGGTGTTGTATCCTGTATCACCGGACGTGAGGACTATATCCTTTGGGATGAGTTGGATCATGCATCCATTATCGAAGGACATCGTCTTTCTTTCTCCACGAAATTGAAATTCAAGCATAACGATATGGACTCCTTGGAGAAACAACTCCAGAAATGCGAGCCAGACAAGGTGAAACTTATCGTTATCGACGGTGTCTTCAGCATGGAAGGTGATGTCGCTAAATTACCGGAAATCGTAGCTCTCGCAAAGAAATATAACGCAAGTGTAATGGTTGACGAGGCTCATGGTATCGGTGTATTCGGTGATCATGGCCGCGGTACTTGTAATCACTTCGGCGTTACGAACGATGTTGATCTGATCATGGGAACTTTCAGTAAGTCTTTCGCTTCTATCGGTGGTTTTATCGCATCGGACGAACCGGTTATCAATTACTTACGTCACCACTCCCGCTCCTATATCTTTAGCGCAAGCAACACGCCTGCCGCTACTGCCGCAGCGAACGCGGCATTAGATATCATGTTAAGCGAACCGGAACGTATCCAACATTTATGGGATTTGACTCATTACGCATTGGATGGTTTCCGTAATATGGGTTGTGAGATCGGACATACTTCTACCCCGATCATCCCGTTGTTTATCCGTGACAACGACTTGACATTCCTTATCGTAAAAGAACTATTTGAGGCCGGAATCTTCGTAAATCCGGTAGTAGCCCCGGCGGTTGCTTCCGAGGACACACTGATCCGCTTCTCCCTAATGGCTACCCACACGAAAGAGCAACTAGATTACGCCTTGGAGACAATCCACAAGGTATTCAAGAGCCATGGGTTGGTAGACTAATCGTGTAAATATATAAGAAAAGGCCCGAAGGTTAGGTATAACACCTATCTTCGGGTCTTTTTTTATAACTGAAAAAATCATAACTATGATTTTGAATGGGAATAAATCACTATTTTTGCATATTTAGATAAATTGGGCGGTTATGTCGATGGCCCTCTTACAAATTAAAAATAAATGGATTTCATATTAGATAAAGGAAGTAGCCACATGGGCTGCAAAGGTTGCAGCAAAAGGCAAAACAATAAACTGAATACCTATGATTGGTTGTGCGATGTACCCGACGCGGAAGGCTCGACTGATTTCGTAGAGGTTCAATTTAAAAATACCCGCAAAGGGTATTACTTGAATAGTGCTAAAATACCTTTGGAAAAAGGTGATATAGTAGCCGTAGAGGCAAGTCCCGGTCATGATATCGGTACGGTTTCCTTAACGGGTAAATTGGTTCTGCTGCAAATGAAGAAGAACAACGTGCGCACGGAAGCCGAGCCTAAACGGATTTACCGAAAGGCAAAACCGACCGATATCGAGAAATATGAGGAAGCGAAAGCAAAGGAACATGCCACCATGATTCGCTCGCGGCAAATCGCAGCCGATTTAGGATTGAATATGAAAATCGGTGATGTAGAGTATCAAGGTGACGGTAATAAGGCGATCTTTTATTATATAGCGGATGAACGTGTAGATTTCCGTCAACTAATTAAAGTGCTAGCGGAGGCTTTTCGTGTTCGTATCGAGATGAAGCAGATCGGTGCTCGTCAAGAAGCCGGACGTATCGGTGGTATCGGCCCTTGCGGTAGAGAACTTTGCTGTTCCAGTTGGATGACAAGTTTTGTATCGGTCGCTACCGGAGCTGCCCGTTATCAAGATATTTCCATGAATCCCCAGAAATTGGCCGGACAATGCGCTAAATTGAAATGTTGTATCAATTATGAGGTAGATACATATGTGGAAGCCCAGAAACGCCTTCCTTCCCGGGAGATTGTCTTGGAGACCAAAGATAATAATTACTATCATTTCAAGACGGATATTTTCAAACGGGAAATTACCTATTCTACGGATAAATCATTTGCGGCTAATCTTATCACGATTCCGGCAAGCCGTGCTTTCGATGTCATTAACATGAATAAGAAAGGCATGAAGCCGATATCTCTAGAGGCGGATACGAAGCCACAACCACCGAAACGAGACGCTCAAGATATTCTTGGCCAAGAAAGCGTCACACGTTTCGACTCTGTTAAAAAGAAAAAGAAAAAACGTCCTGCCAACAAGAATAATGGCGAGAACGTAACCAGCACCGACGCACCTGTTTCTGAGAATAAGAACAACGGAGGAAACGGAGCCGGTGGCAATAATCGCCGTAACGGAGGAAATAATAGGAATAGCAATCGTGAGAATAACCGGGACAGAGAGAATAACCGGGAGAATAACAAAGATAATAGCCGGGAAAACAGTCGGGAGAATCGGGAGAACAACCGAAACAATCGCCCGAAACAAAGGCCGAGAGCTAATAACGATAAGCAATCCAACAATGACAAGCCTGCGAATAATGACAAACCTCAGCAACCGATCAAACAGGCCAGACCTGATAAAACGGAGAATAGGCCAGAGACAAAGCCTGAGGCTTAAAAAGTTCATTGCCGCCTGTGTAACGTGCTTCTTATGCTTCTCTTGCGAGAATGAAGCTGTATACGATCAGTATCAAGCTATCCAAAACACCTCGTGGGAGAAGGATAAGGAGTACTATTTCACTTTCTTGATTGAGGATATATCGGTTCCGTACGACCTAACCTTGGAAGTACGGAACAATAATATGTATCCGTATCAGAACCTATGGGTATTTTGCAGCGAGGAACTTCCGATAGGTCCTTTAAAAAGGGATACGATCGAATGTATGTTAGCTGATGAGTTTGGGAAATGGTATGGGCACGGGATCTCCCTGTTTCAATCCAGTTTCCCGATACGGTCCGCTTACTATTTTCCCGTTAAAGGGCAATATACCTTTAGCTTCCGGCAGGGGATGCGTAACGACCAACTTCCGGGCATTCAGGAAATCGGCTTACGGGTCTTACCTTCTTCCACTAACGCTCCTTCCGGGAAGCGTCCAAACGAAGAAAAATAAACAATAAGATCGTAAATCCCCAGAGCGAGGAACCTCCATAGCTAAAGAAAGGCAAGGGAATGCCGATAACCGGAGTCAATCCCGTCACCATGCCGACATTAATCGCCAGATGGAAAAAGAATATGGAGGCTACGCTATAGCCATAGACTCGCCCGAAAGCATTATCTTGCCGCTCCGCCAATACAATCAGACGAAGAATAAAAAGTCCGAATACGATCAATACGGCAGAGGCTCCCAAAAAGCCTTGCTCCTCGCCTACCGTACAAAAGATAAAATCCGTATCCTGTTCCGGCACATACTTCAATTTGGTCTGCGTCCCATTCAAGAATCCTTTTCCGGATAATCCTCCGGAACCGATAGCGATCTTGGATTGATTCACATTATACCCCGCCCCGCTAGGATCATCCTCCAAGCCTAAAGAGACTTTAATACGAATTTGTTGGTGAGGTTCCAATATGTCATTAAACACATAATCCACAGAAAATAGGAAACCGATAGAACCTAAAGCGAACAGAGCGATTAACGCATAATGCCATACCCAGTTTCGAATGGATAAATAGAATAAATAGATTGACGCGGCTCCTACCAAGCCTATCGATATCCAAGCGAAGTTTACCGGGACAAACAAAGAAACGACATACCCGATCAAAAGTGTCGAAGCAATTCCCCCAAGCATGATCTTAACGCTTATATAATCCTTACGGACACTCCCAACTAATCCCAGGGTTATTAATAAGACAAGGCAAGAGACGATTAATTCACCCAATGGGGTAATACCCACCATCACCTCTGAATATTTCATTCCCGTAACGAAAAAGACGACCGCACAAACTCCTATCAACAAAATATATCCAGTCATTCCTTCCCGGTATAACATCAGGAAGAATGCCAAGTAAACCAATGCCGACCCCGTCTCTTTCTGTAAAAGAATACAAACCATCGGCAAGAAGATCAAGAACAAAGTGATTGAGAAATTCTTGACCGTCGTTAGCTTAAAGCCATAGCCATTCATAAACTTCGCTACGGCCAAAGCGGTAGCGAACTTAGCCAACTCCGCTGGTTGCAAACGGATAGGTCCCAATACGAGCCAAGAATGCGATCCCTTGATATTAGGTGCTAAAAATATAGTGGCGATCAACAATACGATCACGCACACATAGATCAGATAGGCGAATATATCGAAGAAGTCACTTTCCAGCATCAATATGACGAAAATAAGGGCGAGTGAGGTACCGATCCAAATCATCTGCATCCCCGGACGGCCCGACGGGTCGAACAAGCCAACGTTATCAAACTCGTAGCTCGCCCCACAAATACTAAACCAACCGGCGATTACCATAATCAAATACAACAAAATGGTAATCCAGTCTACCGACTTCCATATTTCCGTTTTCCTATAGCGCATTGTTCGGTAGTATTACGGCATTCATAATATATTCCTCCGTCGCCTTGTTAGCCTCGGATATTTCTCCTTTCAAATATTTCTCCAACATCAATTTACCGATAGGCACCGCATAGGTAGCACCGAATCCGGCGTTTTCCACAAACACGGCAATGGCGACCTTCGGCTTTTGATAAGGAGCGAATCCCATAAAAATAGAATGGTCCTTACCATGCGGATTCTCCGACGTTCCTGTCTTTCCACAAACCTCGATATCCGGTAAAGCCGCCCCACGACAGGTTCCACCATAAGCGGTTCCCGTAACAGCCCCTCGCATACCCTCGGCAATATAACTATAATAATGCGTATCCACCGATGTATAATGCCTCTTACTATATAATGTATCCAGCGGAGTGTCTTGAATCTCTTTTACGACATGCGGAGTAATATAATATCCCCGATTAGCGACAGTAGCCGCCAAATTACAGATTTGCAAAGGCGTAGCCAATATCTCACCCTGACCGATAGCGATCGAGATAACCGTACTGGAATTCCAACGTCCCCGGTACACCTTATCGTAGAACTTACTATTCGGAATGAACCCTCGCTTCTCCCCCGGAAGATCAATTCCCAGCTTATAGCCATACCCCATAGAAACCATATAATTCTTCCAAACCTCAAAAGCCTCCTGTACCGACGGATATCGCTTCCGGCTGTCGATCATATCATGCAGTCCCCAAGGGAAAAAAGAGTTACAAGAGGTCGCCAACGCCCCGACCAGATTCAGAGGAGACGGATGCCCGTGGCAAGCCGGCTTACCACCCCGGAAGGTATATCCATGCGCACAGGTATATTGAGTTTCCGGAGTAATCACTCCTTCTTGCAAGAATATCAAACCTTGGGTCGGTTTAAATGTAGATCCGGGAGGATATTGCGCCATGAGCGGGCGGTTGAATAAAGGTTTCAACGGGTCCTTCTGCAAAGCCACGTAGTTCTTTCCCCGCTGGCGCCCGATCAAGATACTCGGATCATACGTAGGAGCAGAAACCATACAAAGTACCTCCCCTGTCTCCGGCTCTATCATCACGATACCCCCTAATTTATTCTGCATTAACTTCTCCCCATAAGCCTGCAAGTCCATATCCAAGGATAATTTCAAGTTCTTGCCGGATTCCGGCTGGATATCGTGCAGGCCTTCCTCGTATCGCCCCTTGATACGTCCGTGAGCGTCACGCAACAGGATCTCGACACCCTTCACGCCCCGCAAATATTCCTCGTACGATTGTTCGATCCCGGTCCTGCCGGAGTAATCGCCTTGCGTATAATAAGCGTCATTCTCTATATCTTTCCGGTTTACCTCGCCGATATTTCCCAGCACAAGAGCGGCATTGGGATACTCGTATTGGCGGATCGTGCGATTCTGTATATAGAAGCCGGGAAATTTGTATAACTTCTCCTGCAACACGCCATATTCCTGCGCAGAAAGCTGGTTCATAAATACTTGAGGGACATAGGAAGAATAACCGGGATTTAACCGCCGGTTCTTAATATCCGCTATACGTTTGAGGAATTGCTCTTTCGTGATGCCCAGCACATCGCAGAAATCGAGGGTATCGAAAGGCTGTATCTCACGCATGATAAGCATCACGTCATAAGCGGGCTGGTTATATACCAATAATTTACCATTACGGTCGTACATCATGCCTCGGGAAGGATATAAGGTCTTTTTCAAGAAAGCATTACTATCCGCCCAAGCTTTATAATCGTTGTCGACCACCTGAAGGATGAACAAACGGATAATAAAGATGATAACCAACAGGATCACCGCCCCACCTAAGACATAGCGCCTGTTCTCAAACTCATACTTGGTATTATTCTCCACTTTTCTGAGACTCTATATTGAATGCTTCTACCGTACAAATCAATAAGGTTGTCATCACCACGCTCGAGAGGATACGGACAACCAGAAACAACGGGTCAAATAAAGTCAACGACTCAATCACAAAAAGAGTCGTATGTTGTATCAACACAAACGATAACACATATCGGAAAAAGCCTCCGAAACCAAAGGTCTTATAAGACGGGTAAATACCTTCCGGCAAATCTTTCCCCATGAATACACGGATTAACGGCTCCCTACAGAATCCCGCCAACGTACAGGCGGCTGCGTGCATACCCGGTGTGTTGCTGAACGTATCGATAACCACCCCGGCTATGAAGGAGAAGAAAACGACTTGCGCCCGTGAGCTACCGACCGGCATCTTAATAATGAAATAGAGATACAGAAACGGGGTAGCGATCCGCAAGAAATGAATGTTGTTCAAGATCAAGACCTGAATCAACACAAACACCACGAAATATATGAAACCACGCAGTAAATTATTAATCATTTCTCTTCGCCTCTTGTTCTACACCTATTTGCTCCGCCTGGCGGAAATTCTTGATAATACGCACGTTGTTCAACGCTTGAAAATCCGTAGCCAGCTCGACCTGTAATGAATAGAAATTATCATCGTGTTGTTTCTCGAAATCAGCGACCGTACCTACGATAATACCCGAGGGGAATACGGCGGAGTAACCGCTCGTCACGATCGTATCGCCTTTCTGGAACTCCACATGGCGCGGCAACTCATCGAGATTGGCGTACAGCGTATTGCGTCCATTCCAGCTTAATGACCCGAAATAACTACTACCTAACACCTTACAACTCAACCGGAACTTAGGATTCAGCAGCGGGATGATCACGGAGAAATGATCGGAAACCGTCGATACGATACCAACCACACCCCGCTCCGAGACAACTCCCATATCGGGCATGATCCCGTCCAGCTTCCCTTTATCCACGGTAATATAATTAGACAAATGCGTGACACTGTTGTTCACTACATCCGCCACGACAAACGAATAAGGAAATCGCTCCGTCGAATCCGGCGCGAATCCCTTAAAACTAACCGTATCCGCGATCAGCGCATCTAACTGATCTTGCAGATCCAGCATTTGCAATTCCAACTGTCCGTTACGCTCCAATAACTCCTTATTGATATCCCGAAGATTCAGATAAGAAGTGACAGATCCGGAGATAGAGGCGATATATCCTGTCACGACATTCGCTGAGCTGAATATAATATTCCGTTGGTACGCGTTATTACGATAGACCAACATCAACGAAACAGCCTCAAGCAGAATGAACAAAAACCAATGCCTCTTCCCGATCAGGAATTCTAGTAACTTACGCATAGGAATTGAAAACTGAAAGTTGAGAATTGAAAATTGAAAAGAACTAAACCTATCGGCTCGCTAATTTTCAACTTTCAATTCTCAATTCCCAATTATTTACTCTTATCGGATTAAGAAATTAAACTTCTCAATATTCTTCAAAGCGACTCCCGTACCTTTCGCCACGGCATGCAACGGATCCTCGGCGATATGGAACTGGATATTCATCTTATCCCGCAAGCGCTTATCCAAACCGCGAAGCATAGCGCCACCGCCAGCCAAATAGATACCGTTTTTCACGATATCGGCATATAACTCGGGAGGGGTTTGCTCCAAGGCACTCAAGATAGCCGCCTCGATCTTCGAGATAGACTTATCCAAACAGTGGGCGATCTCCTGATAAGAGACGGGTACCTCCATCGGTAAGGCAGTCATCTGATTCGGGCCGTGAACCACGTAATCCTCCGGAGCGTCCTCCAATACCGTAAGCGCGGAACCCACGTTGATCTTGATACGCTCGGCCATACGCTCACTCACCTTCACGTTGTGTTGGCGACGCATATACTCCACGATATCAGCCGTTAAATCGTCGCCCGCCATACGGATTGATTTATTCGACACGATACCACCCAAGGAGATAACGGCGATCTCGGTTGTACCACCACCTATATCCACGATCATATTGCCCTCGGGAGCCAAGACATCTATACCGACACCAATAGCGGCAGCCATCGGCTCAAAAACCATGTACACATCACGTCCACCGGCATGCTCGGCAGAGTCTCGCACGGCACGTATCTCTACCTCCGTACTACCAGAAGGGATACCGATCACCATACGTAAGGACGGAGCGAACCAACGCTTCCTTCCGCTCGCCATCTTGATAAAGCCGCGAATCATTTGCTCGGCAGCGTAGAAATCCGCGATAACTCCCTCACGAAGCGGTCGTACGGTACGAATATTCGGGTGCGTCTTCTCGTACATCTCACGGGCCACCTTACCGACAGCCAGCACCTTGTCCGAGCGAGCATCCAAAGCAATCACCGAAGGTTCGTCTACCACCATCTTATCATTACACGTGATAATGGTATTAGCGGTACCCAAATCTATGGCAACTTCTTGTGTGAAAGAAAACAATCCCATTAGTCTTATTATTAATGTTTAAAATGACGAACACCTGTCTTCACCATAGCCAAACCATGTTGGTTACAGTACTCGACAGACAACTTATCATTGATAGAGCCTCCCGGCTGGATTACGGCCGTGATACCGGCTTGATCCGCGATCTCAACGCAATCGGGGAACGGGAAGAAAGCGTCGGAAGCCATCACGGCGCCATTCAAGTCGAAACCGAATGATTTAGCCTTCTCGATAGCTTGTCTCAAAGAGTCCACACGAGAGGTCTGCCCGATACCGCTGGCGCAAAGCTGCTTGTTCTTCACCAAGGTGATCGCGTTGGACTTGCTGTTCTTCACGATCTTGTTGGCGAACAACAGGTCCTCAACCTCCGAGGCTGTCGGCTGCTTATCCGTCATAGGCTCCAAATCAGCCTTACCTTGGATGCTCAAGTCCTTCTCCTGCATCAAGACACCGTTCAATAAAGAACGGAACTGCATCGGGCAAGTCTTGCAATCCTTACGGATCAAGATGATACGGTTCTTCTTCTGTTGAAGTACCTCCAACGCGTCAGCGTCGTAAGCCGGGGCGATAATCACCTCGAAGAAGATCTTATGGATCTCCTCGGCCACTTCCTTGTTAATCGTAGTATTCGTGATCAAGATACCACCGAAAGCGGAAACCGGGTCACCGGCCAAAGCCTCTTTCCAAGCCTCAACCACATTACCGCGGGAAGCGATACCGCAAGCGTTATTATGTTTTAAGATAGCGAACGTCAGCTCGTCGAACTCATCGATCAAGTTCACGGCAGCGTCGATATCCAATAAGTTGTTGTAAGAAATCTCTTTTCCATGGATTTGATCGAACATATCGTTAAACTTACCATAGAACTTAGCGGCTTGATGAGGATTCTCGCCATAACGCAAATGCATCGGGCTATCTACCGTTGCACGGAAATGGGAACCTTCGCGGCCATCAAAATAATTGAAGATAGCGGAGTCGTAACCCGAGGAAACGGCGAACGCCTCTTTGGCGAACCATTTACGATCCTCGATGCTTGTCTCAGCGCCCTTCTCGTTCAAAAGATCCATCAACGGCTGGTATTGAGCCTTGGAAGCTACGATTACCACATCCTTGAAGTTCTTCGCGGCGGCACGTATCAAAGAGATACCGCCTATATCTATTTTCTCAATAATTGCTTGTTCCTCAGCGCCGGAAGCGACAGTCTCCTCGAAAGGATATAGGTCAACGATAACCAAGTCGATCTCCGGGATCTCATATTCAGCTAATTGTTTCTGGTCATTCTCGTTCTCACGGCGAGCCAAGATACCACCGAATACCTTCGGATGAAGCGTCTTCACACGACCGCCCAAAATAGACGGATAAGAAGTCAAGTCCTCTACCGCATCACAAGGCAAACCCAATGACTCGATAAATGATTGAGTACCACCTGTTGATACAAAGCTCACACCCTCGCTATGCAATTTCTTTAGGATTTCGTCCAGCCCGTCTTTGTGAAACACAGAGACCAAGGCACGTTTCATTCGTTTCGTTGCAGCCATCTTTCTATTTTCGTTTACTTTAATGTTTTAGAGCACAAAAGTAGATATTTATTTCCAATCCAGCCTTATTATTCAGATAAAAAGATTTCCTTTGTAACAAGTGTAACCTACAAAAACAGTAAATCATGAGACTTAAGGCTTTCCTTTTCTATTTTGCGGTGATCAGTACTCTTTTCCTTTCCTGTGACAAAGATACCCCCGGAGATATTTCGAAAGAGGAACCCGACAATGACGTAATATGGGATTTCGTAAACTACTCTGTCAAATTCAGCGTAACCGATACGCAAGGAAACGACCTACTAGACTCTACAAACGTAAATAACATCCTAACGGATAGCTCGAAATGGCATGTCACTTACAACAACAAAAACTACCAATTACTTCCGCAACACCGGATTGAGACTAAATTTAATATGCCGATCCCTCTTGGCTTGAGGTTTCAGCCGTTAGGAAGCTATGACGAAGAGGGCAAATTCCAACTTTGGAGATATGGATTGACATTCGGAGAGTTCAGCCCCACTGAAAACTTCAAGTCGGAGTCTTTTATAATACATTGGGATGAATCCCGGCAAACAGAGATAACCTTCGATCTTTATATCACTTGGGATAAAGGAGATCCCACGGTTCACAAATCCCTCTCTATTGATAGCGTATTACAGCCAGAGGATTGGCCAGTAGTCAAGATCGTGATCCCTTCTTGACACGTTTGACATTCTGACATTTTGTATCCTAAAGCCTCGGAGAAGCGAATATTTCAGGCCAAAGTACAGCCGGCTTTCAAATTCGAGAATAAAAATCAGCAATCGGCTATCTACCAATAACATATCGTTTTTCGGGCTTTTATTACAGAGAAAACTCGGCGCTTTAAGCGACCCCGAACAAGGAAAAAGCCGACTTTTTGTTCGGAAACAATAGACTTTTCATCCGAAAACAACTAGAATCGGGATCGAAAGCGACTGACAATTGGATCAAAAGCAACTAACAACGGTGTCGTAAGCAGCTTACAATGCCCATCCACAAGCAACAGTTATCGCCATTTCATCCCCCCCAAAAACGGCTTAATCGGCTTTTTCACCCTCGCAGTCGCTCTATCTGAGGCTTCCCGTCAAAAGGGAGTGTCAGCAGAAAGATATTATTCCTATCTAATTGCCGCAAATAAATTCTCTTATCAAGCATTATGTCTATCCAGAAGATACAACATAAAAACAATAACGCAAAGCACGTTTGACAGAATCTATCTGTTTATTCGAGGAAAGGAAGTAGTGACTTGACTACAAATTGTAGTCAACTGAGTATGACACTCAATGATAAGATAAACAATATTTTTCGTACCTTTGCGTCCTCAATCGAAATTTAATAGGTATACGAAATATGATAACAGTTAACAATCTGGACGTACAGTTTGGAAAACGCATCCTTTTTCAGGATGTGAACATGAAGTTTACACCGGGCAATTGCTACGGTATTATCGGTGCTAACGGAGCCGGAAAATCTACGTTTCTCCGTGTAATCAGCAAGCAATTAGACCCTACCAGAGGTAGCGTTAACCTAGGACCGGGCGAACGTCTTTCCGTATTGAGCCAAGATCACTTCGCGTTCGATGAATATACGGTCATGGATACCGTATTGATGGGACATACGACCTTGTGGGAGGTGATGAGCGAGAAAAACGCCCTTTACGAGAAACCTGATTTCAGCGACGCCGACGGTATCCGCGTATCGGAACTGGAAGAGAAATTCGCCGAGATGGAAGGCTGGAACGCGGAGAGCGACGCCGCCAACCTATTGAGCGGACTAGGCATCAAGGAGGATTTGCATTATATGTATATGAAGGACTTGAGCGGTAAACAGAAAGTACGTGTCTTATTGGCCCGTGCCTTGTTCGGACAGCCCGATAACCTATTATTGGATGAGCCGACGAACGACTTGGACCTTGAGACGGTTTCTTGGCTGGAGAATTATCTCTCTAATTTCGAGCATACCGTATTGGTTGTTAGCCACGACCGTCACTTCCTCGACTCCGTTTGTACGCATACCGTGGATATCGACTTTGGTAAATTACAATTATTCGCCGGAAACTATAGCTTCTGGTACGAGTCTAGCCAGTTAGCCCTTCGTCAACAGCAGAACCAGAATAAGAAAGCCGAGGAGAAGAAGAAAGAGTTGGAAGAATTTATCCGCCGTTTCAGCGCCAACGTAGCGAAGTCCAAGCAGACCACCAGCCGCAAGAAGATGTTGGAGAAGCTGAATATCGAGGAGATCAAACCGTCCTCACGCCGCTATCCGGGAATCTTGTTCACGCCTAACCGTGAGCCGGGCAACCAGATCCTTGAGGTGAAAGGATTGTCGAAGAGTATCGACGGACAGGTATTGTTCAAGGACTTGAACTTCTTCGTGGAAAAAGACGACAAGATCGTATTTATCAGTCACGACCCTCGTGCCATGACCGCCTTGTTCCAGATCATCAACGGTGAGGAGAAAGCGGATGCCGGTACGTATCAGTGGGGACAGACGATCACGACCTCCTATCTTCCTCTCGATAACTCCAAATATTTCAATACAGATATCAACCTGCTCGATTGGTTATGCCAATTCTCGCCGGATACTAACGAGGTATTCTTGAAAGGCTTCCTCGGACGTATGTTGTTCTCGGGCGAGGAACTTATGAAAAAGGTAAGCGTACTTTCCGGAGGTGAGAAGATGCGTTGTATGATCTCACGTATGATGCTCACCGACGCCAACTGCTTGATCTTGGATACCCCGACCAACCACTTGGACTTGGAATCCATCCAAGCTTTCAATAATACGTTGAAGACATTCAAGGGAAATATCCTGTTCTCCAGTCATGACCACGAGTTCATACAGACCGTAGCGAACCGAATCATCGAGCTGACTCCTAACGGTATCATCGATAAGATGATGGATTACGATGATTACATCACAGATCCGGCTATCGCGGAGTTACGAGAAAAGTTATATTCGAAATGAAAAAAAGATTATTATTCATACTAATCGTTTTTATCGCATGGCTACCGGTTTTTGTTATTCAAAAACCGGTATTTATGTTTTATCAGCATGCGTTGTCCGAGGCTTGCACCTTCACGGACTTCCTACAGGTTATGCTTCATGGGCTGAAGCTGGATTGTACGATAGCGGGATACCTTACGGCCATTCCTCTCCTATTGACTTTAGTATCAGTTTGGCTTCCGGGCGCTTGGTTGAAGAAGGTATTGAAAGGGTACTTCTTGATCATGGGAATTCTGGTATCCGCAATCTTCTCCGTAGATGTGGCTTTATATAGCTTTTGGGGATTCAGGCTGGACGCTACCTTATTCTTCTATCTGCAATCGCCCGCCGACGCGATGGCGAGTGTTCCGCCCAGAATGTTCTTTATCCAATTATTGGTATTCGTGGTATATGCGCTAGGTATCTATGCTTGGTTCATCCGTATCCTCCGGTTTGCGCCCGTAAAGCCCAGCTTTCCTCCCACGGGATTGGAACAATTGGGAAGTACTTTCGCCATCCTCTTAGCAGGGGGGATATTGTTTATTCCGATCCGGGGAGGCGTAACTACGTCTACGGCGAATGTCGGCATGGTTTATTTCAGCCAGAACCAGTTCTTGAATCATTCGGCGATCAACCCATGTTTCAGTCTGATAGCCTCATTGAGTAAGCAACAGGATTTTGCCTCGCAATTCGATTTCTACCCGGAGGAAAAGCGGAAAGCCTTATTCGATACGCTCATTCAAGCCCAAGACTCCTTATGCCCGGGAGATTCCATACCTACAGAGCCTGTCAAGCTATTGACAACGACTCGTCCCAATATTCTCATTATCATCATGGAGAGTTTCACGGCAAATGCTATCGAGGCTGTTGGCGGTGAGCCGGGAATTACGCCGAACTTGAATCGGCTGAGCAAAGAGGGTGTATTATTCACGAACCTATATGCCAACTCGTTCCGTACCGACCGAGGCTTAGTCTCCGTATTGAACGGCTATTTAGCCCAACCCACCACCTCCATCATGAAGTATCCGGTGAAAAGCCAGACCCTTCCATCTATCGCAAAGAGTCTTAACAAAGAAGGATATACGGCAGATATGCTCTATGGAGGTGATATCAATTTCACGAATATGCAAAGTTATTTCTATAGTTCCGGCTACAGCAAGATAACAGCAGACCGTGATTTTCCCTTAAGCAGCCGCCTGAGTAAATGGGGAGCAAACGACGATATTACTTTCTCCCATCTTTATGAGGATATCAAGCAAAGACCTGTCGATGGCACACCTTGGTTAAGTACATTTCTGACACTAAGTAGCCATGAGCCGTTCGAGGTTCCGTTTCATCATTTGGAGCATCCCTATCTAAACTCCGTCGCATTTACGGACAGCTGTATCGGCAATTTCATTGATACGTTCAAGGAACTGCCGGCATGGAAAAATACGGTAGTCATCTTTGTCTCCGACCACGGATACCGTTACCCTGAAAACATGCAGGAGTACGGACCTTTGCGTTTCCACATACCTATGCTATGGCTAGGTGGAGCGATCGCTGAACCTAAAGTGATCGATACGTACGCAAACCAGACCGATTTGGCAGCCACCTTATTAAATCAGATGGGTCTCCCCACAGATGAGTTCTCATTCAGCAAAGATATATTGAATCCTTGCGTCCCGCATTACGCCTTTTATACATTCAATAATGGATTTGGCTTTATAGACGAATCCGGTGTTTCCGTATACGACAATGAAGGGAACAAGATTTTAGTAGAAGAACCTGAAAGCGGAAACGAGACCCGCTTGGAGAAAGGAAAAGTCCTATTACAAACTTTATACGACGATCTGGGAAATCGATAACGACAGATATAAAAAAGGCCGACTTACACAAGCCGGCCTTTTTTATTTATATTAATAAACGAAAGAACAATGAAAACAATGATTACCCTCCTGTTCAGTGCGCTTTGTGTAGCTACTGTCAGTGCTCAGACAGATGAAAAAGACAATGCCATGCTGAACAATGGAATAAATTTTCTGGATATTCCTTACGTAGCACATACGTTGGAAGTTACTGATGGCGAAGAAGAACTTATCATCAATTGTGATGAAGTAGATTGCACCACCTTTGTAGAATATACTCTTGCTATGGCCCTCTCTCCTACCGAAGACGGACAGGTAGCTGAAGGCGATTTTGCTACCAATCTGCAAAAGATACGCTACCGTGATGGAAAAATCAACGGTTATCCTTCACGCCTGCATTACATTGCAGACTGGGTAAACAATGGTGTTCGTAACGGTTTCCTGGAAGACGTAACAACAGCTTACAGCCCATACACCCAGAAAGTTTCTCTTTCCTACATGTCTTCTCATCCGGAACTGTACAAGCAGCTGAGTAAATCTCCGGAGAATGTAGCAAAAATGAAAGAAATCGAGAAGTCATTGAATGGTCAGGAATTTCATTATGTTCCCAAAGATAAGCTACCGTTTAATGGACTGCCTTGGATAAAGAATGGTGATATCATTGCTATTACAACGAATACTCCGGGATTGGATGTGGCTCATATGGGTATTGCTTTCTATGTAAACGGCAAACTGAGTCTGCTGCATGCTTCTTCTAAAGAAAAGAAAGTGGTGGTTTCCAAAGTGGCTTTAGGACAAATGCTACAGAATAATGATAACTGGACAGGAATCAGAGTACTAAGGATGAAGAAATAAATCAGAGATGATTATACACAAAGGGAGTTCCGAATTTTTCGAACTCCCTTTTTTTTGTTACATCTTCACGCCAACCGTTCCCAGCACTAACCTCACTCCTCTTGCCGCAATAAAACAACACGGAATGCCCACCACACAAACCAATGCCAATCGCATCAATGGAGAGACCGGCAAAAGTTCCACAACAAATATGCAACCTACCACAACAACAGGATGAATAAAATAAGCCGCGTAACTATCAGTGGACAATTTCTGGACCAAAGGCATCGGTTTGTCCCAATGAGCCTTCCCGTATGCTAACAGAAAATAGCAAATACCCACACACATAACAGGTTCCCAAAGGGCATAAAATAAAGCCTGCAAATTCCATCCACCCGAGAATAAATCCATCTGTTCTGAAAAACTACTCATTACAATCAATAAAGAAGGAATGCCACAAAGAATTGCTATAAGAAACCAGGGAAGTGCATTCTTCACACAGATTTTATCCAGCCAATGATTACGATGCGCCACAATTCCCAACAAATACATACCTATATATAAAGGAAAGAACCCCAGCTGTAATCCTAAAACTTCACTTCCTACAGGAACATAAAGCCGAATGAGGAATGCTGCGGCACCCGTCATTAGCATAAATAGAAGAATACCCATTATTGCAGGATATTTCCAATTCAGTGCCAACCGCTTTGTACAAAAATGGCGATAAACAGCATAACTAAATTCAAAAATCAACAGTGTAAATACAAACCACATCGGTCCAAAACCCGGTCTACCCCATACACCATATATCCAATATATTAATAGAGGATTGACTAGAAAACTATAAATCAAAAGAGGAATCCCTAAACGGTTGAGACGATCGCATATAAAAGATTTCATTCCTTTACGATCAAAAGAAAAGGGCATCAGATAGGCAGAGATAAAAAAGAAAAGACTCATAAAATAGGATTGGTCAATGCCCATAGATGCTGAGAGCAATCCTTGAGTTAGACCGGTAGTTGTTTCCTTCGATATGTAATACCATCCACCGGAAGCTCCGAAAGCAACCGCAGAATGATGATAGAACACCAACATAGTAAGGAAAACCCGTAATAAGTCAAGATAATAAAAACGCGTCCGATTCATAGTATTTATATTTATGGTTAATTAAAATAGCTTGGAGATATTTTAAAGAATATCTCCAAGCCCCCAGAAAAACTAAAATAACAATCTGTTACCCTCGCATCAGCAATTCCGGGAATGTAAATCCTTGCATGGTATAGCAGATAAAGAAGATGGTAGCACTAACAATCCACAGAATAAGCAATGTCCACTTCAACCCGGAAACCATAGGTTGCCAATTGAACACTGGACGGAAGATTGCAAAAACAAGACTAACCAGAGGAATACCCACTACGAGGATACCTGCAATATATAGTACGATGGCTGACAAAGGAGATGTAGGTAGTACAAAATCAATAGCCGGGAACCAAGACATCAACGCTGCACCACCACCAATAGCAACTGCAATAGCGGCAAAGAGCAAAGCCACAAATACAATACCGAAAACAAACAGTACCGGACTGCAAATGATAGCCACAATAATCAGACAAATATTCAGGAACCAACCGACAATCATTAACAACGTATCACCGGTCCTTTGCATAGAAGTACGAGGTTTATCAGACTTCATATAATCGTTTACATTATTTGTAACTCTCTCAAAACCATCAGTTACAGTCTTTCCAATGTTCTCTACCGTAACAGCTTCACCACGCATGTTCAACTTCTCAGCCGCCGTACGGGCTTCGGGAATCACTATCCAGCAAATGATATAGATAGGGATCAAGAACTTGAAACCAAAGATTGCACAAAAAACAAGAACCAAACGGAACCAAGTGGAATCCCAGCCTAAATAAACACTAAGTCCCCCTATCACGCCACCCAGCATTTTATCGTCCGGATTGCGATACAAACGGCGACGGTTCGAAGTGTAAGAAGAATTATTATCACTATTCCAAGAGCCGGAACCATAACCTTCACCGGAGGCACCCTTCGTATTTCCGGCACCGGAAGCAATATTCTCTTCCGTACCTGTTTCCATCTCTTCAGGTTTCCCCATACGATTGATTACTTCTTCTACATCGGTTATAGTGATCACCTGAGAGCCAGCAGTCAGCTTCTCTAAAAAAAGTTCAGAGA
>ENA-OPCB01000342-OPCB01000342.1-human-gut-metagenome-genome-assembly--contig:-NODE-342-length-31787-cov-3.950775_pt1 | contig 31787 bp, 28 predicted proteins | sample MGYA00241561_ERZ501473 | MGnify/ENA primary metagenome ERZ501473 (study PRJEB25962, sample SAMEA2042519) | human gut metagenome | biome: human gut; feature: human-associated habitat; material: faeces... | reverse complement strand
GCGCATGGCCGGGATATGTAATGCCGCAGTTCGGCAACGGGAATTTTTATGCAGCAGATATTGATGGCGAGGATATTAGTGCCTACGATGACAAGATGCAGACACTCTACGATGCCATCAAGGAGGCTGAGGATTCATCCGCTTCCTATAGTAAGGGATTGTTTCTTATTAGCAAAGAAAAAGCCGGTTTTACGGAATGGCGTGAACCCGGCTCTGGAAATTACTGGCAGGCTTTGAAAGAGGCTGCGATGAATTATCAGTCGTTCGGGGCTGCCGACGGCATCGCGTCGCTCGGTACTGTCAACGGCAGCAACAACGCGTGGTATGTCTACTCGGATGGCTACGTCTACAACGACGAAAATCAGGACTACGACTTTGTTGTCGCGCCCGCTTTTAATCTCGATTTATCCAAAATAGAGATTGTTGGGGACGAGATTATCATTATGCATAAAGAAAATTTTAAAGATGAAGAAAAATAATATAATGAATTACGTTTTAAATTTATGGCGAAAAATCCACAGGCTTGCCTGTGGGATGAAAGCTACATTTTTCACTTACTTGTTTCAACAGTTGGACACATAAGTGAAACTACAGTGATCAAATACATTGAGGAGCAGAAAATACATGGATGCTGACGAGTACAAAAAACTTCTGAAAAAATTTCATAAACTTTCTGACAGGCATATCCTGGTCGCTGAGACGGATATGTCTTATCCTGATGTGCAGAAGGTCGTAAATTTCTCCGGCAGGATCCGGAAAGCTGGCAATGAGCTTGTTGGTGTCATGAAAAAGAATTATGAACAGCTCATGCGTACCAAAAAGTACCGCAAGATGCTCCAGCTGTATGGCTCCACTGAGGACAAAAACAAACGCAAAACATATGCCGGACAGCTCAACGAAATGCAGGAACAGTACAACGTCACATGGGATTTCTGCCGGGTTTCAATGATACCCATTGGCAAGAAGTACGGCATTGATGCCATATTTGCCCTCGCAAAAGCCGAGGACGTGTGGCGAGGTGTTGAAAAATGCCTTTACGGGAATGGAAGGATGCTTCATTTCTCCAGATATGGAGACTTTCCATGCATCAGGGCAAAGCAGATCAACCGCGGCGTCCCGATGTCCGTAAAAAACGATGAACTGAAGTTTAAGCTGGGAAAATTAGTTTTCGGGATACAGGTCAAAGACCGGTTCCAGACAGACGAAGTCAATGCCGTCCTGGATTATCTGGCACAGCCGGAAGTCATAGACAACAAGGCAGTAAAGACTCTTCAGGATGAAGCGTGCTGTATCAGCACGTACCGGCCTTGCTACGCAACGCTCGTACCGAAATTCATCCGTGGGAAATACAGGGTGTACCTGCATCTCGTCATCGAAGGAAAGGCAAAACCGAAGTACGACAGTTCCGGCAATCCGCGGCATAAATACGGCAGGGGCGTCGTTGGTGCGGACATTGGCACACAGACGATAGCCTATACTTCCGATACAGAGACAGGACTTAAAAACTTATCAGAAAGAGGCAACAGCATACAAAAATCCGAACGTCTGGAAAGACTGTATTATCGTGCCATGGACCGAAGCAGACGTGCCACGAATCCGGAGAATTACAACACCGATGGCACCATTAAGAAAGGGAAGAAGAAGTGGACTTACTCCAGGCATTACAAAAAGCTGAAGGCAAAACATGCGGAACTCTGCCGCATAAATGCAATCAACAGGCAGCTTGCCATAAATGAGGATGTAAACCACCTGCGTTGTCTCGGAGATACATTTGTCACGGAACCTAAAAATGCAGCCAGGCTCATGAAACGTTCGAAAGAGACAACCGTTAATAACAAAGGCAAAATTAACAGGAAGAAACGTTTTGGAAAGTCGGTAAAGAACCGGTGCCCGGGCGGTTTCCAGGCTGCCGTGGAAAATAAGTTCAAAACATCCGGCGGTACATATATAGAAGTACCCAATAATTACAGGGCAAGCCAGTATGACCACACGGCAGATGATTACATAAATTAGAGTTGTAGAAAGGATATATGAATGATTCTAACAGAACATGAACAGGTAATTATTAACAATATGAGACACCCATCAATTCGTACAGTAACGGCGAGCAAATCGTATAAAGATTTATCCGATGAAGAGCTTACTTCACTAATTGGCAAAATAGATGACTATGTGAATGAAATTGGTGAAACACAGAGAGCTTTCGGTAATTATGATGAATTTTACGTATTAGAATTTGATTCGATTAAGGCTCATCTAGTAGATGAATGTCAACGCAGAAAAATTATGCTTAGAATGCAAGGCGATAAATTTGACGTTTATCGAAAAGAATATAATGAAATAGTAAATAGCGCAATGAATCATCCTGTTGGATGCAGCCAGACTCATGAAACGGGCGAAAGAGACAACTGTTAATAACAAAGGCAAGATCAACAGGAAGAAACGTTTTGGAAAGTCGGTAAAGAACCGGTGCCCGGGCGGTTTCCAGGCTGCCGTGGAAAATAAGTTCAAAACATCCGGCGGTACATACATAGAAGTACCCAATAATTACAGAGCAAGCCAGTATGATCACACGGCAGATGATTACATTAAAAAGAAACTGTCTGACAGGATGTATAAACTTGCAGACGGAACACTGGTACAGAGGGACTGGTACTCATCATTCCTGTTGTACTGCTACAATTACAGAACCAATGATATAGATAAAAAGAAATGTGCTGCAGAATTTAAAAAATGCTACAGCATGGAAAAGGATTTAATTGAATGGATAAAAGAAAATAAAATCAAGGTATTAAACAGTGGAATTAAAATAGCATAACTAAAACGCATTAGGGAGACTGACTATACTTCCTTGCTGTAAAGCAGAAATTTACCGAAACACAACTAGCTTTCTTTACATAATAATGTGGCCTTTGGGCTGCTTGGTAATAAAAGTTCTTACTCAAACAGACTTATACCTGTATTCCAAAGCCTATGAAAATATTCGTATGGTGCACGATTACAGGCTAAACTTGGCAGTAAGAACCCCACAGGCTTGCCTGTGGGAGTAGTCAGAATATCGATAGGCAAAAAATGATGTGATGCTCCATGTGGACACACGAAAAATCTCCGGAGTTGGAGCTTTGGAGATTTTGGTTAATTTCCAAATTAAATGCAAAATAGGTTTGCGTTAAGTCTGATAGGCATAAAATAAAGTTTTTATACTTTACTTTATGCCTATTTCGTAATGAAAAAACAAGGAAAAGACTTATTTTACAAGTCAAAAACAGATATTTCATATTCGTGAAGATATCCACTTTCAGAGTAAATGCAAAATTATTGATTTTATTGCATTTACTCTGAAAAGACATTGGATTATACGTGAATATAATTTTATTTCATATTTGTTAAGGAATAAAAATACGAATCGAATGGAGAATGTTCCAATATGTAAAATGAAAAGATTGCCGAAACAAACGTTCTATGGTAATATGTAATTGTAATAATTAGAGTTGCAAAAAAGTTGAGTTCGTAGTATATATACGATCTCTGGAGTCTGTTTGCCGATGAATGTATATTGTAAAAATCACGGCATATGCTATAATGTAAGAAAATAATAGTTATTATAGCGTAACACTACCAGTGTTGCAGGTTAGGGACATCCCCTAGAGATTTATCAGGGGATGCAGTAATCGCTTTCCCTGTTTACATAGATAAATAATATCTGCTTTTAAGTAGGTAATGGGTTTAGAACAGTATGCAAAGTCAGTAAGAGAAACGGCCGATAATCTTCGGATTATAGATGATGCACTGTTTCGATTAATGGCAGAGAAAGAAGGCGTTTGCCAAGAAATTCTTCGTACATTGTTGGATATGCCAAGTCTGAATGTTGTAAAAGTAACTGCTCAATCTGTAGTTAAAAGTTTACATCGAGAAGTTACGTTAGATGCATTATGTGTCTTGGAAAATGGAGAGTATATAAATGTTGAGATGCAAAAAGGCTCAGGCAATGATGATGTCGTGAGGACGAGATTTCATGCGGCAGCACTTACATCGGCATATACTCCCAAAGGAACAGATTTTGCAGATGTTCCACAAGTAACTATTTTGTATATTACAGAATATGATGCATTGAATAATGGGCAGGCTGTTACGCATGTAAAGCGATGTATGAAAACGAGAGGTGGTTTTATTCCGGTATATGACAAAGAGGATATCTTCTTTGCGAACACCGAAATAAAGGAAGATTCTGACAAGTCAGAATTATTGCAACTATTTTTAAGAAACAAAGCATTTGATGATGCAAAGTTTCCAGAAATAAGTAAAGCAGTCAAATATTTCAAGGAGACGGAAGGAGGTCGTTCAGAAGTGTGTAAAACGGTTGAGAATTATGCAAAAATCTATGCCGAGGAAGCGGCAGCAGAAAGTCGCAGGGAAGGTCGTAAGGAAGGTGAAAACATTCTTGCAGATACTGTTGTTCGTCTGAGGCAAGGCGAAACTCCTGAGCAGCTCGCCGCAAGAGGGATTGGCCAAAGCACAATCGACCTTGCAATGACAATTAAATAGGACATCTTTGAAATTAAAAGGATCATCTCAAACCGAGGTGGTCCTTTTTCTATGTGGATTACTCATATTCTTTTATATTATTTCCACCAAAGTCATTGCAACAAAAAAAGTGTGCCATTAAGACACACTTTCTTCTTTTTTCTCGAGTCTTTCCCTGTAAATATTTGAAAGAACCGTACGGTAAGTGTTATCGACAAAAATCTTTTTCTGCCGTTCATTGCCTTCACCGTTTCTGCCATACATCTTAAGAAAATTCTTTATGTTATCCTGGAATTTGCAGCGTTTTGTCTGTATTTCCCACAGAATAATCAGATCATGGCCAAAACAGTCTTGGATCACTTTTGTTTCAAATCCTGTGATTTTGTAATCGATACGCAGTACCGATGACGGAACACTTGTAATCCAGTATTCTCCGGAAAATTCTGCGTCAGGAACATACTTCCTTACTTCTTCGTTATTCATACCTTCTCCCTTTATATAGTAAGCATGAATAATAATAGGAAGTCTCAGATCTTTCATAGCACAAATAACGTCCCCTGACTGTGGTAGAGCGTTAATTGCCATTGTAAGATTTTCAGCGACGCAAATCCGAGAAATAGTGGCATCTTCCTCAGGGCATCTTTGCTTTGGGATACGTGGAGCAAAATGATCCACAATATCAAATGACACATGTACCCCTTTTATAATCGTATTACTTGCCATTTTCTATCTCCTTTCATGAGTTTACTTCGTTTCAATAATGAATATGAAATAAGAAAAATATTGGATTGATTGCAGATTACGTTTTGTATCAAAGGAAAAACGATAATAACTAACTGATCTGCACACGAATCAGGATTCATGGCAGGTTTAGGTTCCACAGACATCACTTAAGGTCAGCATATCAGGTTTTAAGAGTTCGCCTTCGGAGAGACTCTTTTTTCTGTAATGGCACTGATACTGTCTGTTGTAGTCTGCAGGCTGACAGTTCATGCATCTGTACACATACATGAAAAACATTTAAAGCCTCTCGGCAGTGCCGGTTTCACATCAATACATCCGCCCTGTACAAAGACTCCTGTGCGGCTTAAGGATTCAGTTTGATCCTTTTTTATTACTTTTATTTTGTTGTTTTACATTATCATTGTTGCTTGTTGTCTGTTTCTTATGTCTGTTTCTGGTTACATATCTATCCGCAACAGCAGAGTACCACTTCCATAGGACGTTCCGCATGGTGGTGGATGAATGCTACTTGTTTTTTATGTAATCCTGTACAACAGCACGACTGTTTGTACCAACAGTCGTGACAAAATAGCTGTCCGTCCAGAAATACGGTTTCCAATAGTATTTCCCAACTTCCTTTGGGTAGTCACGTCTTGTAAAACGCGCCGTTTTCGTTTTGACCACATTTGCAAACTCCATAGGTGACATGTCTGGTCCTGTTTCGAATAGCAAGTGTACATGATCCGGCTCACCATTTATTTCCAGTATCCGGTACCCGCGTTCATCACACAGATCTTTAATGATGTTGTAAACACTTTCTTTTACTTTACCCTGCAGCACGGGTTTCCTGTACTTTGTTACCAGTACCATATGGTACTGCAGCAGAAAACAGCTGTGGCGGTTTGTATAATAAAGCTGGTCTTTTTTACGCTTATACATGAGATTTTCCTTACCATCCATTTGTTTTTATGTTATAATTATACCACAGAAACAAAGGCTTTTAAAGAGGTACACCCATACGTATTCAGTATCACGGATCATGATAAAAGAACAGCATCCTTTATATAGTTACTGCATGGAGACTACTGCAGCTTCCAAGCGGCTTTATAATGCTGCCCTCTTTCGTATCCGCAACCGTTTTACCGGTTACCGCAAGGTTGCCCTTACGGATCATGAACTGCAGGTACTTGAAGAACTGGATACCCTATAGAAGTCCGGCATCCATACCGGAAAGATAAAGTCTGTTCTTTCATACGGCAGGCTTGAGAAACTCATGCGTGTAACAGACAATCCGGACTTCTTCTGTCCATCATTATCAAAACAGACAGCGCTGCATGTACTTAAGGATGCCACAAATGACTTCGACAACTGGCTCAAGGCATTGAAATCATACAAAAAGTATCCATCAAAGTTCCTTGGCCGTCCAAAGATGCCGGGATATATCAAGTCTGACATCCGTACTACATGCCTTACCAACCAGGACTGTACCATAAAGAACGGTATCCTTAAGTTTCCACTTGCGCAGTCATTGAGGTACCACAGGTGCCGGATGATGCAAAGCTTGTAGAGGTAAAGATCAAACCTTACTATGGCAACTTTATGATCCTTTGTACCATTGAAACAGAAAGTGTGTCTGTAACAGAAGACAGACCGTTCATGGCAGGTATTGATTTTGGAGTAGACAACACTGCAGCTATCGTAACAAACGAGGGCTATGCCCTTTTGTTCCAGGGCGGTGCATTAAAGTCTGCCAACCAGCACTTCAATAAGGAACGGGCACGTCTTATATCCTGTATCACTGTCGGACACAAGACAGAGGAGAATGTCACTTCAAAACGCTTAAGGAATCTTTCCATGCACCGTGACCTGTTCCTGCGTGACCAGATGCATAAGATCAGCAGTCTGATTGTCAGCTTCTGTGTAAAGCATAACGTCGGCACACTTGTACTTGGTGTCAATCCGTTATGGAAACAGTATTCATCCCTTGGTGATGTAGGAAACCAGAACTTTGTGCAGATCCCACTTGCCGTGCTCAAGTTCATGATCACATACAAAGTACAGAGATCCGGCATTACGGTCATGGAACAGGAAGAATCCTATACTTCAAAAGCGGACTTCTTAAGCCATGATTTCATACCAACATACGGAGTGGATGATGACAGGGCTGATTTCTCAGGACTGCGTGTAAAGCGTGGACTGTACAAAAGCGGTACCGGAACATATCTGAATGCAGATGTTAACGGTGCGGCAAATATACTGCGTAAAGCAGTACCGGATGCTTTTATAAAAGTAAATGACTTTTCATACCTTAAGCATCCATACGTTTATGGATTCCACGAAGTGAATCCCACAGGTATTTCTTATGCTGCATAAGCAGCGAATGAATAGTGGCTGTGTGAACCAGCCATAGTGGTACGGACAGCCGGGAGACCGGTTGGAAACAGGCAACTGTCACGACTGCTTAGATACCATTTCCATAGGATACTCCGCATGGGAGTGGTAGTTCATATTTACTTATGTTTATCCTTCTGATAGTAATAAGGTATCCTTCCGGATTACTAAACCAGACGATAACGTTTTCATCCCAGAATAAGTTGGATGTTGCCTTCTTAGTCGGAATCATGTGTCCGGTAGCATTAACAATATTTGATATTGTAATATTTCATATTAAAAAGTGGATCGAAAAACAAGTCAGTAAGTAAAAGAGGAAAGGGAAATGTATGAGTGAGAATAATACAAAACAGGAATTATGGGACGGAATAGAAGTTTTTGCTATTATTGACCCAAACAAAAAACAGACACTGCGGAATTTTATTCTTCAGCTTGGAGAAACTGTTCTTTCAGAAATTGCGGACACAGCGGCAGAATCTAAGGATCACTCTGCAATCCACTCCTGTATTGCGGCTATTCATATGCCGGAAGATATCGATAATCCGGAGAAGATTAAAAAGGTAGCGCAGGACATTCTTCATGAAAATAGTGAATCCCGGTATCCGTGACCGTATAGAATATCTTACGGGTCGTTTACACGTTTTTGCAGACATGGCATTAACATTCCGCGACCAAGAACAAAAAATGGGCAGGTAATAATGAGAGGAAAAAATAAATCATGAATAAGAAAGATATAGAATCAATAGTATTTTTGGTTTCTGCCACTATTATGATGATGCAATGCAAAATAACAACGAGAAACTCAAGGCACGGAATCAGGGTAGATATGCAGCAATGTTTGATTTGCTACATGAATTGGAGATTTATGAAAAGGAGGAAACGTGATAAAAACAATGAATAACAATTTTTATTTATATGAGAATAATATAAGAGAGTCAGGAAATAATGAACTCGTTTTTGGCGAGCCTGGACAGGGACAAACCATTTGTTTAAAGCAGGAATTATTACAATTTGCAGCTAAACACATGAGCAACATGGAAGATAAATTTCAAGTTTTTGTGATTGATAAGAGTGGAGAGCTTTTATCATTAGCTAATGTTTCTAAGGGACATGCTATTTCTATCAAAGATTCCGGCGTCGACATTTTTGAAAAATGTAATTCCATCAAAGAAAATGAGGATGAAGGTGTCTGTTGGGGCCGCAGGTATTATATTGCATTTGATTTTGCTGTTGCTTTATGCGAACAACTATACAGGGAATGTCTCTCTGATCGTACTAAATCTTATATATATGATATTGTACGACGGATGTATGAAGATAATGGTTTGAAACCTACAATGTTAACCTTTTACAATGAACTCTCTCAGATAAAAGATAGCTCTGAAATAAATAACTTGTGCGAGTACATCAAGTTATTTTGTAAATCAAATAACACGCCGGAAGAAAAAGAAAATAAATTTATTGTTTATGATCTGCATGAATTTCCCGGAGCGTATATGGGTGCTGCGTATGTTTTTTGCCTGTTGGATATATATAAACATATGAAAGAAAATTACAAAAATGGAATCAAAACATATGTTTATATAGATAGCATGTATCAATTTTTTTCATTCGATGGTTATGGTTCTGCAGATATTCTTTCTCATATGTGGATTGCAGCAAGAATGCATAATGCTTCTTTTTACGGAATATGTGATGACATTAGTATACTTAAAACATCGTGTGGTAGCAAAATTCTCATGTGTACGCGAAATATCCGCATTTTTCATTTGAATTCATATGACTGCGATTTAGTAAAGAAGATATTTGGTTTTTCTGATGAGGAATCTTTACTTATTTTAAAACTGCATCCAGGTAATGGATTGTTTGTGCGTGATAATAGTATTTACCCGTTTGGAATATTTATGGGAAATGTTAATCAGAAAATTCAGCAAAAGAATAAGAAAAAACAGGAGAACTGACAGAATATTTCCCTCTGGATTAGATTAAGAGACACGGTTTAATGCCATGTCTCTTTTTTTACCCATTTTTGCACCGTTTCTTTCTTTATATTTCAATTCTGCATTATTTCCTGCAAAAAAAACAGCCAAAAATATCCTTGCAAAACCGCCATTGCATATTGAGTGTAAGGAGGAATGAAGGAGATCGGTGAATGCAGCCCACCTTTTTCTTAGTTCAGTACTTAAATCCAATGACAAATGAGAGGTGAAAAGAATGGGAACTAAAAGAATTTGTATAGACGTTTCAAGTGAACTTGCGATGGCGGACGAAATCCACATCCGATTAAAATGCGAAAAGCCGGACAGTATCCGTAAAGATGACCATGATACGGAAATGCTTAAAAGATATATGGGGAAGAAACAGGAGGGGGGAAGTTTCCGTTGAAACTCAAAGAATGCATTAAGGAATTTCTGAACAAATGGTTTGGAAAAGGCCCAGATGGGAAGACGAACCCGCACCAGCTTACCCTGCTTACGGCAATCATTGGCTTCCCGGTCGCGGTACTTTTGCATCTGCAGATGGGGTATGAGATGGGGACGAACCCGAGAGTGCCGCCGCTCCAGAACCTGATGAGTGCGCTGGCACACCTGCCGGAAGTGAAAAGACTGGTGCAGAAAAGCAGCTATTATACGTGGGATTATAACTTTTCCTATTCCTGGCTGATTTTTTTCATTTACATCGGTATTGTATTTGCCATGTATATCAATAATGAACGTTTTAAGCGTCTTGAAAAAAATTCAAAAGGTGATGAAAAGTGGAATGACTGGAAATGGCATAACTTGAACCGTGTTTACCCAAAAGACAAACCGGAAATTTCAGAACCGGAGGAAAATTCCAACAAAATTGGAAATGCCATCCTTGGTCAGAAGACGAGACTGAATATGGAGGATGTCTGGGGAATGAACCTCAACATGCTGATACAGGGATCTCCTGGATCTGGTAAAACGCGTTATGTGTTAAAACCGAACCTGCTTCAGTTTAACAGTTCCTATGTTATTACTGATCCATCAGGAGAGTTGATCCGGGCGTCCGGAAAGGCATTGATGGAACATGGGTACCGTATCAAGGTGTTCAATCTGGATGATATGTCATTTTCCTGCCAATACAACCCGTTCCGGTATATCAAAAGCGATGATGATGTGTTAACACTGGTTGAATGTTTGATGAAGAATACGGATGACTCGAAATCAAGCAAAGGAGACCAGTTTTTTACAAAAGCCGAACAGTGTTTATTTTTATCCATTTTTTATTACATTGTGCATGTATATAAAGATCAGCCGGAGAAACAGAACTTAAATGAAGTCATGAGAATGCTTTTGATGGCAAAAGTATCGGAGCAGAAAGAAGATATGGAATCAGATCTGGATAAGTTGTTCAACAAGCTGGACAGAAACCATATTGCTGTGAAGAATTACACGATTTTTAAACAGGGTACTGGAAAGACGTTAAAATCCATCCTTATTTCTGCCGGTGTACGTATGGCTCCGTTTAACATTCCTGGTGTAATCAACCTTGTTGCGGATGATACGGTACATCTGGAAGAAGTCGGGGACAGGAAACAGGCATTGTTCATCATCACACCGTCTGAAAAGCCAACCTATAACTTCCTTGCTGCGATGATGTACACCCAGTTGTTTCAGGCACTTTATAACAGAAGTGCAGAGAATAAAGACCGCTGGATGATTAAAAAAGGACCAAATACAACATTACGCAGTCCTATTTTTAAGACAACTGAACAAAAAAAGAAATACAAAGAAGATCTGGAAAGGGAAAGAGAAAAATATCTGGAGGCAGAAGATGCAGACGACGATCCAGAAGCACCTGAGTTCCAGAAAGAAAATGAAAATGGTATCCGGCTTCTGCCAAAATACAGAATTAAGGATAAGAGTACAGGAGAAATTCTTCAGGAATTCCAGAGTCCGCAGGAAAAGGCATTGTTTATGGACTGTATTAAAAACGGGGAAATTGTGTTTTCGCAGAATGAACGCCTTCCTTGTAACGTCCGTTGTATGTTAGATGAGTTTGCGAACACGGGAGAGATCCCGAACTTCCAGAGTATCCTTAATACATGCCGGAAATACGATATCAGCTGTATGGTAATCATCCAGTCGCTCGGTCAGTTAAAGCAGATGTATGATAAGGATTATTCATCGATCATCGATGGATGTAGTACCCAGATGTACCTCGCAATTCAGGATGCAGACGATCTGAAGCGTGTATCCGAACTGCTTGGAAACAAGACTGTAGACGTAAAGAATACTTCCAGAAGTTTTGGCTCAAAAGGAAGCGATTCCCAGTCAATCAATACGGATTCCGCGGCTCTTATGACAGCATCACAGATCCGCCGTATGGATCCAAAGAAATGTCTGATCTTTATATCCGGAGAAGCGCCATTCCTGGATGATAAATTTGCCCTAGAAAAGCACGTAAATTATCCACAGCTTGCAGACAGTAACCCGGAAAACAAATTCAATTTCCGCGAATACTTCTACATTGTCCCGAAAAAGACAGAAGAAGAGGAGAAAAAGCTCCAGCAGACATTCCGTGCAAGCAAAGCCGGACAGGAGAAATTTAAGGGGCGTAAAAAGATGAAAGCTGTCACCATGAAAAATGCGGCCGAACTTGCGCAGAAAAATGCATATGAACCGCAGGAAAAGGGCAAGGAATTGGATACCGAGGAACGGGTAGAGTCTATACAGGGATTGATTGATAATTCCGCAGGTAATAGACGTGTTAAAGATCAGTTGGAAAAAGATGTCAAAATTGGAAACATCAAAAAAGATGGCAACGGGATTATTCATGTTGATCACCCGAATAAGGAAGAGCAGTTTGCTGATGATGATGAAAATGCCGTTGCTGATGCTGATAATGGAGATATAATGTCTTATATGATGAATTAAGCTTGCTGTTTCTCGGGAGAGGTGGAGTTATTCTGCCTCTCTTTTTTTCCCTTCAAAAATCCTATTCCATATTTATGGTAGAGAGATTTTTTCTACAACCCGGAAAGGAAGGTTCATTTTCTTCCCCGGTTTCTTTCTGGAGAAAAAAAGAAGGAGGAGAAGATGCGCCTTAAAATAGAAACAAATGAGACAACAAAAGAGAAAATAGGATCCGCTTTGAAGGGATCATTTGATGCACGCAAGGATCATATGACAAGGGAAGCTTTGAGGGCTGGTACAAGTGTGGGAGATGAAGACCGGGATTTTGCAACAGGAATGAACGTTGCCCGTACATACGGCATGCCACTTGTATCTGTTTCTGCCGCTGCCCTGGCGGGGTTTGCAGCCCATATGGAAGCAGAGTCATATGACCGGGTTTTACACGGGAAAACAAGGATTGATTCTTCCAATGGGGAGAGTTCCGGTACGGAAAGTCTTTCATCATCTGTAAACCCGGAACAGCCTTCTGCTGGAGATGCAACGACATCCGCGGACAGTTACAAAAATCCGGCAGCGCATTCAGGCGGAAGTTACATGGAACCACTCCATACGCCTGGCGTACCGCCGATTTCATCTGGACAGAATATGCCAGGTTCTTCCATTGCGCCAGCCATGCGGGATGTGTATCATCAGAGCGCAGTCCGGCATAGCAACAATACGTTTTCGGACTCCGGCGCAAAAGGAAATGGAATCGCAACGCACAATCAGGATATGCCAGCTGCACCGGGCATAGGAGCTTATAACCAGCAAAGCGGTTCATCCAGATTTCCAGCAGGGATTCCTGTAAGCAGAGCAGTACAGGTAACGGGGTTAAACTTAAATCATATAGGAAATGGTGCGTCATTATCTGTGTATAAAGATATAACCATGCAGTCTGTTACCCGGTCGATGAAAACCACACCGGTACAGCTCTTACCAGTAGTAGCAAAGACATCGGAGAATCTGCCTGTACCGGTTTCACAGGGGCATCTTGGCATTGTGCCCCTGTCTTCAGTGATGAAAGAAACAGGACTGAGTTTAGGTGCGGGAACTACAGAAAATGGAATCCCTGTTTCATCCATCCGAGACTTCTTCTCCCATCAGAGGGGAATGAACCATGTAGGGGACGGAATTTCTCTGGCTCATCCGAAAATAGCAGAAACGAGTGCCACTGTATGGAGAAATGCAGCACGGTTCCGTTACAATTACGTGGATGCAAGAAAAGAGATTGATGCAGTTGCAAACGGGGCACGGTATGTTTCTGAGTTTACCAGGGTTAAACCGTTTGGGGTTTCCCATATTGACATCAACCGTGATCCGCTTGCTGTTGGGCCGCAGATAGCCAAAATCCATTTTAACGGCAATGAAAAGGGGATGTTAGACGGGTTCCATGTCACAGAGCTGTCAGAAATGCCGCTTTCTATGAAAGTCGGAGTGGAAGACCGGTTTTTTGTACCGACATCCATGATCAGAAAAACATCTGTGAAAGGTGCTCCTTCCACAACCGATTTCTTCAAAAGCCGTGGATGGGATTCCGGAATAACCGCAATCAATGCAGATACCGGGGAAATCATAGGACGCGTTTACACACGGAAAACGGGAGAGATTTTCAATAATGCCGGACAGGTATCATCAAACAACCAGATCTTTAAGCAATATATGAAGGCAAAGGGCATCACAAAACATACCCCGCTTAAAAAGCTTACAAAAGAAGAACGTCTGGTACAGGAACTTGCAAGGAAGAGCTCCAAAACGGGACGTTTTATCCGTATCAAGAAGCTTGCCCTGCGCCAGTTCAGGATGAGTCTGTTCAATATTCCGATGAAGGATATCCGGAATACCGAATTTGGCAAAGGACTGGATGTTGCACAAAGAACTATGATGGTTACGCGTACCGCAACTGCACCGGTAGGACGTCTGATCAAACGACAGACATTAAAGAAGCTGGATGCAGCGGTGTTCCGGCGTACAAAGCTGCTGCTTGAAGCAAAGAAAGTCGGTTTTGCAGATATCAAAACATTAAAGGCTCTCGCCCCGGACAAATACCGTGAGGTATTAAAGAATATTAACCGGGCGGTGTTAAAGCAGAATGCAAATGGAATGTTTGCAAACTGGATTTACGAGAAAACCATGGGAAATCTGAATGCGGGAATCCAGAAGATTACGCAGGCTATCGAAAAGAAAACGTCAGGCACTGTCAATACAGCAGCCAGCAAGTTTGGAAATGTCTCACAGAACGTCTATGAATCCGGTGGAATTGGAGCGTATAAAAAGAAACTGGTCGCAAAGACGAAAGATAAAGCTAAAAAACAGCTGAAAAAGACTGCCAAGAAAGTGTTCAAAAAGACTTTCCGATGGAAACCTGCGCAAAAATTCTACCGTTTGCTATATAACCAGACAAAAGCGTTGAAAAAAAGACTGAATGCAGTAAAAATCGCAATGGCCGCAATAAAACAGGCATTGAGGACGATTCTGCTTTTGTTTTTACAGGTGATCATTATATTTCTTATTGTTCTGTTCCTGATTGATACGGTTTTATGTTTCCTGCAGGTTACAGCAAATGCAATTTCTGGATTTACTGGATTTACAACAATTGCGGATGGGGATGACCTGGAAACAGCCTATAATGAACAGTTGGATGTAACAGATCTAACAGATGAACTGCACGATCTGCATAAAGATTATGCAAAAGTAATTAAAAAAGCAATAAGAGATAACGACGCAGTTCCGACTCCAGTATACGATAATGGTTCAAAGGAAAATTACAAAGAATGTATCTCCGCTTTAACCATCATGGCAAATTACGATTATGGAGCAGCTGGGAAAAAGGTGACGGAAAGCGATCTGAAACAGGTTTATGATAAGACGCACCTTTATTCGGTGGTTCCTACGGAATTTACCGGCACAAGGAGCACAGGGAAGAAGGATAAAGATGGTAACCCGATTATGGAAAGTTACACATATATTAAAAATGTCATCCATGTAAAGATTATGCGTGACCAGGCAGTTGTTAACCAGACTATGTATGAACAGGTAGAAAATGGAGGAAGTTCAACCATTCCGGAACCGGATAAAATTTCAAATAATAACTGGATTGAATGTGTAAAGAGCACAAAGCAGCTACTGGCATCTAAGGTTGGCTATTACGGCTATGGACAGTATCGGACATTTTCCTATAATGGGAAATCCTATACCATCCGAATTGACTGTTCCGGATATGTAAGTGCCTGTTTGTATTTTTACGGACTCCAGTCCGGATTAAACGCGTATTCTTCAGCGGGACTGGAAGGTAATATCCCAGGCTTTGTCAAATATACATGGAATGGTTCCACCAAGAATCTACAGGTAGGCGATATCCTTGTTTATGATGGACACACGGAAATCTGGGCCGGAAAAGGGCAGGTGTATAATTACGGAAGTAATGATTCTGCAAAAGTTCCTAGCCCAACAAATTGGGGAAGTGACCATACACCTAAATGTATTCAGAGAATAAAAAAGTCTGAATCAACGAGGACACAGGACAAAGCAGTAAGTAAAGATTCCAGCAAGGATACAAAGCTGGATATTAAATCAAACCCAAAGGATAATAAGACCGGAGTTGTTACGAGCACAGCGAATCCAACGCTGACAGGAGTTAAATATTACGATGCTTCTGTTCCAGTAAATCCGAACTATAAGGGAAATAAGACATATATGAGTTACACAGCAATCAAGTCTAAATCAAGCAGGCAATATCAACTGCAACATACGCCTGGAATGACAACTGACCATGATGGCTACAGAAGATTTGGTGACCGGTATGTTATAGCTGTAGGATCAGGAGTAATTGGACAAAATGTTTCAAATGATAAACATTATATGCTGATTGGACAGTATGTTGATCTTATATTAGAAAATGGTGTAACTATAAAATGCGTAGTAGGAGATGCAAAATCAAATGATCATACAGATTTAGCCACACATTTTTTCACATGTCGATGGCCGGGACATGCCAATTATGTACCATCATGGTGTTGTAGTGAATTTGTTACAGATGGTACACCTGCACAAGTTCCTAATCGCCACGCAAAGGGCTGGTCTGCTAAGGTTGCCACCATTCGCGTGTATGATAAAAATGCATTGGGATCAAGCGGTTATACCGGTACAAGTGCGGATGGTGATGTTGGTATAGAGAATGAAATCGAGTACAATAAAGCCGGAAATGAAGTTGGCGGCGTAACAGCACTCTCCAATACACTTAAAAAATACCAGGAAAAATATGATGATGGTGAATTTAAACTGAAATATAAGAAACGTTCAAAACATATTATTAAGAATGGTTCTAAAGTTACGTCACTTGATTATCTGCGGTTTATTTATGCGAAGCATGGGGTTTCGTTGCCGGTTATTTCCGAATCTATTTCTGGGACGTTGAAGGAAGCTAAGAAACGTGGCATAGGTGACATTATGCTTTATAAGAGGGATGCAACATCAGGGGATGGTGACTCGAATGTCGTTGTGTTTGCTTATATCGGAGATGGCAAAGTGACAGGATTTGTCGGAAAGGATTTTGAAGACAAAAATGGCACCGAATACCCGGATAATTGTATCATAACAATTGATGTAAAGAATCTGGCAAAGAAAAATAAATCATGCTGGTATGATGTAAGTGGTATTCTTGTCGACCAGGCATATGGGGCATCCCCGTCTACCGGATTCGGCGGATGGCAGGAGGATACCGTTGACATGTACAATGCAGTTTATGGCAACAGCGAGATGTGGGTCGAGAACGCGGAATCTTCCAATGATGTATACCAGACCTGCTATAAAGGCTATTATGAGGATGACTTTGTAAGTGATGTTAAAGCCAAAGTCAGTCGTGCAGATAAGAATGCCTTTAAAGATAGTATCAAAGATGCTGCAATGTATGCTTACAACGAATACGGAATTCTCCCGAGTCTGTATGCGGCACTCGCGTGTGACAGTAGTAATTATGGTTCTACGGTTCTTTCTGGAAAGTATCACAATCCGTTACAGCTGAAATGGCACAAGGGTTGCCAGTGGAATGTGGTTTCCAACCCGGCAGACACGTCTTCTGATGTGCACGGAAATAAGAGCAACTATATTTCCTGCAGTTCGTATAAGGATAACGTGGATGCATGGGTAGAACAGATGGATGCGTCCGTAAAGGGAACCCTTTTCAGAGGACAACTCGCAATGATTGCAGACAAGGATGAAAGTCTGCTGAACGATGGAATATCCGGACTGTATGAGCTTGAAGTCAGATACTATCTGAATGACAGCTCGGATGCGGATATCGAACGTATAATCAAGGTAATTGAAACGAACAAGTTTGAGAAATGGGATCGGGAAGCAAAGGGAAATTAATCCCGTGTTTTCACTATATCAGTACAAAAAAAGAAGAGGCAGTGAACGCTTCTTCTTTTTTTTGTGTTACATATTAAAGGTGACGGCAAAAATATACGTATACCTTATAAGGGGGAAAGGAAAAGACGATGAAACAGAGACAGTACAATGCATTTGAAATAGAGTTTAAGAGCCACACTCTGGACAAGGAAGAGTTCCTGAATATGGATGAGACCGATAAGACAAACTATCTGGATTTCCTGACCGAAAAGGAAATCCGCCTACGGGAACGGGCAGAAAATGAAAAGAAGCGCCCAAAACTTGTCAAGAAGCTTAATAAAGATGCAGACAAAATCCACGACTTCTTACAGATGATTAACAAGGAAAGAGAACAGGGAAAAGAAGAACGGCAGGAAAACGATGAAATTCCAAGAAATAAAAAACAGCAGGAAGCAAGAGACTCTTACATGGACCCGGGAATTAATAAGCAGATCAATATATTCATTGAGCAGAATGGTCTTGAAGGACACCGGATCTTTTACAGCCGGGCAACCGGGCAGCTGATTGACAATTCCGCAGCCGGAGAAGCGATTGCTGTCGTAAAGGAAAAGAACGGTGTCCTGACAATTACGAGAAATAACATTATTGACCAGATCAAGGCTGCGGAACAGCAGGCACTGGATGATGTTAAGGAAGCTGTCGGAGATGCGGATGATTTCTCCAGGGTATATATGGTACACAAGAAAAATGGGAATAATACCATTTATGCGGATTTCCAGAAAGGTGAGAAAAAGGAAACGCTCCCGATCCGTGAGTTTTACTTCCAGAAAACTTCCTTCACAAAAGAGCATCGGGAAGCAATGTATAAAGAAGCCGAGGCAGTTGCGGAGCGGCTGAAAGAGCGTATTGGAAATGCAGTATTAAAAACTGACCAGTATCTGAAAGAGAAACTGCATCTGGAAGAAGAATATGCGGAAACATTTGAGGAAGAAGCAGTAAACGAAAAGGAAGAAGAAGCCAGGGATGAGACAAAACGGAAAGCGGAAAAGGGGGAAGAAAAACCATCCAGACCTGTTCTGTATAAGGGAAAGGATATCTCTGAGGCATTGCAGGAGACCAAGAACCGCCATGAAATTAAAAACGAGGATATGGTCTTCCATGTTGACGGAATGGATTTTGATATGAAAAATATCAAAGGATATACCCTGATTGCGATTAACCAGAGCATGGAACTTGAAGGGTTTGATCCAAAATCCCTGACAGTACTTTATGATTCTCGAAAAAATTACGGCTTTGTGGTTGGCAATATCATCGGTAAAAACGCAGATATCTGTGTCCGCTTCGGTAACATTGATAGTGACAAAAATATTGAATACCTCGATGATCGCGATATCTATGAGCAGATTGAACAGTCAAAACAGATTAAGAAAGAAACTTTGGAACAGGAATTCACAGGATCCAAACCAGAAGCTTCCGGGGAGTCAAAGGAAAAACCGGAAGCAGAGGAAACGAAAGAATCGCGGCGGAAGGAAGTGGATGAATTTGACCTGCACGCGCAGGAATTTGATATTTCCTCCACATGGAAAGCCCCAGCTGCACATGAGATGGATGCGATCAAGGTTGTGTGCTCCACGGAGGGCGATTTCTTTGCCACGATTGATTCTGATGGAAACATCCATGACGGGAAAAGCAACCATACCGTGGATGCAAAGAGTGATGTAGGAAAGAATCTTATCGAGTCGCTTGACCAGATTGCAATTGCTTCCGGGGTAGAGAGGGATAACCTTGTAATCGTTGACGGATGCTCCTATGTTACGACCACGGATGGACGACAGGTTGGAATCCTTTCCCCGGATGGCGAAGTCCTTGCGACCGAAATTGACATCCGGGAACAGCAGATCCTGTTTGATTTTGCAAAGGAACATTCCATTGCCTTAAAAGATATTGACACGGACGGAAAGGTGATTTTTGCGAAAGAGAGCCAGACAGTCCTTGCGGAATTCTGCGAATCTGTACAGGAAAATATTCTGTCCGGAGACAAGCTTGAGATGCATTTTGATGAAAAAGCAGTCAGTGAGATAAAAGATTCCGGTAACAGAGCCGAAACTGTTGAACAGGGTGGAAAGGAGACAGCAGAACAGGATAACGACAGGGATACCAGGGAAAAAGAAGATGATAATAGGGAAGAAGTTCCTTTCGATGAAGCCTTTGATTTCGACATGGATTTTGGCGACCGTTAAATATGATTTTCAGATGGGTGTTTGCGCTTACAGGCTCCCATCTTTTTTACTTACAGGGGTACGCTTCCGTACCAATGGAAAAAATGTTTAAAAACTTTTCAGATTCGTTTTGACGATTTCCCAAACGGCGCAATATACAAAGTAGAAAGAACAGTTAGACACAAAAACATTTTGGGAATTTTGAAATAAGTTGTATAATGGACAACAGGGGAAGCGCAAAGGAGAATGAATTATGGATAAAGATGCATTGATTTTAATTATTTCAATCATAGCAGTAGGCTGGGTACTGGCACAGATAAGCAGTGCAGCCGGACGGAAATCAAGACAGAAGGCGTCAGAGCAGAAGGCTCCAAAGGCAGAATCAATTAGGACGATCTTCCAGTATATGGATGCATCGCAGGAACTGCTTGACCGGGTTAATGAACTGAATGGCAAGTATATCAAGCTGATTGCAGACAAGCATCAGCTGATCGCCATTATGAATGATCCGGCTGCTTTGGATAAATTAAACCAGATTGAAAAGGATTTTAACAACTGCGTGCTTGATGCCACCGTATTCCGGGACCAGATAGACCGTAGCATCCAGTTAAGAGACATCGACCTTGATCTGTATAACAATCTGGAAGACATTGTTACCTATATGGAGATGTATATCCAGGCAATCGAAGATCTGGATGTTGACATGTATGATGCAGATGACAGGAATGCTTACGAGGACAGAACTGCCTGGGAGAATGAAGCAAGAGCCGGTATGCATGGCCATGTGTATCAGGAATTTTATGAAAGGAATGATGCTTACCACGATGAATACCGGTACCAGAGACAGACTGGGCATCAGAGTCAAACCAGTAACCAGTATAACAACTATAACAACGGAAGCCAGCAGCAGAATAATCAGTACCAACAACAACAGCAGCAACAGCAGAGTTCTGGAAGTGCACAGGATACAGACAGCTACTTTGCCGGATGTACAACGATGGAAGAGGTCGAAAAGAGGTACAAAGCACTTGCAAAAGTTTTCCACCCAGACAGCCAGACTGGAAACGATGTTTCCTTCAAACAGCTGCAGGCGGCTTACGAGACTGCAAAGAAGAAATTTTAAACAGACGCAAGACAAGAGTTACCCAATTGGGTGGCTCTTTTTTTGTCTTTGTAAAGAGCATTGCATATTAAAGATGAAGAGATCACGAAGAAAGAGAGGGATTAGTAACATTGAAAGGTACAAAATATTACAGTGTTATAGGATTGTCTGTTGCAGGTATCCTGTCTATTGGCATTGGCATCATCATGCTGTTAGAAGGAGGTATCGCTCAGCTCAATGCATTGTCGAATGGTTCTGCCGCGCCGGACGACTGTATACAGGGGATTGCTGGGCTTATCCTTATCCTGTTTGGAATTGTCTCCTACAAGCCCCTGGATGCCAAAAGGAAACAGCTGCGTGAAGAATATGAATATGATGAAAACGGCGTAAGTCGGAAGAGAGGGAAGTTTTCCGATCTGTCTGCACAGGAACGAGTAAAAATTGAAGAGCAGAAAATGCTTGATGCGGAAAGAATCCTTGATTCCCCGACCGTAAAGAAGATTACGCATAAAGGAGAAGAGGATCCCGTTGCGGCAATGGATCATCTGGTCGGACTTCCAAAGATCAAAAATCAGATGCGTGAGATGGCAGCAAGAATGCAGTACGAATTACAGGAATATGAAAAGACGGGAAAGAAGCTGAAAAAAGGACAGACCATCCCGCATTCGTCCATGCATATGTGTTTCTTTGGACCTCCGGGAACCGGAAAAACGACCTGTGCGAGAATCATGACAGGATTTTTGTATCAGTACCGCTATATCAAGAAGAACCAGTGTGTTGAAGTGGACGGCAACTTCTTTCGCGGTATGGCACCGGGAGAAAGTACAAAAAAGACAAGAATGTTGATTCAGCGTGCGTTAGGCGGTGTCCTGTTTATTGATGAAGCTTATTCCCTTGTAAACAGCGCAGACAGGCAGGAAGTGATTGCCACGATTGTAAAGGAGATGGAAGACCGAAGGGAAGACCTGATTGTGATTTTTGCGGGATATGACAGGGAGATGCGGCAGTTCCTTGACACTAACCCTGGACTTAGGAGCCGGATAAAATATGACTTGTGGTTCGGAAATTATACAATCAATGACTTAAGCGAAATCTTCCGTATTTCTGCGAATGAGAAGGGCTTTGTTGTCAGTGCTGATATGGACACCGTATTTCGTGAAAGAATTGAAAAAGAAATGCATGCAAAAGATTTCGGAAATGCAAGAACCGTCCGCACTCTTCTTGAGAAAGTGATTGACCGTCACGCGGTAAACATTATTGACCATATCCTGCCGGAAACAGACCGGTACGTTTTACAGCAGTGCGATATGCCAGCCGCCGGCCGGTTTTAAAAAAATAAAAAATCCGCAAATTCTTTTGACGATTTGCAAAAAGACTCAATATATAAAGCATGAGACAATACTTACCTGCAAAGAAAAGAGAATATTATGGGAAAAAGAACGATAAAAACAACGATATCTGAAAACACAGGAGAAATGAAAAAAGAGAATGAAGCGCCCGCTGCATCCGTCAATATCCGCCCAGAAGACTTTAATGGGTATATAGGGCAGGAAAAAGTAAAAGAACAAGTGCTTACAGCTGTAAAATCTGCTATTATCCGGAGTGCACCGGTAGAGCATATCCTGTTTTACGGGCCTCCAGGGCTTGGGAAAACGACAATGGCACATATTGTTGCGAATGCCCGGAAAAGCAACCTCAAGGAAGTGACCGGACCGATGATTGAGCATCCCGGAGAAATGGCAGCGATTTTAAACAGCCTCCAGCCTGGGGACGTCCTGTTCATTGATGAAATCCACCGGCTGGATAAGAAGGTGGAAGAAAGCCTGTACAGTGCCATGGAGGACAGCAAGATCAATGTCGTGATCGGACAGGGTGAACAATGCAAATCACTTACAATTGACCTGCCGCCTATCACAATTATTGGAGCGACAACGAGAGCCGGGATGCTGTCTGCCCCACTGCGTGACCGTTTTGGACTGACATGCAAGATGGAATACTACAGTGCTGATGAGCTCGCCCATATCGGGAAGATCACGGCAGGAAAGCTTGGAGTTTCCATAAAAGATGAAGAGATTTATAAGATTGCAGAGGTGTCAAGGGGTACACCCCGCGTGATGAACAGTAATATCAAGCTGATCCGTGACTATGTGACAGCCAACTCCATCGAAGACGTAACAGCAGAAATCGTAACGTCTGCCATGGAACTGTACGGCATCCATGACAAAGGACTGACTGATATTGACATCCGCATACTCAATACCCTTGCGGAAGCAGAAAAACCGGTAGGACTTCTTACGCTATCACACGTTCTTGGAGAAGATGAAGGGACCATCGAAAATGTCCACGAACCATACCTTTTGATGAACCATTACGTTGAAAAGACGTCAAGAGGGCGTATTATTACAGAGAAAGGGAAGAAAATTGCGTATTCCCTGATTGCGTAGTTTGATTTTTATTTCTTTGATTTTACAGACAAGAGATCCCCCATATTTTTCTTAATACTACTTAAGAAAAAGAACGGAGGAATATGACAGTGTTGGATATTAAAGTAGATGATTTTCTTGATTTTACCGAGAAAATGCAGAATTTAGAGGACATTCTGCAGTCTTATATTCCATCAGACGAGGATCTTGACACCATGCGCCGGGAACCGGATAAGTACATGCTCTTCATGAACTATTATCTGAATGTGGAGCGGAAGATGGATGTAGCGAATGAACTCAGCGAAGAAGAACGTGAACGCCAGAAATTTGTGAAAAAACAGATCAATGAGATTGTAAGAAAAAATCTTATCATTAAATAGCGGAGGAGCCATGTAGATCATTCCTGCATGGCTTTTTTCTTTTGCATACATTTGGTTGTCAAAAAGCTGTTTCATATTGATTATAAAAGGATTAAAGATAAGAAAGGAAGGAAAATAATGGGAGTGACAGAGAAAGAAACACTTTATAATAAGCACGATTTCGACGAAATCAACATTCCTGCACCACAAAAGAAGGAAGACGGAAAAATTGAAATTCCGAACCTGACTGCGGAAGATATCTTCAAGCAGATTCTTCTGCATAACGAGGATGGCTATGCGGCAGACTGCATCATCGCCACGGTCGAAAGAATCCACGGGCTGCTGCAGAAAGGCTACGAGAACATTACTGAAGATGATGAGGAACTGATTGCGCAGGTTCAGCCAGAGTTCTGCAAGGTGGAGATTTATGCTTTGACAGACGATGTGTGGACAGTTTCCATGATTTTTGACTCAAAAAATGATGCCTATCTTACAGATCTTGTTATCGCTTTGGACAAATACAGGGAAATGGTAATGAATGAGCGGACAAAGACAATGGAAAAAGAAGGATATACCCCAGAAGCAATCCCGATCTTTAAGATTTCATTTTTCCCATACAGCCTCGGCGGACTTGGAGTTGGAACATTCAGTGATCCAATTGATTATTACCGGACACTGGAAGATGATGACAAATGTGGTCTCCATCTCCTGTTTGCAAATGATACCATGAATTTCGAGCAGATTTCCGCAACAGAAGACGACATTGCGGATATCCAGGCAGATGTTATCCGTGAAGAGTCCGAGAAGCAGAACTTTGAGTACCGGTCAGGGTTTTAAAGTGTAGTCCACAGAATTTTATTTCATATTGGTAATGTAAACAAAAACATTACCGAAAGGAGAAAGAAACCATGACAAATACAAAATATAGCTTATATCAGGAGGAAAAACGGCTGACTCTGGTGATTGATAACCCAACGGAAGAAACAACAGCAATGATTATGAAGCTGATGGGCGCCGGGATCAAAGATTTAACCGGGTTAAATCCTGTCAAACAGGAAGAAACTTCTGTACCGGAAAGAAAACCGGATGCTCAAAAGACTGTTGCGCAGGAACAGGAGGAAAGAAAGGAAGAAAATGCAGATGCCGGAACACAGGAGAAAGTAGCGGATGAAGCAGCTGTTCCGCCTACGGGACAAAATGCAAAGTATAGTTATGAAGAACTGCTGGAGATTGTAAAAAGCAATAAACGAATCGCTGAAATCGGTCCTGTTGAGATTGCGGTTGCAATCCATCCGTATCTTACGGATGACGAGCAGAGATTAGTTCTCATCAATATGTGTGGGAAAACACCGGAAGAGGTTGCCGGCGATAAATTGATGATCGCCTTTAAAAGTGTCTGCAGTTCAACGAAAGACATGATTCCACTTGCAAACGGGTACGTAAGACTCCTTCGAGGCAAGGAGAAACAGAGTGGTCAACAGAAATGAAAAAACGGGTGCCGTAAAGGTGCCTGTTTTTTTTATGGCTGCAAAAACGCTGTTTCATATTATTGATAGTACCAGTAAGGTGGTATCAAATTCAAAAAAAAGAAATAGAAACAAAATACACCCAAAGAAAGGGGAATTTTATGGAGACTAAAAGTTTTGCGACAAGAGCAGAATGGAAAAAGGCTGATAACCCGAAGAAAGAAGGGAAACATATCATCGGTCTCGACCTTGGATATTCAGGGGCGAAAGGATTCTATGAGAACGGATATTTCTGTATTCCGAATTTTTCTGCTCCGATTACAGAAGATTTATTTGGTTCCCTGCACGATGGAGATATCGTGTACGAAAACCTTAAGACGAAAAAGAAATACTTCGTTGGGAAAGCCGCGATTGAATCCCTTGAGTCCGGAAGCGTGGTCGATGAATCCGCGATGTTAGACAGAAACCACTACCTGAGTGCCGAGTATCTGGTTCTTGTACATACTTCTATCGGAATGGCACTGTGGGATACCAAAACGGATGGGACGGATGTCGTAATCCAGACAGGGCTTCCGCCTGCATATTTGCGCGAGGATGAACCGCTGATCCGTTCAGTTCTTGAAGGAGAACATATTTACAAGCTTACAATCGGCAACGAAAGCCGGAGATTTCACTATACTCTCCGCCATGACAATGTGGATGTCATGCGCCAGCCAATGGGAACCTATTATTCGGTTGTGTTTGGACCAGACGGAAAGCCAACGCAAAGACTTGGGCAGTTTATGAAATCCAATATCATCATTTTTGACGGCGGTTTTGGAACCCTCGATAAATTTATTATCAAGAATCGTGGCCGTCAGAGTGTTTCCGACACGGAGCCACAGCTTGGAATGAAACGGGTATTTAGTGAAGCAAGGGACATGATTGAAAAGGATTTTAACGTGAGTATTTCCATCCCGGCTATGCAAAACTGCCTAGAAACAGGCATGTTCCAGAAAATTGACCGTATTGCACTAAAAACGAATGAGTATCCGGTCAATAAATACATTGAGCAGGCGAATGAAATGGTAAGGGAAGAAGCGTTTGATTATATCAAGAATGATCTTGCAAGTGCGCAGTTTCTGATTATGTCCGGAGGAACAGGCGCGGCATGGTACGATTATTTTTGCGAGCGGACAAAGTTCCTTAAGAATCTGCAGGTATTGGAAGGGAATTATGGTTCCGGTCTTCTGGGAATCTATTCAAATGCCAGAGGTTATTATATGGCACAGCTCCAGAATAACTAGGCAATAAGAGGTATTTTACATTATGAGGTTTAAAGACGTATTACTGGTGGAGAAATATCTCGTGTCTGCGTTTGACGATATCTGGGGAAAACTTCCAATTAGGGAAACATTTACAAAGATGATAATTGATGAAAAGTTGTATATCCACTCTATCGAGGTGTGCAAGCTTGCAACGCAGATGGCAATAACCAGGGAATGTAGCGAAACTGCAATTCACAAAATCTGCATCGCGGGACTTTTACACGATATCGGGAAAACCAGAATTTCTAAAGATATCCTTTATAAAAAAGAGCCTTTATCAGTGGATGAATTTTCTATCATAAAAAAACATCCCACAGCCGGCTATGCTATTTTGAAGAATGCGTATAAAGACGAAGAGATCTGTCAGATGGTTCTAAAGCACCACGAAAAGATAACCGGAAAAGGATACCCGTATGGGACTTCCGAGAAGACAGTTCAAGAAGAGATTATAACGGTTGCAGATATGTTCTGCGCCATGACAGAACCGAGAGTTTATCACGAGGGAAGAAATCTTTATGAAGTGTACGGTTTTATGTGCCAGAGCCATGAATTAAAACCGGAAATCCTACAGGTTCTGGCAGACAGCATTTTGTTTGAAGGATTTTAAATATCCGTCCATTTTATAACGCAGGGAAGGAGGAAACTGATGCCAAACCAAAAAAAAGATACACCAATGCAGATCACTGTAAGACTGTACCGGCAACATGATATGGATCTTGTCGGTCTTTACCGGACAAAAGATTTTAAATTCCAGAGACATATGAAAAATGCTTTAAAAGCATATGCTGAGGGCAAGGATTACCGCATCAATCATCCAGGGGATGAAGATATCCGGAAAGGATATGTCCCGAAAATTGTACAGATGCATATCTATTTAACCGTGGAACAGGATGCGGATGCAATCTCGGCACTTAAAACAATAAGAGAAGGATATAGGGGCGCTTTTCTGAAAGCCCTTTTTCGGAAATATCTAAACAACGAACCGCTTGAGGCCTATAAGGATAGAAAAGACTTAATCTTTAATGCTGAGGAAGATTATCTGGAAGCCCCTGAAGAGGCAGCAGGAAATAAGAAAGAATACGACAAAAGCAGGAAAGACTTTGGAAAATCCGGATGTGATAACTCTGCCGGGGTATCCGCAAAAAAGGATAACTGGAAAGAAAAGAGTATACCCCCGTCAGGAAAGCCGGCGCACAATCAGCACGACAGCAGGAATGGACAGTCCGGTGCCCCAGAAATACAACAGGGTCATCACGCCGTGCAACAGCATCAGAAAGAAATTGAATACCGGAAACAGAAGGAAAATCAGAAAAAGATGCAGGATCATCAAAATTCTGACAGAAACCGCGCTCTCGCATCCGATACGAAACGGGAAGAACAGTGGCAACAGAACAGAACGCAGGAGACAAAAAACGGCAATCAGAATACACCAAATCCGGCAAAAAACCGTCACCAGATGAACGGCTTAGAGAACGAGGGAAAAAAATTTTCATCTCATGAGAAAAATGTGGGGACAAATACCCAAAAAGAAGATATAATGGATGAAAAAGGACGAAAGGCAGATTCCGGCCATACATCCGGAACCCCGAAGAAACGCGAAGCTTATCATCCGGAAGAAAAGACGGAAGATAAGCAAAAATTCAGCTTTTTCGATGATGGAATCGATGAAACGTCAAAAAATGACGCTCCGGCTGAAATCCCGTTCCGCAAAGAAAGACCGTCAGAAGCGGACACAGATATTCCATTTTCATTTTTCGACGATCCAGACGGTGACGCGAGTGAATTACTGGCACAGATGAACAATTTGGCTCATTAAAGAAAAGGGAGGAAGAAAATGAGTAACAGAATTAACCAATTAATAGAAGAATTAAGAGAGCAGTGCATTGCCGAGCGTCGTCCGCTTGCGGTATTTGTTGCAGATGAGACCGGCGAGGGGACTGAGTATGAATCGTGTATCCTCACCCCGATGCATCTGCAGCGTCCGTTGAAGAATGATAAGATTACTCCGCTTGTTTCTCTTTTGAATAAAAAATTCCGTATCGAATTTGCAGATGAGCAGACACCGGAAGATATCGAAGGTGCTATTTTTGAACAGCTGCGGGATGAACTCAATTAAGAACCCCAAAAATCTGACGTCCAGTAGCACCACATTGCAGAAGAGAGAGTATCTTTTTACAGGGTATTCTCTCTTTTTCGCTGTTAAAACACCATGGCATATTAATAAGTATATAAGAGAAAGAAAGGATTGTGTTTGATATGTTAGAAGAAAACTGGTGTGGAAATTTTTCAAAGCCACTTGCGGTGTTTAATAAAGCTTTTATCCGGCGCCTCGGAAAAGGTCTTCATCCGTATATCCAGCTTGAAGGAAGCGAAAAAGACTGCGCATACTGTATTAATATGGAAGCCCGACTGTTTTATGACAACGGACTCTATGAATCAGATGAAGTACTCCTTTTTAAACCGTATTCTGAAAACAGGGGAGTATATGCCGCTGGGGAATGGGTAGATGCGAACATTCCGTTATACAAAAAACTTTCAGAGAATGGTTGCCTGTTGTTCTTTACCAGTGGAAATGTACAGCGAGCAAACCATTATGACGTAACCGGGTGCGAGGCATATTCATTCCGCGAACAGTTTCTTAAAGCGAGTGATATGCCGTGTGAGGAAGGAATTTTTGATATTGTCATGGAGAAATATCCGGATGTACTTGGGTATGATATCGGAACGGCTACAAATAATACGATACTCTGCCATTATTCCCAGTATGACGATGATATCATCCATGCTGACGATTTCAAATGGGTAGAAGAGGGGAAAGAAGAGAAAACAGATGATCCTTCCCTGAATTTGGAAAGAAAGCCTGAAACTGCTGAAAAAGAAGAACAGCATACAGTAACGGTTAATGAGCCTGTTGAGACAACCACTGAAGAGCCATGCGAAGAACCTGCACCGCAGGAACGGGATCAGAGTGCAACGGATGAAGATAAGGAACAGAAACTGACGGACAAGGATAATCCAGTTCCGGCTGAAGAAAATGCAGAAAAAGATGACTTCAGGACGGATGCACATGACACACCGGATGATAAGGAACCCGAGAAAGAGTCTGCGGAAGAAACAGATACGGTTAAAGAGCCGGCAAAAGACGAAAAAGTAGCACGGGTAAAAAAACAGCAACCGGAAGCAGACAAAGAGAAACCAGCCACAAAGAAAACTCCAAAGAAGAAAAGAAATGCATATGGATTAACAGAGGAAGATGAAAGATATAATCAGATGCTTCTTTCAGAAATCCGCAAAGAGTACACGGAGCTCTTAAAATATATTATTTCCCTGAAATCATCCATATGGAAACCGATTGAGAGAATAGTGCGTAATTCACTAGAGACAAATGATTACAGCGAGTCAGTTATCCTGAAATATCTTGAATTATCAAAGGATATTACTACAGATCTTTATACTCGTCTGTATACTGTCACAGAACCGATCCGGAGAAAATTTGAAGATGGTGTAAAAAGAGAATACAAAAAACTTGTATGTTATAATTGCAGTGCGCAGTGGAAGGTTGATGTTACTTTTATGGGGAAAGATCACGATGAATCCGAATGCCCTATTTGTCAGTCATCCATCGGCTACGACAAAGATTAAGACATATGTTATAAAAAAACACTGTGGATTCCTCCACAGTGTTTTCTCCTAGTGTGCCGAGCATGGCACTAATCTTACTGGTGAAAGTCCAGTCACGGGTATTTACCGCCAAGTGTAGTGAACCACAAGTCGGTACCAGTAATGGTATGGATGAAGGAAGTGGTGTAACAAAGTTCTTGAGCCTACGTACAGAAACTTGATAAGGCGATTAGGTGGGTAAGGTTGCTAGACAAACCAAAGCCCAAAAGGTAAACGTAAACCGAAGTTGTAAATCAAGAGGTTGTGGAACGAAAGATTAGCGTCTTACCTCGGGAGACCCTACTCACATACTGAAAGGTATGGTCGAAAAAAGGTTTAGAGAGGGAGTCAGATGATGTCATAGTAGGCGAAAGCCGAAGGACTGAAACGATTTATAGTACGAATCGTTATGTTTAAAATAATACATGAGCCAGAAATCGAGTGGACAGGAAAAGTAGGAACGTAACCGAGGAATACTGTTTATACTTAGAGGGGTGTTATGTATGAATTTTAGGATAAGTCAGAGGAGTAACAACAATGGAATTGATTGAAGTGATCTTGTCAAAAGAAAATCTGAACAGAGCCTATAAAAAGGTAGTTGCCAATAAAGGTGCGAGTGGTGTTGATGGAGTTACTGTAGAAGAACTGGGAGATTATATTGGTTCTATGTCAAGATTTAGTACAAGTTAAAATGAGAAACTTTTCCCATTTTAACCTGCCAGAAGCTCAGCCTCAGTGTGTGTTCTTTTATACAATCGTTCGAATTCATTTGGTGACATATAGTTACAATGGCTATGAATTCGTTTCGTATTGTAGAAAGCTTCCAGATATTCGAAAATCAAGCGGTATGCCTGCTTGTAATCGTGAATTTTAAAGCGGTTGAGCCATTCACGTTTGATAATCGAATGGAAGGATTCAATGCAGGCATTATCCCACGGAAATGCTTTCTTTGAGTAACTACGCTGCATATTTTCTGTTACTTTTTTATATTCCGTCGCAACGTACTGACTGCCACGATCAGAGTGAATGATCAATGGCTGGTCGATATTTCGGCGAGCTTTGGCTTTGTTTATCGTATCAATCACGCAGGATACTTCCAGTGTTTTTGAAAGTGTCCATGCTATGATTTTTCTGGAAAATAAATCCATAATACTGGTCAGATAGACAAATCCGTCTATTGTCCAGATGTAGGTGATATCCGAACACCAGACGGCATTCGGGCGGTCAGGATTAAACTGCTCATCGAGGATATTTTGTAATTCAGTGCTGAAATCAGAATCTTTTGTGGTGATGGTCCATGGTTTGCTCCACTGAGCACGGATTCCCATTTGGCGCATATATGTACCAA
>ENA-OPCB01000341-OPCB01000341.1-human-gut-metagenome-genome-assembly--contig:-NODE-341-length-31796-cov-2.430201_pt1 | contig 31796 bp, 35 predicted proteins | sample MGYA00241561_ERZ501473 | MGnify/ENA primary metagenome ERZ501473 (study PRJEB25962, sample SAMEA2042519) | human gut metagenome | biome: human gut; feature: human-associated habitat; material: faeces... | reverse complement strand
TCTGTATATATATTTCCGTTACATATATTCTCTAATGCTCTCTTAGAATACGATGTGCATTTTTCTTTCAAAAGCATCTCCGAAAAATCTTGTTTATTTCCTCTCCTGCATTTCGTCCATAGTAAACTTAGAAGAACGATATTTATATTTCTTATAGCATGTGGATCTTCCTTATACTCTTTATATATTGTCTCAAAGTTCTTTTTAATCTCTTCATCACTCATGTCCCCTGTCTTTTCCACTGCCACTTCTTCTGTCTTTGCTGTTATTTCTTCTCCCATACCGTACCTCCCAGAACTTTATGCAATCATTGTACCATAAAGCATTTCATAAATCTTCTATCATTTTTCATTCTTTACCCAAGTCTCTATTTTCTTTCATACTTGCTGCACTAAGGTTTCTCTTTTATTGCATTTTCTTCTTATTCTATACAAGTGGTTCTGTACCGTAGGTTTCCATAGCAGCACACGTCTACCTATACCAAGACCCCGGTCATCCATTCCCATCACACCTGTTGCAGTCACGCCACACCTATAAACCATATAAACCATAAACAACCATACACACCCATCCAACCAGCACGTTCTTTATTTATCCATACTTGCTGACTGAATGTATCCTCTTTATTCCACTTATTCCAAATTCCGGTAACTTGGTAATTTTCCCACCTACCAGAATGCCAGCACCTCATACCACACTGCCCTTTAATTCCTGCACACTTGCTGGCTCTCTGTCCATTTTTTATATTAACTACCCCATATTATTTCCATGTGGTTTTTCATTGCCAGCTCCACATATCGTACTGTCTTTTTATTCCTGCACACTTGCTGATCCTCTGACATATTTATATCCCCACACCTCAAAACTGTTTCCTGTTTGCAAGCAAAAAGAAAGCCAGACACGTTTTCCCATGTCTGGCCGTTCCCTAACTACCTGTTCTTACTCAAATGTGGTCTTATGTATATCCTTTCTGGCTTCATCCACGTACTTTTTTAACCTACGTGCAAGGTCTGTCGCATACTGCATCGTAACAATCGGATCTGTCTCTGGTAATATCCGACTCTGCAATAATAAGTTCTTGGTCTTATTATCATAGATAAACAACATATTCCCACGTACCGCAGTATAAAATAATTTCTTAATCTCATTAGCGGTTGTCCTCTTATTCATTCCATCCTTTTTCTCTGCCATAACCTCTGTACTCCTTTCAAAATGGATTTTTTATTTTTAACATATACACGTTAAAAATACTGTATTTCCAATAAACCTGAACTGTAACAGCCAGTCCAAACCTACCGTTCCATCCTCCATCTCCATTGGTTCACCAACTCCCACCCACACACGTCAATCTGTCCACGTCCACCATTTTTGTCAGCAAACCTTCACCCCATTTTCAATCTATCTTTTTAATTTCTATTTCCTTCTATTAAAAATTTCCTATCCCCATAAACCACCTTTCAAACTTTAATTGATTTGAGCTTTAATTAAAATTTATTTCAAACTTCTCCCTACCACTCCTTTTTTCTCCAACGAAATCCCGCATTTCCACACAAAATCCACTTTCAAAATACCACTTTTCAAAATCGAATCTGATTTCTAAGATTTTTTATAAATATTAGGATTTTAATTTTCCAGCCCATACAATTAAAACCATTTCATTTCTTTCATTAGAAATTAAAAATGCCCCATGGTTTTTTATCTCTGGATAAACACACTGCCATCCATAAATAAACAGAAAAGCTGAACATGCGTGTCATTCCATGTCCAGCCTTCCTATCTGATTTATCTGATAAACTCAACAGACTGCTTTCCTTATTTCCTTTTCCATGTCTGGCAATCTATGATTTCCTACTTTTCTTCCACGTCCATTTCCTGTAACAATTCCTTCTTATATTTATAGAACGTCACTTTGGTAATACCTGCCAATTTCCAAGTTTCCTTATTTGACAAGGTACCTCCAAAAGCTTTGTTATGCTTTTTGATGATCTCCTTAGCTGGCAACGCCTTTTTCACATTTAATTTTCTGCCAGCCACCTGTCCAATCTGCTTTCCGTTCAATCTGGCTGTCTCAATCCCCTCCTTTGTTCTCTGGTGCAAGTCCTGCACTTCCTTCTCTGACTGCTCAAAGGCAAGAATGATCTGCTTTTCAGCCAGTGCCAGTACTAATTGATTGAGTGCGTCCATGATACTCTTAAAGAAATCATCCGTTGCACTGTCTCCACTGGTAAACTCTACCTGCAACTGGTTCTCAACTGCTCTCTTATAAGTAGAAGTGTTGATATGAGGCTCTTTTAAAAATACCAGCTCAACACCTCTGTCAAATAACTCTTTATATAATGCCACTCCATCCTCTGCATTTCTACTCATACGAGATACACTGTCAAATACAATCACATCCCCAAACTGCACCTTCTTCAACAGTCCATCCAACTTTATCCTGCCCTGTACCTTGGTACCCGTATAAACCTCCTTAACCATGACTGCATCAGGATAAACAGATTTTATATTTCTCTCCTGACGTTCCATATTCTGTTTTGGTGTTGATATCCTGCAATATCCGTATACCATGATTTTATTCCTCCAAACCGTTTTTGTTTGGTAATAAAATCATGCTCTTTTTCATTGTCAGCTTATTTCCCAACTGCCTTTCTGCTTATCCAATGCCGTACATTTCTAATGACCGTTTCTTTTATAACTACTCCTATCTCCCAATATCCACCCTATCTCCTGCACTTTTATAACCTTTTCCACACCACTCAGATTTATCCCTCCCACCTGTTTTTAACCTGCACTTGTTAAATCTATCTCCCATAAACATCAAAAATTCAATCAAAAATTCCATAACATTTTTCCTATCACTGTACCCCAAAAATCACACCACTGTTCTACCTGTTTGCAGCACCTAAGCTATCCTTTTCTAAGGAAGAAGAAGATTAAATATTTTTATGCAATTTCAATTTTTTGTCTGTTCAGCATTTCATCAGAATAAAAAATAACTTTATCACCTGTCCGGTACAAATCTCCATGCAGGTAATAAAGTCAACTCATGCTAACTCAATATTTATTTTTTCAGCAACTACACTGCTGATATGAAAAATCAGCACTGTATATTTGGTAATTGGTAACTTGGTATACCAGTCAGAATGTACCTGTTATCCTTCTTTATTATTGTTAATGGTATTATTCCAAGTTCTTCACATGATTGTACATACAGTGCTATTTTATTATCAGTTTGTATTAACCTATTATCAGAAGTTAACCTCAAGCCCTCTATTTTGTTCTTTTGCCTAAGCATTGCCTTAACTTCATCTTTTGGAAATACCTTCTCTACTCCATTACTGCTTAACCTACAATGAGTAATGATTCCTCTCTTGTCTCTATAACAGGCTAAACACTGCATAAATGCCTCCTAAAATTAGTTGAAGGGTATGAAACAGATAAACTACTGGCTTATTTCCCATACCCTCTGATTAAGTGTTACTATTTAATTTTATTTAGTACATGTGCCCTCTCTTAGCTGCCTCCTCATCTAAAGTAATCTTTCCACCACCAGAACCTTTATGCCCAGCAAACGGGTTAGTACTACCTCCACCGCCATTGCCGCTACCACCATTTCCACCACTTGTCTGCTGGCCACCACTACTCTGTGCTGGCTGATTTGCTAAGACTACAACGCCATTTTCTACATGCTTCGTATTCGCTACATTCGTAACTCCTACAACCTGTACTCCTACAGCCTGTAAACTATTTAATGTTGACTGACTTAATGCTCCCTCACTGTCTCCAGACTGCTCAGCCTGAATCTGTACTCCATTGTAAACACCTGACTTCAAGAGCTTTCCATACGTACCTGTGTTACGTACAGTATCTAACAAGTAATATTTTCCACCGTTACTCTGTACGATACCTGTCAACATGTTACCTGCACTATCTAACAAATACCACTCTCCATGATCATGCACCCAAGCATTTGTACACATGGAACCATCTGACATATAGTAATGCCATGTACCTTGTCCATCCATGATCCAGTTATCTGAATAGGTCTCTGCTGCTTGTGCTGTGATGGTATTACTCATATACTGACCTAATGGATTTGCTTGAACGATAGGAGCTCCTGCCAACAGCAATAATGCTCCTGTGGTGATGACTAACCTCTTGATTTTATTATGCTTTCTCTGATTCATCTGATAAACCTCTCCTTCCTGTACTCTCCCCATCTTTTCCCTTTCTATTAGCTGGATTGTAACGCTGAACTACCAGTGAAGCAAGGTATTTTTCTTACTGAATTTTATAACCATATTATTTCCATGCTATCAGTGCATGTCAAAATTCTCATTTTAAATGTACACTGTTAAAATTCTGGTAATTGGTAATAAAAGTGTAGAACAGATAAACTTGAATTTTAACTGTTCTACACCCTCTTAATGAATGTTTCTATTTATACGGATTTAATTGATCCATTAATTCCGGATCATTGCACCATCTGAACGCAATGGCCACATCGCTGTCTTTTATATTTGGACGTCTGTTGATTTCTTCATTGACCTGGTCGAAAGTATACATGGACATGAGTTCATAGCTGTTATACAGATAATGTTCAAACTGCTCGTCCGTCATTGCCTGCATATTCAATGTACCGTCTGTATTGACCGAGATCACATTTGGATCACGCCATACCCCGTCTTTCATTGCATAACCGTCTCTTACCATATCATAGCGTCTTGCACCGTCAGGACCATAATACCTGTACGTTGCAAGTTCGTATGCATCAGGTGTATGCCATTTTGTATTGTTCCTTTCTGCATCAGATACCCACTTATCTGTAACCATGATCCCATTTTCGTCAAGGAAATATTCCCCATAGGTATCTTTTGTAACATACTCATCCACATGGACCATTTCGCCCGGACAGGTCAGTCTCGGGTCACGGCTGTGTCCAAATGAATGGTCACAGGTAGGTGTCCAGTAATCCCTCTTCTTGTGAAGCTTCCATGTTCCATCTGCCTGCTGCTCCCATCTATAATAATACACATTGTAATATCCAGAACTTTCGTCAATACTTTCTTCCGATCCATATTTCATGATCCAGCCATCTTCCAGCTTTCTCTCTGTTGCAAATGTTGGAATGGCAGAAAGAATTGTTAAACCTGCAACTAATCCCATAAATATTGATTTCTTTTTCATTTTGAACCCTCTCTTAAAAACGTTTTATATTCTTACTTCTCGATCCTGTAGTAGATTGTTTCTTCTCTTTCTTTTGTTACAGTATTATATTCATACAGATGAAGCTCATCTCCGTCTTTTTCTATAGACACCTGCTTTTCTATATCTCCATTTGTAAATTTCCATGTAGTAGCACTTACACGGAGTTCTCCTCCTGCTATATCATATGATCTGTTTGTATATGCAACCTGATCCATAGAATGAAGAGTGCCATCTGTAAGAATAGCCGCTTCAAAGGGAACAAATTCATACACAAAATCCGTAGGTTTATGCTGATAAACCCCAAGATATCTCTCAATTCCTACATTTTCATGGGTAATAAAAACATTTCCAGATATGACCTCTTTATGCTGCAATGGATATTTCAGACAGGACAGATCCGCTGTTGCCTGTGTATTAGTCAAATTCGTATTTGCAGACTCTGTCTTCTGTTCCTGCACCACACCATCCACTGTCCATGCACCGTCTGCATTTACAGTGTATCCATCCGGTGTCGTGGTGTTTGCAAGCATATAGCCATCAGCACCAAAATAATATTGTTTGCCATTGATTTCTTTCCATGTTGAAGCTGGATAAGAACCATTATCCTCCTGATACCACCAGCCTTTGGAATCCTGTTTCCACTGACCTGCAAATGCAGGGATACATGATAAAACTGATAAACCAGCAGTCAGAGCCACAAGTGCTAATTTCTTATTTTTCATTGTCCCATTCCTCCATCATACGTTCTAATTCTTCTGGACCATATTCCATATCAAGGTCAACTCTCTCAATTTCAAGCTGATCTTCTCCAGTACCGATTTTACAACCAACCATGTACTCTTCAATCATAACTGCAAACAAGTATGCTCTCTGTGCTGACACCTCTTCATCTAACTCGATTTCCAGTTCATCATCTCTGCTGAACTGCATTTTCTCAAAGTTCGGAATATCTCCATCAGCATATAAACCCATAAATGCTTTCAAGTTATCCTCATTATAGAAGTCCATTTTTTCTTTTTCTGTGATATCTCTATTAAACACTAATGTCACAACATTTCCCATTTCCTTCTCTGCTGGTACTTCTATTCTGCTATCATAATTACTGATTGCACTTATTTTCAGTTCCATACGCTCTCTCATTTCCATGATAGCACTATCTGAAATACCTGCAACCTTTGATGATTGTACCGTCATTTTATCTTTTATCTCCTGAAACTTTGCTCCTATCTTTTTCATTCCTGCTGTAAATCTTGGAGCCAACCATGTAGTACCCATATCTACCACTTTTTCAGTACCTTTACTAAGCACTGCCGTTCCAACTATCTCTGCTATTATCATTTTATATGTCCCCCATCCTTTTTGAATGGAAAACTAAAAAGCAGGGGTGCCAAACTACTCCACGTCAACACTCCTGCTGTTTTTATGTACAACAAATAAACTCCTAACCAATTCCATCTTGTCTTATGATGCTATTTCGACTATAATGGAATGGCATAGCAGTGTAGCCCACGGTGAAGAGTGTTTCGCAAGAACACTTTTCACGTCTACCAAGTGTTACCAGCACTTAGGTAGACGCTATGCTTTTTAGTTTTCTAATGCCATTCTATCACGGACAGGGAACATATTCAACTGATTTATTTGCTATGCCCTTGTCATCCAGTTCAATCCTATGCAATCATTTAAACCCCCCCAGCCTCTCTTTCTTAACTACATCCATATCATAACGCTGAAACTCTATTTTGACTGTGGTGTAAGTGCCGGAATTGCATTACACATTTTAGACAAGATGCCAGAATGTATTCTATGTAGTTTTGGTAATTGGTAATTGCACTTTTTTCCAAATCCTATTTTTCCATATGCTAAACAGCATCTTTTATTTTATATCCTGATAAACTCTATCAGCCCCCTTTCTTATTCCATATGCTACCTGTATTTCATATTTTCATAGAGGAAAAACATCTATTTTTCCTAATGCTAACTTTCCACCTATACCAGCCTTCCTGTACCTGTATACTTTCCTTTCTCTATGCTGACTTGCTTATCCATGCTTTTCAACCTATTCCGTATTGTCCGATCCGATACGCCATACATAGAAGCTATATCCTTGTTAGTCCATCCAGCAGCCTTAAGCTCCTTGATATGATCATTGTCAAGGTTCTTCTTTAATGCTGGCTTGACAATGCCATTCTTAACATCCTGCTGATGCTTTGTTATGCCAGCACATGTAAGCTCATTATTTTTCATGTCCTGCATGTCAAGATAGCTCAGTAAACAGGACACCAGTACAGTATCATCCATACTTACTTCATACGCCATCTGTCTCAACTGCAACGCCAGTGCATCATAATGGCAGTCATGGTTTTTCTTTAACCTGCTAATAAACTCTGCCATCTCCATCATGTTCATGTCCCTCACCATATCTATATGTCCTCCTATATTCTAAATGATATACCTATTCTTTTCATGTCACCTGCACATGTAGAAAGTTCCTTATCCATGTGGTATCTTATATCCAGATATTTTTGGTAATTGGTAATTTCCTCAGTTATGCTATTCTGTATTGTCGCATAGCATATCTCTTTTCTCTGGATATAGTATATATATTTCAATGTCGCAAATCATGTCTCAGAACTGGTTTTTAACAGTGCACCATTAAATCTCTATGTTAGGAGGATTTCATAAAAGTGAGGGCACAGAAACACCATGCCCTCATAAACGTATCTTTTTCTATGAATGTCGATTGCGTCTATTTTTCTTACGTCCATCACCAGCAGCTGACGTATCAGGTACTTCCGCTTCTGTCACAACTGGCTGAATCTCTGATTCCTCTTTTCCCTCAGGAGTGGTTTCCTGATTACCCAGTAAACGATCCTCCATGTTATCCGATGATTTTTCTTCATCCTGTCCAGCATTTTCCACCAATGCAGGTACATTTAATTCTACTGTCTCTACTGGTTTATTTTCCATATCTCTCTCTGCCAGATGCACATCCTCCACCAGACTGTCCAGACACGCAGATCCAAGCCGCACATCATCTCTTAACTGGCACAGATTCCGAATGAAATCAGGATAAACCTCTCTCTCATGGTCTGTCAGTTCCAGCACATTCACTGTGCAGGCTCTCTCAAGGTCAAGCTGAAATCTCCTGCACAGATTGGAAATCTTCTCAAAGGACGTAGCCTTTCTTTTTCCACTGCCCTTCATGTAAACACCTCTCTGCACCGGAATAATCTCACCTGCACAGGTTAACATTTTAATTGCACCAGCAACCACACCATCCGTCACCTCTGCACTCACCTTACTCTGAACATATTTTACAATGTCATTTCTGCTTACTGGCTGTTCACTATCACCCATAAACTCCAGTACCAGATGCTTCACCTCTGCTGACTTTGATGTAAATACCATGCTCTCCACTCTTTCCATAACGTCTTATCTCCTTTTCAAAAGTATTTTTTTCATTTCTTATATCAATACTTTAACGCTGCTATCCAAAACTGTCAGTGGTGTTACTGCAAGGAAGTCACATCATGATTTTAGGGAGTTTGCACGAAAATTTATCTATTTTTCCTATGCCACCTTACTTGCTGACCTTTAACATTACCTCCATGCAGTCCCCACATATAATGTTGATATCCTTAGTGGCACGTACACTATTTCCACAACAAGGACATACATATTTTCTGGTGCTGGTTTTCTTTGGTTTCCCGTCCGTATCAGCACCAGTCCCAGTCTCTCCACCTGTACCAGTTCCTCCACCACCTACCGAAGCAATCTCAGCACCTATCCTGTAATTTTCACATGCCACATCCAGTCCCCATGTATGGAGATTCCGGATAAACATTTCAGTTGGTTCTGTCACACTCCATCCTATATAAGTGGCTTTGCTGATTTTAAGTCCTCTCTGCTCAGATTCTCTCTTAAATTTGGTATTATGGTAACGCCCACCATTGGAAGTATCCTTAATGCCATTCTCCATACAGTAAATATGAACCATCTCATGCATCAGGGTTGCAAGCACATTTTCGATTGGACGTGATAAATATTCCGCCCCCAGATTCAACTCATAGTACCGCCCCGTACCAGAAGCCCATACCTTCTGTGTAGTACAATGTCCATACGCACCACGGCTTGATTGTATGGTTATCATGACTGCTGGTAGTGTATTGTTAAAGTAGTTTTGATTGAATACGTCATACGCATGTTCCAAACGTTTTGTATCCGTACTTAACATCCGTCCATCCTCCTGACTTTTTTTATTTATTAACAATGCACTGTCAAATTTTACGCAGTATTTATATTTCTGCCGTCTATTCATAAATAAAACAGAGTCACAGTACCACGTACTATGACTCCTGATCCATACGGTCTATGGTTTCCAGTACTCTCATACATACCTTCTGTATCAGCCGGTAAGAAGCAACCACCAGAACGGCGTACATACCAATAATCAATGCAACCGCAACCACTAAAAGCACATAACCAATAAACATAATCCATACCTCCATTTCAGAATGTCGGCATTGTAACGCTGCCAGCCCAGCGATTTCAATGGTGTGATTGCACAGAAATAATCCTGCTGGTTTATCTATTATTTCCTATCATTTTCCCAACTTATCTCCAACCATAAACCCAAAATCCCATTCCCATCCAACCCCCACAACACCCTCTCTGGATTGTCAGAATACCCCTTAAACCCATTTCCTACCTTTACCCAAACATTCCCCCATAAAACACCAAAAAACCCTGGAAACCCCCTTTAAATTGTTTGAAAAAATTGTCACTGCAATTCCAGCAATTTATCCCTTCTTTTGGCATGAAAAAAAGACCCCGTATGATTTCTCATACAGAGTCTTTTCAATTTCTTTATTCAAAAAATTTGAGTAAATTTTTGAGTAAAATCTTCTCTTACCCCTGAAAAACCCTTATTTTACAAGGATCATTCGCATGTGTAAGGCATCAGTGCCAGATGTCTTGCTCTCTTGATAGCTACAGTCAGAGCTCTCTGATGTTTAGCACAGTTGCCAGTGATACGTCTCGGAAGGATTTTTCCTCTCTCGGATACGTATCTCTTTAACTTGTTTACGTCCTTGTAATCGATCTCGCCGTTCTTATCGCCGCAGAATACGCAGACTTTTTTTCTTCTATGCATGCCGCCTCTTCTTACTCTGGAAGAATCGGATTTGCCGTCTTTATTAAATGCCATTTTTAATTACCTCCTGTCAGAATTAATTGAATGGAAGTCCTTCGTCCTCGACTCCATCAGGAATATTCATAAATCCATCCCCAGCAGCAGCGCTTGGTTCTGGTCTTGATGGTGTATATGCTGCTGTCTCACCTGACGCAGCGGATTTACTTTCAGCAAATTCCTGTTCTTCAACAACAACATCAGTAGTGTAGACTCTCTGTCCATCCTTATTAGTATAACTACCTGTCTGGATACGTCCTGTAACAACAATCTTAGTTCCCTGATGAAGATACTTTTCAGCAAATTCTCCAGATCTACCGAAAGCAACACAACTGATAAAATCAGCTGACTGCTCATCATTATTGTTTCTTGCACGTCTTCTGTCTACTGCTAATGTATATCTTGCTACTGCCATAGAGCCATCTGCATTCTGCGAATAGCGTACATCTGGTTCTCTTGTCAGTCTACCCATTAATATAACTTTGTTCATACTTATTCTCCTCTTCTATAAAGAGTTGTAAGCCTAAACGTCAATCAATTATTCTCCATCTTTAACGATTAAGAATCTAATAACGTTCTCCATAATACGAATTCTTGACTCAACTTCTGCTGGTGTAGCTGCATCAGCTTCAAACTTAATGAAGTTGTAGTATCCTTCGCTCATATGCTGGATTTCGTATGCAAGCTTCTTCTTCTCGCAAGTACCTGGATCAGTAATTGTACCGCCAAAACGAGTGATTAATTCCTTAACCTGCTCTACTGTAGCGTTTCTTACTTCATCCTCGACGTTTGCGCTAACAACTAATGCTAATTCATACTTATTCATTCTACGTCGCACCTCCTTCTGGTCTTTAGGTCCCTTTTATTAAAATATAAAAAGAACAAGGATTAATAATATCACGAGGATTGATTATAGCACATAATTATAACTCTTACAAGTCATTATTGACTGATTTTTGTATTTTTTTTGTATTTTTTTCAACAAGCGAACGCTTTAAAATTATCTCATGCATACAGCCACAGCATTTTAACTTAATATCCGCACCCACTTTAATAACTTCCCACTCGTCACTGCCACAAGGGTGTTTCTTCTTCATTTTAATAATATCGCCACATTCTAATTTAATCATAGACCTATTCTCTTATAATAACTCCTAATACATTACACTCCTTATCTTCTAACTGTATAACTCTGTTATTAAGCTCGTCCTCATCGTAAGTTTCCTTTTCAGCTATTATTGCCGCATATCCACAAAATGCAGCAAGTGTTCCATCCTCATCTGAGTCCACCACAATATAATCATATTCTTTAGAATACTTATCTATAAGTGACTTAAATATCATTATCTCATCATCTGTCACAACACCATCTTCATTGATACCTGTAAATATAAGGCTCAAATTCTTGTGATTAGTTACACAGACTATTTCTTCATTCTTCTCAGGTCTTTTAATATAATCAAGCACACCCTTCGCACTCTTGCCAAGCTTATACTTTCCAAGAAATACATCTGTCCTTATATCTCCGTCCACAAAAAGCACTTTATTGCCTTTTTCCATAATATTATAGGCTATTTTAAATGTATCCACCTTACCGCCAAGCACTGCAAATGCTTTGTGATTTCCAAGTCCCTCTATAATATTATCTGTTATTTCTAAAAGACTTTCTGCTTGTGTTTCTGATGTTTTAACTAATTTGTCAACATTTACACTATACATACGACTTCACCCTTTGATATTTCAAAATCTATTTTTTTTAATACTTCGTGGTCACCAAATGACTTTACGAGATTTTCTACTTTAATAATTGACTCTGCCATAATAACCTCCATTCCTGCCTGCTTATCACTCATTATCAAGGAATTCAGTTGCAAGCTCATAATCGCTTCGTCCCTGTAACTTCTTTTCAACAACTGCAAATATTCTGTTAAATACAAAACATAAAACAAAATAAATGATTGAAATTACAATATATGATTCAAAATATTTGTAATATGCACCACCTGCTGTCTTTGCCATAAGGAACAGCTCTGATACACCGATAACGTTTAATACTGATGTCATCTTCAAATTATTAACAAATGTATTACACATCTCAGGTATTACATTCTTTAATGCCTGTGGAACAATTATGTAAAGCATTGCCTTGAAATGTGACATTCCCATAGCGAGTGCTCCTTCTTCCTGTCCTGCATCTACTGACTTAATACCTGCTCTTACTGTTTCACCCATATAAGCTCCGGTATTAAGTGTTGTAACAAGAATACCTGCAATAATTGAAGTTATCATTATGTCATTCTGTCTTAAGCCATAGTAAATAACCATTCCCTGAACAATCATTGGGGTATCCCTGAATATTTCAACATATACAACTACAATTATCTTTAATATTCTTATCAGGATCTTCTTTACTATATTGTCTTCTTTATGTATCTGTACTGTATTGATTATTCCTACTGCAAAACCAAGAATAAATCCTAATATTGTACCTACTGCATCAATGTATGGATTGCCTCTATAGAAATTATTTGCCTTAAGCTCGATTTGCAGAGCTTTAATATCAATAGTGGCTTTTTGTTTTTCTACAAGAGAGATAACATCATTAAAATCAAGCCCTTTAGCTTTGTATATAGCTCTTTCTACATCGGCAGCAGTAAGGTTAAGCATTGCAATACGTTCGGCTTCTTTACGTGCCTGCTCTTGCTCATATTCTTGTGTGTTATCTATAACCTCACCGTCAACAAGTTTTTCGTATGGCTCTAAGGCAAATAACTCTCCATTTACACTTTCCTCAATTTTTCTTCCGTTTTGATGGTTGTGCAGAACAATAAAGTCTGCACGTTGCTTATCAGTGTATGGTTTTTCTAGTTTGTATGACATAAGTAAAATCTCCTTTATGATATATATCCCATAGTTAACCAACGAACTAAACAAGGTTGGACTGTAAAATCATGCCCCCTGCTTTCAATCCAGATAGTTTTATTATTTATTATTTGTGCTGTACCATAGAAGTTATTAGTATAAGATGTTGCCAAAACGGTAAAATTAATACTGTTATATGCTTTTGTCAATGTTATAGTTTCTTGACCTGATGTACTATTACTTTTCCCCCATTGCTCACACCAGCCATCAGAGTATACCCTATAACCGCTCGTACCGTTAACATAGCTTTGCACGAGATAACCGCGCGATGGCGCATTGATATTAGTTATCTGTTCTTGCATCCTCCCTGCGTCAATCAGGTTAGCATTCTGGACTGTTTCACCAACATAGTAGTATAAAAATAAATCATTGCTATCTGTTTCTTTAACTACTATTTCTGGTACAAAATATCCACCCTTACCTATTGCAGTAGCTGTATCTCCTTTTTTAACTCTGATAAAAATATTTCTATCAGAATAATTAGCTCCAGAGTCTTGAACTATTACACCATTTATTGAAGTTACTGCTCCTTGCGTTCCAGCTTTTAAACAAAACCAGCCATTATTGGGTGCTATAAAATTAGTTGTTAAACTAGTTTTATTATTAAAATCTGGAAAATGGCTATATTTATAATTACTATTTATAGCTTTAATAGGCAGCCTAAATGTTTCATCAGAGGTGTTGATTACAAAGTCATAGTCGTTAATCCAGTTATTATCTGCTATAGTAGTATCGTATTGACTATTTCTGGTTAAAGTTAGCTGGGAATCCAGTATAGTTTCTGTAAACACAAACCCATCAGTAACAAGGCTCTCTATTTTACCTACAACCTTCATTGGAGTATATCCGTATACAATCTGCCCTACAGCAGGAGAAGGAGAAGTTATCCAGTAAGTTAGCGTTTTATCAGAAGTAGAATATGCGTATGCTTTTCCCTTAAACCCTTCTACCCCTTTATTAACATTTTCTAAAATCCAGTTGTAATAGTCAGGATAAACAGATTTAGGTTTGTACACACCATCAGATTTTAGCCAGCTGAGATTATTCGGTTCTACATCAAAATACTGGCTCATTCCAAAGAAAAATGGATTATTCAGCTCAATCTCATTAGTGATATTGACCTCTGTTTCCTGTCCTGTGGCTAAACGGATAACGTAAGGGTATTGAATTGCTTCTTCCTGAACAGTTGCACCATCTTTATATTTCGGCGAAGAAAGAGAGGCATTAAACCCCGCATATAACTCATAATATTCCCTGCCTGCAGAAGCATTGTATGATTTACTATCTCCAGCACTACCAGCGTTATAAAAAGCACCTGTAAGTGCAGTCCCACTAATAGTATTTCCACCCCTGAATGTGCCAATTATATTAGGCAGTTCAGCTTTAATTGTCAAGCCAGCATTTTGAAGATTAAGCACCCCCTGCACATTAACTACTGCAGGAAGACGCATAGAAATAAGCACCTTTGTAGAAGGTGTATAATGATATACAGGTTGGGTGGGATATAATCCATAATCGGTTAATATTTCCTCATTGTCTATCCCAATGCTATATGAACTATCACCCAATATCCCCCCGTCTACGAATTCAAAATGTGTAAGCAGATGAGGTATAGCAGTAAAACTATTCGGGCTTGATGGATATGGCACTTCATAACATACTGCACCTATTGTTGTATCCGGAATACAAAAATTTTTACCTTCTCCGGAACGGCTCTTTGTATATGTCGGCCCTTTCAAGATTTGCAAAACAGGAGAGTTATTGTTATTAGCAGCAATATCAGTGCCGTCAAGAGCACTTTCTATTCCTGACCCAGGCGGGTCATAATCAGGATAACCACTAACAGTTCCCCCAAGCCGAAAAAAAGCATTTTCTGTTCCGGCATCAGCTTCTACTTGTGTTACTGTAAAAGTTATATTCTGGTTTTCTTCTCCCGTAGCAGTGTCAAATAAGTATCCTATATCTCCAACTTCTATATTATCTTTTAATTTGTGAATGCAGAATGCCGTTCTATATGAATTAATAGTATCTGTCGTTTTATATAAACTCACTTCAAATATATATCTATCATATCCAACAGCATGATATTTATCGGCTACATCATCATAATTCAGTACAAACTTACCAACCTGACCGTAGTCGCTTGCTTCTTTTTCAGCCTGCCAACTTTGCTCGGTTGTAAACAATGACGGAGTTGTTGTCTGCAAAGATATGAGTGCTGCAGCTGCACCTTGCAGGTTTTTATTGATAGTTAACAACTGACCGTTGAGATAGTAATCCAGCCCCAGAGCTTCATTAACATATAGGGCATGGCGGATAGATAATAGAGGCAGGCCGTCACCTCCGCTTTTAAACTCCTGTTCTTGTCCTTCTCTATCTGTATAATAAAGCTTGCCATCCCGCATATAGAAACCTGTAGATTGAATATTACTAATTTGCGTTTCGGCTTCATTTTGAATATCTTCTACTGCAATATTTTTAGCAGCAGTGATATCACTTAAAGATGCAGTACCTGATGTAGTTATACTTGTATATGCTTCTGTACCTACAGCCTGAATATTTGTCACTGCAGAATTTGCAGCCGTTTCAAGATTATTTGAATATCCTGAATATTCATTTGATAGTGCTTCTGACTTTTTGGTATACAGAGAAATAAAATCGGAAGATAAACCATTAATACTGCTCACCGCAGTGTTTTTAGCATTTGTTATATCACTTAGAGCAGTAGTACTTGCAGTAGTTACGCTTGTATAAGCATCTGTGCCTGTTGTTTTAATACTTGTAAGCGCAGAAGTTTTAGCAGCTTCCAGACTGCTTGAATAAGTTGAATATTCACTCTGCAAAGCCTCAGATTTTTCCGAGTATAAGCTGTTAAACTTAGAAGTTAAGCTGTTAATATTTGTTTCAGCAGTATCCGCAATTTCCTGTGCATCATTTTTGTATTGTAAGGCATATTGAGCAAGTTCTTTTGATTTACCCGCATAATATTTAGAAGAATAATCTATACCCTGCACAAGCTTATCTGATATAGCCCATTCTTTAGCTGCCCCATCATAATATTCTTGACAAGTTCCAAAGTCTACACTATATTTATTTCCTGCAGATGATACATTCACATTTATTCTATTATTTCTAGAGCTAACATCAACCATTACTAAATTCCCTCTACTTTTTTAGGGTAAACTGTTATTGTATTCAAACTTCCAATTTGAGTATTTCCAATCAATAGTGTATCCTCCATAAAATCATCCTTATTGCACAATTTGATACCATAATAATATGTCGCTGTTTCATCATCCTTTTTAACAGTTAATAAATTGGTCAATGAGCCAGTAATTGTAAATATTACAGATGAACTATTATTTGTATCCAGCTCGATTTCAGAACCAATCGGGTTACGGTTTTCGTCTTGAATAGCAAAATAAACAGAATAATTCTTATCTGTAGGTAAGCCGTTAATCACAAGTTCCCCGCTGTCCCCCTGAATGAGCGTAATATTTCCGTCTTTATCGATAGTAAAAGCCATTTCTAAACCTCCTCACCGTTTGTGACTTTAAAAATGTAATCTAACTGTTTCGGAGTAATACTCAATTGGCTAGCCATAGTATCGAGCAGTGGGTTAGAACGTTCTAGTTCAACACACAAATCCCATTCAAGTTGTGCCTGCTCATTAGTTGCAATAAGTTCTTTTAATTGTGTATATGTAATTCCCAATTTCTGTAAGGCTAGTGCAAAAACACGTTTTGTCACTGTTAATTGTTTAACATGTTGTTCCTCAACTTCTTTTTTATCAGCTTCGTAGTTAGGGTTCTCAACTAGCTTTCCGTCAGAAACAATATAGTAAAGCCTATCATTTTGAATTTTATCAGCTTCGTCTTTTGTTATAAGAATAAACCCGTCTTTAAGTGAACCGATATAATCTACAATTGCGATATTCAATTCCTCATTACAAGAATATTGCCCTCTATAATCTTTTTCAATTCTCCAAATACCATTTTTAAATATAGCAATTTCATCATTGTTAGTTTTGGGCGGAGCTGTAAAGGTTGAATTAGCCGGAAGCATATAAATCTCTTTACCTTGTTTTTTTGTTTCCTCGGGGTCTAAATACCCTTCATCTTCTGTTAAAAACACCCCTTCATCATCATATCGATATATTTTCATATATAAACTCCTATTGATATCTTCCATAAACTCTGACTTTTAAACCCGGTGGCTGCACAGTTTTTATTTCGTTTTTATATACAGAAGAACATCGTGAGGCATCAAAGCCAAACAAACGATATGATGTTGTAGTTCCCCCTTTAGCAACATATCCACCGGAATTAAATATATATGTCGCTCCAGAAACATGACCAGAATAATCATCGGCATCCCATTGTGCCGTAATATTCGGCAATCCCGGTTCAATATACCCATAGTCAGTAGCGCCCCACGGCACCCTTCCTACAAAGTTAGGCAGGTTAAAAGTGGTGCTTCCATCTCCTTCTCCATAGGTAGTACCAAACTTTTCAAATAATAAAGAATAAGTTTCTCTTGAAACCTCCGCACCTTCATACCAAACACAATTATCAGGCAATAAACCGTCAAGAGATAATTGTGGTGCACCAATATCAAAGACATCTGTTATTAAAATTTTAATATCTTCTATTTGTTTAGCTATATTTTTATTTAGTGTAGAAATACTTGTTGCCAGATTTGCATTAGTTGTATTCAAACTTTCTGCAAGTTCTTGAATATCTTTGTTTAGTGCATTAAAATTGTCGTTCAATTTCTTACTTGAAGCTATTGAACCATACTCAATTTCTGTAATAGTCATTCTATCCCCTTTGCTGGTTAATCATACATGCGTTTGTATTGTCTTTTATATTTTTCTTTCAAGGCTTCTTTTTCAGCTTTGTTGAGAGGTTGCTTATTCTGTAAAGAAAGTCCTAAGAACCTATTAATCATTTTGGTGGATGAGGACGTATCATTAGCTGCATATCTCTTGTTTTTGCCAATAAACCTATCATTTTTGTTATAACCGCCTAAATCGGCATCATACAGTTTATCAGGCTCTTTGTAGCCGCCATTAACAATTAAGTTGCCCAAGCCTTGAATAGTTGCTTCGGGTTTTAATAATGGTGAACGCATTGCAGGATAAACAGTTTCTAAAGCTTCTTTGCCAAGATAATTCAACCGAGGTGATAATGGTAAACTACCTTCTTTGAATTCACCGGTTTTCTTATCTAAATAACCTTGTTTGGCTTTTTCGCCCCAACCTTTTGTGTGTTTCATATATCTACGGCTAGTAATTTCACTGTCATTAAAGAATTGCTTACCTCTAACGGCTTCCATAGGCTTTTTAATCGCAGGAGAAAGTCCACCCTTACCTGACTCATCAATAAACTCTTTAAACGTGCTGTAAGGTATCTGAGCAGTCTTATTTATAAGCAATTCTTTGTTGCTTCGGCTGTCATATACTCCAGTTCTTAATGCCCCTTGCTGCCACTCTTTTAAATCTTCATCTTTTTCTTTTAGACGTTCTAATTCAAGGAATATCATTGCACATCTGGCAGGATTTTCTTTTGCAAGGGTCAATGTGTGTCTTGTAATAGTTCTATACCAGGAATAGAAAGGTACAACTCTTTTAAGAACTTTCTTTTCAAACTTATTGAAGTTATTATAATCTCCAAGAGTATCTTCAATAAATTTGACCATTGTTTCTTCAAGTTCAGGGTAGTCTTTGATGTGGTTTAGAAACGCTTCTTGCGAAATCATACTTTGCCCGGTCTTTTTAACCAAATCCTTTTTAACCCTGTTCATTTTAATGCCATAGACTTGTTTACGTTCAAAGCGTTCCATCTTCTCATTAAGCTTCATTAATTTATCACAAACTTTATTAAAGGCCTTATTTGGCAAGCCTATGCAAATGTTCAAAGCTTCCGCACTTAATGATTTAGCATTATGAGTTTCAACTATCTTCTTGGGAACAGTTTTACCTTTAATAACTTTAAAGTGAAGTCCATTATCATAAGCAGCTTTCATCGTTTTCAAAGTGGATGTATCAATTGTATGCCCTCCGCAAAGATTTAGGAAATTATCTAATGACTGCCAACCAGTGTAAGTTTGTCTAGTTTTATACCCCTCAACAGCTTCAAGTAAAGAGCTTTCAATCACTTCGGCAGGTAACTCGTAGTCTTTAAGTTTTGCTGCTTGATAAAAGCTTTTAATATACTCGACAGGATTAGATTTTGCCATAATCATCATTTGGTTGCCAAATCTGTTATTGAATACAAATGATGATGAAGTTAAAACCCCTCTCTTGAAAGAGTTATTGAATGCATCAAGGATTGCACCTGCTGTTTTAGCAATGGCTTTTCCGGTCTGGTCTTTTCCATACCTTGCCCAATACTCAGCCACAGTTTCGCCGGAGCCATCAAACAGCTTCTTAAAGACTTGTTCAGGCAATTGATAATCAGGTTTAGAGTTTCTATTCGCTAACTCTATCCAATTCTTAGCGACCTTTTCATTCTTGAAAGCTTTCTTAATAGCTTCTTCGCCTTGCAGCATCATTTCATACCAGGCTGTTGATTTTTTACCGTAAACAGCATTAGCAAGAAGATTTCTATTAACTGCTACATAACCTTTAGACGCTTTTCCTGATGCGGGAATAGGTTTAGCAAATTCTGACTCAATAAAATCTACAGAGTCCTTTAGATGTTGAAGCTTAATTTCTTCCTTCTTGGTTTCAATAAGGATATCCCTTGTGCTTCCGTGCTCTTTTAAGCCTTCTAATGCTTTTTCACCAAAATGACCTACTTTATTTTCCCTGCTTTCGTTGTAGTTACGAGTAAGGTCTATTTTGTCGTTAGCTTTGCCAAAGCCTTGTTTAAAGTAAACTCCTTCACCATCTTTAGCTTGTTGTTTAAGTCTGTTGGTTGCTTGGTCTTGCGTAATAATATCAAAATCAATCTTGATTTGTTCTTGATGTTTAGATGAATTGCGAATGCTCTTAATGAACGATTGAGGAGTTGGAGCTAGTCGTTGCTCTCCTTGTATTTGTTCCTTAGATAATCCAATTCTCCCTGTTTCATGTTCAGGAAGCTTTCCGTCAAGTCGATAGCTTCTTTCATTGTTTGAGCCTTGATTGTTTCCTTTATACGAAGAACTTCCATTTCCAGTAAGTCTGGAGTTCCGCCCTGTTTCAGAATGTCTAATGTTGTTGTCAAAATATCCTTTGAGTGGTTCGACACTTTCTCCCCCTTCTTCTAGTATAGCTTCATTAAGTCGTTTATCAACTTCTGTTCCTTTGCTGTTATTGGGGGTTCGCTCATGTCCCAATCTATCAAACCGTTCTCCAATATTTCCGGGTTCTCTATACGGCTCTCCAATGTCATTAAATCCATATCTTGCTTTATCAACTCCGCGATATGTTGATTTATCTTGCTGTAATTGTCCATTAACGTCCTCATTTATTTCAAAGTTGCCATCTGTCTGTTTTCGTTCGTTAGTTCGTATAGATTGTCTACTATGTGATGAATTTCCTTGTGGTCGTATGGGTCGCAATCCGAAATATCTTGGTTCATTATCTCCGGAATATCGTATATGCTGAATGTCCCTGCTTCGATTTTCTTGATTGTATCTTCCCAACTCATCAATTATATCTCCATTTTTTATCTTATTTTGCGCATTATATGCCCTGATTTCAAAAAAGTCATTGTAATATCTTTGTAATGCATCAGCTTCTTTTGAAAGAAAATCTGCAACATCTTTTGAAATTCTTCCATTATTGACTTCTTCTTTTAGCATTTTACCATATTTTTCAAGATTATCAACGATATCATTCTTCTTTAATGGTAATAGCTTTTCTAAATTTCGTTTTTTTAGGTAATCCACAACATAAGTACGGTAAGTTTTAAGTTTTTTGTCTGTTAAATACTTAGCTACTTTTGAATACTCTTTTTGATTATTTTCATAGAATACTTTTACAGGATGATTATCCGGTAAATTTCTGATTTTTATTATGTCCATAGCGTGTTGAGTTTCATGCCATATAGTTTCAGAAATTTCCTTATTTGTGCGTTCTCCCCTGTAAATAATGATATCATTAGTGTTTTTATCAAAAAATCCTAATGCGCCATCTATCATATTTTTATTATCGGAAATGATAATATTCAAGTTGTCAACATTTTGACCTTTGATTAAATTCGCATAATCTAAATCCTTTTGTGCATAATGTTTTGGTTTAAAAATATCAACAGCATTTTGTCTAGCTTGTAAACCAAGTTTGATATTTTTCAAATCATTGGTTAAAGCTGTTCCGTTTTCTTTATGTTTATAAATTTGTTCTATTTCCTTTTTATACTTTTTAACAAATTCTTGTTTTCTTCTATGAACACGATAATCCCTAAATTTTTCATTCCATATAGCATCCTTTTTTAACTCAATTTTTGTATATTTTTCACGATTGAAAAATTCATCTAAATTATAAGTTTTTGTATTGTCTTTAGGTAATACTCTTACTTCGATATATTTACCCTTATTAATAAATCTCTCGGATGTACTGGTAGCTTCTTCTGCAACAAACTTATAAGGTCTCATCCCGAACTTTGATGTAATTTCTTTTAGTAGTGCTTCATCTTTGCCTTTTAACTTACTAAGTATAGCTTTAAATGGAACTAATTTGCCAATTAAATCTTGCGTATCGCTTCCATTTCCTCTGAATAAATTTATTATGCGATTTGTAGGTTCTTTGCCTGTTACATCAATAAACTTAGATTTGTTAGTACGATATTTCTTATTATATTCAGTACGTCGTGCGTCGAGTACATTTTCGTAATTATTGCTTTTTTCATCATAGTTATAATCTTCTTCACCATCAAAAGCCTTTGCATTTTTATCTTTTTTAACATAGTAATTATCTAACTTATCTAATTCTCTTTCTTTTTCAATCGTTTCTAGCCAATCAAGATCTTCGAGAACATCTTCGTTTACAGTCGAAAAACCTGCTTTATAATCTTCCATACTTAAAGGTTTATCTTCGACTTTATTTACACTATGTAAATAATAGGCTTGATTATTAGCTCCCTCAACACCTTCTGCACTTCCACTAGGCAGTTTCTTTTTCTTGCTGTATGCAATCCAGGGCTTACCGCCTTTTTCAATATGAACTCTGCCGCCATATGCACTGCGCTTAATTTGAGGTGCATTTTCATCAGGAATAAACTCTGTTACAGTATGTCCTGTATTCTTGCTTGCATTAGCAAGAGCTTCTTCCCTTGTAATAGGTTTTGTTCTTTTTTTGAAAAAGTTATCTTCTGAAACATTATCATCAGGTAGCTTAATCTTAAACCTTTCAGCATCATCAGAAACATGGCTGGCATCGTTTTTAAGATGGGTTACATCCTGTTTAGGATTAACTACATCTGTTTTTGATTTTACATGGCTTAAATCGTCTTCTGCATGCTCTGAAGCTTTTTCTTTTTTTAGAAGATTATCAAATAATTCTTTTGCCTCTGCCCGGTCATTTGTAACAGTACTTTTCTTAGGGTCGCCATTCTTCAATCTGTCAAAAATAAGTTTTTCTTGTTCTTCATTTAAGCCAGCAGCATTATTTATTTCATCTACGTCAGATTTAGAAAATCTTTTTTCAAGAGCAGTATTACCTCGAGAAATATTTCTATTAAGCTTTTGATATTTTCTAGCAGTTTCATTAACGGCATCGACTCCTAATGTGTCTGCTAGAGTGCCTTGTATGTTAGCAATTGTATTACCAATAGGAGTTTCACTGTTTAATAGTTTGTTATAGACATTTGAAATAGCATTGACTGGTTTAGTTTTAACAATAGCTTTCGCAATATTACCACCTAAGTGAAGTCCACCAGCAAGAGCAGGCATTGCTATAGCGCCAATTGCCATATCCTGCCCTAACGTATTTTCATTATCAAACCCGGCTAGTTTATGAGCTCCGTGGTCAAATGCTCCCCACATAGCACCTTCCGAGGCTAGGTTAGGTAATTGCTTAACAGGTTTAGGCAATCTGTTTAAAATTTTACCGCCTGCCTCAAAAAGAGGTTTTGCAATCTTACCAACGACAGGAGCTTTTGCTAATTGGGAAGCTACCCAAGTCCCGCCTTTTCCAAATGCAAATGGTAAAGTTTCTATTGCAAGAATTGCGTCCATTTTTTGTTTTTGTACATTCGGGTCAAAATCAGAACGATTAAGCCATTCATCGACGTTAGTAGCTTTTGCTTTCAAAGCATTTTTAAATTTATCTAGGCCGCCTATTTGATTATCGCCTTCACCTTCAAAGTGTACCTTGCCATCTGCGCCAAGATAAGAGTTATGACTTGTGCCACCTTGAACAACCCCGTTATTTGCATAAACAGGTTGCGGAGGTTCTATATTAACAGGAGGCTGTGCAACCGGAGGAATAGGTTTTGGTTGAGAAGTTACTCTCGATTGTGATACAACATTTGGTTGCACAGCTCCGTTTATGTTTGCATCAGAAAAGCCGCCAAATTCAGCAAACGGGTCTGAATTTGGTTTAGAAGTATTGTTTCTCTGCGGCTGTTCATTATATAACTCTGAATCAGCTATACCGCCGAACTCTTCAAAAGGATTTGACATTATAATCTGCTAACTCCCTTGCCATACTTTTTTCTGGCCTCTTTGAACTGTAACGGAGTAAGATAACCGTTTTGCCCGTTAATTGAGCAGCGTATAAGCTCTCCGTCTTTAACCTTCTTAGCAATCTCTTTTTGTTTGTTTTCCATTTGTTTTTGATTGTATTTTTCAACCCCGAAGTTATATTTCTTTTCTTCAATGCCTTCTGTATTTCTATTATGATTTTGAGTTTGAGAAGCTTTAAGGGCATTAGTATTAGCATTCTGTTGTTGAATATCTTCTGTTACAAGATTATGCCTGCTTGTTTCGTTAACCTTCTTTGTATCATTACTTTCTTGAGCTCCGTGAACTCCTACGGCATAATTTTCATTTTCGAAGTTGTTATTTAACAAACTCATAGCATTTGTATACTCTTCTGGAGTTATCATGCCATATTTTAGCAGGTCTGAAAATTCTTTAGCCTTTTTAGCATAAGCTTGGTAATCCACCCTCTTTGCATTGTTGGAAGTCATAGTATCTCTGTATTTAGCGAGTGCATCAGCAGCATAATCATCTTTCGTGTAGCGGGATAACGCGCTTGGAGCTTTTCCTGGATTGAGCTTTTTGTCATAGTAATTAGAGGTAGCTTTTGCAGTACCGTATGAATATGCATTATTTAAAGAGTCTGCCCAATCTCCGCCTGTTGCTTTGGTTGCAAGAGCAGCAATACCTGCTTGCGTCCAAGGATTTGACATTACTCTTGCTCCCGTACCAGCGAGTTCCCCAACTCTATTCATAAGAGTCTTTTTAAGTTCATTAGCACCGCCGGTAATTGTTCCGTTTTCTGTTTGTGACGGAATTACTTCATTATTAGCTAGACCTCTATATAAATCACCTTCCAGGAAACCATGTTGTGAATTGTCCTGATAACCTTTGCTAAAATCCCTAATACCATTGCTAACAGAATTGCCAAGTGATTTAAATAAACTCATGATTGATTGTTTTTGTGCTTCATTATTATCTAATTCTTGGCTTGCGCTACCATCAAAAGGTAAAGCAGGAGCGGCTGCACCGGTTGCCCCATTATAATATTTGTCTTGTTGTTTATGAAGTTGTTCTGCATAAGAATTAGCCTCATCAACTGAATTAAATTTCCCAAGATATTTTCCGGTCTGATAATAATTATCAATGGCCTCATCATTCGACATAATTCTTCCACTATCCGAAACAGTAGGGATAAGTATTTCATTTTGCCCGTCATTAAAAGACATACTCCTAACAGTTGATGTTGTTCCGTCTGAATTTTTAACTAGTGGTCTATCATATAAATTAATATTACCCTTCCCAAACTGGTCTATATCTGCCTGAGAATTTTTACCAGTATTATACTGAGCTAAAATATCCTGTGTTATTTGTTCATTAGATGGTGCTTGTTGCATTTGTGACTGCATATTAGCAAGATTTTCCTGCCTTTGCTGTTCAAGCCCTTGTTTTGTAGCGTCAATTTCGTTTTCTGCAAGCTGTTGAGATTTGAATGCTTCTTCTTGAGATTTCAACATTGCTTTCTGGTCAGCTTTTTCCTTAGCGCCTTTTAACATTTGAGTTGCGCCAGCGGCTACCCACCCTACTCCAGGTATAAACGATAAACCTGTTTTAGCCAAATCTAAAGCACCATCTACATTATTACCGTTAGCAAAATTATTAACCGCACTGACTCCCCCGGTTATTGCATTTACCGCCGGTACAGCTTTACCAACAGCTTGTCCAACACCTTGCATTGCTCCGCCGACTTTAGAAAATGCACCTGCTGCTTTTGAAGCTCCGTTTATTTGCGCATTTGCGGCGTTACTTATCGCACTTCCGCCCAAACCTTTAGCAGCAATATTAGAATTTATAGCATTACCTACAGCGCTATTTGCAGTATCAGCACCAGAGCTTATAGCACTATTCGTTTGATAGGGCTTAATACCCTTTATGCCGTCATAAAAATTTATTCCGGAAATAATATTATCAGAAATAGGACTATCAATACGTTCATTCTTTGCTGAATAATATTTATCCATTAGTTTAGTATTTCTTAATCGTTGAAATATTTCATCTTTTCTTTGTTGTAATGTCATTTTAACTACCTATGTTGAGGAATTTGAAGTTGTTGTACTATTTTTGCCGACAGCAGCTTGCAGCGCTGTTGAAATATCATTATTTGCGCCGGTGTAACCTGTTGTATACAAGTTCATAAGATTGTTAATCATATTCCACGTATCATTTTGCGAGCTTGCCAACAACTGATTTGCATAATCAGCAGACTGATTAGAAAGATTGTTGTACATATTTGTTGCTTGTGAACTTCTAACCATATTGTTACTTGCTAACGGGTTGATAATATTATTCTGCAAATTAGATTGTTGGGTTTTATTAAACGAAGCAAGCTTAGCCTGATTTGTAGTACTGTTTAAACTAGGATTTAAATAATCATTTAACAAACCAGAGATATTCTGATTAACAAAATTGTATGCCGTTTCTCCGGCAGAACCTTTTACAAAATTGTTTGTAGTGTTGCCATTCTTATCAGTAGTTGTATGATAGTATGGATTACTTGTATTTGTATCAATAAAAGTAGGTGTACTACTTGAAGTACTAGAAGTATTGGACTTGCTTTTACCCATTACTTTTTCTCCTGTATATGTAAATATCTTTTTCTAGTTTTTCAAAGCCTGATTTTAATAAGCAGATAATAGCTGTCTTTTGTTTACACTCGGCATAAATATTGCAACTATACCAGGTCAGGCTTTTTTTGAAGCATTCCAGGTTTATTAAATGATGTTTCCTTCCGGCAAACGCAGTAACATATAACCTGCCGTCTTGTTTATAGAAGTATATGCAGCCTATCAACTCACCTTTATTCCAATCTATAAAAGAGAAGAAATGTGTCGTCTTAAGAACTGTGTCATACTCATCGACATCAAGTTTGTCGTGATACTTCTCAAACATCTCTTTGCATTCTGTATAGTTAAATAAAGGATGCTCCGGAGTTCTAACAACAATCATATTTGCTTAACCTTAACCTTGCTCATTTCGAGAGTTTTGATATAAAAACCTTGTCCTGCATCTTGCGTATAGATTGTAATTTCTAATGCTTTAAAGGTCGCAGAAGGCATCTTTAATATCTGCATTAATGCGTTAGGTATATAAATATATTCACTATCCCAGGTTTGGTCAGTATCGTAATAAAGCACATTCTTAATAGTCTTTGTTTTAATGTGTTTTATTTTAGGCTGCTTAAGCAAATCATAGTTTTTGACATATTTAACATAAAAATCATTAATATAACTGCCGTCAACAGTTATTCTCGGCGGAAACTTTGTAATCTTAAGTGTATTATCAGAACCTAAATTAAACAATGTGCATTTAAAATAACACTCTATGAATTCGCCGTCAAAATCATCCCCTGTATATTCTTGATAGAGTTTATTGCCTGCAGAATAAAGAGTACTATCAAATATCCCTATTGTATTGATGTGCTGGCATTTTCTCTTAACCCACTCACCTCTTATGTAATCAAAAATCATCACATAGGAATATTTTTTATCGTCAGATATAGGGATTAAGAACCAGACTTCATTTCTGTCTGACGTAACAACGGATAAAGCTCTAATAGAGTCGATATCTGCCGGTTGTATCTTCATCAGCTCATCTTGAATATCTAAGGCAATATTTTCTCCAAGAGTCTTATCCCCATTGACTATTTGCTGGAACGAAAACACACCTTTTTTAGTATCATCATAGAAATATAAATCAGTACCGTGAAACACCAAAGAGTTATACGAAGCACAACCACCTGGCGACTCCTCCTCCTGTTTAAATAATGTAGTTTCATCTAGTTTAATTAACACTGAACTGTCTTTGTGAAATACTGCCAGACTGCCTAAATATGGATAGATAGCTGTAATATTTTTAACAAATTCAATATAACCAGAACTTGTTTTAATTTCAGTATCAACATAGTTGAATATTCGACAATCCCCTTTTTGCGAATACCAAAGAATTTTGTCATTAAATATCCACAATCTGCCATCAAAAACTACTAATCCAAGACCTTTAACAGTTCTATCTTCCACATCAACAAGCTTAATATTTTCTGGTGACTCAATAATAAGCGCTTCACTAGTTTCAGTATTACTGTAAATGTATTTTACTTCTTCCCCGTTAGAGAAGATAAACATATCCAGCCACCCCTGTGCAAAGTCTACACCCGAAGCCTTTCCAGTGACTGTTAAGCCGTTTAAAATTTCTTTTAAGCTATTTGCCTTAATGTTGAATGAATAGAGCTTTCCTTGCGTTTCTGACTCAGTATATAGAAACAAATATTTATTACCCAATTGAGTTGACTCAAAAAAGCCAATAATCTTTTCATCAGCAGGTAATATTTTGCAAACAGATGTATTTCCTGATGTAGTTCTAATCCCAACACCTGAATTCAACTCTGTGAAAAACAGTTCTACGTTCTGGCAATCAGAACAAGTAATTTTATCAGAAGAGAAAACAGAGTCTTTTCTTCTGATGCCACCAAAATTACAGTTAATAATGCTTGTTATATTGCTCATTTATTTCCTATAAGGTTTAATATAGTTATTGAATGCATAATCATTGAGCTCATTTTCATTGAGTTTAGGATACTTAAAATGAATTTTGTAACCTTCAATGTTGTTTTTGATATCAAATATTGTATCTTTTATACCTTCGTGTTGTAGTAAATCTTTAGCTTCCTTAGCAATTCCATATATCGTAGTTCTAGGTAAACCAATATCATTTATTGCCTGTGCAGTACCTGTTATATGACGGAATTTATTCATTTCGTTTGGAGTCATATTCACAGTATCTGCTCTATTATATTCTTCTATACCCGGTAATAAAGAAGTATAGTAATAATTAAAAGGTTTGCTAAAAGTTTCTAAAACCTTATTGAATATTTCATCTTTTAAATTGTTATTTTCATACATTTATGATATTAAACCTATGTAGAACAAATTTTGGAGTGTATCATGCATGCTGTGGTATATTAAAATGTCAGTAAAACTAGTGTTCATTGTTATTATTGGCTGGACTTTGTTTTTTATGTTTAGAGATTTCTTTATTGTATTTACTGACTTATACCTTAGAACATATTTCCATAGAGCTATTCCAGCTAAAGTATTTTTCACGAAGAATTACATCGAAAGACATCCGGAAATAGAAGGAACTTGTATTGATTATAAAGATGTTATCAAAATTTTTATGGAAGATTGATTTGTATAATATTTACCAAATAATTCTTCTGTTTCTAACTTTATCCCTGCAATACTTGAATAATACAGCAAGAGAGTCTTCATATTGTTTCATATAGCCGGAATGGTTTTCATCAGACTCATCCGCAATTGCGTAAATCATTGCCAGCGAGATTAGGCAATTGCAAAAAGGTTTTTCATACTTTTCAGGAATGTTTACTTTATCGTCTTCTTCTGTTAGTTCATAAATTTGTTCGTCGTCTGCAGTTAATGCACAAGGCATAAGCAAATAATCAACTGTGATTAAATAAGTATCGTCAGGGACCGGATAAAGATATAAGTTTTCACCTTTGATATAAAAAGCCTCCGGCTCACCTTCTTTAGTATCCAATTCATCTTCATCATCAACATAGGTTAAGCTTTTGCCATTGTACTTAATTCCAAATTTTTCCTTACCATTAACAACCTTCTTAGTGATAATACCATTAGGCAAAGAGTAAGAGGTCTTATTCTGTTTTGTTCTTATTAATTGAGTATAGTAACGGAAAGACCATGGCTGATAGTTCCAAAGGAAAGATAAAGCTTTGTTGATTGATATCTTTAAAGCGCTTTCAAGGTCGTCTATAGACTCAGCATCACTATCATACATAGACCAGGGCTGACCTGCACAAGTGTTGTATAAATCAATGAATGTAAGAGTCATTATTCACCTCTTAACTCTCTAATTCTACGGATTAACTCTGCCTTTTTCTTATTATGAGGGTCTGTTATTCCTAATTTACCTGCAAGAGTTTCGAGAACATCTTTTTCTAATTTTTCTAAATCACTTGCATCGAATTTTCTAAAGATTGGATTAACACGTTTTTTGTTTTTGTTAGCTTTTTTAGCTTCCTTTTCTGCAATTGCTTTATCATCCCTAGCAATCTTTTCTGCTTTAGCTTCAAGAACTTGTTTAACTTCTTCTTGTGAGATTGTGATAGTAGGTTCAGGTTCATTTAAACCTGCATCCAGAACTTCATAATTACCTCTGTCAGAAGCTTTTATTCTAATGGCCTCATCGTCTGGAAGCGTAAAAATATTGCCTGTTGGTTTGAATAACAGTTTTATCATATATAAACTCCTTTCGAGATATATTGAAATATTCAAAATGCATGTGATAATATAAATAAAGGGTGTCTTATGAATATTGATGTTGTTTTACATAAAGAAGAAAATGGTTACTGGGCAGAAGTGCCTGCCTTAAAAGGGTGTTTTACGCAAGGTGACACTGTAGAAGAAGTTACAGAAAACATAAAAGAAGCTATCAAGGCTTGGTTTTCTGTTGAAACACCTAGTGATGGGGAAGTAATTTCAGTTATATTATGAAAAATATTTCCGGTAAAAAACTTTGTAAAATATTGGAAGAAAACGGTTGGAGTTTAGTAAGAATATCTGGTTCTCACCATATATTTATTAAAGATGGGGAAGACGCTAGAATAGTAGTGCCTGTGCATGGAAATAAAGAAATTAAAACGGGCTTATTAAAAGCCATCTTAAAAACAGCTGGTTTGTTATCTTTATTTTTTGTGTTAACTAACCTTCCATAACAAGTTTTGCGTGTTTATAAATAAGTTCTATTTGCTTATTGTTGGCTTCATTTAGTAGTTCACAAAGAGCTTCTTTATAATCATCTTTTGGAGCAGGTGTATCATATAAGTAGAAGATATCGGCAACATCTAGATTAAATGCTTTGGCATAATTCTCAATTAGCCTGGGTTTAGGGAAGTTGATACCACATTCAATACTGCTTTGAGTTTTTGTCGCAATTCCTACTATCTCCGCCAGCTCAGCTTGTTTTAAACCGGCATTTATACGCAACTCTCTAATTCGTTTCCCAAATCTTTTTCTTAATTCCATAATCTTACCTTATCAATATTATGTCTTATGAAATTAGTATCGAACACATTTGCATGTTATATATTGCAAAAAGTACTATTGTAATGTAAAATACATGGGCTAGGTGGTTAATTGTTAAAAAATTAAAGAGCATGTAACATGGTTGAATTAAAAGGAAGGTGAAATGAAAAAGATTATAATTATTATATCTATTACATTGACATGCAATTTTGCATTTGCTTGGGATGGTTTTGATTACGAAACTGGTAATTATATAGAAATTGATCATGGTAATGGATATGTTACTAAATATATGCATAATAGTCAATTAAAGGTTTCTGTTGGTGATAAAGTAACAGCTGGACAAGTTATTGCTTTATCTGGAAGTACAGGATATTCAACTGGACCACATGTTCATTTTCAAATTGAAAAGGATGGGGAAAAGGTTGATCCTTTGACTTTTAAATATAATAATGGAATGGGTACTAGTTCATCTTCTAGTGATAGCTCTTCTACTACTTCTACTGGTACAACTACTTCTTCTGCTAATAAAGTTACAAGTTTAGACGGATTTTTGTTTATTGGTGATTCTATTACAGATGGTATGAAATCAGAGGCTAATGTAGTTGATTCTACTTGTACTGTTAGAGCTGTTGTGGGCGTTGGTTCTAAGTATTGGCTAGATCACTATAGTGAGATTTCATCTGTTAGTGATGTTAAAGGTATAAATATTATGCTTGGTACAAATGATT
>ENA-OPCB01000319-OPCB01000319.1-human-gut-metagenome-genome-assembly--contig:-NODE-319-length-32949-cov-3.244452_pt1 | contig 32949 bp, 30 predicted proteins | sample MGYA00241561_ERZ501473 | MGnify/ENA primary metagenome ERZ501473 (study PRJEB25962, sample SAMEA2042519) | human gut metagenome | biome: human gut; feature: human-associated habitat; material: faeces... | reverse complement strand
GACCTCGTATAATTCGATGATCTTCCGATAGAGGATCGCCTGAATCCCGGCATCTGTCGGCGTAATCAGAAGGACTTCCTCTGCATGAAGTTTCCACACAGCAAGCGCTTCTTCCGTTATGTTTTCCACCGGAAATACCGGAAAGTCTGTGGACAATTGCAGAGGATTCCATTCTTTCTGTTGATAGACCAGTGCCTTTAATTTCATCCTGTCAAAAAAGGCAGACTCTTTCGAATCTGCCTCTCCTTTCTAAATATTACACGGTTTCCGGTTCCGGATATTCTTCCCCGAAGGTATCCACAACAACTGTTTTCATCACCTGATCTTCCAGCGGACGATCACTGTAATCGGTAGCGGTCTCTGCAATGGCATCTACCACATCCTGTCCCTCGATAATCTTGCCGAACGCTGCATATGCGCCATCCAGATGCGGAGCGTCTTTGTGCATGATAAAGAACTGGCTTCCTGCGGAATCCGGCATCATGGAACGTGCCATGGAAAGCACGCCTGCGGTGTGGCGCAGATCATTTTTGACACCATTCTGTGCAAATTCTCCCTTGATTCCATATCCAGGGCCGCCCATACCGGTTCCTTGCGGATCTCCTCCCTGAATCATGAATCCTTTGATGACACGGTGGAAAATCAGTCCGTCATAAAATCCCTTTTTTACCAGACTGATAAAGTTATTTACAGTATTTGGTGCAACTTCCGGATACAGCTCTGCCTTCATCACTTTGCCGTCCGCCATTGTAAATGTAACTACTGGATTTGCCATAATATTTGTTCCTCTTCTTTCTTATATAAATTTATTTATTCTTTGGTCAGTGCCTCAACAACTTTTGGAAATTCCATAAAATGAGAAGCCTTAACCAGTACGGTATCTCCTTCTTTTACATATGCCAGAAGTTCTTCCGTCATCTCTTCACGGGTTTTCTTATAATGTACCTCACACTCTGGATTTGCTTTTGCCTCGCTGGCATATTCCTCCGCAAGTGTACCCGCACAGAACAATGCATCAATCCCGGAAGCGGCAACTGCCTTTCCGATACTTCTGTGAAGTTCCTTTTCCTCTGCTCCAAGTTCGCCCATATCGCCAAGCACCGCAATCCGTCTGCCCGACGTATGTGCCAGCACATCGATAGATGCTTTCATGGATACCGGATTTGCATTGTAACAGTCATCAATCACCGTCATTCCCTTTACATGCAGCAGATTGGTGCGCCCGGCAATGGTCTGCACAGATGCAATGCCCTGTGCAATCTCCCGGATGGAAAGTCCCAGCTGCAGTCCGACCGCAGTTCCTGCCAGCGCATTGTATACATTATGTTCACCCGGAATCGGAATCTTCGCATCGAAATCGCCCTGTGGCGTATGGATCTTTGCACACATTCCTTCGAGTCCATGATTTTCAATGTCTGTCGCATAAATATCTTTTTTGATATCAAATGAGGAATCCGCCCCCACTCCATAAAAAATTACCGGTTTTCCGTTTACCTCTTTTTTCGTGGAAAGCTTATCATCATCTCCATTTAAAATTACGGTTCCATCGACCTGCAGATGGTCAAACATTTCTGTCTTTGCCTGCAGAATTCCGTCTCTTGTACCAAGATTTTCCAGATGGCACAAACCAATATTTGTGATCACTCCGATATCCGGCCGTGCCATCGCTGCCAGACGGTGCATCTCTCCAAAATCGGAAATTCCCATTTCCAGTACCGCGACTTCGTGTTTTGCGCGAATCTTAAAAATAGTGAGCGGAAGTCCGATCTCATTGTTAAAGTTTCCCTCTGTCTTAAGCACTTTATACCGCTGTTCCAAAACGGAAGCTATCATTTCCTTGGTGCTTGTTTTTCCGACACTTCCCGTAATTCCAACCACTTTACAGGATAACTGTGTCCGGTAAAAGGCTGCAATTTTTTTCATCGCTTCTGTTGTGGAACTTACCAGAATATAGGGTCCCGTCTCTTCCGGCAGTGCATGATCCGAAAGCACTACCAGTGCTCCCTGTTCAAATACCTGCGGAATAAAATCATGACCATCCACACGTGCCCCTTTGATCGGAATAAACAGATAATCTTTTTGTATCTGGCGGCTGTCGGTCACTACTCCGGCAATTTCCTTCGTAACCAGGTCCCGGTCCCCGACAAACGTCCCCTCACATGCCGCTGCAATATTTTCAATTGTCATTCCCGGCATTTTATTTTCCAGTTCGTTTTTATAAAAACATCCAAACATGATTATCCCTCATACTTTTTCATGGAAATGGCAATCAGTTTCTCGCAGAGCTCATTGAAATTGATTCCAATGACAGCAGCTTCCTGTGGTAGCAGACTCGTCGGTGTCATACCCGGCAGAGTGTTTGCCTCCAGACAATACATATGATTATTTTCATCCAGCAGGAAATCCGAACGGGAATAGGTATCCAGTCCGATCACTTCGGCTACCTGCTCTGCATATTTACGCATCTGCGCAGAAACTTCTTCTGGCAGATCTGCCGGACAGGTCTCTACCGCACTGCCTGCTTTGTATTTATTCTTGTAATCGTAGAAGCCCTGAATCGGCGCAATCTCAATAACCGGAAGTGCCTTTCCTTCAATCACACCAACCGAGAATTCACGTCCCTTGACATATTCCTCAATGACCAGCTCATCTTCCCAGTGAAACGCTTCATCGAGTGCTTTCTTAAACTCTGCTGCATCTCTGACAATCGTCACACCGATACTGGACCCTCCGCAGCATGGCTTTACGACGCACGGAAGTGTCAGCGGAAGCTTTGTCACATCATCCTCACGATTCTCTTTTTTCATGGCAATGCCTCTCGGTGCAGGAATTCCCGCACTTGCAAACAGCTGTTTTGCCATACCTTTATTCATGGCAATCGCGCTGCTCAAATAATCACTTCCGGTATATTTTACACCAAGCAGATCAAAAGCTGCCTGCAGCTTTCCGTTCTCTCCGTTTTCTCCGTGCAGTGCCATAAACACGATATCTGCCATCTGGCACATACGGATTACATTCGGTCCGAAAAAGCATGGGGACTGATCCTTTCTGGAAGCTTTTACGGCTGCCAGATCCGGTGCTACCTCCGGGATGTCATCTACTTTTACGCTGATTTCATCCGCACGGTCAAAAATTCCGTCCAGATTTTCCTCTTTATCACTGTAACCCATGAACACATCCAGCAAGATCACCCGGTGTCCATTTTCTTTTAATGCAGAAGCAACCATGCTTCCTGTCTTAAATGACACATCCCGCTCTGTGCTGAGCCCACCTGCTAATACTATGATATCCATGATCTGTTTTCCTCTTTTCCATTAATAATAATCCTTCGGATACCGGAACCTTTTTATTTTCCGGCATCAGACCTTTTGTATCATTATATACGTTTGCCCCTGACTAACACAAGATATTATTTTCTTTTAGACACTTTTTTAACAATATCCAGCACTTCTTGTACAGAAAAAAAGAGACTGCTCAGCACTACAGTCTCCTTTTGCACAAACTCCGGTAGGATTCCCCCTTTATTCTATTGCTGCCGGCAAAGCCGCTGCCCTGCGATTCTGTTCCATTTTCCGCACCAGCTCTGCCATGTATTCGAAAAACTTTCTCTCCAGATAGTTTTTCTCTGTGAGATAACTCCCATATTGATACAAAACATTTTTTAATTCTTCGGTTTCCGATAACTCCACTTCAAAAATAAACTGCCTTAACAGCTGCATGCGCTCGTCCTCTATGGAAAGAAGCCAGCTGGCAACCAGTTCTAAAAAATCTTCCCGCTCTATGAGGAACTGCACGTAGCGCCCAATTTTATTTTCTGTATAAATTTTCTTCTTCTCCTTTTTCTTTTGTTTTCCTACCCGAATTTGTATCAAAAACCAACCCCCAATGTCAGTTTCTATATGTAATCATATCTTATTACATATTTGATGTAAAGACGCGATTCGCGTATGCTTTTTACACAAATTATTACTGTATAAATAATGCATTTTACACAAAAAAAGGGCATCCAATGGATGCCCTCCGGTTTCTATGAACTAGCACTCCGGCTCGATCAGACCAAATGTATTTCCTTTTCTCTTGTATACGACATTGACCTCGTCTGTCTCTGCATTGCGGAATACGAAGAAATCGTGTCCGGTCAGTTCCATCTGCACACATGCATCCTCCGGATACATTGGCTTCATACCAAATCTCTTGGTACGCACGATCTTGATCTCCTCATCCTCATCTGCATCACTGTCAATAAATGCCTCGCTGAAATTTTCTGCTACATTCATCTTCTTGGACGCAAGTTTGGTACGATATTTTCTAAGCTGACGCTCGATAACCTCCTCAACCAAGTCGATAGATACATACATATCATTGCTGCTCTGCTCTGAACGAATCACATGCCCCTTAATAGGAATCGTTACCTCAATCTTCTGGCGCTCCTTCTCCACGCTTAATGTAACAAATACATTGGTATCCGGTGCGAAAAACTTCTCCAGTTTGGAAAGCTTCTCCTCTACCGCTGCCTTTAATCCCTCTGTCAGTTCGATATTTCTTCCGGTAATTGTAATTCTCATGATGCCCAACCCCTTTGCTGTGTATTTGATACAAGAAGTATCATGGTTTCATTATATCATAAGTACCAAAAAAAGCAACGAGTTTTATAAAATTTTATGCATATTTTATATTTTTATTGCAAATATCCATCCTTAACGATATCTGAAAGCTTCTCTGTCGGAACCGAAAATTCTACCAGACCCATATATCCCGGAGCCACCTCATACTTATCAAAGACAAACGTTAACTCTCCATTGTCGCTGATATAAAAATCCGCATCATCCTTAATCTGCTTAAAATCCCATTCCGGTTGATCATCATCCAGAAAATATGTTTTACTGCTGTCCTTTTTCATCTGGGCACGCATCTGTTCTTTTATACTGTCAGAAATACGCTTTTTATAATCACTTCCCTCGTGGAATAAATCTTTCAGTGTAATCATCTTTCCGGTCTTCTTGTCAATATTGTATATCTTTGTAAAACTGTCCGAACCGCCCATGGCAATAACCGTATCCACGCGAAGACTAAACAGCCGCTCATTGTTTGTGACAATCCGGTAATCCGAAGTGATTTCCTCATGTCCTTCCTCTCCGTCACTGACAGCTGCCACATCTTTCTTGTACCTCTGAATGATTTTGTCCAGATATCCGGATACCGCTGCATTTAACTCCTTTGATTCTCTTGTCAGTGGTTTTCCATCTGTTCCGATGACTTTTACTTCCGGCACCCTGACCGTTGCTTCCATCTGCTTTTTTTCCTGCTTATCCGAATACGTGGTAAAATTCACGATTTTAACAATCGCACCAAGTACCGGCACCTGTTCCATTGCATTAGCCACTGTTGGACTGACATTGACACTGATGACCAGCACTGCAACTGCTGCCGCCACTGCTTCTGCCACGCGGACAAACGGAAGCAGGTGACCTTTCTTTTGATTCCGTTCACTTTTTCCGGCAAACGCTTTGCCGGATTCTTTTTTTTCTCCACACGCATCCTTTTTGCCGCGTTCCATACTTTGCAGCACACGTTCTTTTAATTCCGCCGGCACCTGAATGTTATCATATGCCTCTTTGATATCATCTAATCTGCTCATACCATCTCCGCCTCCACTTTTCCCCTTAATTTTTTCAGGCCGCGATAAAGCATTGATTTCACCGTATTCGGATTTTCATGCAGACAATCCGCAATTTCGCGGATTGTCCACTCTTCAAAAACTTTCAGCATGATCACCTTACGCTCTTTTTCCTCGAGCGTATCAAGCGCAACCATGATATCCGTGTCCTCATAGCGATCCTCCTGTCCTTCCTCCTGAACCTGATCATCGCTCACGAACCTTGACTGACGCCGGGTTGCATCTACCGCCGTGTTAATCACAATACGCCACAGCCATGTTTTGATATATTTTTTCTCTTTGATCTGACTGGCATTTTTCATGGCTTTGTATACGCTCTCCTGCACAACGTCCATAGCGTCCTGCTCATTTTTCACGTATGAAAATGCAAGCCGGTAAAGTTTATCATAAGAAGCCAGAATTTCCTGTTCGACAGCTTTGCTTATATCCGGATATTTCATGCTCTCTTTTGCCCCTTTCTGTTTATTAGACGTTCGGATGCCCGGAAAAGTTTCAGATTATCTTCTTAAATTACAAATTAAAGTGCAAAAATGCTTTACCAATTTACACACATATGTTTTAATAAAATAAATCTATATGGAAGGGGTGTTTTTTATATCATTTTATGAAACTATGCTTTTGCAACAGAAACAGCTGCAGCAAAAGCTGACAGACATTCAAAAACAGTTACAACAGCTTCCCGAAGGGAAACTGATCTGCACCAGATGTGGTAATCGAACCAAATGGTATCGCAGTGATGGGCATACCAAAACCTATATTCCCAAAGACCAGAAACCTTATGCCTCTCAGCTTGCTATCCGACGTTATCTTCTGGAAAAGCAAAAGGAATATCAAACTAATTTAGATGCTTTAGCTTATTATTTCCGTCATGACAGTTATAACAGTGGCAAAGCAGAACAATTACTCACTTATGATAGTGCTTATCATTCACTGCTGGCAGAACATTTTCAGCCAGTATCCCAGGAACTTCAAACCTGGGAATCATCTCCATATAACAAAAACAAAAATTATCCGGAACAATTAAAACATAAAACATGCAAAAATGAATTTATGCGTTCCAAATCAGAAGCTATGATTGCCATGAGCCTTTATGTGCAAAAAATTCCTTATCGCTATGAGTGTGAATTAAAACTCGGCAGTATTACACTTTTCCCCGATTTTACGATTCGTCACCCTGAAACCGGAGAAATATTTTATTGGGAACACTTTGGAATGATGGATAAATCCGAGTATGTGAAAAATGCATCAGATAAAATTTCTTTGTATATGAAATATGGGATTTATCCAAACGATAAACTGCTTGTGTCCTATGAAACGCAAAAGCAGCCACTTTCCACTGAGCAGATCCAGCGACTGTTACAATTTCATTTCGACTGCCAGTTTCAATAACAAATTATTTCTAAAGGTACTGTCGCATTGGGGCATATCAATAGCAACTGAAAATCGGTAATTCATTTCTATCTTTTGCAACATTATCTATATTTGAAGGCACGCTGGTATCTATAGTATTAAAATTACTTGCTCAGGTGACATTTTTGCCTTATTTCACGCTTCAAATCAGATATTTGTCACCTATAGTCTAAAATCACATCAAAAGATACCGCTTTTTGTCCAAAAGCGGTATCTTTTGATGAATTTTTCTAATATAGAGACTAAACGGTATCCTGCTCATCAATTTTTTTACTATAGAGACCACCGTGGTATCTTTTTTCATGTTTTTACTTCTATAGAGACCGCCGTGGTATCTTTTTCATGTTTTTGCTTCTATAGAGACTACCGTGGTATCCTTTTCATGTTTTTACTTCTATAGAAACCACCATGGTATCCTTTTCCATGTTTTTGCTTCTATAAGAGACCACGCAATATCTTACATCATATTTCTGCCTATAGAAACCATGTCTCTAGCCTTCCAGCTCCTCAAGCTGCTGGGAAAGTGCCTCCCAGTTTTCCATATCTGCCATGATTTCTTCCTCGAGCGCATCGATTTCGCCCTGAATCTCTGTCAGCTTGGAATAGCTGGACTGATATTCCGGCCGCAGCAGTTCCTGTTTTAAAGCGTCCAACTTCTCCTCTTTGACTGCCAGCTCTTCCTCGGCCTTCTTCACTTTTTTTTCAATTTTCGAGCGCTCCTTGCCCGGATTGTAATACGCCTTCTTACCACCGGTTTCCTGTGTGCCTTTGCTCTGCTGACCAGCACCGTTCTGGCTGATTGCACCGCCTAACGCTGCAGGATTCTTACGATAATCATCCCCGGATTCTGCCGCTTCACGATCCAGTTTTTCCTGATATTCCTCGTAACCAAACTGATACAGATGTGTCGTGCCATCCTCAAAAACAAGCAGACGGTTTGCTACCTTTCGCACAAAATACCGGTCATGCGATACGAAAATGAGCGTGCCTGAGAAATCTTTTAACATACTCTCAAGCGTTTCTTTTCCCACAATATCCATATGGTTGGTTGGCTCATCCAGCACCAGCACATTCGGTCGACGCTTTAAGATCTTACACAGCGCCAGACGCACCTTCTCCCCACCGGAAAGCATATCAATATTTTTAAATACATCCTCCCCGGTAAACATAAAGGCTCCAAGCGCATTCCGCGCTTCTGTCTCGGTCAGGTTCGGAAACTCATCCCAGAAATCATCCAGCACCGTCTTCCGGCTCGAATACATCGCCATCTGCTGGTCAAAATAACCAATCTGCACATTTGTTCCAAAATTGTACTCTCCAGTCAATGGGGTAAGCTGTCCCACCAGGGTTTTTAAAAGTGTCGATTTTCCCAGACCATTTCCGCCCAGAATTCCAAGCTTTTCTCCTTTTTTCAGATCAAAACTGACCGTAGAAAGCGGATGGTCATATCCAATCGCAAGATTTGTCACCAAAAGCACATCGTTTCCGGTTTCTTTGTCCGGCTGGAAATTTGCATGGAATGTCCGGGTATCAAAACGATCCGGAGCTTCGAGTTTTACCATATGTTCAATGGCTTTCTCCTTGGAATGCGCCATGGACACCTTGGTTGGTTTATTTTTAAACCGGTCAACAATGCGCTGCAATCGTGCAATTTCTTTCTGCTGCGCATTGTAATCTTTCATCATCTTATTGTAGTTTTCTTTTTTCCGCTCCATGAAATTGGAGTAATTGCCCGGATAACGGGTCGCTGTGCCGTACTCAATCTCGTACACCACGTCCACCACATTGTCCAGAAACATACGGTCATGTGATACCACGACCACAGCCTTCGGATAATTTTTCAGATACGTCTCCAGCCACTCGATCGTTGTGATATCCAGATGGTTCGTCGGCTCATCCAGAAGCAGAATATCCGGCTTGCTCAAAAGCAGCTTGATAAAGGCAATCTTTGTCTGCTGTCCACCGGAAAACTCGGACAACGGTTTCTTTCGCTCCTCCTCGGAAAAGCCGAACTTACGGATGATTACATCATACTCTTTTTCAAAATAGTATCCGCCGTCTTCCTTGAATTTTTCTTCCATTGCGGTATAACGTGTCACGGCCTCTTCGGAATAATCAATCTCAAGTGCCTGTGCCGCAGCTTCCAGTTCTTTTTTCCGGCGCTCCATCGGAGCAAAGACTTTACGCACTTCCTGCTCCAGCGTAACGGAAGGATCTTCAAACGCAATCTGTTTTAAGTAACCGATCTGCGGATTGCCTGCTTTTGCAATAAAAATATCCTCATCACTGTCTCTTTTGTCCAGCTCCACATCCCCGTGGATCAGCTTTAAGAGCGTGGTTTTGCCGCAGCCGTTCCGCCCGACGACTGCAATTTTTTCCGTATTTCTTATTTCAAAATTGATGTCATGCAGAATCTCTTCATCGGCAAAAGAGACTGCTCCATGGCAGATCTGATATAACATGTTTTCTCCTTTTATTTAAATGCATCCGGCTGGGAAGCAAGATAGCTGACAAACTGCTCTGCCGTACGTCCGGAAATGCCTCCATGGCTCAATTCCCACTTGTTGGCCTCTGCACGGAGTTGTTCATCCGGTAAGGTAACCCCTGCACGTCTTGCCAGATGCAAAACAATATCAAAGTATTCTTTCTGTGTCGGCTTCGAGTAGTTAATGGTCACACCAAAACGGTTCACCAGGGAAAGTTTCTCTTCAACCGTATCGGAATGGTGACGATCATTAGAATTATCCTGATCGTTTCGGTCATTCCAGCTCTCTTTGATCAGATGCCGCCGGTTGGAAGTTGCATAAATCAGAATATTTTCCGGTTTGGTTTCCACACCGCCCTCGATAACGGCTTTTAAGAACTTATACTCAATCTCAAATTCCTCGAAAGAAAGATCATCCATATAGATGATAAAACGATAGTTTCGGTTTTTGATCTCTGCAATGATCTCGGAAAGATACTTAAACTGATGCTTGTAGATTTCAATCATACGCAGGCCGTCTTTGTAATACTGGTTGACAATCGCCTTGATACTGGTAGATTTACCGGTACCACTGTCACCAAAGAGCAATACATTGTTTGCTTTCTTTCCCTGTACAAACGCTTCCGTATTGTCTACCAGCTTCTTTTTCTGAATCTCATATCCGACCAGATCGTCCAGCATAACGGTATCCATATTGTTGATGGCACGGAAGGTAAAGCTTCCCTGCGGTGTATCATCAATCCGGAATGCTTTGTTGAGACCAAACATTCCAACACCGTAGTCTTTATAAAAACCAGTCACTGCATCAAAAAATTCTTTTTCATCCTTTGCCGCCTCCAGTTTTTTGCTTAAAGAGCGGACTTTTTCGCTGACATTTTTGTTGTACATCAGATCCTTTTTATGGATGGCCTTATAATTGGAAATCTGGCTGAAACAGTTGATTCCCAGATCTTTTTCGATTGGTCCGAAGTCATAGTCAAACAAATCTTTAAAAATACGGAAATCATTTTCCACCAGTTCATTGACACTTCCATCGCTGGCTCCCACCTTTTCACAGGTCATGCTGAAAGGATTTTCACTCATCATAAGGAAAAATGTCAGATAATTATGCCACAGATTATCATCAAATCCATAATCTGTTGCCACTTTTAAAATCCGTTTTACCTGCGTATTGATATCGCGGACAAGTCCGGTTTTATTATATTCACCGGTCTCATATTTCCCGAATACTTCTCCCATCTGTGCAAGGATTGAATCCTCGTCCAAATCTCCATACATCAGTAACTGTGATATTTCCTGATACATTGTATCTCGCCTCTTTCTTTTCTCTTCCTATTTATTTTACCTATATTACACGAAAAAAGGGACTTTGTAAACCAAAGTCCCCTGTATGCAGCTAAAAAGCTACTGTGATCGTTGTTCCTTTTCCCGGCTCACTTTCCAAATGAAGTACCGCATCATGCAGTTCCACAATATGCTTGACGATAGCAAGTCCCAGTCCCGTACCACCGGTCTGTTTGGATCTGCTTTTATCAACACGGTAAAACCGCTCAAAAATACGTTCCTGCTGGTCTTTTGGAATCCCGATACCATTGTCTGCCACAGAAAGCATCGGCTGTCCTTTTTCATAGTACACACGCACGTGCACCTCACCACCTTCATTATTATAACGGATCGCATTCTGACACAGATTTTCCACAAGTTCCGAAATCATGCCCCTGTCTGCCCGCAACATACAGGACACGCCTTCATAATACAGCGTTACATTCCGTTTCTGTGCATTCATCTGCAGATTTTTCACACAGGTACCGGCTACCTCATCCAGATCTACCTGTTCAAAACACAGCAGATTATCTTCACCGCTGTCCAGCTCGGAAAGCCGGATGATATCATTGATAAGAGAAAGCAGCCGTGTCGCATTCTGCTGGATTTCCAGTGCAAAGCGGGTCTCCTGCTCCGGATCTACCATATGGTTTTCGATCAGCTCCGCATATCCGGAAATTGCAGTAAGCGGTGTCTTCAGTTCATGGGAAACATTTGCCGTGAAATCCTGCCGTACTTTTGCTGCCATCAGGATATTTTCATGCTGTTTACGAATCGTATTTACAAATGGCACAAGTTCTTTGTATACAGGTTCTTCTATGGTATCTTCCATGTTTTCAGCAAGCCGTTCAATCGGATGCAGCAATTGTTTGGTCAAAAAATGTGCCAGGACAATACAGATGGAAACAATCAGTATCAGTATCAGCATCACAAATGGGGATGCCGCAAGGAACACACTGTAGACACTGCGTGCCTGTGTTGCCACACGGATAACCGTTCCATTTTCCAAACGGAGCGCATAATAGTAATTGTCCATCTGCATGGTATCCGACCGCCGGACACTTTCTCCCTCCCCCTGAAACAACGCCTTCTTTACTTCCGGGCGGTTTTTTCTTTATAACTACATAAATAGATCAATATGCAAATAACTACAATCCTTGCTTTTATTACCGCTATGGGTGGTTTGGAAGCTGTGAAATATCCAGATCATTATCAAAAAGTACCGTACCATCCTTTGCAATCCAGGTAACACGCAGGTCTTCCCCGACTTCATAATATTCGGAAAGTGAAACATTTGTATTGTCCGGATCATCAAACAATCCCGTGCCGGAAAGCAGTCTTGCATTGATCTGCAGATCCTTGCGCACCTGTCCTTGAAACAGTTTATAATAAATACCGGTCATACAGACCATGGTTACAATCACTGCAATACCTGCAATCAGAATCAGCCGTAAATTGATTCGTTTCTTCATAACAGCTCCTTACTCTATCACATATCCCACATTTCGAACGGTACGGATTTTGCTTCCCGCTTCTCCAAGCTTCTGCCGCAGTGTCTTGATATGCATATCAACGGTACGGGATTCCCCTTCAAATTCCGTTCCCCACACATGACGCATAATCACCTCTCTGGACAATACAACACTCGGATTGGTCATCAGCAGACGAAGCAGTTCATATTCCTTAAACGTCAGTTCCACCGGCTTATCATCCACAAAAACCATGTGGCGCTCATGATCCAGTGTAATGTTTTCTACCTGCAGGATTTTAATATCCTCGGTTTCTGTCCTCCGTAACAGTGCCTTTACTCTTGTAATAAGTTCCATAATGGAAAAAGGCTTCTTAATATAATCATCTGCCCCTTCGTCCAGACCTTTGATCATATCCATTTCTGCGGTCTTTGCCGTCACCATAATGACCGGCAATTTCTTTGTCGCAGGATTTTTCCGCAGTTTACGCACGATATCATACCCGCTCTCATCCGGAAGCATAACATCCAAAAGCACCAGATCCGGCATAATATCCTCCAGTTTTTTATAAAATGTAGTTGCCTTTTCAAATGCGCAGACCATATAATTGCTGTTTTTCAATGCAATTGTCTCAATCTCCCTGATATTTTCATCATCTTCTACGATATAAATCAATGCCATAACTTTTCCCTCTGTCTATCTTTATATATACCTCTGCAACATCAAGCAGGACAGCCATGCCTGCACAAGACCGCCCTCTCACACGTATTCTATCTGTTTCTTATCATAGCATACGACATGTAAAATCCAAAGTATCGTTTATGTAAAATTTATGTAAAGTTCTATCCACTGTCAGGATTCTTTTATTTCTTTTTTATCATTCAATGCAAAGATAACCCATTCTGCAATATTGGTCGCGTGGTCTCCGATTCGTTCAAAATATTTTGCAACCATCAGCATATCCGCCGCCTGCTCGCCTTTTTCCGGATCATGCCGGATCAGTTCAATGATATCTGCCTTATTTTTATCAAACAGGTCATCTACAATATCATCATGCCTGATGACTTCCTGTGCCTTATTCATATCCTTTTCCACATATGCTTCGATGCTGCGGATCAACATAATTACGGTTTCACTCGCCATCTTTTTGATGTCATCCAGATTCAGCACATACGGTTCTTTTGAAAGCATGATTGTAATTTCCGAGATATCTGCTGCATGGTCTCCGATTCGTTCCATATCCGTTACCATCTTCATGGCTGCGGAAATCACACGCAGATCCCTTGCAACCGGTTGTTGCTGCATCAGCAGATTAAAACAGATGTTTTCAATTTTCTTCTGTTCATGATCCACATCAGAATCTGAATTCATGATTTTTTCTGCAAGCTGCGCATTCTGAGCTATCAATGCTTCTATTGCTTTCTGGATGGAATCCTCGATCATGGTTCCCATATACATCATTTCCTGATTGAGCAGTCTAAGCTGCTCGTCGAACTTTGAGCGCATTAACCAAACCTCCCTGTAATATAATCTTCTGTCCGTTTATCCTTCGGATAAGAAAAAATTGTTTTCGTATCGCCAAACTCAACCATTTCCCCTACAAGGAAAAATGCCGTATCATCCGATACACGCACTGCCTGCTGCATATTATGGGTAACAACAACTACCGTGTATTTCTTTTTCAGATCCTCCATCAGTTCTTCAATCTTTGATGTGGAAATCGGGTCCAGTGCAGATGTCGGCTCATCCATCAACAGAACCTCAGGCTGTACGGCAAGTGCACGGGCAATACAGATACGCTGCTGCTGTCCACCAGAAAGACCCAGAGCGGATTTCTTTAAACGATCCTTGACCTCATCAAAAATAGCTGCTCCGCGCAGACTTTCTTCAACGATGGCATCCAGTTTTGACTTATCTTTCATTCCATGTACACGCGGACCATATGCAATGTTGTCATAAATACTCATCGGAAACGGGTTCGGCTGCTGAAACACCATGCCAATTCTTTTCCGAAGAACGGTTGTATCTACGCCTTCCGCATAGATATCCTCATCATCCAGTTTCACTTCTCCTGTGATTCTCACGCCATCCACCAGATCATTCATCCGGTTTAATGTTTTTAAGAATGTTGATTTTCCACATCCGGACGGTCCGATAAAAGCGGTCACGCAATTCTCACGAATATTCATGTTTACATCCTTGAGTGCATGGTTTTCACCGTAATACAGGTTCAGATCACGGACAGTAATTTTTGTTCGTTTTTCCATGTTTCTCTCCTCATCTGCAATGGTTTTCTCTCACTGCAATTATCCATTTCTTAGGATTTATGAATATTATAAAGAGAGATTGTAAAATGCACTGGACTGGGAATGTAAAATTTTTGCAAAATCAATGTAATGGATGTAAAGTTTCTTGATACGCCAAATTTGCAGGTTGATGTTTTAAATATAAGAGTTCTCTAAGTGACATAAGAAGGGGGACATTTCTTCCTGTTGGTTGGAGAAAATATAATTGAAAGACATCCCGATAAATTAATTGATGATAAGGCCCGGTATCTATAGATGAAAAATTAAAGCCTAAGATGACGTTTTCCCGAAATTTTAATGCTAGAAATCTGGACATGTCACCTATATGATAAAAATTGCTTCTCCGGATACCGCTTTTTTCATAAAAGTGGTACCTGAAGAAGCAATTTTTGATCTATAGAGACTTTCCGGTATCTAAATATTAAATTTTCGGTATATAGGTACCACAACGGTATCTTTTACATGAATTTTATCGGCATAGAAACCACGACGATATCTTTCCGATGAATTTACCGGTCCATCTTTTCCACAAACATGAGCAGAAAACTGATCAGAAGCAGTCCGCTCGATACCCAGATCATATGATATCCAAACCGGATAGAGAGATTTCCTCCAATACCAGCCCCTAGTCCGAAAAATAAAATAATGCCAAAATAATACAGTGCCTTTTTTAATTTTTCTGTGTCATGGGTCTGCAGATAACCGGTAAATGCTTCTGTTCCGCTACGAAGATTTCCGATGCACATTGTGCTTGCATAAGAATATCCGCTTACTTTCCGGAACGTCTGTACCTGCATTGCACATGCAAACGATACCAGCACGGTAGCCAGCAGATCCAGGTGTTTTGGCATGAATCCAACAAAAAACAGAATCACAATTTCCATCAAAAGCACACCCTGCCGCCAGTGCAGTTTCTTAGCATATTTAAAGATCACATGAATCTTCTCTGCAAAGAAAACGCCCGATGCAAATGCCAGAAGCGGTAATAAGTATCGTAACACATCCAGCCATTCTCCCATCATCAGGTGCGTACTCATCAAAACAATATTTCCCGTCTGTGCGTTGGAAAATACTTCCTCACGCGTAAAGTATGTATACGCATCCTGAAAACCTCCGGACAGTGCCAAAAACACACTTGTGACAAATGCTTCCGACATTTGGACGTCCGCATTTGTCTTAGGATTTCCTAGTTTCATCACTTCACATCCTTCTTTTTAATATATAAACTCTATATATTATAGTGTGCTTTTATACAAAATTCAACCTAAATTATAAGAATGACCGCATATGAATGCTTAATTCTTCTTCCTGTTTTATCAATTTCTTTGCAATATCCTTTGTTTCCTCATCTGCAGCCTGATACTGGTTCAGATAACGGCTTAAAGATTTTACTCCCATGTTACAGCCGTCCGTTATCAGATCTGCGATCGTTGCATCCGATTCATCCATGGCAAGTTTTACATTTGTTTTCATCCAGGACATTCCCTGTGCCATCGGATTTGGATCTTTTCCCGTATCGTGACATTGTTCGAGTTTATTCTGAATTTCTTCTTTCAGTTTTTCATGCCCTTCTTTACATGTTTCCAGCAGTTTTTTTAATTTTTCATTGGTGGTTTTTTCGAGGACCTCCCCGATGGATGCCGTTCCCATCTTGATTCCCGCATCACATTCTCTCAATAATTTTATAGTATCCGGTTCCGTCATTTCTTCCTCCTTTATGAAATTGGTTTATTACGGTTTCCGTAATGATTGTCATTCATAAGTATTCCCGGATTTTCTGTTAAATATTTTCAGGCACCTTTTCTTCCTTTATTATTTTCTAAGAAACCCGTAAAACAGCCATTGACTGATTTCACAGAGAAATTTATAATCCAAGAAAAAAGCAATTACAAAGATGGCTTCCCTGCAGCAGACACTTAATACCCTGGATTATAAATGCTGGTATTACGAAACCGCATTAAAAGCCGGCACCACCGATGTACTGCAAAACATGCCTATAGAAGATATTCCGGAACAATTTCAGGAGGTGCGGCAGAACCTGACGCATGTTCCCATGCCTACCAGCGCATAGCTTTTCAAAAATACGCAAAAATCCTTCGGAAGCGGTTTTCCGAAGGATTTCTTTATATATATTTATTTATCTGCGGTTGACATCAAATTTCTTTGCCAGCGCTTTGGTAAGCAGGTTAATGCCAAGAACAATCATCAGCAGAACCACTGCAATACCGAATGCCACTCCGAATTCACCCTTGGTCGCACTCAGGTAAAGCTGAATGGTAAGTGTTCCTGCCGGCATTTTCGCCTTTGTAAACAGATCGGCAAAGCTCTTCGGGAGGAGACCCGAGCTTCCCGCCGTAAACAACAGGGCTGCTGACTCACCGACAATTCGTCCGATGGCAAGAATAACACCGGTGATGATTCCCGGCATCGCTGACGGCAGTAAAATAGTCCTTATCATATGCCACTTTCCTGCTCCCAGACCGATGGCACCGCTGCGGTAACTGTCCGGAACGGTTTTTAATGCTTCCTGTGTATTTCGCGTGATCAATGGAAGTACCATCAGCGTCAAGGTAAAGGAACCCGTCAGGATCGAATACTTCAAATGAAGTGTCTGTCCGAAAAACATCATACCAAACAGACCAAAAATAATGGACGGAATACCTGCCAGCGTCTCGGTTGCGAACTCAATCATGCTGACCAGTTTTCCCGGTTTTGCGTACTCATTCAGATAAACCGCTGCACCAACACCGATGGGGGTAGCAATCAGCATGGTTACAATTATGATATAAAGCGTATTTACAATATTTCCCGCAATACCGGTTGTTCCTTTTAACACCGAAGTGACACTGGTAAGGAATTCCCAGTTAACGCTCCGGATACCTTTGACAAATACATACACAATGATTCCGAGAAGTAGCGCAACGGAAAGAATTGCACACACATAGATGGCAACATAAGTAAAGAAATCCGCCGGATGTCTGGTTTTCGTACGAATACTTGTATTACTTCCTGTCATTTTTCAACGGCTCCTTTCTTCTCGACCTGCGCAAGCACCAGATTGATAATCATTATAAAGATAAACAGTACCAATCCTACCGTAAAGAGCACTTCTCGGTGAAGTCCTTCCGCATAACTCATCTCGCTGACAATCTGTGTGGTCAGGAAACGTACCGAGTTGAATGGAAGCGGCAGATTTACCGAACCTCCGGCAACCAGATTGATTGCCATGGCTTCTCCGAGCGCACGGCCGATACCAAGAACCACACCTGTCATAATACCGGATCTTGCTGCCGGAATCATAACTTTAAATATCGTCTGGATATGTGTTGCTCCCAGTGCAAGCGAAGCAGATTTTAAATGTCCGGGTACTGCACGGATGGAGGAAACACTGATATTGATTACCGTAGGCAAAATCATGATTGCCAGTACTATAATCGCAGAAAGCAGATTGGAACCACCGGTAAACTGATGGGTTGTACTTCCTGCAAACACCCTCTTTTCCAGACGGTACATCAATGGATTTAAAACCATAAGTCCAAGCAGTCCATATATTACAGACGGAATTGCTGCCAGCAGCTCTACCGCCGGCTGTACAATCGCTGCCAGCTTTTTATTGGAAACCTCTGTGATAAATACCGCTGTCAGAATTCCAATCGGTACACCGATCAGAATTGCCACTGCAGTACCTGCAATAGAAGTCAGAATAATATATAAAATACCATAAGATGGTGTTGCTGCTGTCGGCTGCCATACAGTTCCAAATAACAGGTCTATCACCCCGACCTTTGCCAGTGCCGGGGTGCCCTTTGCAAACATATAAACCGTTATGGAAAGAACTGCTACGATGGCAACGGCTGCGCATATAAGAAATATTACTTTTGCAATCGTTTCCACGATGTGCTTTGTTGCTTTGCCGCCTGTCATATCTTTATCCTCGTTTGCCTGTTTACGTGTTTCTTAATCTGCATTATTTACTGTTTGGGATGATCAGTCCTACAGACTTGATAACATTCTGTCCGTCTGCAGAGTTGATAAAGTCGAAATATGCCTGTACCTGCTTGCTCTGCTCAGAAATCTCACCCTTGGTAGCCATTACGAACGGTCTCTGTAATACATAGTCTCCTGCAAGAATATTGTCTTCTGTCGGCTCTACAGAGTTGATCTTTAATCCATTTACGGTGTCATCCAGCACATCCAGGGATACATATCCAACTGCTCCCGGAGTTGCTGCAACCTTTGCCAAAACAGCACCTGTAGAATCAAGTTCCTGCGCATATTTGCAGGAATCCTTTACATCCATCAGTTCCTCAAACGCATCTCTTGTACCAGATCCCGCCTCACGGCCGATGACTACGATCTGCTCATCCGGTCCGCCGAGATCTTTCCAGTTTGTAATCTCTCCGGTATATACTTTTGCAAGATCTTCAGACTTAATATCTGTGACTGTGTTTGCTGTATCTGTAATAACTGCGATACCGTCAATTGCCACAATGTTCTCTACGATATCCTGGCTTTTCTCATCGTCAGAAAGGGCACGGGAAGCATCTCCGATATCAACGCTGCCGGCTGTAAGAGACTCGATTCCTGCACTGGATCCTGTAAACTCTGCGGTTGCGGAAACATTCGGATATTTCTCCATGAATGCTTCGTTCATGGCATTTGCAAGTTTCTCCATGGAAGTACTTCCTGCCAATGTAACGGTTCCGCTCAGATCCGATCCATCTGTTGTATCTGCATTTGCAGTTGTATCAGATGCCGTTGTATCTGTATTTGCATCAGCGTTTGCATCACTGCTGTCAGAACCACATCCCATCACACCTGCAGCGACCATTGTTGTTGCTGTCAGTAAAGCCATCATTTTTACAAGTTTGTTTTTCATGATTTTCTCCTCTTTCTTTCATGTTGTTCCTCATTACAGTTGTTATCTTATCGGGTCTGTGTAAAATGCATAACCAGACTAATGTAAATTCAATGTAAAAAATATGTTGTCCTGTAAAACGACAAAACTTACGAATGACACAAAGGGAAAATTTCTGCCAAAAGTGAAGATGGAAATTCCCTGACCTTTTCCATCCTTTTCAATTAAATATCTAAATATCCCATTTTTTCCACAAAAAAGAGAAGAAGATTCTTACATAGCATGCAGAATCTTCTTCTCTTTTTCATTGGATCTTTATAAGTTATTTCAAAAATCCGAAATTGCTAACTATAGCAGCTTCCTTTGCCTTTCCATTGCAGACGTTAACAAAACTGATGATACGGACAACCAGTAAAATGATAAAACATACGGCTGCTGCAATCGGAACGACAACGGTCCAGCAGAGCACTACAGTAATCAGTCCCAGCAGAACTTCAGACACAAGGATCCTGATTCCCTCACGCACATGAAATCCGACATAAGGAGAATCCTTCGCCACAAGAAGTGCCACGATGGTTCCCAAAATTCCCAGAAGATATGGAAGCATTGCAAACAGTTTGTGATCTGCAATATCCTTTCCGTCAAATTCTGCGGAATGATCCTTTGGATCTACATAAGGCTGCCCGTACGGCATACCATTGTTCATCTGTGGATTGCCATAATACGCTCCGTTGTTTCCCTGTGGATTTCCGTAGCCGTATGGCGTCCCCTGCGGATTTCCCTGCTGTGGTCCTCCCTGCGAATTCTGATTTTCCTGTGTTCCTGTATGTAAGCTGGCTCCACATCTGGTGCAGAACGCACTGTCATCCGGCATTTCACTGCCGCACTTCGGACATATCATATAAAATTCCTCCTCTTCGTTTGAAATGAACTCTGCGAACATCTCCGCGCTTTTTATTTTATATAAGTTTATGTTGCAAGTCAATTTAGATTCTCTTAAGTTTTCCTTTTCTTTCTTCATAAATTGTTTTCAGAACAGGCACTACCACAATCTGATACCCCGGATGCTGCTTTCCTATACCCCTGCCAAATCCTATAATTCTGTTGTAATCAGTTGTCCAAAGCTCACCAGCGGAGAAACGTACACGCTCCTTGCCGGTGATACCACCACAACTGTTCCATTGGATTCCCTTGTAAAATCGGTAAAAAAATAAAGTGTGCGTTTACCGCACACTTTCGCGCCCTTGCGGAGACACAGCATCATCTTTGACTCTGCAGGGCACGCATCTTTGCAGGCTGTCCTGCTTTAATTGCCAAGTTCCAGCATGGTATCAATACAGCGTTTTGCTTTTATACGCACTTCTTCGTCCAGCTTGATTTCCTCTCCGCCGGTGCCCTTTACACACTGGTACACATCTCCGAGTGTGGTCAGTTTCATATTGTGGCAGACACAGTCTCTTGATAATGGATAAAACTGCTTGTCCGGACATGCAAACTGCAGATGCTGCACAATACTGTTCTCGGTTCCGATAATGAATTCCTTTGCATCACTTTTCTTTGCATAGTCCATAATTCCGGTTGTACTTCCCCGATAATCCGCCAGTTCGGAAACCTCCGGCAGACATTCCGGATGTACCAGAAGAAGTGCGTCCGGATGTGCCTTTCGTGCTTTTTCCACATCCCGTTTCGACATGCGGACATGCGTTGGACATCCCCCCTGCAGCAGTTTGATATTTTTCTCCGGCACCTGATCAGCCACCCATTTTCCCAGATTGCAGTCCGGGATAAACAAAATATTTTTATTCTCTATATTCTTTACAATCTGAACTGCCGATGAGGAAGTTACACAGACATCACAAATCGTTTTTAACTCGGAAGTCGTATTAATATACGCTACCACGGTATAATCCGGATACATCTTTTTCACCCCGGAAATCAGTTCCACATCCATCTGCTCTGCCATCGGACATCCCGCATTGCTGTTGGATAACAATACCCTTTTCTGTGGGGACAGAATCTTGACCGTCTCTGCCATAAAACGAACTCCGCACATCAGCACAGTGCTCTGCGCTGCCTTGGCAGCCTGCACGCTCAGCCCATAGGAATCCCCTACATAATCAGCCACCTCCCAGATATCATGACTCTGATATGCATGTGCCAGAATACAGATATCCTTTTCTTTCTTCAGGCGGATGATCTCGTCCTGCAGTTCTCTTGTCGTTAACATAAAATACTCCTTTTCACGAAATACCCTTCTATACAGACATTTCTTGTTACATTCAACATATTACATAGAGTATACTCACATGCCTGTCAGGTGTCAAGACACAAAAGGGTTAAAACCACGGAAGCCTGTGAAACGGGATGATAAGGATTTCCTTCGACTTCATGTCATCCGTTGTAATGTAGGTATGCTTCCAATATCGCGCATCCAGGGAAATTTCCCGGTTATCCCCCAACATGAAATAAGAGCCCTCCGGAACGGTAAAGGTTTTATCTTCTTCTCCACAATCCGTTTCGACAGTGTCATCCAGATAAGCCGATTCATCCAGCGGTTCCCCATTGATGTATACTTTTCCTCCGACAAAAGAAACCGTCTCCCCCGGAAGTCCGATCACACGTTTGACCATGGTTTCATTTTCATCTTTCTGATAAAACATGACAATATCGCCGCGTTGTGGTTTTTCTTCCTCATATGCATGACGGTCTCCGATGAGCCAGTCATGAACCATCAGTGTCGGTTCCATACTCTCAGATGGCACCCGCCCGATCATCAAAAAACAACGGAATGTGATAATAATGGCAAGAAGAACTGCTATGTAAATCACCCACCCCACGATATCTTTTCGTTTTTGTTTTGTCTGTTCGTCCATAGATTCCTCCCTGTATGTTTTTCATTTGGAATTAATCATATCATACCAGAGGCAAAGATGTATAAATTTTTTTAAGATTGTAAGTAACGTGAAAAATTTATGCAATTACTGTAAATCTCTGTGGATATTTTCGGTTGTGAGAACCCCGGGGTTTATGTTAAGATGGGGGTGTCTGTTATAGAAAGGAGAAACAGATTTCGAAAAGTTAAAAACTTTAGCGCCATGTACCCTGTGATACAGCTTTCCTGCACCACAAGGGTTAACGAGGATTCAGGTGATCGAAGATTCGGCGGATGCCTGAACGCAGAAAGGGGCTGCGCATACGAATTACAAACAGGATGGTAACATCCGAACAAAGGATTCGTACCCCGATGGAGCCAATTGCATGAGAATTTGCTTACGCGAAGCAATTGGCATAGGTGATAACACTTACGTGTTACCACATAATGCACAATGAAAAATATTCTGATGAACGAAAACAATATCGGGATCATAAAATTATATGAGAAAAAGGAGATTTCAATTATGTGTGGAATTATTGGATTTACAGGTAAATTAAAAGCTCAGGATGTCTTATTGACAGGACTTGCAAGTCTCGAATACCGTGGATATGACAGTGCGGGAATTGCGTACTTTAAAGATACCGGAAAAATTTCACTTCGGAAAACTGTCGGAAAAGTAAAAGATCTTCGTGCAATCTGCGATGATGATAACAATTCTACGTGTGGAATCGGCCACACCCGCTGGGCAACCCATGGTGGCGTTACCAATGCCAATGCACACCCTCATAAGGTCGGACAGGTTGCATTGATCCACAATGGTATCATCGAGAACTATCATGATCTCGCCACCAAATACGATCTGACGGATGAACTGATTTCCGAGACGGATACCGAAGTTGCCGCCGCATTGATCAATAAACTCTACGAAGGAGATCCAAAAGAAGCTCTGCGCAAAGCAGTAGCCGAAATTGAAGGTTCCTTTGCCTTCTGCGTTCTGTTCAAGGATCATCCTGGTGAAATCTATGCGGTAAGAAATGTCAGCCCTATGGTTGCAACATACTGTGATGACGGTGCTTTTATTGCATCCGATCTGACTGCTTTTATCGCATACAACAAGCGTTATTTCATCGTGCCGGAATATCATATTTTAACTATGACTGCGGACGGCATTACGTTAGAAGATTTAGACGGTGATTCCGTAGAACCGGAATATATGGAAGTAAACTGGGATGTTACCGCAGCCCAGAAAGATGGTTATCCGCATTTCATGATCAAAGAAATTCATGAACAGCCGGCTGCCATCACAAGAACCATTACCCCACGTATCAAAGATATGCTTCCGGATTTTTCGGAAGATGCCATTGCGGATTCCTTCTTTGAAAATGTAAGCGACATTACGATCGTTGCCTGTGGTACTGCAATGTACGCGGGAATGGTAGGAAAAACCATGATCCAGAACCGCCTGCATATTCCGGTTACCGTGGCAATCGCATCGGAGTTCCGCTATGAAGAACCGGTAATCAATGAAAAATCCATGGTGATCGTTGTATCCCAGTCCGGAGAAACCATTGATACTTTGGAAGCTCTTCGCCTTGCAAATAAATATACAAAGAAAACACTGTCTATTGTAAATGTAAAAGGCTCCAGCATTGCACGTGAAAGCAGCTATGTATTATATACACATGCCGGTCCGGAAATCGCTGTTGCAAGTACAAAAGCATACACCGTTCAGGTTGCTTCTTTTTACCTGCTTGCATGCAAACTTGCCATGAAACAGCAAAAGATTTCTGTCGAAGAAGCACGTACATTTATTGGAACACAGGAAATTCCAAATTACATCGAGGAAGTTCTTGCACAGGCTCCTGATATTGAACAGCTGACCAAACGCATGATCAATGCCAACAACGCGTTCTTTATCGGTCGTGGACTCGATTATACCCTTTGTATGGAAGGTGCTTTGAAATTAAAGGAAATTTCTTATATTCATGCCGAAGCCTATGCTGCCGGTGAATTAAAACACGGAACCATTGCCCTGGTCAGTGAAGGGGTTCCTGTCATTGCCGCTGCTACCCAGAAACATGTATACAGCAAAGTTATTTCCAATATCCGGGAAGTAAAAGCCCGTGGTGCTTATGTCATTCTTTTGTCCAAAGACAAAGAAATCACAGATCCTTCTATCTGTGATGTACACATCAATCTTCCGGATGTATCCGACGAATTTACGATTTTTGAATCTGTTGTAATTTTCCAGCTGATTGCATATTACACATCCGTTGGAAAAGGCTTAAATCCGGATCAGCCACGTAACCTGGCAAAATCTGTAACGGTAGAATAAAAAAAACTGTCGCGCGAAAATTCGTGCGACAGTTTTTTTGACATAGAGCCTTTCTAAAACTTTTGAAGGCAAAAAAGAACCCCAGAAGCTCTCTAAAAGCCTCTGAGGTTGCCCCTGCCAAGGATTCTCTCACCCATGTACCGGAATCCTTGTATCGTCGGCGCGACAGGATTTGAACCTGCGACCTCTGCGTCCCGAACGCAGCGCTCTACCAAGCTGAGCCACGCGCCGTTTCAACTGCCCAATTATAGTAACACATTCTCCGGTGTTTGTCTAGTGAATTTTTTTAATTTATGGTACAATACAAAAAAAGAACGGAGAAGAACAATGAAACATACTGCTTTGATTACAGGTGCATCCCGTGGAATCGGTGCAGCCCTAGCATGTCGATTTGCCGCTGAAGGCTATCATCTGGCTCTTTGCTGCCATAACTCTTATGAAACGCTGCAGGCACTTGCCACAAAACTTGAAACAACCTGCTCCATACAGGTGCTTTGCTTCCGTGGTGATGTAGGAGACTATACTTTTATCTGTGACATGGTGCAAAAAACACTGGATACCTTCGGCCAGATTGATGTGTTAATCAACAATGCCGGCATCTCTTATATCGGTCTGCTCACCGACATGGATATTACCGACTGGAACCGGATAGTTGCGACAAACCTCACATCCGTCTTTTCCACCTGCAGACAGGTCATCCCTTCCATGGTTCATGCCAAATCCGGACATATCATCAATATTTCTTCTGTATGGGGAAATGTCGGAGCTTCCTGCGAAGTTGCCTATTCTGCATGCAAAGGTGGGATCAATTCCCTTACACGCGCTTTGGGCAAAGAACTTGCCCCTAGCAATATCCAGGTAAATGCCATCGCCTGTGGGGTAATCGATACGGATATGAACCGTTGTTTCTCCGAGGAAGAACGCTCTGCACTCATCGAAGAAATTCCTGCCGGCCGGATGGGATCCCCGGAAGAAGTTGCTTCACTGGCATATTCTCTTGCCACAGCAAGCAGTTACCTGAATGGACAGATTCTCACCTTAGACGGCGGATGGATTTAATTTCTTATCTTTTTGGAAATCTTTTTCCATTTATTTAAGAATTAAAACGCAATACGCGTTTTCTCTGTTTTTTATATCAACTTTCTATAAAATCATTTGTATGAAAACGAATGATAAAAATAAATACAAAGATTTTGGTGACCGTCTGAGTCTGATTATGTATAAACAAAATATTTCCAATATCCAGCTGGCAAATGCAATGTTTGTTTCGCCGTCCACGATCAGCGGATACCGTACCGGTCGTCGTTCTCCGACCGTTGCGGATCTTGCAGCCATCGTGCAGATTCTGAATGTTTCTGCAGATTACCTCATCGGAACCAGTGAAATTACAACCAGACCCGATACCACCGAAAAAAAGAGTTGAGCACGCCCTGTTTCCAGAGCGGTGCTCAACTCTTTTTTATAAATCATGTTCTGCCAGTAAAATTACCGTAGAACGTTCCGGAACACGCACACGTGTCTGATCTCCCTGTGTCTGGGCTTCAAAATCTGCCCCATCCTGGTATTCACAGAAAGTATTTACTACAAGTTTCCAATGATAAGACTCCGGCAACGAAGGCAGGCGCATCTCCAAAGGCTCCCAATACGCATTCATTCCGTAAAAGATCATATCATCATCCGTATCATCGGCATTTCTTCCCGCATACATGATTCCAATTAAATGTGTATTATAGTCCGTATAATTCCGGTTCGGCTCTCCGTTATGGACACTTACGGAAGGTAACCCGCAGACTGCCGGCTTTGTATCCCTTCGCAGAATCGGATGCTTTGCACGGAAATGGATCATAAAACGGGCAAAATCATGAATCTCCTGAAATTCTTCCAGTCTGTTCCAGTCCAGCCAGGAAATAATATTATCCTGGCAGTATGCGTTGTTATTTCCATACTGCGTATTACAAAATTCATCCCCTGCAAAAAACATAGCCGGTCCACGGCTACATAACAACGCGGCAAATGCATTCTTCACGAGTCTGCGTCGCAGGCCCATAACCGCCGGATCATCCGTCTCACCCTCTGCCCCACAGTTCCAGCTCATGCCGTTGTTATCCCCGTCCGTATTGTTCCATCCGTTTTTCTCATTATGCTTTTCATTATATGAATACAGATCATACAACGTGAACCCATCATGACAGGTCAGAAAATTGACGGATGCACTATATCCGCGGCTTGCCGGATCATACATGTCGGAGGATCCGGTGATACGTGTAATTGCACGCCCTGCGACGCCACTGTCGCCCTTTAAAAAGCTTCTCATATCATCACGGTATCTTCCGTTCCATTCGGCCCAGCGGTTCCAGGACGGGAAACTTCCAACCTGATACAAGCCACCCGCATCCCAGGCTTCTGCGATCAACTTCATATCCCCCAGAATAGAGTCAAATGCAAGGGCTTCCAGAATCGGCGGATTCTCCATCGGTGCACCATTCTGATCTCTTCCCAGAATCGATGCCAGATCAAACCGGAATCCATCCACCCGGTACTCTACTGCCCAGTGCCGCAGACAGTCCGTAATAAACCGCCGTACCACCGGATGGTTGCAGTTTAAGACATTGCCACAGCCGCTGAAATTGTAATAATATCCATCCGGTGTAAGCATATAATAAATATTGTTATCAATCCCCTTAAAGCAAAAACATGGACCGTCTTCATTTCCCTCTGCCGTATGGTTGAATACCACATCAAGAATGACTTCAATTCCATTTTCTTTCAGTTCGCGGATCAGACGCTTTAATTCATCACCCTCATGATTATGCTCCTGATGAAATGCATAACTTGTATTCGGGGCAAAAAAGGAAACCGTATTATAGCCCCAGTAATTATACAACTGCACGCCATCCACCACACGGGCACTTTCCATTTCATCAAATTCAAAAATCGGCATGAGTTCTACCGCATTGATTCCCAGATCTTTCAAATACGGAATTTTCTGCCGCAGACCTTCAAATGTTCCCCCACCTTTTACACCGGAGGACGCATCTTTGGTAAATCCCCTGACATGCATCTCATAGATCACCAGATCTTCAAATTTGTAATTCAGATTCCGATACCGCCCCCAGTCAAAATCACTTTGCACCACACGGGCTTTATAGACAAAATCCTTTCCGCCTTCCGGTTTTTCTCCCCAGTTTCTCTGACCGGTAACAGCTTTCGCATATGGATCAAGAAGCGTATGTTTTCTGTTAAACAGTAACCCTCTCGCCTGATCGGCAGGACCGTCCATCTGATAGGCATACTCAAAATCCTCTGCTTTTAAGCCAAAAACAAGGATAGAATACGTATTTCCAATTTTATAACTTTCCGGAATGCGGATTCTTGCATACGGTTCCTGTGCCGCCGGCCGGAATAACAGCAGGACACAACTCGTGGCACCATGGGAGCTTACGGTAAAACTTACCCCTTCCTCTGTCTGATATGCACCATTCATCTGATAAAATCCCGGACGTACATCAAATCCACCGATATTATCGAGTGGATGAATGACTTCCCCGAGACTTTCCATTTCTTCGTCTATCGGCCAGCTTTTCTGTTTTGACGGATAATTCCAAAAACTTGCATTCATGTGCTGATTCCTCTTATCATTATTATTTACTTGCCACATAAAATTATATTATCCCCCTACTCTTCCCTGATGATTACCCTGCCATTTGCGTCAAATCCGATTTTACTGTACTTTTCCGAATACTCATTCATATGATCAATAATCGTCTGTTTTCTGTCGCCTTTTGCTATGGCAGGCTGAAAATTATTTCTTTCTGATGTGGAAGAAATGCTGCATGGTATCATATCGGCTGATATATCTGTCTGCAGTACCCCATCCACAAAGGTAAAGGTCTGTTCATAGATCGCCGTATCTTTGTCTTTTGGATTCCTGTTCCCCCCAAAGCAGAAATTTCCAAGACTGTAGCAGATCATTTTTCCGTTGTATAATTCCATTCCCTGCAATACATGAGGATGTGTACCGACCAGCAGATCTGCTCCCCAGTCAATCACCTGGTGTGCCAGCTTCTGCTGATAATCATTCGGATAATGATCCCCCTCTATCCCCCAGTGGCAACAGGCAATTACCAGATCCGCTCCTTCTTCCCGAAGTTCTGCAATCCCATCCCGGATATAATTGGCATGTTTTTCATCTGCAGACAACTGGCTTGCGGAGACAATTCCGATTTTGATACCATCCTTCGTGGTATAGGTATCCACATGATCATTGAATCCGAAGATAATCCCTGCTTTATTTAACACTTCTCTGGTATCATCAAGTCCCTGCTGCCCATAATCAAACGTATGATTATTTCCCAGACTTGCCCCCTCCACAGAACTGTCTGTCATAATACCAACATACTCCGGTTTTCCTTTTAAGTTCCACGTTTTTTCCACACGCTCGGTCGCATTTGACAACACACATTCCAGATTGATCAGTGTAAAATCATCCTGCTCAAAAATACTTCTGATATTTTTAAAAAAATAATCCTGCCCGTATTTATCATAGTATTCATGAAAGGAACCTGCATACCCATGCGTCTGTGTTGCCCCAAGCGTACAGTCACCTGTCGCCGTAATTTTTACCGTCTGTATCACCGGTTCCTGCTGCGTTTCAGTTGCAGTCCCGGTTTCCGTTTCTTCCAGCGTACCCGGTTCTTCCGTCATCTGTGTCTCCGTGATTTTTTCCGTAGAAGAGGGCAAAGCCGATGACGTTGCTGCAGGAGAAGAACATCCCGTCAGCAAAAATCCTGCCATTAGGATTGGCAATATCCATTTTTTCATACGTTTTCAGACTCCTCTTTCACAAGAATATCCACCGTGTGACCGCTTGCACCCATAAGATCCATCCGTTCACAGGTTGCCAGATGATACTGCAGAAACGCATCAAACTCTTCTTCCGTCAGCGCATTTAAAAACGGACGCATATAATTTGCTGCACCGTCTGCCGCTATGATCTGCCGGCGCCTGACCTCTACCTGCCGGTCCAATGCTTCAATATCTTCCAGACGAACCATGGAATACAGAGGATTGGCTTTTGAAGTACAGTGATAATCCTCTGTGAGCATTCCCTCCTGAAGCGCCTCCAGAATATGTTTTTCCTTAAACGCATACGTGATAACGGAAAATTCATTCATAATATACGCCACGAGAATCCTGCCTCCGGGTCTGGTCACCCTCACCGCCTCCCGCAGCGCAGCAAGCTTGTCCTTTTCCTCATGCAGGTGATACATCGGCCCAAACAACAGGGTTACGTCAAAGGAATCATCGGAAAATTTTTTCAGATTCATTGCATTTCCCTGATATGCATGCACGCCTGCACCCTTCTGTTTCAGGCGTCCCAGATTATGCTTTACCAGTTCCACGGCCGTCACATCGAACCCTTCCTGTGCCAGCGGTACGCTGTATCGTCCGGTTCCCGCCCCGATATCAAGGATATGGATTTCCTCTTTTGCACGTTCTTTCACAATTTCATCCAGACACTGATGGATATAATGCATGCTTGTCACAAATTCCACCCTGCCGTGTCGGCTGTCCAGACGCTTCTCTTCATTAAATTTATTATAATAGGCTTCTAAGTCTGTCATATTTTAATACTAACACATTTTCTTTAAAATTTCACTCACAATCGCTGATGCGACATCCGCTTTGCTCATTATTTCCAGTTCCCTGCAGTCATCTGCCGTAATCAGCGTCACCACATTGGTATCTGTACCAAATCCGGCTCCGGCTACCTTCAGGTTATTCGCCACAATCATATCTGCATTCTTTTTTGCAAGTTTTGCACGGGAATTCTCCAGCATATGTTCCGTCTCCATGGAAAATCCACACAGAAACTGTCCCGGTTTTTTGTGCGCGCCCAGATACGAAAGGATATCTTCCGTGCGTTCCATCGTAAGAGTGGCATCCCCGTCTTTTTTCTTGACTTTTTCATCGACCGGGTGATCCGGACGATAATCCGCCACAGCTGCCGCTTTGATAATAATATCCTGTTCCGGTGCTGCACCGGTCACTGCCTGGAACATATCTTCTGCACTTTCAATAGGAACTACCTTTACAAACGGCGGCGGAGTGATTGCCACCGGTCCCGTGATCAGCGTCACTTCCGCGCCACGGCGCATACAGTTTTCCGCAATTGCATAGCCCATTTTTCCGGTAGAGTGATTCGTAATATAACGCACCGGATCAATCTTCTCCTGTGTCGGTCCTGCTGTGACCATCACTTTCTTTCCGACCATGTCCTTTTCGCAGGCAAGATCTTTCATAATATAAGAAAACAGTGTTTCCGGTTCCGGCATTTTCCCGGCTCCGGTATCCCCGCAGGCAAGATAACCACTCGCCGGATCAATGATATGAAACCCATAATGCTCCAGCTTTTTGATGTTATCCTGTACGATCGGATTTTCAAACATATTGGTATTCATGGCAGGGGAAACATACTTCGGGCATTTTGCCGCAAGAATCGTTGTTGTCAGCATATCATCTGCGATTCCGTTTGCCATCTTGCCGATCACATTAGCAGAAGCCGGTGCTACCATAAAAATATCTGCACGCTTTGCCAGTGCCACATGCTCGACATTGAACTGGAAATTCCGGTCAAACGTATCGACCAGACACTTGTTGCTTGTGAGCGTCTCAAACGTGATAGGATTAATAAAATTGGTTGCATTTTCCGTCATGATCACATGCACATCCGCATGCTGCTTGACGAGCGCACTTGCCAGATAGGCGATTTTATAGGCAGCGATACTTCCGGTCACACCGAGTACCACACATTTTCCTTTTAACATTGTCTCTTACTCCTTTGCAGAAAAATCATATCTTCTGCTATTTTATCACACTTTTTCCCTAAAACAATTTAATTTTTGTCATCTGTTCCAGTATGGAATCTTTGACAGAATCGTTCAGATATGCTGGATTTAATTTTCTTTTTGCATATGCAAGGTAAGAACCATTTGTCTCTTCAATCAAAACTGCCGTAAAAAACCGCTCCCAGCTAAAATATGTTTTGCTTTCCACATATTCCCACGGCTTTTCCAGCACCTGATCTGCCCATTTGCTTTTTACTACTTTTGCCTTTAATATCAGCCATTCAAATGACTCCGGCAAATAAAGCACCACTTGATCTTTTCCACCCATCAACTGCATCACTCTGTCAATTTCAGAACCAAATGCCGCACCGTCTGCAATTACAAGTATGCGTTCATTTTTATGCATATTTAAATAATGGAAAACATTTGACTTTCCATTCATTGTCTCACATTTCAATTGCTGTTGCCTACATACAGAATTAAAAAACTGATAACCGGAATTACTGTCTTCCGTTATTACAACCTCTGGTTTAATATCCTTCTTTAAAGTCTGTGCTCCATATATTCTGTAAAACTCATGATAACACGGTTTTAATGTTCCGTATTTTCCTGAAGTACGAATTCCATAGATTTCCTCCACACTATACGGCAAAGAAGGCAAGGATTCCCTGGAAACAATGACATAATAATTATCTGTTTTCTGAATAGTATCTGCGAATTCTACTGTCTTGATAAATTCGTTTCCTTCATCAATAAATACAATACTATCCTGCATTGCTGATAACTGTTCTTTCCACAGTGAACCTTCGAGCACATAACATTTTTTGTCACACGTCAGTTCCACGGGCGTACCGGATGGATTATTTACGTATTCCCGAATCATATCTACCAATGTGGTTTTGCCTGTCGCACTGTCTCCCCGGATGACCGTCAGATTTCTTCGAATTTCAAAATCATATTTTAAGCGCTTTGTTGATACAATAATTCTATGTTTTCCCTTCATTAAACAAATTCTCCTGCAATCGACACCAGTTCTTCCATTGAATGAACAATCTCACCCGTATTCAAAATACGAATGACAAAAGGATCTTTTCCAAAATTCATTAAATGCCGCAGATTAATTGTACGGTCTTCGGATTCTGCTATTTTTAATAACCATTTTGCACAATTATCCCCACAGGTTGATGCATTAAAAATTTTATCCTTATCAAATTTTACAAGGATTAATGTCTTTACTCCCCCGGATAAACCTGTCGGTGGAATTTTTCCCAAAACAGGACTGTCAATTACGCCACTATCCAGCACCGTTGATTGATCCACATCCTGAATCATTTCTTTTACAAACGGATCTATAATCCAACTG
>ENA-OPCB01000290-OPCB01000290.1-human-gut-metagenome-genome-assembly--contig:-NODE-290-length-34309-cov-2.451013_pt1 | contig 34309 bp, 34 predicted proteins | sample MGYA00241561_ERZ501473 | MGnify/ENA primary metagenome ERZ501473 (study PRJEB25962, sample SAMEA2042519) | human gut metagenome | biome: human gut; feature: human-associated habitat; material: faeces... | reverse complement strand
GGAAACCAAGAAGAAGTAAAGCGGGGTTCTGAGAAATGATTAACAAAAAGGAAAACCGCCTGCGCCGCGCCGGTGCTACTCGCGCCCGCATCAAGCTGCAGAAGGTGAATCGTCTTACGGTGCACCGCACCAACCTGCACATCTATGCCAGCATCATTTCCGCTTCCGGCGATCGCGTTCTGGTGAGCGCCTCCACGGCTGAAGCTGAAGTTCGTGCCATGGTCAACGGCAACGGCGGCAATATCGCCGCTGCTAAGATCGTCGGCGCCCGTCTGGCTGAGAAGGCGAAGGCTGCCGGAATTGAATCCTGCGCTTTCGACCGTTCCGGTTATCGTTACCACGGCCGCGTTGCCGCGCTGGCCGAGGCCGCGCGCGAAGCCGGCCTCAAGTTCTAATAGGAATCGAGGCTTATGGCTAAGGTTGACAAGAAGAACGCCGTCGAAGAAATTGATGACGGCATTCGCGAAAAGATGATCGCGGTGAACCGCGTCACCAAGGTTGTTAAGGGCGGCCGCATTCTTGCTTTCGCTGCTCTCACTGTTGCCGGTGACGGCAAGGGCTCCGTGGGCATGGGTACCGGCAAGAGCCGTGAAGTTCCGGCTTCCGTGAGCAAGGCCATGGAACGCGCCCGCAAGAGCATGAAGAAGGTGCCGCTCAACAACGGCACGATCTTCCACGCTGTTGAAGGCCACCACGGCGCTTCTCGCGTGCTGTTGATGCCCGCCGCCGAAGGCACCGGCGTGATCGCCGGCGGCCCGATGCGTGCCGTGATGGATGCTGTTGGCATCCGCAACGTGCTCGCCAAGGCTTACGGCTCGACGAATCCCTACAACATGGTCCGCGCTACGCTCAATGCGCTTGCGAACCTGCACTCGCCCGAAGATATTGCTGCCAAGCGCGGCAAGACGGTCGAAGAGCTCACGGCGTAATGCGTCTCGGAGGATATTGAGAAATGTCTGAAACGAAGAAGACCGTCAAGGTCACGCTCGTCAAGAGCCCGATCGGCACCGGTGCCAAGCACCGTGCTACGCTTCTGGGTCTCGGTCTGAAGAAGCTTCATCAGACCCGCGAGCTCGAGGATACGCCCGCTGTGCGCGGTATGATCACCAAGGTCGCATTCCTTGTGCGCGTCGAATGATCTGAGGTAACAGTCAAATGCGTTTGAATACCATTAAGCCCAATGAGGGCGCCAAGAGCCAGGCACACCGCGTCGGTCGCGGCGTGGGCTCCGGCTGGGGTAAGACCGCCGGCCGTGGCCACAAGGGTCAGAAATCCCGTGCTGGCGGCTTCCACAAGGTCGGCTTCGAAGGCGGCCAGATGCCCCTGCATCGTCGTCTGCCGAAGCGCGGTTTCACTTCGCTCACCCGCCGCTACATCGAAGTGGTGCGTCTGAACGAACTGCAGGCCATGCCGGTTGACGAAATCGACTTGGCTGCTCTGAAGTCCGCTAACGTTGTTTCGATCCTCGCACAGGGTGCGCGCGTGATCCTCTCGGGTGAAATCACCCGTGCGGTGACCGTTCGCGGTCTGGGTGTGACCAAGGGTGCCAAGGCTGCTATCGAAGCTGCCGGCGGCTCCGTGGTTGAAGCCTAATTTGAACCGAAACTAACAACGCTTTAAGGTAAGGACACAGACGTGGCGAATAGCCCCAGCACAAAACCGACGGGGTGGGCGAAGTACGGCGACCTGAAGGGCCGCCTGATCTTCCTGTTGCTCGCTCTTGTCGTTTACCGTATCGGCGCTCACGTGCCGGTTCCCGGTATCGATCCCGACATGCTGCGCCAGCTCTTCAATGAGCAGCAAGGCGGCATCCTCGGGCTGTTCAACATGTTCTCCGGTGGCGCTTTGTCGCGCTTCTCGGTGTTCGCGCTCGGCATCATGCCCTACATTTCTGCATCGATTATCATGCAGATGCTGTCGTACGTGTTGCCGAGCCTTGAAGCTTTGCGTAAAGAAGGCGAGCAGGGCCGCCGCAAGATTACCCAGTACACGCGCTACGGCACGTTGGCACTGGGCTTCTTCCAGGCGGTCGGTATCGCTGTTGCTCTCGAAACCCAGGCCGGGCTTGTTATCAATCCCGGCATGATGTTCCGCTTTACCTGCGCCGTAAGCCTGGTGACGGGTACCATGTTCCTGATGTGGCTCGGTGAGCAGATCACCGAACGCGGTCTGGGCAACGGTATTTCGATCATCATCTTTGCCGGTATCGTGGCAGGTCTGCCGAGCGCCGCAAGTGGTTTGTTCCAGCTTGTGAGCACTGGCGCCATCTCGCCGCTCGCTGCGATCTTCGTGATCGCTGTTGTGGTGGTCGTGACGGCCTTTGTGGTTTTCATCGAACGCGGTCAGCGCCGTATCACGGTGAATTACGCACGCCGCCAGATCGGCAACCGAATCTACGGCGGTCAGGCTTCCTACCTGCCGCTCAAGATGAACATGTCGGGTGTGATTCCCCCGATCTTTGCTTCGTCTCTGATTCTGTTCCCGGCAACGCTTGCAGGGTGGTTCACGACGGGCGACTCCACTCGCTGGATTCGCGATCTGGCGGCGGCTCTGAGCCCCGGCCAGCCGCTCTACACACTTCTTTATGCTGCTTTGATCATCTTCTTTGCCTTCTTCTACACGGCATTGGTCTTCAATCCGAAGGAAACGGCAGAGAATCTGAAAAAGAGTGGTGCGTTTGTTCCGGGCATCCGTCCGGGCGAACAGACTTCCCGCTACATCGATAAGGTGCTCGTGCGCTTGACGTTGGGCGGTGCAGCCTACCTGACATTTGTTTGCTTGGTTCCCGAATTCCTGAACCTTCGCTTCAACGTTCCGTTCTACTTCGGCGGCACCTCGCTGCTGATCGTGGTGGTCGTGACGATGGACTTCATGAATCAGGTCCAGGCCTACATGATGTCTCACCAGTATGAGAACTTGCTCAAGAAGACTAACTTCAAGGGCTTCGGCTCCGGTCTGTGATCGGAAGCCTTTTAAAAACAAGGTGCCGCCCGCGCCTCTGACCGGAGGGCTTCAAGCGGGAAACCTGCTAAAAAATTAAGTCGCAAAATTGAACAGCTGTCTGTGGCACATGTTGTAGACAGCGCGACCGAGAGTCCCAAACTTCGGGGGTGCAGACCAGTCACTACGCTGAGTTCTGCGACAAGCCCCCGGGTTTGTGACTTGTTTTTTTGGGAAAAACAAGTAAAATCATGCGTCTTTCCCCTGTGTTGGCACCAACTAAGTATGCCCGCCGATTCCCGGACGGGCCGGAGATTAAGAATGAAGGTTAACGCTTCAGTCAAGAAAATGTGCCGCAAGTGCAAGATCATCAAGCGCAAGGGTATTGTGCGAGTGATCTGCGAAGACCCGCGTCACAAGCAGCGTCAAGGCTAATTGAGGTAAACACAAATGGCTCGTATTGCCGGTATTAACATTCCGCCGCAGCAGCACGCCGTGATCGGTCTGACTGCCATCTATGGCATCGGTCGTTCGCGCTCGATGCAGATTCTGGATGCCTGCGGCATCGAACATTCCAAGAAGGTCAAAGATCTGACCGATGCGGAACTTGAACGCATCCGCGACGCCGTCAGCAAGTACACCGTTGAAGGTGACCTGCGTCGTGAAGTTCAGCTCTCGATCAAGCGTCTGATTGACTTGGGCACGTACCGTGGCTTCCGCCACCGTCGCGGCCTGCCTGTGCGCGGTCAGCGCACCCGCACCAACGCTCGCACCCGCAAGGGCCCGCGTAAGGCCGGCGTTGCTCTCAAGAAGTAATCAGGAGTAAGAAAAGTTATGGCACCCAAATCTCAGCAGGCCGCCCGCGGCCGCAAGAAGGTGAAGAAGGTTGTGACCGAAGGCATTGCCCACGTGCATGCTTCCTTCAACAACACGATCATCACCATTACCGACCGTCAGGGTAATGCCGTTGCCGCCAGCTCCGCCGGCGCTCAGGGTTTCAAGGGCTCCCGCAAGAGCACTCCCTTTGCCGCTCAGGTTGCTGCCGAACACGCAGGCAAGATTGCTCAGGAATTCGGTCTGAAGAACGTTGAAGTGCGCATCATGGGCCCTGGTCCCGGTCGCGAATCCTCCGTTCGTGCTCTCAATGCCCTCGGCATTCGTGTCACGAGCATCCAGGACGTTACGCCGGTTCCTCACAACGGTGTTCGCCCGTCCAAGCGCCGTCGCGTTTAATTCAACACAAATTTTTTAATTCGTATCCTGCGTTTGCGTGATCTATCGTTAAACGCAAACTGAATGCGGTCTACGCCGCAGGATAGAAGAGGTAACAAATAAAATGGCACGATATCTCGGTCCCAAGTTGAAGCTCTCGCGCCGCGAGGGTTCCGACCTCAATCTGAAGAGCGCCCGCCGTTCCTTTGACTCCAAGGTCAAGAGCGCAGAGGTGAAGCCCGGCCAGCACGGCAAGACCTCCGGCCAGCGCCTTTCGGACTACGGTACGCAGCTGCGTGAAAAGCAGAAGATGAAGCGTACCTACGGCGTTCTCGAACGCCAGTTCCGCCGCTACTATGCAGAAGCTAGCCGCCGCACCGGCAACACCGGCGAAATCCTGTTTGCTCTGCTGGAAAGCCGCCTCGACAACGTTGTTTACCGCATGGGCTTCGGCTCCACGCGTGCTGAAGCTCGTCAGCTCGTGAGCCACTGCGCCATCCTCGTCAACGGTAAGAAGTGCAACATCCCGTCCTATTCCGTTAAGGCTGGTGATGTGATCTCCGTTCGCGAGTCCGCCAAGAAGCAGGTTCGTATTATCGAAGCTCTCGAACTCGCCGGCCAGAACGGTTTCCCGGGCTGGGTGAGCGTTGATGCCAAGAAGATGGAAGGTACGTTTAAGAACGCACCGGCCCGCGATGAAATCGCTCCGGACATCAACGAAGCTCTCGTTATCGAACACTACTCGCGTTAATCCGGTTGCTGAATTCGGTTTGTTCGAGCTCTGTAGTGAGGGTGAGGACAAACCGGGTACACAGGGAAAAGAAGCGCTCGAGCACGGATTCGTGCTTCGGGCGCCAATGCTTTTCAAGGGGCTTGTTAAAATGAGAAACTACGAACCTCTTGAAAAGCACTGCTGATGTCTCAGTTGTGCTCCTTTTGTGCGTCCCTGCGGTTTCGGGCGGCCCCCGAAGCAGCGGCGCGTTTTTGCGCGTTTATGGGACTTTCTTGAAAGTAACCGTCAGCCTTATCGGTGTAACGAGCCGAGGGTATTGAATAGGAATCTTTACACAATGGCCAATACTGCGCTCCTGAAGCCGACTACGGTCGAAGCCGTCGTCGACGAACAGAACCCCAACCTTGCCGTCATCACGCTCGAGCCGTTTGAACGCGGCTACGGCCACACGCTCGGCAACGCTCTGCGCCGCATCCTTCTGTCTTCCATGGTGGGCTATGCTCCGACCGAAGCTCAGATCGTGGGCGTCGTGCACGAATACTCCCAGATCGACGGCGTCATCGAAGACGTTGTTGACATTCTCTTGAACCTCAAGGGCGTCGTCTTCAAGCTCGAAGGCGGGCGCGAAGACGTCATGCTTCGTTTGCAGAAGTCCGGTATGGGCCCTGTGACGGCCGGTGACTTTGATCTGCCCCATGACGTGACCGTTCTCAATCCCGATCACGTGATTGCCAACCTTTCTGGCGGCAAGCTTGATCTGCAGGTCCGCGTGGAAACCGGCCGCGGCTATCAGCCGGGCGACGTTCGCGCTTTCCGCGACGACTACTCCAAGCAGACCATCGGCCGCATCATCATGGACGCCAGCTTCTCGCCGGTTCGCCGTGTTGCATACTCCGTATCCGCTGCCCGCGTGGCTCAGCGTACCGACCTCGACAAGCTCGAGATGACGATTGAAACCAACGGCGTGATTAGCCCGGAAGACGCACTGCGCAACGCCGTGCATATTCTGCAGGATCAGCTCTCCGTGTTCGGAGCCATCAAGACCAATGTCGAAGCCGAACAGCAGCCGCAGGAAGAAACCCCGCCGCCGCTCGATCCGATCCTCATGCGCCCGGTTGACGATCTCGAACTCACGGTTCGCAGCGCCAACTGCCTGAAGGCCGAAAACGTTTACTACATCGGCGATCTGATCCAGCGCACTGAAAATGAACTGCTCAAGACCCCGAATCTGGGCCGCAAGTCCTTGAACGAAATCAAGGAAGTCCTGGCTTCCCACGGTCTGACGCTCGGCATGCGCTTGGAAAACTGGCCGCCTGCCAACCTCTAATTTTTTCGTTGCCCGCATTGCGCAGGAATGAAAATTTCCTGTAAAATGCGGGCCTTACGTTTTTTTCAACTCAAACCCGCCCGCCTTTGCTTCGGCAAGGGATCGAAGAGCCGGGGAAGCGTTTCCGGACTCCGGATGCGCTCAATAGACTCAATAAGGAATTAAAAATGCGCCATCGTTCTGGTCTGCGTAAACTCAATCGCACGAGCGCTCACCGCCTCGCCATGCTCCGCAACATGATGAATTCGCTGCTCGAGCACGAAGCCATCAAGACCACGGTGCCGAAGGCTAAGGAACTGCGCCGTGTCGTCGAACCGATGATCACGCTCGCCAAGGTTGACACCGTTGCCAACCGTCGTCTGGCTTTCAACCGCCTGCGTAACCGCGCCATCGTGACCAAGCTCTTTGAAGTGCTCGGCCCGCGCTTTGCCAATCGCAACGGCGGCTACACCCGCATTCTCAAGATGGGCTACCGCGTTGGTGACAATGCTCCCATGGCTTACATGGAACTCACCGAACGTGCTGAAGCCGTCGAAGAAGTCAAGGAAGAAAAGGCCGCTGAATAATCGGCTCATTGCTTGATTTTCCACTTGGCGCTTCCTGCGCCAGGTAAAAAAGAACCGCTGTCGGAATTGCTCCTTCAGCGGTTTTTTCGCAATTGATTTAGTTGTTTTTGGTGTGCAGCTGCTCGAACTTCCAGCTGCTGGCGCACATCTCGGCAATTCCGTATTGCGCTTTCCAGCCCAAGAGTTTTTCGGCCTTGTCCGGGCAACACCAGTTGGCGGCAATGTCGCCAGCACGACGCGGCAGAATCTTGTATGGCAACTTCTTGCCGCAGGCCTTTTCAAACGCTTCGATCACTTCGAGAACGCTTGAGCCGCGACCCGTTCCCAGGTTAATGGCTTCCCAACCGACGTGCTTATCGGCATAGTCGAGAGAATCAACGTGGCCTCTGGCCAAATCCACCACATGAATGTAGTCGCGAACGCCTGTGCCGTCGGGTGTCGGATAGTCATTGCCGAATACGCGAACGTACTCGAGCTTGCCGGAGGCAACACGTGCCACGTAGGGCAACAGGTTGTTGGGAATACCGTTGGGATCTTCACCGATCAGACCGGAGGCGTGCGCACCGATCGGATTGAAATAGCGCAGGCACACAGCGGAGAAGTCGGGTTGCGCCGTGCAGAGGTCGCGCAGAATTTCCTCGATCATGAGCTTGGTGCGACCGTACGGATTGGTAGGCGTTCCTGTGGGCATGTCTTCGGTGAGCGGCAATGATACCGGTGTACCGTAAACGGTCGAGGAGCTCGAAAAGATGAGCTTCTTGACGCCGCAGGCGTGCATGGCTTCCAGAAGCGTCACAGTGCCCGCGATATTGTTGTCGTAGTAAAGAAGCGGCTTTTCAACCGATTCGCCGACAGCTTTGAGCCCTGCAAAGTGGATCACGGCGTCAATCTCGTAATCCTTGAGCGTCGCGATGAGTTTTTCTTTGTCGCGAATATCACCTTCAACGAAGGCCGGTCGCGTGCCTGTGATTGTTTCAACGGCGTCAACCACTTCGGGTTTGCTGTTGGAGAGGTTGTCGTAGAGGACCGCTGTATGGCCGGATTCGATCAGACACACTGCCGTATGAGAGCCGATGAAGCCCGTGCCGCCTGTCAAAAGAACTTTCATTGAAAAATCAGCGTGATGACTCTCGCAGGGATGCGTGAGAACGCCGCCTCCGTTGTTAGGTGATTGGGTTGGTTGAAGAGTATACGCAAGCGAGCAACTTGACGTAAAAAAGCTCGCAAACGGTTCATGTGTTTGCGACCTGAAGGACAACGGTTGTCGAGTGAACCGTCCCGGTGGGGATGCGCGAACGGCTTAAAGCGACTTCTTGAAAAATTCGGTGAGTTTGCCCAATGTGTGGTTTACCTACTGCGGCCCGTCATAGAGGTCTACGTTCATGGCGCCCTTCGACCACGAACATTTCCTTGGGCTCTGCCGCGCGGCCAAAAGCCTCCTGCGAGAAGTAGCGTGTGTTGGCGAGGCTTCCGACGATAAAGAGCAGCGGACGAGGAGAAAACGTATCGAGGTAGGTAAACGCATCAAAAGAAGTCAATCGATCCAGGTTTTGCATGAGCATCAGGTTCGGCGAGGTCGGGTAGAAGCAGCGTTCCGTCTTGTAATAGTCGCTTGCATCCCTCATGATCTGCGGCTTTTCATCCGTAAAGTCGGCGGGGCATGTGTTTGTCGAGTCCGATCAGATACGACGGGATGCTGCAGAGCATCGAACGCAGTGAAGAGCTATCAAAGCCCGCTTTCAACAATTCATTGCGAGCCAACCGCATGCCCTCCACCGGACGTGGCATTCCAACTTGTCCGAGATCGGTGGTGATAAAGGTGCGTTCGGGCGCCACGCGCAGAATCATCGTTGCTTCCTGCAGACTCTGGCGCGGATAGTCCGGCATGGCCGAGTCTTCGCCCCAGAAGCGCCCCAGATAGCAGAATTCGATCCAGGCGCCGAGCGAAGCTGCTTTCTCCAATTGCGAGGGCGTCATCTTCCAAATGAGCGTATTTGGGTGTGTGATGATGCACTTTTTGAATCCCATATCATGTGCGGCCTGCGCCATCAAAAGGGACTCCGCGGGCGAACTGTGGCCGGTGGCAAAGGCGATGTCGGCTTGTGCGCACAATTCCATGATTTTCAGCGTTTCGGGCAACAACTTGCCGTTGCCGTCGGATACGCGAATAAACGGTGTGCACTGCTTGAAGGTCCTGACGGCGTATTCGGCGTCGAGCGTCGGCATCCACACGGTACGGCAGAGGTTGCCGGTGGTGGCAAGTGCCTTTTCGACGGCGTAAACGTTAAGACTTGCGCCCGTGGCACGGTTTAAAACGAGAGAGCCGAAAAGTTCAATGCCGGGAATGGCCTGTCGCAGCAAGTAAGCGCGGTCGTGGCAGGAAAAGTCGTTGGATTTGAAAAGAACGGCTCGGTAGCCGGCCGCCTTGGCTTCAAGCGCCATGTCATACTCCGACAGGCTTCTGGCTTTGGAGTCGGGCGCGGCGTGCAGATGAATATCGCAAACGCCGACAAGGTCTGATTGTGAAGCGGATGCATCAGCAGGTTTGACTGCGGTCATTCCGGAAGCGGCGCAGGTGGCGGCGACGAGAAATTGTCTTCTGTCCATGGTGAGTCCCTATAAGTCGATGCGGGCGTAGCGGCGACCCTTGACGCCGAGCTTTTCAAGGTATTCAAGTTGCAGAAAACCACGCTCGATTTTGATGTCTTCCGGATAAGCGTCGTACTGCGCGGGAGACAGTCCATAAATGAGGTCAAGCGCCGCCTGATCGGCGGCCTGCCATACTCAGAGATCCCACAATGCCGAGCGTTCCTGTTCGCACCGTTGCGGCTTGTAACGGATCGACTTTCATGTTCGAGAGTACGTTGATGTAAAGGAGCTTTCCTTTCATCGCTTCGTCGATTCCTTTGGACGCGTCGGCCAGGCGTCGGAAAAATCCTGCATCCTTGCGAAAGTCTTCGCCGTGTACGGCGGTTTTGCCGTAGGCGCCGGCCAGCCCAATACCTACGTTTTTCATGGCGCCCGAATAGCCTGCAAAGCTTGGGATTTTGAAATTGGCCGCCACGATGACCATGCCGTATTCGTCTAAGAGCGCTTTGGAGACGGATACTTCATTGAGTTCTGCTCCCGAACGGATCGGGACCATACGGTAGGCGCCGTCTCGGTCGAGAATGTCTATCTGTTCGCGCGGGACACCCTGAGCGGCGATTGCATCCAGATTGCCCTGCGTGTTGCCGCGCCCAGAGGTGTATGTCGAAGCCCAGTTGCCCTCGACGTACAAGCTTCCCGGAAGATGCGCCTGAAGCGCTTGCCACAGTGTGCGATTGATGTGTACTTCGTCGCCGTGCAGTTTGATGCCGATGCGGCCTTTGACGGATGCGAGCCTCGCTTCGGTTCTCAGTTTTTCAAAAACAGCCACGAAGTTTTTTGCGGTAACGTCTTTGGCGTAGTACACACGAGGCAGCGCAGACTCGGCTGCTCGTATGGCGGATATGGGCAGAAATTGAGCCGCGATCGCGCCCGAGTAGAGCGCAAACTGTCGGCGGGTGAAACCGGTACCCGGCATTTGACGAGAGCTTTCTTTCTTCATCTTGTAGACTGTTTTCAACAATGTGATCGAGTGTTCGAAAGAAGCGTAGCGGCAGGGTTATCTTGCTGTCCAATGCCGAATCGTTACGCAGCGCGATATCAAATCCTTATGAAAGATTTCTCGGTCTGTAGCACATGAGTGCTGCAGACCGAACAGGAAAGGTCAGTTCGAATTGATTTGGTTTTGCTGTTCGGCAAGGTAGCGATCGCCGACGATGTCGATGGCGGCTACCTGTTTTTCCAGTTCATCCCATTCAGTGCGGCTTACCTTGAAGTCGAGCGAACGCAGGTTTTCCTCCAAGTGCGAAATTTTGGTGGTGCCGGGAATCGGGACGATCCAATCGGCCTTGTCGGAGAAGCTTCCCGGCATGCCGGTAGCCGGTGCCTACGTGATTTTTGAACCCGGGGCCCGTTCCTTTTGGCACACGCATCCCACCGGACAGGTGCTCATCATTGCCGAGGGCGAAGGTCGCTCGGGCGTATACGGGCAGAAGGTGAGTGTACTCAAAAAGGGAGACGTGGTCGTTTGCCCGAAGGGCGTCAAGCACTTCCATGGTGCAGCACCCGATCAGCGTATGGTGCAGATGACCATCACGGGCTACGACCCGCAGGGCAAGAATGTTGACTGGATGGAACCTGTGACCGACGAACAATATCTCAACGTCGAAACGGTCAAGTAATTTCGACAATTCGGTTTGAAACGAAGAAAGCCATTCTCGGCAAGTGTTTGAGAATGGCTTTCGCATGTTCGAAACGTTAGAACTTAGTCCAGATTGGGCTTTCGGCCTTCGAGGAAAGCGGCGCAGGCTTCTTTAGCAGCAGGCGTGGCGGCGGCTGTTTCGAAAGCAACGGCTTCGCGTTCGCGCACGGCTTCAATGTGTTTGTTCATGGCCAAACGCAGAAGCTCCTTGGACGAGCGTACGGCGACGGGCGAGAACTTGGCTAGGCGCTGAGCGCGTGCCAGCGTCTGTGCGCGTACCACGTTGTCTTCAAAGACGGCGCTTATCATGCCCATTTGCAGTGCTTCCTGAGCGGTGATGGGTTCAGAGAGCAGGATTTTTTCGGCGGCCTTATGCAGGCCGGCAGCGGCCACGGCGAGGTACGACACGCCGAAGCGCGGAGTGAGTCCGAGTGCCGTAAAGGGCAATGAAAAGAGGCTACTTGCACCGGCGTAGACGAGGTCGCAGTAATAGAGAATCGTGGTGCCGAACCCCACGCACGGTCCCTCGACGCAGGCTATCACAGGCTTGGTCATTGACTGCAGTTGCGTGATGAAGCGTCCGGCCGGAGAATCGGCTGATGCGTTCGGGTTTTCAAGTTGTTCTTTGAGGTCTCCGCCAGCGCAGAAGATACCGGGCTGCGCCGTGATGACAACAACGCGCACGTTGTCGTCTGCTTCGGCGTTGGCCAGAAGTGAGGTGAATTCCTCCAGCGTCTTGGCGTCGAGCGTGTTGCGCTTTTCCGGGCGCGAGATTTCAATGGTGAGAACGCGCTGTTCAAGAACTTGATTTAAAGGCATGAAAAGAAATCCTTTCGTGGGCTTGGAATAGTTTTATCTGTTCTGTCCGAGTTCGAGCGAGTAGATGAGCATCGTGGCGTCTTGCGGACAATCGGCCGCACGGTAGCCGCGGCGACTCATGAGGCCGGCCATGGCATCGTTGCCTTTAAGCACCCAACCTGATAGACGCCGTGCGCCGCGGTTGCGGGCTGCATTTTCAAGTTGTTGCATCAAAATGGCACCGAAACCCGAGCGCTGGAATTTATCTTCCACAACAATGCCGAATTCGGCCGTGTCGGAATCGGGAGCTTTCGTGAGGCGGCCGACGGCGTGAATTTCAGGGTGTTCGATGGAAGCCCCCGCATCGGTAATGACAAAGGCTGCCTCGCGTTCGCGATCAAAGTCCGTAAAGCCGATGATTTCGTTGTCGGTGACATCGGCCGCGTCCTTATGAAAGCGTAAATAGGCGCTCTTTTGCGACAGGCGCTGCAACAGGCGCTTTTCAGCAGCGAAATCTTCTGGGCGGATTTCGCGGATACGCATCAGGCCGCCGCGGCTCGTGAATTCTTCGCCCGAAGTGATCGGTGCGGGCTGCATCAGCATATGCGAGTATCGTGTGTCGGGCTCGTCGCTGCGGGCGCACAGCGCCACGCCGGCATCAAGCGACAAAGCCATTTGATCGTCTATGACCAAAGGATTGACGGAGATTTCGGCCACGGCGGGAATCTCGCACATCAAGGCAGAAATTTTCAGAAGCGTTGCCACGAGTGCGTCTTCGTTTGCCGCGGGTAAACCGCGGAAGTCGCCCAGCGCTTTGTAGACCGGGTGACGGCGAATCATGCGGCGCGCCATAGGCTCCGTGAGCGGCACGACTTCCACTGTGCGTTCTGTGAAAATTTCTCCGGTGCGGCCGCCGGCCGAGAAACTAATGGCGGCGCCTAGCACGGGATCGGTGGCGGCGCGGATACACACTTCGCGCAGACGTTCGCTATGGGCCATCTTCTGCACGAAGACGCCCTTAAAAAGTGCCATGGGAGCGCGATGAGCACAGCGATCACGCACCGTACGGAACGCTTCGCGCACTTCGGACTCGGACATCAGGTTGAGTATGACGCCGCCCGTATCGGTCTTGTGCGCAATGCCTTCGGCCGAAATCTTGACCGCTACCGGAAAACCGATGCGGCGTGCGGCGGCAGCCGCTTCGTTTTCGCCGGGGGCAAACGTGCAGGTCAAAGACGAGATTCCGAAACTTTGCAACAGTTCGGCCGTTTCATTGTCTGAGAGAATGAAGCGTTGCTGAGTTTTGGCTTGTCTAACGATGCGGCGCGCGGCGGCAAGATCGGGGTTGCCGGCCGTGAGCGTTTCGGAAGGCGGTTGCAGACGCTGCTTTTTGAGACTCTCGTAACGGGCCAGATTAGCAAAAGCGCGTACAGCAAGCTGCGGCGTTGCCAGACACGGCAGGCCGCTGCGTTTAAAGCTCGAACGCATCAGGCTTTCGGCAAAGGGAGCGGCCCAACAGACAATGACCGGTTTGAAAGATGTTTTCGCGGCGCTGGCCAGAAGTTGGGTCGTACGCGGCGTGGCGTTGGCTGCTGTCGGAGAGAGGGTGATCACGACACCGTCAACGTTGTCGTCGTTGAGACAAGCCGTGAGTGCCTGCGCGAAAAATTCTGCGTCGGCGTCAGCTGCAATCGCCAGAGGATTGGTGGCGCCGAGGTTGGCACTGCATATTTTTGACAGCGTTTTTTCCGTAGCAACGGAGAAATTGGCAAAATCAATTCCCTCGGCATCGGCCGCGTCGGCCGTCAGCAGTGCAAAGCCCAGACCAGTTCCGAGCATCGCCAGACGTCCCTGACGCGGATTTTTTCCTGTGTTGAACACTTCAAGCGTGGTGACAAACTCTTCGAGTGTGTCGCAGCGGATGGCGCCCACGCGTGCGATGGCAGCGTCAAAGACGGCTTCATCGCTTGCTGCTGTGGCAAGGCGCGCACATGCTAGACGCCGGGCGTTGGTGCCGCGGCCGGCTTTGAGCACGATCACCGGCTTTTGGCGAACGGCATTTTTAAGCGAAGAGAAGAAGCTTCTAGGATGTCGCAGTGCTTCGACATGCAGCGCAATGATTTCGGTTTGCGGATCGGCCACCAGAAAGTCAATCATTTCCGCAAGCGACACTTCGCTTTCAAGACCGGAGGAAATGACGGTGGAAAATCCGATGCCGGAGCGATCGGCATACTCGAGAACGGCGGCCGTCACGGCGCCTGACTGGCAGAGCAGGCCGATGGAGCCGGTTTGTGCCAGGTGCGGCCAATAGCTGACATTCAAGCCGATGCTTGGACGCATGATGCCCATGGAATCCGGGCCGATGAGACGAATGCCGGCTTTACGAGCCATTTGAGCGATGCGTTCGCGCCAGCGACGGTCGGCCGTGAGTTCTTCGTCGCCGGGCGTGATCAGCACATTGGGAATGGCCAGTTTCTTGCACTCCTTGAGCAGCCCTTCAATTTTGGACGAAGGCGTGGCGAAGACAGCCAAGTCAATCTTGGCCGGCACTTCCGAAAGAGACGGCCAACAGGACGTCACACCGATGTATTTGTATTTCGGATTGACGGGATAAGCTTCGTGCACGCGTCTGCCGTTCATCACACCGCTCCAGACAAAAGATCCTCGACTGCCGGGGCGGTCACTTGCGCCAACGACGGCGACGGCTTTCGGATTAAAGGCGGAGGTCAGACTGTGCAGAATATCCATGGCTAGACACAAAGACGAAAGAAAGGCGCGACTTGGCGACAAAGCACAACGCGCCGCAATTTCCTATCATTTACGGATGTTTGATTTTAACCGCGCGGCGGCTTGAGCTTGTGTCGAAACCGGTGAAGGCCCAGGACGCACGTGCTTTGGAAACAAAATATTTGTCAGCAAATGCATCAGAAGGAAGAACTGACCACGGCTCCGCCCGAGCGCTGGCTTAAAGCCGATGGCAGTACTGTTTCGTGCACGGAAAAAGTAAAGGTGCTCGAAGAAAACTGGGAAGAGGTGAAAGCGCTGCTGCAGGATGTGCTCGATGACGCTGTTTTGATGGGCTGTACTGAGCATCAGGTCAAGGCTGAGTACAAGCGCTTGATTGATGCGCTTCAATGTGATTTCAAGGAGCAGAAAAGCTGAGACTTTTGCTCGCGTGTTTGCGAGTTTTGTGCAATGAAAGTCGTTGATGCGATCCGATAATGGTGAAACGGGAGTTTTTCTTTCGGAGGCGACGAAATGACTCAATACGCATGTTGTGACAAACACGGGCTGTCGCGACGCGATTTGCTCAAAGGCGTTGCGGCCGGTGCCGTAACTGCAGCTTCGCCGTTGGCGGCAAAGGAAGGTAAGAAGATGACAACGACTGAAACGATGGGTCAGGCCCCGGTGGTGGCTTGTAAGAAAGTAGCGGCCGATGCGCCGGGTGCAAAGGCCAAGGTGTATTTCTCGCGCAAAATCGACGCGCAGACGCTGATCGACCTTTACGAGCGCATCAACGAAGGCATCTACGGCAAGGTGGCCATCAAGTTGCACACGGGCGAAAAGAACGGTCCCAACATTTTGCCGCGTGACATGGTAAAGGCTTTCCAGGCAACGGTGCCTGACTCCGTGATCGTGGAAACCAACACGCTCTATGAGGGCGATCGCTTTACAACCGAACAGCATCTTGAAACGCTCAAGGTCAACGGCTGGACCTTCTGTCCGGTTGACATCATGGATGCCGAAGGCACGGTGAATCTGCCGGTGCGCGGCGGCAAGCATTTCAAGGAAGTTTCCATGGGCGGCCATATCGTCAATTACGACTCCATGATCGTGCTCACGCACTTTAAGGGGCATGCGATGGGCGGCTTCGGCGTTGCCATCGGCTGCGCCGACGGCCGCATCGGCAAGGCGCAGGTGCATGCGATTGACGACGTCTCCAAGCCCTGGGATCAGTGGCCCGCCAAGGAGCGGCTGATGGAAACGATGGCTGAATCGGCCAAGGCCGTGATTGACTATTTCGGCAAGCATATCGTCTACATCAACGTGATGCGCCGTATGTCCGTGGACTGCGATTGCGCGGGCACTGCTGCAGCCGAGCCCACCATCGAGGACGTGGGAATTCTCGCTTCGACCGATATTCTGGCCATTGACCAGGCTTGCGTTGATCTGGTTTACGCTACGCCGCACAACCACGATCTGGTCGAACGCATTGAGTCGCGCGTGGGCATGCATCAGCTCACCGCCATGCGCGAACTGAAGATGGGCAGTGACCGCTACACGCTCATCGAAGTCTGACGGGAACGGAAAGAGACTCGTATAAGCAAAAACGCCCGAAATCGGGCGTTTTTGCTTTGCGACGCTGTTATTGCAACGCTTTGCGTTGTCGAATTAAGCTGCCGAGGCTTCCGAAGCTTTGGTGCGGCGCGTCGTACGACGGGCTGCAGCGGGCTTGGCGGCGCTCTTTTCGTCGGAGACTGCTTTGGCCTTCGTAGACTTGGGCTTTCCAGCAGCAGCGGCGGCGCGCTTTTGCACCAGCGACTTTTCCGGCCGCGTCGGGCGCAGGATCTTCTTGTTTTCAGCGGCAAGACGTTCGGCTTCGGCCTTGGCAGCGGCCTCGGCCTGTTCGTCTTCAGCCGTTCTCATGGAAATGCGAACGACGGGAGGAGCCACTGCGGCTTCTTCTTCCTTGACACCCCACATGGCGAGAATTTCAGACTGCGACGGAGCAGTCTGACGCTCGCGGCGGGCGACGACGCTTGCGCGCACGATCTTTTCAATGTCAGGAAGGGGAAGACGATTGAGATCCGTGAACTCGATGAGGCTGTGTTCCGCATCGATCCCTTTCATGGTGGAGAGGAACGGTTCGATGACGGACCTTTCGGCAATGTAAAGCGTGAGCGACTTTTCGCGGGATTCGAGACCGAAAAGCGGTCCTCCGTTGAGTTCATAAAAGACAAGGCCGAAACGCTTGCTTTCACGCACACCGCGTGCAGCACGGCGAATCAGACTTGCAACTCGGGCCATAGCGACGCGACGATCCGGCGGCAATCCCTGAAGGAAAACGCCCAAAACCGTAGCTCCAACCATAAAACCTCCCAAAATCACACATGCCGGTGCGGAGAAATTTTCCGCACAAAGAAACGCTTAATTTTACCCGATTTAGGAGTTCTTTTCACGATGTCAATTTGTCCAGTCGCGTGGCCTTGATAAGAGAAGTCGTTGTTTTTTCAGGATTTTGTCAATGGTTGCGATAGAAGGTGTACGTGGCGGTAAAAGGGACTTTGAGGGTAGATCCCAGCTGAGACGGCGAACAACGGGTAAGCGGTACGCCGCCTTTGCCGTTGCTGCGTTTGATGTGCGTGATCCCGGTGAGCATGCCTTCCTTACCACGCGAGGTGGTGCGATAGACCAGATCACGCAAATTGCCGGGGGAGGCATCGTCGGCATACTTTTCAATTTTGGCGACCAGAATGGAGCCGTCTTTGGCAAAGACGCTTCCTTCGGAACCCTGGCGAGCAACCACATGGCCCTTTGCGTCTTTGAGTTCAGCCTGCGGCGTAATGAACTTCCAGTAACGGCCGTTGGCGTCGGCCGTGCATTGAAATTGCTGTATGCCCTGCGCGTAGAGCACGAAGGCGGCCGAGGCGTCTGCGCCGGGGGAGAGAGGATCAAAAATGCTTTGAATGGTCGAGCACCCCGCAAGCGCAAGCGAGAGGACAATCGTAAGAAGACGGCAGTAGGACATGGTTTTTCAATTCGGTCAATAAAAGGCGACAGGTGAGTGATTTTAGTGCCTGCAACTCCTCTTTTCGGCTGAAGAAAAAAATGGAAAGGCCCGATAGGCTTTCAAGATGAAGAGCGTTGCGAAAAACTCAAAATTTGCGGCGTGCAAATCGTCAAAGTTTTGGCAGAATTCATAACAATATTGTTTACCCCATGCACGGGCGTTTCATGAAGTGAAAACGTCCGCGCGGTTTCGTGCGCGTCCGGCGACAGACTACAGAAGCGGGCGCGTGCAACGGCACATGGAGAATACGTCGTGTATCAGATCAGAATCCACGGCCGCGGAGGGCAGGGCGTCGTAACCGCCGCCGAAATGCTCAGCGTGGCAGCCTTTACCGAAGGCCATTGGGCACAGGCGTTCCCGAGCTTTGGCTCCGAACGAACCGGCGCACCGGTGGTTGCTTTTGCCCGTATCGATGAAAAAGAAATCCGTCTGCGTGAACCGATTCAGGAGCCCGATGTGGTGCTCGTGCAGGATCGCACGCTTTTGGAAAGCGAAGATGTCTTCGGCGGCATTCGTCCCGACGGCTATGTGCTGATCAACAGCTCGTCAACGCCCGAAGAACTCGGACTCGGCGAACTCATCGCACGTCTGCCCAAGGGCCATGTTCAGACGGTACCGGCCACGCGTTTTGCCATTGAAAACATCGGCCGCCCGTTGCCCGGTGCCGGCATGCTCGCGGGCTTTGCCGCCATGACGGGGGCGATTACGCTCGAGAACGTACAGGCGGCTTACAACGCGCGTTTCGGCGGCAAAATTGCCGAAGCCAACGCCAAGGTCGCGCAGGCGGCCTGGGATCACGTCAAAGCCCAATTGAAGCAAGCGGAGGAAAACTGATGCTCAAGCAAATCGAAGGCAGTCAGGGCGTTGCACAGGCCGTGGCGCTGTGCCGACCCGAGGTGATCTGCGCGTATCCGATTTCGCCGCAGACCCATATTGTGGAAGCGCTCGGCACAATGACCCGCAAGGGTTTGATTCCCAACTGCGAATACATCAACGTTGAAAGCGAATTTGCAGCCATGTCGGTGGCCATTGGCGCCAGCGTGGGCGGCGCACGTGCCTACACTGCAACGGCCTCTCAGGGACTGCTCTACATGGTTGAAGCTGTCTACAACGCTTCCGGTCTGGGGCTGCCTATTGTGATGACCGTTGCCAACCGAGCCATCGGTGCACCGATCAACATTTGGAACGACCATTCGGACTCAATGAGTCAGCGCGACAGCGGCTGGATTCAGATTTTTGCTGAAACGAACCAAGAAGCGGCTGACTTGCACATTCAGGCTTTCCGTATCGCCGAAGAGCTATCGCTGCCGGTGATGGTCTGTATGGACGGCTTTGTGCTGACGCACGCCTTTGAACGCATCGACATCCCCACTCAGGAAGATGTCGACAAGTTCCTACCGCCGTATTCGCCCCGTCAGGAGCTCGACCCGAGCGATCCGATCTCCATCGGCGCCATGGTTGGTCCCGAGGCCTTTACCGAAGTGCGTTACCTCGCGCATGTCAAGCAGCGTCAGGCGCTCGAGCTTATCCCGCAGGTAGCCGCAGAATTCAAGGAAGTGTTCGGCCGCAGCTCGGGCGGTCTGGTTCATACCTACCGCTGCGAGGATGCCGACATTCGTATCGTCGCTATGGGTTCGTGCCTGGGTACGATCAAGGACGCTGTCGACGAATTGCGTGAAGAGACAGACCTCAAGATTGGTGTTGTTGGCGTCAAGTGCTTCCGTCCGTTCCCGGTTGAAGTGATGGGCGAAGCGCTTGAAGGCGCCAAGACAGTGGTTGTGCTCGAACGCACCCTTGCTGTGGGTTCGGGCGGCGTATTGAGCCGCGATATCATGGTTTCCATCAAAGATCCGAGCGTTACCCGCTACACGGTCATTGCCGGCTTGGGCGGCCGCGCCATCACGAAAGCATCTTTGAAGAAGATGCTCAAGGAAGCTGCGTCACATCAGCTGGAAACGCTGACCTTCATGGACCTCAACAAGGAACTTGTCGAGCGACAGCTGGAACGCGAACGCAAGACTCGCAAGTCCGGCCCCGTGCCCGAAGCTTTGATTCGCGACGCGGCGATGCACCAGTAACGTCAAAAGAGGCAATACCAAATGCAGGAATCAGCAATCCGCTTTTATCAGACGGGCACCTGGACGGTCGGCAATCGCCTCCTTGACCCGACGGATCGTACCGTTCAGTCCTCCCAGGAGCGCCACAACGCTCTGAATTCCGGTCACCGCGCCTGTCAAGGCTGCGGCGAAGCGCTCGGCGCACGCTATGCAGTTGATGCGGCCTTTGCCGCCACCAACGGGCAGATCATCGCTACCAACGCCACGGGCTGTTTGGAAGTCTTCTCGACACCGTATCCGGAAAGCGCCTGGCAGCTACCGTGGTTCCATTCGCTTTTCGGTAACACGGCGGCCGTTGCGACCGGTTTGGCTGCGGCCGCACGCGTCAAGGCCCGCAAGAAGGGCGGCGAACCTGTTCGCATTCTGGCCTTGGGCGGCGACGGCGGCACCACGGACATCGGTTTCGGATGCCTGTCGGGCATGTTTGAGCGTAACGACGACGTGCTCTACATCTGCTTTGATAATGAGGCTTATATGAATACCGGTGTGCAGCGTTCGTCGGCAACGCCTCCGGCGGCTCGTACGGCTACGACGATGCCCACGTCTGACTTCCCGGGAAACAGTTTCGGGCAGGGCAAGAACGTGCCGGCCATTGCTATGGCGCACGGTATTCCCTATGTGGCAACTGCCACTGTGGCCGACCTGCACGACCTGGAACGCAAAGTGCGCTATGCGATGAGTTTTCACGGCGCGCGCTACATCCACATTCTCGTTCCCTGCCCGCTCGGCTGGGGTGCTCCGTCGGCCAAAACGATTGAATTGGCGCGCTTGGCGCGAGAAACGGGTTTGTTCCCGGTCTTTGAAGCCGAATACGGCGAAGTGACTAATGTCTCCAAGATTCGCCGCAAGCAGCCTGTCGAGAAGTACCTGATGCTGCAGAAGCGCTTTGCGCACTTGTTCGGCAAGAAGGGAAATCCGGAAATCGTGCAGCGCATGCAGGCGCTCGCGGACCGCAACATTGCCCGCTATGGCCTACTCGGTGACGAGCAGGGCGATGACATCCCGGTGCCCGAACAGGCCGACGAACGTCATCATGTGATTTGATCCGCTGCCAAAGCGACTGATTGTGAGCGGAAGTTAAGAAAATGACTCAGAAAAATACACCTTTTGCCATCACGCTCGATGTGGGTAGTTCTCTGGAAAACCGCACGGGCTCCTGGCGTACCGTCAAGCCGACCTACGTCAATCGTTTGCCGCCGTGCAACGCCAAGTGTCCAGCCGGCGAAAAGTGTCAGGCGTGGCTGTATGCGGCCGAATCGGGCAATTACGAAGAAGCCTGGAAGCGCATTACGGCCGACAATCCTTTTCCTGCCTGCATGGGACGCGTGTGCTATCACACTTGCGAGACAGCCTGTAACCGTGGTGGACTTGACGAATCCGTGGGCATTAATTCGGTAGAGCGTTTCCTCGGAGACAATGCGCTTGCCAAGGGCTGGGATCTGCCCAAGCCTCAGGAAGAGACCGGTAAGCGCGTGTTGGTGGTGGGCGCAGGTCCCGCTGGCTTGAGCGCGGCTTACCATCTGCGCCAGGCCGGCCACACCGTGCACGTGGTCGAAGGTGCACAGGCCGGCGGCGGCATGATGCGCTACGGTATTCCGAAGTATCGTCTGCCCCGTGAAGTACTCGATGCGGAAATCGAGCGCATTGTGCGCACGGGGGTGACGATCGAATACGGCCGCGAAGGGACCGATCTTGCACAGGAAATGAAGGAAGGCAAGTACGACGCTGTGTTCCTGGGCGTGGGTGCACATTTGGCTCGACGCACCTATATCCCAGCGGGCGACGCCTCGCGCGTTCTGGACGCTGTGAGCGTTCTCAAGGACGTTGCCGAGGATGAAAAGCCGATGCTCGGTCGCCGCGTGGCCATTTACGGCGGCGGCAACACAGCTATCGACGTAGCACGTACCGTGCGACGCATGGGTGCTGAACCCCTGGTGGTTTACCGCCGTACACGCGATCGCGCGCCGGCGCATCAGACCGAAATTCAGGAGGCCATCGAAGAAGGCGTCAACATGAAGTGGCTCTCGACCATTCGTGAGGCACAAGGCGGCGAAATTAAGATCGAGAAGATGGAGCTTGACGAAAACGGCAAGCCGCGCGGTACGGGTGTCTACGAAAACATCGCCGTCGATACGGTGGTGCTGGCGCTCGGTCAGCAGACCAATCTCGGGTTCCTCGCCAACTTCCCCGGACTGCAGGCTCAGGACGACGAGCTTTTGGTTGACGAAACCATGATGACGACGGTGCCCGGCATTTTCGCCGGCGGTGACATGGTCAAGGGCGACAAAAACGTGACGGTGGCGATTGGCCACGGCAAGAAGGCCGCGCGCGCCATCTCGGCCTATCTCAAGGGTGAGAAGTACGTTGAGCCGCCCAAGGCGCCTTTGGCAAGCTTCGATCGTTTGCATACTTGGTACTACGCTGATGCGCCGAAGACGGTTCGTCCGATGCTTGACCTTGCGCGCCGCACGACCACGTTTGATGAAGTGCAGCACGGCCTGACCGAAGAAAACGCTCTTTTTGAAGCGCGTCGCTGCATGAGCTGCGGTAATTGCTTTGAGTGCGATAACTGCTACGGGGTATGCCCTGACAATGCAGTCATCAAGCTTGGTCCCGGCAAGAAGTTCAAGTTCAATTACGATTACTGCAAGGGGTGCGGCATTTGTGCCAACGAGTGCCCGTGCGGTGCCATCGATATGGTGAGCGAAGACATCTGACGGCCAGACTTCTTTGAAATCCGGTTTTGCATGGGCGGCTGGCAAGAGAGGGCCGCCTGTGCAAGACGAGGGTTTCTTTTTTTGACTTTTGAATTCAAATTCCAATTAGAATTCAAATAAAAGAACCGAATAAGGAAAGCGGTAAATGGCGTCCAAAAAAATCGGGCTCGCGTTGCTGACATTGTGCTTGGCAGCCGGACTCGGCTACGTTTATGTTTCCGACCGTAATGCAGCGGGAGACTCCTTGAAGATCTACGGCAGCGTCGACATGCGCACGGTGGACTTGGCGTTTGAGGAATCAGGCCGTATCGGGCAGGTGTTGGTGGAAGAGGGTGACACGGTAAAGACGGGTGATGTGCTTGCCAAGCTTGACGATGAGCGTTACGCCATTGCGCTGGACAATGCCCGTGCTACGCTTGAAGTACGCCAAAAAGAACTTGATTTGCTGCTTGCCGGATCCCGTGTTGAAGAAATTGATGCGGCGCGAGCCACTTACAAGGCCAATGCTGCATCGGCAGCGCTGGCTCAGCGCATCTGTAAGCGCGAGCAAAAGCTCGGGCAGGCAACGACTGAACAAATGGTCGATCAGGCTTGCTCGCAGGCGCGTGTATCTCAGGCTCAGGCTTTGGCCTCCAAAAAGAATCTTGATTTGCTACTTGCAGGAACGCGTATCGAACAGATTGATGTGGCGCGAGCCAATGTGGCGCTGGCCAAGACCGGTCTTGACGATGCCGCTCGCGCGTTGCGCAATTGCGAGCTCAAGGCACCTTCCGACGGCATTGTGCGCAGTCGCCTCAAAGAAAAAGGCGACATGGTCTCTGCTGCCTCTCCAGTTTATGAGGTCGCGCTGATGGAGCCCATGTGGGTGCGGGCCTGGATTGATGAGATCAATCTCGGAAAGATTGCTGTGGGGCAGAAAGTGAAGGTTTTTTCCGACAGCTATCCTCAGGAACCGTTTGAAGGCACGGTGGGTTTTGTGTCGACCGTTGCGGAATTCACGCCTAAGACAGTGCAGACCGAAGCGCTGCGAACGGCGCTGGTCTACGAAGTGCGTGTTACCGTTCAGGATCCTCTCCATCGTCTTCGTCTGGGTATGCCGGCCACGGTTCAATTGATCGAGTGACGGAATTGCAGGTATGTCTGACGAAGCGGTTGGCTTGACTGCGGACAAAGTGTGCGACAGCGCTCTTGCCTTTGAGTCCGTGTGTCGTTTGGAGAAGGGAGCTGGCGAAATCCTAAGCGGGATCACGGCGCGCTTTGCCGCTTCGCGCCTTGTGGCACTTGTGGGCGCCGATGGAGCGGGCAAGACGACACTCATGCGCATTGCGGCGGGCATTTTGCCACCTTCGGCGGGGCATGTGCTGGTGTTTGGCGAAGAGCTTTACGGCAAAAAGCTCGCTCATTTGCAAAAGCAGTGCGGCTATATGCCGCAGAAGTTCGGGCTCTATGAAGATTTGAGCGTTGCGGAAAACTTCAAGCTTTATGCCGATTTGTTCGGTTTGTCTGAAGAGCAGAGAAAAGAGCGGACAAAAGAACTTCTCGAGATGACGGCGCTCACTGCGTTTACCGAACGTCCGGCGGGAAAGCTCTCGGGGGGAATGAAGCAAAAACTGGGGCTTGCCTGTGCGCTGCTGAACCGCCCTCGGATTTTGTTGCTTGACGAACCGACCGTCGGTGTCGATCCGCTCTCACGACGCGACTTGTGGCGCATCCTGCGCGAAAATGCCGCCGCGAGGGACATGCTTATCGTGGTGGCGACCACTTACATGGACGAAGCGGCGCTTTGCGATGACGTGATCATTCTTGAGGAAGGCCATATGCGCGTGACCGGCACGCCCGAGTCGATTGCCCGCCATGCTCAAGGTTGCACTTTTTTTGCCGAACAGGAAAAAAAAGAGTTGCCGGTGCGTCTGCTGCAGGATCGCCTTATTGCCGATACGGAACATCTTCTGGATGCCGTGCCGGAGGCGGCCGGTGTTCGGCTTCTGACAAACGGCACCAGTGACGCGCAGAAGCTGCAAGCGCTATATCCCGGCGTGCGCTTTACCGAGCGCCCGAGTACGCTCGAAGATGGTTATCTGGTGTTGCGAAAGGAGTTTTTAGGCGACTGGCGGCTTGAAGCCGAGAAAAGTTTGTCGCTGTTTGAATCTTCTGCAATCGCAGACTCCGATCCGGCAGTCACGGGGAACTCCGACAGTGTGATCCATGCCAAGGGACTGGTGCGTCGTTTCGGTTCCTTCGTTGCCGTCGACAAGACAGACTTTGACGTGGCGCGCGGTGAGATTTTCGGACTGCTCGGTCCCAACGGCGCAGGCAAGACGACGACCTTCAAGATGCTGTGCGGATTGTTGGAAGTCTCCGAAGGCGAACTTTGTGTGGCAGGCATTGATGTGCGACATGCTCGCGAAAAGGCCCGGGAGCTTTTGGGCTATATGTCGCAGAAGTTCTCGCTTTATCCCGGACTGTCTGTGCTGGAAAATCTCACGTTCTTTGCAGGGGCCTACGGACTGACCGGCTCACGCGGAAAACAGCGCATTGCGCAGGTTCTGCAAGCCTTTGGTTTGGAAACATTTGCCTCGCGCGCCGCGGGCTCCTTGCCCGGCGGCTACAAGCAACGGCTGTCTATGGCAACGGCCTTGTTGCACCGTCCCCAGATTCTCTTCTTGGACGAGCCCACGAGCGGGGCCGATATTCCGACCCGCCGTCGATTCTGGCGCTGGGTGACGGCGTTGGCGCGAAACGGAACCACGGTGGTGGTGACGACGCACTTTATGGAAGAGGCGCTTTACTGCGATCGCATCTTGATTCAGGATGCAGGCAAAAGCTTGATTTTGGGAACGCCCGAAGCGGTACGCTCCGGTTGCGCGACGATGAACGAAGCGTTTATTCGCGTAGTGACGCAGGCACGCCATGCAGAGGCCGATCGCCGAAAGGAGGCCTCATGAATGTCTTTTCTTTGTGGCTTACGCACGCTGTTGCGCTTACGCTTAAAGAAACGCGCCAGATTCTGCGCGACAAAAGCGCCATTTTGCTCGGCGTTTTCATGCCTTTGATGCTGATCATTTTGTTTGGCTACGGGCTTTCTTTTGACGTTCGCAACATTCGCTTGGGTGTGGTTGATACAGTGCGCACCGAGCAAACGGAGCGCATCACAGCAAGCCTCGTTGCCAACGAATCGTTCAAGACAACCGTCTACGTTGCTCGAAGCGATGCTCTAAAGGCCCTGGAAAGTTTCGAGATTGAAGCGTTGGCAGTCTTTGAAAAGCAAAACACTTCGAGCGTGTCGCGGCAGATTGTGGTTGACGGGATTGATGCACCGCGCGCCACCATGATTGTCAATGCGGTCTCGGGTGCCGCCGGCATTGCGATGGCGGGTGAGTCCGAAGGAGCGGGCATCGTTGTGGTGCCGCGCATCTGGTTTAACGAATCGGTCATCAGTACTTGGTATTTGGTTCCGGGACTTTTTGTGATTGTGCTTACGCTTACGGGTTGCATGATGACGAGTCTGGTATTGGCGCGTGAGTGGGAGCGCGGCACGATGGAAGCGATGATTGCGACACCTGCATCGCCCTCGGCCATCTTGGTAAGCAAGACCTTCCCGTACTTCTGCCTGGGAATGCTCGGCTGGGCGCTTTGCATGACTGCGGCCTATTTTCTCTACGAAGTGCCGGTGCGCGGCAGCTTTTGGCTCATTTTGAGCTCTTCGGCTTTGTACCTGCTGATGGGCTTGGGATTGGGGCTGGTGATTTCCGGCGTGACCCGTTCTCAGTTTTTGGCTTCTCAGGTCACGGTGCTCGTGAGTTTCTTGCCGGCCGTGATCCTTTCAGGGTTTATTTTTGATTTGCGCTCAGCGCCCGCCTGGGCCGATGCCATGGCGCACTGCCTGCCGCCCGTGTACTACCTTGAAGTGCTTAAGGTGGGTTTTCTCACCGGCGGCATGGAGGAACTCGTGACGAAAAACATGGCGATCTTGTCACTTTTTGCGGCGGCTGCCTTTACGGCGTCTTACCGCTTGTGTCAAAAGAGGCTTCGAAAATGACGAGATTGCTGCAGTTGCTGATTCACCGCAGCGCACGGTTTCGCGCGCTGATGCACAAAGAGCTTTTGACGACGCTCAAGGACCGCACAAGCCGCATGATTCTTGTGGGGCCTTTGGTTTTGTATGTCATTTTGTTCGGGTATGTGGCGACCTTCAATCTCGACTACGCTCCATATGCATTGCTGGATATGTCCAAGACCAGACAGAGCGCCGAATTGATTCGCGCTGTAGACGAAAGTGCGGTTTTCGATCGGGTGATGACACTGCAAAATACCGCCCAGATTGCGCCGGCGATCGACTCGGGCAAAGCGCTTGTCGTATTGGTGATCGGGCAGGACTATGCCGAGAAACTTTCGGAGGGCCAAGTCGCGCAGGTGCAGGTGATCATTGACGGCCGCAATTCCACAACCGCGCAGCTGGCGGTCGGATATTTGTCGATTATCGCGGGCAACGTGTCGGGGGCGGGGACCGTTTTTGAGAGTATTCGATATCTATATAACCCCAACAATCTCACACAGTGGTTTATTTTGCCTGCGCTCATCATGATGCTTTCGATGTTGCAGATCATGGTGCTCTCGGCGCTGTCAGTTGCCCGTGAACGCGAAATGGGAACTTTTGAGCAGTTGTTGGTAACGCCTTTCACGACCGGGGAGTTGCTGGCTTCCAAGGCGGTGGTGCCGATTCTGATCGGCATTTTTCAGGGGACGTTGATTTTCCTGATTTCGGTGTTTTGGTTTCAGGTGCCGCTGATGGGCAGTATTCTGAAAATTTATGCCGTGATGGCGGTCTTTGTACTGTCCATCGTTGGGCTGGGACTTGCCATTTCGGCTTACAGCAAAACCATGCAGCAGGGGCTTTTGATTGCGTTTGTGACGCTCGTTCCGATGGTATTGCTTTCGGGGCTTTTTACTCCTGTTGACAACATGCCCGACTGGATTCAGACAATCACTTGGGCTGACCCGCTTCGCTTTGCGTTGTTGAGCGTGCGGCGCATCTATTTGGCGGATGCCAGTTGGGCGCACATTGCTTACACCATGGTTCCGACAGCTGCTGTGGCGGCAGTCAGTCTTCCCTTTGCATACCACTACTTCAAAAAACGACTATGAGAAAAAAGACAGCGAAAGCAAGAACGGACGGGCAGGCGACACGCCAGGCGCTTGTCGATGCTGCAGGAATTTTGGCGGCCCGGCACGGCTGGGCTTCGGTACGGGCTAAGGATGTGTGCAAACTGGCCGGTGTCAGCGCAGCCAGCGTCAACTACTGGTTCGGAAGCCGTGACGAGCTTTATCGGGAGGTGGTTCGGCAGATTCCGGAAGGACTCATTGACGGAAAGTTGGAAGAATACTTTCAGAGCAATGCAGAGCCGCTCGAGAAAGTTCGCAGAGTGTTGGAAACATTCCTCATGGCTCCCAGGGGCCGCGGCCAGTGGCATTTGGCATTATGGGCACGGGAAGTGTTTACGGGACCGTCGGAAGAATTTATTCGCGTGGTACGTGCAAGCGGCACCAAACATGTGATGTCCATTCGTCGGATTATTGCGGCGTATTTGGGAATTCCCGATGAAGGACCGGAAATTGAAACCATCGTGATGGCCGTCATGTCTCCGTGTTTATTGGTGGTGGCTTCTTCGCCCGAAGTGATCAAGGAGACCTATCCGAATTTGATGGATGTCAAGGGAAAAGAAGTGGCCGTAGAGCAACTGCTCAGTATCCTGCAGATGCTCAAGCTAAAGCGCAAGGACGAAGCGTAGTCTCGGGCGTACTAGTCTTCAAGAAAATCTTCGTTTTCTCGTCTTTCTTCTGCCAGTAACTTGCGGCTTGCCGCGGCAAACACCAGCAAAGCGCACAGACATAAGGTTGCTGCACCGAAAAAAGGCAGACCGGCGAGAATGTCATCGGGATGATGCCCTGCGCACATCAACATGGGTGTAGTAAAGGCCGGAGCGATAGCTCCCATGAGGGAGTGAACGGAGCTCACTGTGCCCATGGTGGCTCCTTGCACGCTCATGGGCATGCGTCGGCTGACAGCGCCCGACAGCAACGGCGTAACCGAGGCCGAAAGGGCATACAGGCAAAAGCAGATGCCTGCTGTCAGTCCTGTGGGACTCAGGGCGACGCCGATTAACAGTGCTACGCCCAAAGCAAGGCTCGTTAGCGTGAGTTTGACGGGAGAAATGTAAAGCAGTAATCGCTGCAGGAAATAGCCCTGCACGACGGCGATGCCCAGACTTAAACCGAAAATGGTGAGCCCGATTTCCCGCGGTGTAAAGCCGTAGCGAAACTCGGTGTAAAGCGCCCAGGAATACTGCATCAGACTGTTGGCCAGACTGAAAAACGCGAGCGTAAGGACAAAGATGCGGATTTGAGGCAGCTTGAGCAGATGCGCGAGGCTGCCGAAGGCATTATTTTTTCGTAGGCTTACGGGTTCGGTGCTTCGCTGTGCAATTGACTCGGGGAGCACGAACAGCCCGTAACCGAAATTGAGAAGCGTGACGATGCTGGCGGCAATAAAGGGAAGATGCGGGTTATTTCCGCCCAGAATGCCGCCTAAAGCAGGGCCGATCAGAAAGCCCGCGCCGAACACGGCACCGATTCGGCCGAAGGCGGCCGCGCGTTCGTACCCCGTGGTGACATCGGCAATGTAGGCTTGCGCGACGGAAATATTGGCAGAAAGAAGACCGCCGAAGATACGGCTGGCGAGAATTGCCGTCAAAGAAGTGCTCAGCGCGGGCACCGCAAACATGATGCCCAGGCCGCAGATGCCGCTTAACAGAACGGGACGACGGCCGATACGGTCCGACAAGGCGCCCAGAAGAGGCGAAGCCAGAAATTGCATGACTCCGTAACTCAGCATGATGGCGCCGTACCACCACATCTGCTCGTCGCGCGTGTCGGTGAGTACGCCGATCAAGCGGGGTAAAACGGGAATGATGAGGCCGATGCCCAGAGCATCCAGAAAGATGCAGGCGTATATGAACCTCAGTCGTGACGGCAGTTTCATGCAAGAAAAAAAGGAAGCGGTACTGCACCGGTAGTGACCGGACGAAAACAATCCGATATTAACGAAAAGCTCTGTTGATCGTGAGATGACGAGTACAGACAAGACGAAAAAGGCGGAAAAAATAATGCCGACGGTTTACACGGTGCGGCAGTTTTTCTCGTAGCATGAGGAAAGGCACATTTTGAAGGAAAGAACGTTGTGATTCGAAATGAAAACAGTCAGTCGGTGTTGCCGCAAATCGCGCAGTATTGGAACCGACGCGCACAGGGGTACGCACTTCAAGTTGACGACGAATTCAAAGCGTCGCTTCAGGACGTGTATTTGCCGTGGTTTAAAACGGTTGCTGCCGAGGGATCGGTGCTTGATGTCGGTTGCGGTCCGGGCTTTTTTTCGGTGATGCTCGCAAAAGCGGGTTACGCCGTTACGGCTTTTGACGCGAGTACCGAGATGCTGCGAATGGCTTGTGAACGAGCAAATGCGACAGGAGTGTGCATTGATGCGGTGCTTGGCGACGCACAGCTTCTTCCTTTTGCCGATAACACGTTTGATTGCGTCTGCTCGCGTAATCTTGTTTGGAATCTTGAACTGCCTCAGACGGCCTACCGCGAGTGGTTGCGAGTTCTAAAGCCCGGCGGCGTACTGCTCGTTTTTGACGGTAATCATTACCGTTACTTGTTTGACGAGCGCTATGCACGGGTACATAAGGCGTGGGAAGACAGAAGCGACCATCAGATGCTCGGCGTGGATGCCCGCGTGATTGACGATATTGCGGCAAAACTGCCTTTGAGCCGCCGGATGCGTCCGGAATGGGACGTCAGTACGCTTTCCGAGCTGGGCGCACAGGCGCAAAGTACGGTACTGAAGACGCTTACGGATCCGAAGACCGGCGAGGTGTTGGTGACCGATTTCGTCGTACGGGCCGTCAAAACGTCCTGAAACGACTTAAAAGTGCAACCGATTGATACGAAACGCTCGTTTTGAGGCGTATTGCCTAGAGCCTTTTTGTCTTTGAATTGTCACAATACTGAAACAAACATTTATACATTCGCAGGGAGTCAATACGAATGAATCAGAAACCTCGACGTTTGATGCATCGGGCCATGCCGCTGATTCTGGGCGGCAGCCTGGTGAAGCAAATCGTGATTGCTTTGGTGCTCGGCATCCTTCTTGCTCTCGTTGCTCCGGGCGCAGCTGGATCCGTGGGCATTTTAGGTGGCCTTTTCGTGTCGGCATTGAAGGCGGTGGCCCCGATTCTCGTTTTCGTCCTGGTGGCAGCGGCCATTGCAAACCATCAGTCAGGCACGGCCGCACACATGCGACCGATTTTGGTGCTCTACCTTGTGGGCACCTTTGCGGCGGCAACGACGGCGGTCATTACTTTCTTCCTTTTCCCCGTGTCGGTGAACCTGATTGCCGACGCAAAGGAGGTTGCTGCGCCCGGCGGCATCGGAGAAGTGCTCAAGAACCTCGTCTACAGTGTCGTTGACAATCCCGTCAAAGCGCTGATGCAGGGCAACTATATCTGCATCCTTTTCTGGGCGATCGGTCTGGGCATTGCCATTCGCAAGGCCAGTGACACGACCCGACTGGTGATGAACGACATCGCCGACGGTGTGGAATTTATTGTTCGCATCGTGATTCGTTGTGCGCCGATCGGTATTTTCGGATTGGTGGCAAGCACCTTTGCAACCGAGGGGCTGGAACTTCTGGTCAATTACGCTCAGCTGCTGATTCTGCTGGTGGGCAGCATGCTCTTTGTGGCGTTGGTGTTGAATCCTCTGATCGTTTGGTTCTGCATTCGCAAAAACCCGTATCCGCTCACGTTCCAGACGCTCCGCGAGTCTGGCATCACGGCGTTTTTTACGCGTTCTTCGGCGGCTAACATTCCCGTCAATCTCAATCTGTGCAAGCGTCTTGGACTTGATGAAAGCGTCTATCTGCTCTCGATTCCGCTCGGCGCCACAATAAACATGGCCGGTGCCGCCATCACGATCACAACCTTGAGTTTGGCAGCTGCTTATACGATGGGCGTGGCGGTGGGCATTCCGACGGCCATTCTGTTGTGCGTGGTGGCAAGCCTTTGCGCCTGCGGCGCAGCGGGTGTGCCCGGCGGCTCGCTTATGCTTATTCCGTTGGCCTGTTCGCTCTTTGGGCTTGACAGCAACATCGCCATGCAGGTGGTGGCCGTGGGTTTCGTGATCGGCGTGGTGCAGGATTCCTGTGAAACGGCGCTCAATTCCTCTTCGGATGTGCTCTTTACGGCAGCGGCTTGCATGCTTTTGGATCGCAACAAGGCTCAGCGTCAAGCTGAAGTGCAGGAAGCTTTGAAGGACATCTGACGAACGCAAAACGCTAAAATCCGCAGCTGTTAGCGATTCGTGCGGCACGACTCGATTCGGGACGTGCCGCTTTTTTGGTGAGACGGTTTTGGCTGATTCGGCGAGCACAATTTTGACGAGAGCGCACGACATTCTTCATCGGGTGTTCGGATTGCATGACTTTCGCGGCTTTCAGGCCGATGTGATCGAAACGTTGGCTCAAGGGCGCGACGCACTTGTTCTGATGCCCACCGGCGGCGGCAAGAGTTTGTGTTATCAGATCCCGGCTTTGCTGCGCGAAGGGGTGACGATTGTTGTGTCTCCTCTGATTGCTCTCATGGCCGATCAGGTGGCAGGTCTCGAAGAGTTGGGCATTTCGGCGGCCTACCTCAATTCTGCCTTAAGCTGGCCGCAGCAGCGTGATGTGCAGCGGCAGCTTGCCGCAGGCAACATCAAACTGCTTTATGTCGCTCCCGAACGACTGGTGATGCCCGGCACCGTTGAGCTTTTAAAGCGTATCAAGGTGGGGCTTTTTGCGATTGACGAAGCGCACTGCGTTTCGATGTGGGGGCACGATTTTCGTCCTGAGTACGGAGCGCTTTCGATGCTGCGCGAGCAGTGGCCCGAGGTGCCTCGTGTGGCACTCACGGCCACGGCAGACCTCAACACGCGCCGGGAGATCGTTGAGAAGCTTCTGATCGAGCCCAAAGAATTCGTTGCGAGTTTCGATCGCCCTAACATTCGTTACCGCGTGGCTGAAAAAAGAAAGCCCGCCGAAACGTTGCGCGAGCTTGTCGACTTCATCAAGGAAGAGCATGCCGGCGACACGGGCATCGTCTACTGCATGTATCGTGCAACGACGGAGGACGTCGCCAAAACACTTTGCAGTCACGGACTTCGTGCGTTGGCTTATCACGGCGGCATGACTCACGAGGAGCGCACTGCCAATCTTGAAACCTTCCTGCGCGAAGATGGTGTGGTGATGGTGGCCACCATCGCTTTCGGCATGGGCATCGACAAACCCGACGTGCGCTTTGTGGCGCACCTGGATATGCCCAAAAGCATCGAAAATTATTTTCAGGAAACGGGACGTGCCGGACGAGACGGAAAGCCTGCAGATGCATGGATGGCCTACGGTTTGATTGACGCAGTCAATCAGCGTCGCCTCATGGAGATGGGCGGCGGTGACGAAATGTATGCGCGGCTGACTCGCACCAAGCTCGAAGCGATGCTTGCTCTGGCCGAAACCGCGGGCTGCCGGCGACAGATGATTCTGCGTTATTTCGGCGAAGAGTCCGGTCCCTGCGGAAACTGTGACAATTGTCTTGAGCCGCCCAAGATGCAAGAAGTTACCGAAGACGCCAAGCGTTTGGTGAGCTGCATTTGGCGCGTTAATCAGGCAGGCGGTACGCCCTTCGGCGCCAACTACATCGTGCAGGTTCTTCAGGGTGAACTTACCGACCGCATTCTTTTAAACGGTCACGACAAACTTTCCACGTTTGGCATCGGCAAACACTTGTCGGCCGAAGAGTGGCGGCGCATTTTGCGTCAGCTTATCGCCCGAGACATTGTGCGTGTGGAAGCACACAATATGGGCGGCCTAACGCTTGGTCAGGCGAGGGGGCTGTTAAAGGGTGATGAACAGATTTTCATTCGCAGTACGCAGAAGCCGGCCAAACGGCGTCGTCGTGTCTTTGAGGAACTTACGGGCGAGGATCTGGTCATTTTTGAGCGTTTGAAGCAATGGCGGCGGGAAAAGGCCAGCGAAACGGGAAAATTGCCTTATCAGGTCTTCAAGGACGCTACCCTCGAAGATATCGTGCGGCTCCGTCCGGTCAACAGCGGTCAGCTTGCGCAAGCCTCGGGCGTTGGGGAAGTGAGGCTTGAACGATACGGCCGCGAGGTGCTTCAAATCATTCGTGAATACATCGCTCCCGGAAAGCGCGCGTAGCCGTCGTTTTCGGTAGCATAGGCGGCGTATCGGATTCAAGGAAAACTCATGAGTGACTCGATTGATTACATGCAGGCGGGACCTGCAACGGTTTTGGTGCATGCAGGGCGTCACCGCAATAAGGAACATCGTTTCGTCAACCCGCCGATTGTCAAGGGCTCAACCGTGCTGCACGAGTCTGTCAAGGACATGATTGAGCGCGAGGAACATCGCAACCAATTGATCGAGGATGTGCCCACGTACGGTATCTGGGGCACGGAAACGCATCAAGCGTTTTACGAAGCTATGAAAACGCTCGAGGGCGCCGCGGGCGTCTGGGCGTTTGCATCGGGACTGGCGAGCACGACAACGCCGCTTTTTGCGTTTGTGCATGCTGGGTGTCATGCGCTTTTCATGGACACAATCTATGGCCCCACGCGTGACTTTGCTGAAAAGATTCTCGTGAAAATGGGTGTGGAAGTAGAGTTTTTCGATCCTTATATCGGCGCGGATATTGAAAAGAAGTTCAAGCC
>ENA-OPCB01000287-OPCB01000287.1-human-gut-metagenome-genome-assembly--contig:-NODE-287-length-34563-cov-4.710125_pt1 | contig 34563 bp, 34 predicted proteins | sample MGYA00241561_ERZ501473 | MGnify/ENA primary metagenome ERZ501473 (study PRJEB25962, sample SAMEA2042519) | human gut metagenome | biome: human gut; feature: human-associated habitat; material: faeces... | reverse complement strand
GGCATCTGCTACGGCTGCCAGCTCATCGCGCACCACCTCGGCGGCAAGGTCGTCGCCGCAAACGACGCCACTGCGCGCGAATACGGCAAGACCGAGACGTTTTTTGACACGAACTGCAAGCTCTTCAAGGGTCTTCCCGAAAAGAGCGTGACGTGGATGAGTCACGGCGACTACATGGAAAAGGTCCCCGAGGGCTTCTCTCTCGTCGCGCACTCCGACGCCTGCCCGAACGTCGCCATCTGCGACGAAACGCGCGGGTTCTACGGCGTGCAGTACCATCCCGAGGTCAACCACACGGAGTTCGGCACCGCGATGATCCGCAACTTCCTCTACGAGGTCTGCGGCGCGACAGGCGACTGGACGATGGGCGACTATAAAAATACTGCCATCGCCGCCGTGCGCGAAAAGGTCGGCTCCGGCCGCGTGCTGCTGGCGCTCTCCGGCGGCGTGGACTCGTCCGTCGTGGCGGCGCTGCTGGCCGAGGCCGTCGGCCCCCAGCTCACCTGCGTTTTTGTCGACCACGGCCTCATGCGCCTCAACGAGGGCGACGAGGTCGAGGCGGCGTTCAAGAAGTGGGACATCAACTTTGTCCGCGTGAACGCCGAGGGCCGCTTCCTCTCGAAGCTCGCTGGCATCTCCGATCCCGAGCGCAAGCGCAAGATCATCGGCGAAGAGTTCATCCGCGTGTTCGAGGAAGAGTCGAAGAAGATCGGCGCGGTCGATTTTCTCGCTCAGGGCACGATCTACCCCGACGTCATCGAATCCGGCCTTGGCAATGCCGCAGTCATCAAGAGCCACCACAACGTCGGCGGTCTTCCCGACTATGTCGACTTCAAGGAGATCATCGAGCCGCTGCGCCTGCTCTTTAAGGACGAAGTGCGTCAACTTGGCCGCGAGCTGGGGCTTCCCGAATACCTCGTCTCCCGCCAGCCGTTCCCCGGCCCGGGCCTTGCCATCCGCATCATGGGCGAGATCACGAAGGAAAAGGCCGACACGCTGCGCCTTGCCGACGCGATCTACCGCGAGGAGCTGGAAAAGGCCGGCGAAAACAAGAAGATGAACCAGTACTTCGCCGTCCTGACCGACACGCGCACCGTCGGCGTCATGGGCGATGGCCGCAGCTACGACCGCGTGCTTGCGCTGCGCGCTGTGACGACCGAGGACTTCATGACCGCCGACTGGGCCCGCATCCCCTACGAGCTGCTCGACAAGATCAGCGGCCGCATCGTCAACGAGGTCAAGGGCATCAACAGAATTGTCTACGACATCACCAGCAAGCCCCCCGCAACGGTGGAGTGGGAATGAGCGTCAAAACGGCGCAAACCCGCATGAATACAGGGTTTTTGACCTGTCACTTTGCCTTGTGATACTGGTTTGATACTATTCGTTTCAACCCGGTCACACAAGAGAATGATTGCAAAGGGCAAGCAAACCGCCCTGCTGAACGACAAATTCAGCAGGGCGGTTTTGCTTGCCCTATTTTTCTTTTCTCCAAGGAACATAATTGTCAAACCGTTTGCTGTCATCACAAGTAAGCGGCCAGTTGATTTTCCATTCAAAGTATTCTTCCCTGGTAATCTCCCCGGCGTGTAGCTCCTGCTGGCGCAAAAGCCATTCCCTCATAAACTCGTCCACAAGGCCATAGTTGAAGTAGATACCCACGGGAGGTTGAGCGGGCCAGTCGTCCGTGTCGTTGTATCGGACGGCGGTATCATCGGAGGCCCCTATCTTGCCGGGATTGCGGACAAGCTGAAACAGACGGATGGAGCCGGGGCTGTCCTCGTCCAGCCAGAAGAACGTCCGCATGAAGTCCTCGGCACAGCCAGGTTGAACCGTATAGAAGTTCTGGCGGTCTACCCGCAGGGCCTGGGCAATCTTGTCCAGCAGCTCCCTCTTGGGCACACGGTAATTCGTTTCGTACTGGGCAATACGGTTATCCGCTCCCTTTTCCTCAAAGCCGATAGCCAGCCCCAATTCCTTTTGCGTCATACCCCGAAATGTGCGGATTTTCTTGATTTTTTCTCCTACTGTCATATGTTCCACCGCCTTTGAAAATAGTATAGCGCAAATAAGCGAAATATGCAAGAAGAAAATTAACAAAATTGCGAAATAAACTCTTGACATTAACAACTATGCGAATGTATAATAAGGATGTCGGCATTAACAATTTTGCGAACCAACAATAAGGAGGTGTTGTATTTGAGCAAAGAGCTGTTTGTACGGGCCGAGGAAGTAGCCGGGGCGCTGGGTATCTCCAAGCCCTACGCCTACAAGCTGGTGCGGGAGATGAACGAGGAGCTGAAGCAGAAAGGTTTCCTTACCATCCCCGGACGGGTGAGCAGGCGCTACTTCGAGGAAAAGTTCTATGGACTGCGGGAAAATCAGTAAGGAGGGAAGAAAATGCCAGCGTACAAAGACAAGGCCAAGGGAACATGGTATGCGTCCTTTTACTTTGAGAACTGGACGGGCAAAAAGGAAAAGAAGATGAAGCGGGGCTTCAAGACCAAGCGGGAGGCGCTGGAGTGGGAACGGACGTTCCTGCAACAGCAGACCGCCGACCTGGATATGACCTTTGAGAGCTTCGTGGCGCTCTACGCCGCAGACATGAAAGGCCGTATCAAGGCGAACACCTGGGGAACGAAAGAGCATATCCTCTACAAGAAGCTGGTGCCCTACTTTGGAAAGCGGAAAATGAGCGAAATCCACTCCAAAGAGGTCATGGCGTGGCAGAGTGAAATGCTGAACTACCGGGACAAGAACGGCAAGCCCTACTCCCCCGTGTATCTGAAAACGCTTCACAATCAGTTGAGCGCCGTTTTCAATCATGCGGTGAAGCACTACAATCTGAAAGTCAACCCCGCCGCCCAGGTGGGCAACATGGGCAAGGCCAAGGGCCGGGAAATGCTGTTCTGGACAAAAGCGGAGTATCTGAAATTCGCTGACGCTATGATGGACAAGCCCCTCTCCTACTATGCCTTTGAAATGCTCTACTGGTGCGGTATTCGGGAGGGGGAGCTGCTGGCCCTCACCCCTGGGGACTTCGACTTTGAGAAGCAGACGGTTTCTATCTCGAAATCCTACCAGCGTATCAAGGGCCAGGACGTTATCACCGACCCCAAGACGGCCAAGAGCAACCGGGTCATTCAAATGCCCGCTTTCCTCTGTAAAGAAATGGAGGACTACATCAAGAGCCTATACGCCGTGGAGCCGACAGACCGCATTTTTGCGGTAACGAAATCCTATCTTCACCGGGAGATGGACAGGGGGGCGAAAGAGGCAGGGGTCAAGCGGATCAGGATTCACGATTTGAGACACAGCCACATTTCCCTGCTGATTGACATGGGCTTCACGGCCCTGGCAATCGCTGACCGGGTGGGGCATGAGAGCATCGACATCACTTACCGCTACGCTCACCTGTTCCCCACCCGGCAGGCGGAGATGGCGGACAAGCTGAACATGGAGCGAAAGGGGGCTTAAATCATGTCTGCGAAAAATCTCGACAACCACAACCGATGGAGAAGCAAGACCATAGCGTTCCGGGTGTCTCCGGAGGAAAACGAACAGATTGAGATTGCCGTCCGCCTGTCCGGGCTGACCAAACAGGACTACATCACCCGGCGACTTTTGAACCGGGACATTGTGGTGCAGGGCAATCCCAGGGTTTACAAGGCCCTGCGTGACCAGCTCGCCGCCGTCCTGGGGGAGCTACGGCGCATGGAGGCCGGGGGCGGGGTGGATGATGAACTGCTCGCCACCATCCGCCTTATCACCGTGACGCTGGGCGGCATGAAGGAGGATTGATAGATTGATGGATTCCAGAGAAACGAAAAGGACTGTCCCATATCCGTCTGTTGGCGCAGGCGGGGAACAGCCCAATTCACAAATATGTACCACGGACAGTATATCAGAAGCGGCTACCGAAAACAACCCCCAGGATGAAAGTATGGAGGATATTCTTCGGGAGCTTCAACGGACAAGCGACCCGGCCTACCTCCACACCGTTTCCATGAATGAGCTTTACCGGAATGTCTACCAGAGCAGACCGCCAATCATTGACGGTCTGCTCTACCCTGGGACGTACCTCTTTGCGGGAGCGCCCAAGGTGGGCAAGTCGTTCCTGATGGCCCAGCTTGCCTACCATGTCAGCATGGGCCTCCCCCTGTGGGGCTACCCCGTCCACAAGGGCACCGTCCTCTATCTGGCGTTGGAGGACGACCACCGCCGCTTGCAGGGGCGGCTGTATCGGATGTTCGGCATGGACGGCACTAACGACCTGCTCTTTGCGATCTACGCCAAACAGCTCGGCCTGGGCCTGGAGGAACAGCTAAAGAAGTTTGTCCGCCAACACCCCGACACCAAGCTGATTATCATTGACACCCTCCAGAAAGTCCGGGAGGTCGGCGGGGACAAGTACAGCTATGCCAACGATTACGAGGTGGTGGGCAAGCTGAAACGCCTTGCCGATGATTGCGGTATCTGTCTCCTGCTGGTACACCACACCCGAAAGCAACAGGCCGATGATAAGTTTGATATGATTTCCGGCACCAACGGCCTGTTAGGAGCGGCGGACGGGGCCTTTCTTCTTCAAAAGGAAAAGCGGACGGACGGCAGCGCCATTCTGGATGTGGCCGGACGTGACCAGCAAGACCAGCGGATGTATCTCACCAAGGACAAGGAGCGCCTTGTGTGGGAGCTGGAGCGGCTGGAAACGGAGCCGTGGGTGGAACCGCCCGACCCGGTATTGGAGGCCGTTGCCGCCCTTGTGACGGTAGACAGGCCCGCCTGGGGCGGTACGGCCACGGAGCTGGCGGCGGCTCTCCAAACCGACATGAAGCCCAACGCCCTGGCTATGCGGCTGAACGTCCGGGCCGGGAGATTGGCGGCAGAGTACCATATCCGCTATGAGAACAGCAGGAGCCACGCCGGGAGAAGTATCACCCTCACCCTGGAACCACCCCAGGCGTGACGACCGTGACGGCTGTGACGGCTTTTTTGAGAGCGGGGGCGGTGTGTAAAACATCGTCACGGTCGTCACGGCCGTCACGGGGAGCGGGGCCAAAAGTCAAGGGGGCATACCTGGGGGTGGAGATTGCCGCAAGGCAATACAACCCGAACCCCTTGACTTTTGGCCCACGGAGGACACTGGCCGGGTGGGGGGAAAGGCTGTGCCTTTCCCCCCTGCCCAACGGCGAGTGTCAAAGTTTAGGCGGGGTGCAGGGTGCCCTTTTCAAAGGGCAGCCCTGCTGGGGGAGCCGTCCGCAGACGGCGGGGGCAACGCCCCCACTCCACCCCGTAGGGCGCAAATGCGCTTTTGATGGCCGCAAGGCTGTCAAAAGTGCTTTTGCGTTACTTTCGCAGAAAGTAACAAAGGCCGCCGCTGGCGCGGCGAAAGGAGTGTTGATTTGAAAAGGACGATTAGCGCAATGGTGGGGCAGGGTTCGGTGAACCACAACAGCAGGGCGTTCAACGCCAAGAACACCGACCGGTCACGCTCCCACTTGAATATAACCTACTGCCACGAAAATATCAAGACGGTTTTCCATGAGCTTTTTGACGAGGCCCTCAAGCGGTACAATGACAAGCAGACCAGGGCAGACCGCAAAATCGAGGACTACTATGAAAAGATACGTTCCAGCAAGCAGGAAAAGCCGTTCCATGAAATCATCCTGCAAGTGGGCAATAAGGACGACATGAGCGCCGAGGGCGAGGACGGCCAGCTTGCGGCGGCGGTGCTGGACGAGTACATGAGAGGTTTCCAGGAGCGCAACCCCCAGCTCCGGGTGTTCTCCGCCCACCTCCACATGGACGAGGCCACACCCCATCTGCACATCGACTTCGTACCGTTCACCACCGGGAGCAAGCGAGGCCTGGACACAAGGGTATCGCTGAAACAGGCGTTAGCGGCCCAGGGATTCAAGGGCGGCACCAGGGGCGACACGGAGTGGAGCCAGTGGGTACGCTCTGAAAAGGAACAGCTTGCCGCCGTGATGGAGCGCCACGGGATAGAGTGGGAGGACAAGGGCACCCACGACAAGCACCTGTCTGTGATGGACTACAAGAAAGAACAGCGGGCCAAGGAGATTGCCGAGCTGGAGGCGGTCAAGGCCAAGAAGCAGGGCCAGGTGGAGCGGCAGGAACAGCGCCTAAAGGAGCTGGCCCCGGCTGTGAGGAACATGGAGCAGTTGGCGGCGCAGTTCTCCGATGACCCGGAGCGGATATTACCGGAGCCGGGGCCGCTGGAAAGCGCCAAGTCCTACCGGGAGAAGAAAGCCAAGCCCCTGTTGGCGCAGATCGTCAAGGTGCTGCGTTCCCTGTACCGGGCCTATGTCGAGTTGAAGAGGAAGTATGAGCGGTTGCAGGGGGACTATGGACGGGCCAGGGAAGGAAACGAGCGGTTGTCCGACCGCTTGCAGGAAACGAAGTTGGAGAACAAGGCCCTGCGGGGTGCTGTTGCCGACTTTGAGCGGGTCAAGCGGGCTTTCGGCCCGGAGGAAGTAGAGCGAGCCGTGGAGGACGCAAAGCGCCGGGAGGCGCAAGAGCGGGAGCAGAAGAAAGCAAAGCGGAGGTTTAGACGGGGGGCGAGGTAACGGACAGCAGGAGGGCACTCTATGGGGTGCCCTCCCGTTTTGTACTTGTCAGCAGGGAATTTTACTGTTATAATGTAAACGATAAATTCCCATTGGAGGCCGCACATGAAAAACAGAAAACTAATTTTTATTGGACTATTTATCTTTTTAAGTGTGGTAATTGGTTCTTTTATATACTTTCCTAAAAGTATTGATACTGCACTTAACAGAATAAAATATCCGTTTGAAGTAGGCGAAATCTTAACCTCCCAACAAATTGATGAAAATCTTATTGTAGTAATATATACTAACAAAAATAATAATAATGAACTCCAGAACGCTATCATACAAAAAAACAGTATTTTTTATAGCGTTGTTGAAATGAATGGCTCTCTAAATATTGAAATACCTCAAAAGCTCGACAGTGGTGACCTTAGAACGCAAGTATTGGTTTCTTGGTATGATAAAAGTGATAAATATGTTGTGATGGCTGTCGCTTATGACGAAGATGTAGCCGCTATTACCTATCAAAATCAAGAGTTGACACCTTTAGATATAAACGGTTATCACTTGTTTTATGGGACTGGAACTGGCAAGTATGAAGTATATGAATTGTTTGACCAAGAGGGGAATCGCTTAGAACATATCAAAGAATAGTATTAAAGAAAAATGAGAAGTGATTTGGAAAAGGCGGGGAATGTGGTTGCATTTCTCCGCCTTTTGTGATACTATTTTGATACTAAGAAATTGAGCGGCCAAAAATAACAGGTGAAACATTAACAAATTTGCGAATAATTTATCCGTGAAAACATAGAAAATACAGTCCCATATAATAGGATTTGTCGAGTGGGAATAAATCAGAAAAGCCGAAAAGTGCAGGAATGCCAATGGTTTTTGGGTTTTACCCGCCCCCTTCTGATAAGATTTTGATAAGATTCCGCCGGAGCGCAGTTATTCTGCATTGCCAGTGGCTTGTGAGTAAAGAGTAATTTCTCTCGGCTCATAAACATCCCCATATGATTGAAGCCCGTACTGATTGGATGTCAGTACGGGCTTTTTCTATGTTCATTTTTCTTTCTGCTGATCCTTGAACGCTTCCACAAGCAGATCGCTCAGTCCCTGCGACGGTACTTTTGCCCAACGCTGGGTGGTGTCCTCTTCCGGAAAGGTGTAGCGCCAGTGGTCGTACTGCTCTTTGCTTATCTTGCCGCAGCGCAGCTTCTCCGACTGTTCTGCCCATGCGGAAAGCATGGTAAAGATTGATTCATTCATGGTACGTTTGCTGCCGTCAAAGATGAGATGCACCTCATCTCCCTGCTTTTCAGCACGGATGCCGTGAATGTCCTCGATGGCAAAAAGGGTGTGAATAAATCCAAGGTCACTGTCAATGTCGGGAATCTGCAATGCCAAGGGAGAAACCTCCAACACATTGGCGATAGCTTTTACCAGATCCTCTTTCGGCGTTCTGGAACCGGACTCGTACTGCGCCATGCGGACATCAGCCGTTTTAGGCGGAAAGCCAACAGCTTGACCAAGCCATTTCTGCGTCATGCCACGCAAATTACGAATAAAACGGATTCGTTCACCAATCGCCATAAACCTACACTCCTTTGGTATCGTTGCGATTATTATAGCATATATGCTTAGTTTGTGTCAATACAGCATAAATAAAAAAGTTTAATATTTTTCTCGAAAACCTCTTGACATAACGGAATATGCTTAGTATAATGCAAGTACGAACTTAAACATTATCAGTTAAGTTTGGGAATTTAATACCTGTCGCACATCACAGTCATGGTGTGTCCGCCCGGGCAAATCGGAAGGCGGCCAGAAAGTATCCGACACGAAATAAGGACAAGTATTACCGAAAATCAACAAGGAGGAGTTTTATGGACAACAGATTTATTCGAGCAGAGGAAGTCGCCGCGGAACTGGATGTGTCGAAGCCCTACGCCTACAAGCTCATTCGACAGCTCAATGAGGAGTTAAAGGCAAAAGGATTTCTGACCATCGCAGGCCGCGTCAACCGACAGTATTTCAATGAACGGTTCTACGGAACAGAAAGGACGGACGCAGATGCCAGCTTATAAGAACAAGGAAAATGGTTCGTGGTATGTGGTGACACAGTACACGGACTGGACAGGAGAACGCAAGCCCAAATGCAAGCGCGGATTCGCCACGAGGCGGGAAGCATTGGAATGGGAGCAGAAGTTTCAACAGCAGAGCGCCGGTGATCTGGATATGAGCTTTGAGGCGTTCTGCGAAATCTACACCAACGATCTCAAGGCGCGGCTGAAAGAAAGCACATGGCAGACCAAGGAGAATATCATCAAAACAAAACTGCTCCCGTATTTCGGCAAGCGGAAAATCAACGAGATCACCACAAAAGATGTGATTGCATGGCAAAACGAGCTGCTCGCTTATCGGGATGAAAAACGCAAGCCATATTCTCAGACCTATCTCAAGACGCTACACAATCAGCTCAGCGCCATTTTCAACCACGCTGTCCGGTTTTACGATCTCCACTCCAATCCGGCAGCGAAAGCCGGAAACATGGGGACAGAGGAACGGCGGGAGATGCTGTTCTGGACGAAAGAAGAATATCAGAAATTTGCTGAGGAGATGATGGACAAGCCGGTTTCCTACTACGCCTTTCAGATGCTCTACTGGACAGGCATCCGCGAAGGAGAACTGCTGGCGCTGACGCCTGCGGATTTCGATTTTGAGCGCGGCACTGTCAAGATCAGCAAGACCTATCAGCGGCTCAAAGGGCAGGATGTCATTACCTCACCAAAAACAAAGAAAAGCAACCGCACCATTCAAATGCCCGACTTTCTCTGCCAGGAGATGCAGGAGTTTTTCAAAATGCAGTACGGTCTGAAAAAGAAAGATCGTATTTTCACGGTAACCAAAAGCTATCTCCACCATGAGATGGACAGGGGTGCAAAGGCAGCAGGCGTCAAGCGCATCAGAATCCACGATTTGAGACACAGCCACATCAGTCTGCTCATTGATATGGGCTTCTCGGCGGTTGCCATTGCCGACAGGGTTGGACACGAGAGCATCGAAATCACCTATCGGTACGCGCACCTGTTCCCATCCAAGCAGAAAGAAATGGCAAACAGGTTAGATGATCTTGGGAAAGGAGTTTGAGTTTAATGTCCGCAAAGAATGTAGACCGACACAATCGTTTTCGCAGTATCACAGTGGGATTTCGGGTATCTCCCGAAGAACAGGAGGAACTGAACAGGGCTGTAGCTCTATCGGGGCTTCCCAAGCAGGAATACTGCTATCGCAAATGCATGGGGCGTGAGGTGGTAGTGCAGCCAAATCCGAGAGTACACAAGGCGCTCAAAACGCAGATGATGGCGATCCTCGCAGAGCTGGAGCGCATTGCTGCCGGGGACAGCGTCCCCGATGAGCTGCTAAGCACGATCGACCTCATTGCCGTCACCATGCAGGGACTGAAAGGAGAGGATGCGAATGAATGAAGCAAAAGAAAAGACTGCCCTTTGCACATCTGTTGGCGCAGATGAAAGGCAGTCCGTTCAAAACACTATCAGTAGTATATCCGCTTTGGACACGGAAATCAATCACCCGGACGAAAATTCTCCGGAAAACTTTGAAGATATTTTGCGGCAGATGCAGCGAATGAGCGACCCGGCGTATCTGCACACGGTATCTATGAACGAACTGTACGAAACGGTATATCAGAGCAGGCCGCCCGTCATAGACGGTCTGCTCTACTCCGGCACCTATCTGTTTGCCGGTGCGCCAAAGGTAGGTAAGTCGTTTTTCATGGCGCAGCTTGCCTATCACATCAGCACCGGACAACCGCTCTGGAATTATGAAGTCCACCAAGGTACGGTTCTTTACCTTGCGTTGGAGGATGATTATCAGAGATTGCAGGAGCGTATGTCCCGTATGTTCGGCGTAGAGGGAACGGATAACCTCCATTTTGCAGTATATGCAAAGCAGCTCGGCGCAGGACTTGATGAGCAGCTTGAAAGGTTCATCCGGGAGCATCCCGATACCCGGCTCATTATCATCGACACCTTGCAGAAAATCCGCGAGGTCAGCACCGATGCTTACAGCTATGCCAACGATTATGACATCGTGGGCAGGATGAAGCAGTTTGCTGACAAAAATGGTGTGTGCCTGCTCTTGGTGCATCACACACGCAAGCAGCAGGCTGGAGACAAATTTGAAATGATCTCCGGCACAACAGGATTGCTTGGCTGTGCGGATGGGGCATTTCTTCTGCAAAAGGAAAAGCGCACCGACTTGAACGCCGCCCTTGAAATCGTCGGCAGAGATCAGCCGGATCAAAAGCTCCATCTGACGCGGGATGCCGAGAAGCTGACATGGCAACTCAATCATGCGGAAACTGAGCTTTGGAAGAAACCGCCCGACCCGTTGCTGAGCAAACTCGCAGCCGTGATTGCCGGAGATACCCCCGTATGGAACGGCAGCGCAACAGAGCTTGTAGCACTGCTTGGCGAGGATATACAGCCTAACATTCTGACTCGCAGGCTCAATGTCAAGGCGGGAGAACTGCTGAACGAGTACAGCATTGAATATACCGTGAAGCGCACCCGCAGCGGCAGCTTTATCAGCTTGGCACGAAAGGCTGTGTGACGATTGGTGACGGTTGTGACGATTAAAATGACAGCAGGAGCGGTATCAAGAATACCGTCACAATCGTCACAACCGTCACAGAAAGGAAAGAATCGAATGAAAAGTGTACAGATACCCTATGATCTGTTTGTTGATCTGGTGCTCTATCATCTGAACAGCGAGAACGATTTTGACGAAGAAATCCGGCAGGGCTTGGAACAGAAGCTTGACGCCATACTGAACCGACAGCTCTATTCCCAGTACAAGACCGCTCCCACCGAAGAAGAACGGGAACAGGCAAGGCAGGAGTATCTTGCTCGCCGTGGAGTGCCGCAGAGCTATCGCTGGACGACTCCTCCTTGGGAGCTGTGACAGGAGCGTGCCACGCTCCTGTTGCTGGCAGACAAGGCAAAGCACTGGCTGACACAGCCCCTCGTATCTCCCGTCCCCATCGAAAAATCCGCAGAGTTTGAGATGGATGGCAGAGAGGATTTCCCAAATCTTCTCTGCCTGTGGGCGGCAGCGTTGCAGCAAATTCGATTGCTGAAAGACTGACGGTCACGCCGTGGATTTTGTAAAGTGGGTACTACTTGCAAACCACGGCGGAGGCTTCCGCAGAAGCCGCATTCCCCGTTCCCCCTCGGAGAGCGCAATGCGCTTTTGATGCGTAGTGTCAAAAGTGCCTTTGCGTTACTTTTGACAAAAGTAACAAAACCCGCCGCTGCGGCGGCGAAAGGAATTCCAATTATACGACCATAATTTAGGAGGTAAAGCCTATAAAACGAACAATCAGCGCAATGTCCGGCGATGGAGTCGTTGCTCATAACCGTCGTACCTACTTCGCAGAAAATGTAGACCCGACGCGCACCCGTCTGAATGTCGAGTACTGCTACACACCCATTGAGGAGGCATACCATCAACTGTTTGATGCGGCTCTGTCAGAATTCAACGCCAAGCAGAAACGCAAAGACCGCTGCATCGAAAACTACTACGAAAAAATCCGTGATGGAAAGCAGGAAAAGCCTTTTTATGAAGTGATTTTCCAAGTGGGCAACAAAGACGATATGGGGACTGTCGGAGAAAATGCAGAACTGGCAAAGACCATTCTGGACAAGTTCTACCGCAGTTTTCTTGAACGCAATCCTCATCTTCGTGTATATTCTGCCCACCTGCACATGGACGAAGCCACACCCCATCTGCACATTGACTTTATTCCCTTTACTACCGGGAGCAAACGGGGACTATCCACCCGTGTATCGCTGAAACAGGCACTTGCCGACCAAGGCATTACCGGTGAGGGGCGATCTTTGACGGAGCGCGACCTGTGGGTACAGAAAGAGAAAGAAGCTCTTGCCGAAATCATGTTGGAGCATGGAATTGAGTGGGAGCAGAAGGGCGAACACAAGGAGCATCTGAGTGTTCTGGAATTTAAGCGTGAGAAGTGAAAAGAAGAGCTTGCTGAATTGGAGCAGAGCATCGAGCGTGTTCAGCAGCAACAGGTTTCCATTCAAGCCGTAGAGCAGATCGAAGTCAAACCCCTGCCGCTGACTTCCAAGGTTGCCGTTGATCGTGAAGATTACCAAAATCTCGTCACAGCGGCACAGAAGTATGTGGTGCAGGAAAAGCAGGAGGGCAAGCTGAAGAAACTGCTGAAAGAAGCGAAGAAAACTATTTCCGATTTGAAAGCAAAAATTCAATCGCTGACCGCAGAGCTGTCTGCGGTCAAAGCAGAGTTGGCACAATACAAATCCGTCCGTGGTAAGCTCCGCACAGCAGATCTGGAACAGGAAAATAGCCGTCTCCGCTCTAAAATCCGCAGCTATGAAAGCGCCATTGAACGCAACGATCTATGGTATATTTTCAATCCGCACCGCAATAAAACCCACAATCGGGACGATGCCCGCTAAATCCCGTGTAGAGCTGCAAAAATTGCATTTTGTCCAACGGGAGCGTTTCAAACGATGCCCAGATCGTTTGGACGCTCCCTATCGGGAAATTGCCCATTTTTACAGGTGTAGAGTTGGCAAAAACTTATGAAAAATGGAGGTATTTTATGAAAACAGGTCTTACCAAGAAACAGAAAACAACCAGTATTTTTTTCACCGATGCAGACGATATGATTGAAGTTTGCACCCGCAACACGCCGCTCAAAAACAGGCTTGCTGCCTTTGCCGAAGAATACCCGTCAGAATGTCGTTTGATCGACGATGACGAAAACGGCTGCCAGACCTATGAAATCCGTAAAGGACGCTTTGGCTTCAAGCTGACGCCCCCCTATTCTCAAGAACGGAAGCAAGCTGCAAGTAGGTTGGCAAAGAATAACATTGAAAATCTGAGGAGGACCACAAAATGAAGCTTTTATCCTGTGCGTTCAACATGGATACCGCCTGTGTGGAGCTGAAATTCGACGATGGTAGCACGATTGCCATTGATACCATCGCCGTAGAAAATGAGGTTGCCGACAATATGTATCAGCGGTCAGAGCTGGACTATCTGATCTATAATGACCCGCTAGCTTATGCTGAGCTGATGCTGAACGGTGATCCTGAAACCTATTTGAAAACTGTAACCGAATGCGAACCTTTGGATAGCTGACCATACCGCCGCCTGTGGGAGAAATCCTACGGGCGGCATGTTTTTTTCAGAACCACTTGATTTATTTCGTTTAAGCGAATATAATTATAATGGTTTTTTGTATCGTGATTTGCGAGGTGTTTGTTATGAATGGATATATTACAGTCCAGGAAGCTGCCTTAAAATGGGGAATTTCTCCCCGACAAGTTCAGATTCTGTGTAAATCAAATCGTATTGATGGAGCTACTCGTATGAGCCGTATTTGGATCATTCCGGAAAACGCAGAAAAGCCTACAAACGATAAAAGGAAGGCAGCGTACAGCCATGACTAACCTGACTGAATTGCAGAATCTTGTAGATCGTTTTCATGCTAACATTGACTTCTATAAGGACGCAAGAAATGCTTACAATGAACATTCTTGTAGAATTGAATATATTGATCCTCTGTTAAAGCTCTTGGGTTGGGATGTTGCAAACGAAAAAGGACTGGCACCCCAATATCGAGAAGTTATTGCGGAGAATTACTCCACTCGAACTGACCGCCCTGACTATACCATCACGCTCAGAGGTGTGCCAAAATTCTTTGTAGAGGCAAAGAAGCCTGCGGTAGATATTACCAGAGTTGCAGCTCCAGCTATTCAAACCAGAAAGTACGGCTGGAATGCAAAGCATCGTCTGGCTGTGCTCACAAATTTTGAGTATCTTGCAATCTACGATACCTGCCATATCGCTCACGAAGATGATGGATGTGCTGTGGCGAGATACCGGCTGTACCATTACACCGAATATGTAGAAAAAGTTGAAGAAATTGCAGGATTGATTGCAAGAGACACCGTTTACTCTGGTGACTTTGACTCTTATTTGGATGCAAACTTTCCTGCAACCGAAGGACAAACCCAGCAGGTTGATACGCTGTTCCTCTCTCAAATCAACGAATGGCGTGTGGCCCTTAGTAATGAACTGTATGCTCAGGGTGGCCGTTATGCATCGTTGGAAGTGTTAAATGATGTTGTTCAGGAGTTTATTAACCAAATCGTATTCCTGAGAATTTGTGAAGATAAGAATCTGCCATTATATCACAAGTTAAAAGATACCATTACGGATGACACTCAGTTGCAATCCAAACTGGAGGAATTGTTCCGTTCTGCTGACCAGCGCTACAATTCTGGAATGTTTTCTGGCGAAGATATTATTTTCGATCTTTCCTGCGAAGTTATAAAAGACATGATTGAGGGCCTGTATTACCCTCAAAGCCCATATTTGTTTAATATTATCGAGCCTAATTTGCTTGGAAAGATTTATGAGATATTCTTAACCGAACAGTTAGTGCTGCTTGAAAACAATACCATTGGGCTTGGTAAGAAGAAAGATTGTCAGAATAGGTCTGTTGTTACGACACCAACGGAAATCGTTAAGTATATGGTCGATAAAACGCTTTCCAAAGTGTGTGAAGGAAAAACTCCCTCCGAGATTTTGGACATCAGTGTGGCTGATATTGCCTGTGGCTCTGGCATTTTCTTGGAAGAAGCATTTGCCTATTTGCAGGATTACTGTGTGCAATGGTATATCTGCAATGGGCAAACAGATCATCTGATTGAAACGGGTATTGACCTGTATAAGTTGCCCCTTCAAGAGAAAAAAGACATTCTTTGCTCCTGCATTTACGGCATAGATATTGACATCCATGCGGTCGAAGTTGCTAAATTCTCTTTGTTAATCAAGTTGATTGAAGATGAAACTGCACCTTCTGTATCAGAAGTTGTTCCGATTCTTCCTGATCTGGGTGACAACATTCAATTTGGAAACTCCCTTGTCAGCCAAACTGAATTGAATGGCATTAGCGGTGCCAACCATCAGATGATGGAGATCGCTCCCTTTGACTGGAGCACAATTAACAATGGATGTGGATTTGATGTAATTATCGGCAATCCTCCATATGTGAATACCGAGGGGATGCACGCCCTATTGCCGAGTGCCGAAGTAGAAATCTATAAAAAGAAATACAAAACATCGCACAAGCAATTCGACAAATACTTTATTTTTATAGAGCAGGCTATCAATAAGATCAACGAAAATGGCTTGGTATGCTATATTGTACCTAATAAATTCTTCAAAATTGGCGCTGGCGAGAAGTTGCGCAACCTGATTGCAAAAGAACGGATGCTCGTCAGTCTGGATGACTTTGGAGATGCACAGCTGTTTGAGGATAAAACCATTTACAGCTCGATCATTTTACTTTCCAAGGCGAAGCAGACGAGTTTTGTTTACAGCAGCGTTGATTCTGTTAACAAACTGTGGGCAGGAGAAGAAGTGAGTTCCATTGAGCTTAATTCTTCCGTATTGAACAAGCTGCCATGGAGATTGACAACTGACTTTGAGTTTTTGACAATGCTCCAGAGGTTGGATGAAGTATCTGTCCCCATTACAAAACACGCAGAGATATTTAACGGCATTCAGACAAGTGCAGAAAGGCCAACGCCTATATATTGGTTCTCCTCAGATGAAATTGTGGCCGAATATGCCGATACTGTTGAAATCAGCAGGGATGGCAATAATTATACTATTGAGAAGGCCTTGCTTCGCCCTTATTTTAAGCCAACCAAAAAAGCTGAGAAGGGCCTGAATTCGTATAGTATTCTTGCGACTGACAAGCAGATTATTTTCCCCTATGATAACAATGGACACCTTATCTGCATAGATGAGATGCAAAGCAGTTATCCGGGAACATACGCTTATCTCTTAGCGCATTATGATCGTCTGGTTCCTAAGTGTGTTTCCCGTGATGGAACTCGTGACGTTCCAAACGCCACCGCAGATACATGGTACCAGTATGGCAGAACACAAGCCTTGACCGCCTTTATTAACACGCCCAAATTGATTGTTGGCGTGTTGAGCAAAGAACCCATGTATGCGATGGATACGAATGATATTCTGATTGCGTCAGGTGGTACTGCTGGATATTGTGCAGTTAGCAAAAAAGATGGTAGTCCATACGCTCTTGAATACATTCAGGCATGGCTGTCAAACCCCATTACAGAGCGAATCTTGGAGATCGTAGGCAGCGATTTTGAAGGCGGATTTACTGCTCGTGGTACATTCGTTCTCTCTACACTACCCTTTGTTGAGTTGGATTTTGCCGTAGAAGAACAGAAAGCTATTCACGACAGAGTGGTAGCAGCAAGTCGAGAGATTTACGAAATCAATGATGCACTGTCTGGACGTCCCGCAAAGCGCATTGCAAATCTGTTGCAGAGACAGAAAGAAACACTTATCTCTGAGATTCAGGGATTGATTGATCGGGTGTATAGACTCGATTATTAAGCGAGGTATTAACGATGAGACTCAAAAAGGATAGTTCAGAGCAGAAATTAAGAGGAGCGTATTATACGCCATTGCAGCTTGCAGATGCAATGGTGGAGCTTTTTGCGTCTCAAAATATCTCTACCGTCTTGGAACCAAGTTGCGGTGATGGAGTATTTCTTGATGCGCTACAGAACCTTAATCTTCTGAATAAGGTGGATAAACTAACAGCTGTTGAAATCGAACCTGACGAAGCTGAGAAAGTTCGTGATAGGTATTCTGAATTTGAACAAATCGAAGTATGCACCGAAGACTTTTTCGACTTCTATAATCGTGTCCTTGGCAAGAAACAGTATGATTTGATTTTGGGCAATCCCCCTTATATTCGCTATCAATATCTGAAAGAAAGCCAGCGTGAAATGCAGTCTCAAATCTTGACTTCACATGGTATGAAAGCGAATAAATTGATAAATGCATGGGTTGCGTTTATTGTAGCTTGTGTACAGCTATTGTCCGAAAAAGGTAAGATAGCGTTTGTTATTCCAGCTGAGATACTTCAAGTTGCGTATGCGGAGGATCTGCGCCTATATTTGGCCAATAATCTTGCGAAAATTACTCTGATCACATTTGAACAGCTTGTGTTCCCTGACATCGAGCAAGAAGTCGTTGTGTTTATTGGCGAGAAAGGCGAAGAAGAAAAGGGTATTCGCATCATTGAAATGAATAATCTTAGCGGTTTTGCTCAGTTGGATCTATCTCAAAATGGATTTCAAAAGTTGCAGCACGTCAAGGAAAAATGGACAAAATATTTCGTAAACGCAGAGGAAATGTCTCTTATTCAGGAACTTCGTGCAGACAAACGCTTTGCCCAATTTTCCGAATATGGAATTATCAATGTTGGAATTACAACAGGCAATAATGGCTACTTCTCCATTACGGAAGAAACATCTGAGCAATATCAGTTAAGTGAAGTAACTCTTCCTTTGATTGGAAGAAGTTCTCATGCACACGGAATATATTTCACAGCACAAGATTGGGAGAAAAACAAAACTGCTGGAAAGCGTGCCCGTCTAATAAACTTCCCCGAAATCCCATACGATGAATATCCCGCCAAGCACAAAGAGTACATTTCGCTCGGTGAAGCAAATGGAGAACACGAGGGCTACAAATGCTCCATCAGGGAAAGATGGTACATTGTTCCTTCTGTATGGGTTCCGGATGCATTTTTCTTAAGAAGAAATAACCTCTATCCGAAGTTTGTGCTGAACGAATGTAACGCAGTATCAACGGATACAATGCACCGCATAAAATTTAACGATGGCGTTGATCCAGAGAATGTCCTTCTTGCCTACTATAACAGCATCTCTTTTGCGTTCACCGAGATTTGCGGACGAAGCTATGGTGGAGGTGTTCTTGAAATCTTACCTGGTGAGATGGGCAACATTTTACTTCCCAAAGTGGAAAGGATTGATCCTGCACTAAGGGACAAGCTGCTTGCACATATTGACACTATAGTGCGCAATGATGAAGACATTGAACTTGCGCTGGATGTTGTTGACAAAGAACTACTTGTAGATACATTGGGGATCGATCCTGAGATATGCCGTAAATGCCGTGCTATCTGGAAAAAGATGCAGACACGCCGGTTAGGAAGAGGATGACAAATACTATTATCAAGCTGTGAAGGGTGGAATTGATTTGAAAATCGGCCTACATATACCGAAAGTACATGATATGACAATTGATACAGTTGATGTTATATCCACCTCTGCTGTCACAGCGGATGTGTCACCGGTAGTCTTGAGCCAGACGGAAATGATCCGGTTGAAGTTCTGTCCAACGCTGGTAGATAACGAGAAAGACCCCCATAAATCTGTTTCTGGAAAATTTCTATATGAAAAGAAACGGAAAAACGATGCCGCCTTTCCGAGCGATGACAACGGGTCAGTGGTGAAGATTTCTCGTGGCTCTGTCAAAGTCGGAAATTGGATGGAACTCAATCTGAGCACAAGTGAAACATATGAGCTTTACCAAGGTTTGAAGCGGCTGTATGCGCTGTATGAAGACATGGGCGAAATCCCGTATGGTTCAGCTACTTACACCAGAGTAGACAGCAGTTTTCGCCAATTCCTTTCAATCATCCAGAATGACCCTTCTGCGGCTCGGATGATTGGCAATGAAGAAAACTATGATCTTGTAAAAACACTGCTCCGTCTTATTACTCAGACAAGTTCTTTGGAGTCGTTGAAAAGAAGCCTTACAGAGCTGCAAGATGAAAATCTGCAACATCTAACAACTTCTTTGAACATCGAAAAACTCCAAAGAGTCGCAAAGCTCATGGAGGATAATCTCAAAAATGATAGTGAGGAGTTTTGGCAGACCACCGTTTTCAAAGAAAATCAATGGGTATTGGCTCAAATTTTTGCCTGTCCTTGTACGATATTTGCAGATAAAGCATATGTCGGTGGCAAAGGAATTAACAATAGCGGCGGAAATCTATGCGACTTCATTTATCAGAACAGTCTGTCTCAGAATGTGGCGTTGATTGAGATTAAAACACCATGTACCGAGCTTATCGGGAACCAGTATAGAGGTACATACAGCTTTAGCTATGATTTGAGCGGAGCCGTAAATCAAGTTCTAAATTATAGAGATAAGCTTACAAAAGAATATTATTCTCTGTGTCATCAGGGTTCGGAGCCTTTTGAAGTCTTATCTCCTAAATGTGTTGTAATTATTGGTAAAATGGCTTCGCTAACCCCAGGGCAAGTTGCTGCGTTTGAAAATTTCCGTAATAGTCTGGGCAATGTGCTGATACTAACCTTCGATGAACTTTATCAGCGTATAGTGGACTTAATTTCAGTCCTTTCAGAATCACCAGCTCAAGAGCAAAATTCTATTGAGCAAAACGACAACGCTGATGAATTGCCCTTTTAAGTAGTATAAAAAGAAAGAGACGGAGTTTCATGACTGCATCGACCGAAAAACAATGCAAGTGCAGATTATGTGGTGATTATTTTTCAGACAGCGAAATGAGTGAAGAACACTACCCTGCACGAAATACCGGAAATGAAGATATTGTTGCCGTCGATCTTGGTAAGATGTTTGATATATTCATCTCAGAAAATGTACATGCTGAGATTAGACAAAAGTTGGACAATGGTCAAACACTTGAAAGCATCGCTGGAGACATATTTGATTCACAGTTAGCCACATCATTATTTCCTAAAGGTAGAACCGCTCGAACTTTATGTCGAAAATGCAACACATTTTTAGGGAAATATGATGAAGCATATCTTAGATTTTTTAATTCGAATGGAAATCCCAAAGTAGTAAATGGCTTTCAACAACATACTAAATATCAGATTATTAAAGCAATTTACGCAAAATTTCTTTCAGTACCAGAGACGCGGAACGAAGAACTTGATTTTTTGGATTTCATAAGAGATGCAGATTCTACTGTTTACAATGGTACATGGAGCGTTTATTTTGTAAAACGAAATTTCAGCTCGGATCTGATGGGAATGAAAGACATTAGGACAGGAAAGATAACTTTTGATGAGGGTGTTGTTTACGAAATGTCCGATGATAAGTTCATCTTCAATCTAATGAATTTTCCTAAGCACTCATGTTTCGAGATGACAAATCTATTCGACATACTAAAAAAGAACTATAAATTGATTGAAGGTGTCGGAGAAAACGGCGGTTATCATGCACAGGTATTCATGAGCAGTCTGTTCTCTCAAATGGATTTCAGTTAAATTCAGAAGAGTGCATCCTCCTTTGAATGTTGTTGTCGATTTTCGTATCACTTCAAAATCCAGAAATCATCTGGAAAAAGGCTTTGAGTTGTGCTACAATACAATTAAGCCAACCAGAGCAATTACCATATACCCCAAAAGAGATTTATCACCGCTGATAAGATTTTGATAAGCCTCCATCGTACAGCTACGATAATATGGAGAATCAAAATTCTCAGAAGAACAGGAACAAATAATTCCTAAGCAAAATTCGTTAAGTCATGAGTCCCTGCAACGAGTGGGAATAAGAAAAAAGTGAACATGAGGGGCTGCAAAGCCTTGAAAACACTCTCTTTTTGAAAATCTCATTTCCTGTTTGATAGCAAAATGATAGCAGATACTAAAGCCATTTTGTTTGTTCTTGTTTTGGCGAGCGAATGGTTTGCAGGTTTGCTGTCGCAACCAATCCTATATTGAGAGCGAAAAAGGCTCTGCTGACTTTCTGTAAAAGAAGGTCGGCAGAGCCTTTTGTTATTCTTCGTTGTGTTCTTTGTGGTCGGCAAGAAGCAGGTCACTCAGCTCCTGCGACGGCGTGATCTTGTGCCACTGACCGGAGGTGTCGAGTTCAGGATAGCGGTAGCGCCAGCGGTCATATTCTTCTTTGGTAATCTCCCCCGCTTTCAGCTTGGCGGCAACTTCGCCCCATGCGGCAAGCATTTTGTGAAGCTCCGCTGCGTCGCGTCCTTTGTGGATATGAACGCGCAGATGTACCTCATCCTCACAGTCACAGACCTCAAGACCGTAGCGGTCTTCCAGCGTGAACAGCGTGTGCATCAGTCCAATATAGGAGTCAATGTCCGGTACGTCCAGCGCCTTGGGCGAAACGTCAAGCACCTGCGCCAGCGCAGCGGTCACGTCCGCTTTGGGCGTTCTGGAACCATTCTCGTACTGCGCAAGGCGAACATCTGCGGATTTCTCCGGAAAGCCCAGCGCCATACCGAGATATTTCTGTGTCATGCCCCGCATCGTGCGGAAAAAGTGGATGCGTTCACCAATCGCCATAATAGCCATCTCCTGTGTCGGTTGTCTTTGATAACGAGTATAGCAGATATGTTTAATTTCGTCAAGAAAAATCTAAGCAAATTTATTTAATATTTTACTGCAAACAGGCTTGACTTAAACTTATATGTATAGTAGAATAGCTGCAAGCTAAGCACATTAGCTTAATTCATAGAAATTTTACAATTTAGGATACCCCAAAATGCAGAAAAAATGTCCGTTGTAAAGTGAGGGGGTGAAATCCAAAAGCCGCAAAATTGAATGACCGTCCAAGGGATACTTTCTCCGGGGAAGCAGGCGATGAAATGAGCGTGCCAAGGAGAAAAGAAAACGGCACAGCGCCGAAAAGGGTTGCCTGCCAGAGTCCTGCGGATAGAACAGCAAAGCAATCAACCACAAATCAGGAAAGGAAGGTATTTTGCCTATGGCAGGAGAAATTTTTATGCGAGTAAATGAAGTTGCGGAAGAGCTTGGCGTATCGGTTCCGTATGCGTATAAGCTCATCCGTGAGCTGAACAAAGAGCTGCGAAAGACCGGCTGCATCACCATTGCAGGCAGGATTGACCGCAAGTTCTTCCACGAGAAGTTCTACGGAACGAGAGAACCGAAGGAAAGAAGGGAATTGAATGGCAGCGTTTAAGGACAAGAAGAACGGCTCATGGTATGTGCAGTTTCGCTATACCGACTGGCGCGGTGAGCGCCAGCAGAAATTAAAGCGCGGCTTTGCCACGAAAAAAGAGGCGCAGGCATGGGAGCGCGAGTTTCTGATGCAGAAGCAGGCTGACATCAATATGAGCTTCGAGAGCTTTGTGGCGCTTTACGAAAAAGACGTCAAACCAAAGCTGAAACTCAACACATGGCTCAGCAAGGAGCATATCATCCGCACGAAGATTCTTCCGTATTTCAAAAAGCGCAAGCTCTCAGAGATCACCGCCCGTGATGTGATCGACTGGCAGAACGAGATACGGCAGCACACCAAGTCAAGCGGTGAAAGCTATTCCCCGGACTATCTCAAGAACGTCCACACCCAACTGAGCTGTATTTTCAACCACGCTATCAAGTATTACGGCTTGCAGATCAATCCCGCTGCAAAGGCCGGAAATATGGGCAGCGAGCAGCCGAAGGAAATGCTGTTCTGGACGAAGGAAGAATATCTCAAATTCATCGACGCCATGATGGACAAGCCCATGCTGTACTACGCGTTTGAAGTTCTGTACTGGTGCGGCATCCGTGAAGGTGAGCTTCTGGCGCTGACGCCTGCGGACTTTGATTTTGAGAAGGAAACGCTCCGCATCAATAAATCCTATCAGCGGCTGCAGGGCAAGGACATTATCACTACGCCGAAAACGAAGAAAAGCAACCGCGTGATCCAGATGCCAGACTTTCTCTGCGACGAGATGCAGGACTATTTCAAGCAGCTTTACGGACTGGAATCGGACAGCCGCATCTTTCCTCTGACCAAGCACACCTTGAAGCGCGGCATGGAGTTCGGGTGCAAGGCGTCTGGTGTCAAGGTCATTAGAATCCACGATTTGAGACACAGCCACGTTTCTTTACTTATCAACATGGGCTATTCCGCCGTTGCCATCGGCAATCGTGTGGGACACGAAAGTGTGGAGATCACCTATCGGTACGCGCATCTGTTCCCAACTGTGCAGAAGGAAATGGCAGATAAATTGAACGTCGAAAGGAGCAATTAAAATGTCACTGAAAAACCGAGACAACCACAACCGCTGGCGCAACAAGACTGTTGCCTTCCGGGTATCACCGGAGGAAGACCGGCAGATTGAAACCTTTGTCAAGCTTTCCGGGCTGACGAAGCAGGACTACATCACCCGCCGCCTGACCTGCAAGGATGTGGTGGTGCAGGGCAATCCGAGAGTTTACAAGGCGCTGCGCGGCCAGCTTGCCGCTGTACTGAACGAGCTGCGGCGCATTGAAGCGGGCGGCAGCGTGAACGACGAGCTGCTGGATGTGGTTGAAATGATCGCCGCCATCATGGACGGCATGAAAGAGGAAAATGCCTATGGAAAATGAAATCTGCAAAAAGAAAACGACCGCCCCGGACACATCTGTTGGCGCAGATGATGGGCAGCCGCTTCACAATTCAACTGAGAACAGTATATCCGCTTTTGAAGAAGAAATCAACGGTGATTTTCAAAACAACGAGGAAAGTCTGGACGAAATCTACCGCAGGATGCAGCGGTTGACCGATCCGCATTACCTGCACACGATCTCCATGACAGAGCTGTACCAGACCGCATATCAGAGCAGGCCGCCCATTATCGACGGCTTGCTCTACGCGGGCGCGTACATCCTCGCAGGTGCGCCAAAGATCGGCAAGTCGTTTTTAGTGGCGCAGATTGCCTACCATGTCAGCACGGGCGAAGCCCTGTGGGGCTGCGAAGTTCATCCCGGTACGGTGCTGTACCTTGCCTTGGAAGATGATTTTCAGCGCATCCAGAGCCGTATGTTCATGATGTACGGCGTCAACGACACCGACCGGCTGCACTTTGCAACTGCGGCGGGCAAGATTGGAAACGGGCTGGACGAGCAGCTTGAGAACTTCGTGCGGGAACATCCCGACACCAGGCTCATTATCATCGACACTATGCAGAAAATCCGGGAAGTCGGCGGCGAGGCTTACAGCTACGCCAGCGATTATGAGATCATCGGCAAGCTCAAGCAATTTGCCGACAAGCACTGCATCTGCGTCCTGACCGTCCACCACACCCGCAAGCAGCCTGCCGGTGACAGCTTCGAAATGATCTCCGGTAATTGCCATGGTCGCCGTCAGGCCAGGGATCGCGCCGAACACAATACCGACCGCCACGCCGAGGAGGATGACCAGATACATTTCAGGGTCTGTAATGACCGAGAGGAATCCTTCCAAATACATTTATTGTTTCTCCTTTCTCAGAAGCCGAGGATGCCGGCAGGCAGCGGGACAGACAGCAGTTCAACAAACAGGTAGTCCGAAAGCACCGAAAAGACAACCGCTAAAATCAGTGCCTTGAGGATAATCTTTTTATTGATCTTCTTGCGCTGCGTCAGCAGCACGACCTGAACGATCAGATAGACGAACGTACTGATCAGATAGCCGACCGGACGCATGGCAAACGCATAAAGAAACAGTATAATAAACGTACCGATCACGGCATAATTGTCTGCCAGCCAGTCTTTAGGCGTTCTGCCAGAAAAAATTTCCTCACCGGTAGCCTTGAGATGCCTGATCTCCGCATAGCCGCGGACCATCAGTACAACGGAAAGCACCAGTAAGAGCACCGCCCAAGCAACAGGGATCGTTCTGGCGCTGATAAAGTCCTTATTGAAACCGAAGGACTGAATACTATGCGATGCGACATAATAACCGATGCTGCACAGTGCAAGCACTGCACCTGCGATCAGGTCTTTCACACATTTTTTCATGTCATTCTCCTTTTCTCAGGTCGCCGCCCAGTGCTTTCCCGCCCACCGCGGGTGGTCATAAACCGACTTATCCGCAACAAACGGCCATTTTTCACCGCGAAGCACCGCCATCGTACCCTTGACCATCATCAGGCAGATCTGTTCGACCGCCGTATCAGTCTGTGCTGCCATGTGCGGCGTGCAGATCAGGTGCGGCGCTTTTGCAAGCGCGCTTTCAGGATCAAGCCGCTCACCCACAAAAACATCCAGGCCCGCGCCGCCAATAACATCGTTGCTCAGCGCCTCCGCCAAGTCGTTCTCATTTACGATTCCGCCTCTGGCACAGTTGACAACGATCGTACCCGGCTTCATCATGGCAAACTCTTTTTTGGAGATCAGATCCTTCGTCTGCTCATTGTAAGGAACATGAACTGAGATAATATCCGAGGTACGTAGGATCTCTTCTACCGTCCTGCAGGCACGGTAGCCTGCCTCAGCCAGCTTTTCTTCCGGCACGAAAGGATCGTAGGCCGCGATGTGAAAGCCAAGTCCCATGCACATCTGTGCAACAATACGTCCGATGTTGCCCACACCGATCAGGCCCACCGTCTTGCCCTCGAATTCATAGGCGCGGAATTCCTGACGGATATTCCAATTTCCCTTGATTGTTTCATTGTGGCAGGTAACAAGATTTTTTGTCAGCGCCAAGATCATGGCGACGGTGTGCTCGGCAACGGAACGCGCGTTTGCACCCGGCGTAATGACAACAGGGATGCCCAGTTCTGCCGCCGCCTTTGCATCCACCGTGTCAAAGCCGACGCCGTGCCTTGCAATGACCTTTAAGTCGGGACAGGCAAGCATATCCTCGCGTCCGATCCCGCCCTCCTTGATCATCAGAGCATCCACCTTTTGAAGCTCCGGCAGGAAATTGCAGGCATTGACCTTATCGACAACTTCATAATTTGCCTGCGCCGCCAGCGCCTCCATCCCGGCATCGCATAACTTTCTCGGTGTAATGATCACTTTGTAATCCATGTTCCGTCCGTTCTCCTCCTTCTATCGTGAATTTCATATAGTGAAACTGTGTTTTATTTTTCTATCCTTATGTTACGCTACTACTCTGCTTTTTGTCAACGACTTTCTTCTTGCCTGATTTGACAAGATTTATTTGATTTTTTATCTTTTATCGACAAATTGCAACCTTTCTATTCCTTTTTTTCACACTTCTTTCAGATTTCTTGCTAAGTTTTTATTGCAAAGTATGAAATAGCGTTTTATAATAAGAAACAAAGTTCCGTTTCTGTACCGCTTTTTATGTCCGGTGCAGACAACACCGAAGGGAGGAAAATATGAATCAAACTGGATCCACTGTTCAGTCGCTCGACCGTGTCTTTGATATTGTCGAAACGTTATCCAATCACGGCAACGAGCTGTCTATTTCTCAACTCTGTGCATTCACCGGGTTAAACAAAAGCACCGTACACCGTATGCTTGCCTCATTGCGGGCCAGAGGCTATGTGGTACAGACGTCAAGTGGCGCATACCGTCTGACCTTCAAATTCTGCAGCCTTTCACAAAAGATCATCAACAACGTCAGTATTCTCCCTCTTGTGCTCCCTCACCTGCGCAAGCTTTCCATGTCTGTGCAGGAGATCGTTCACTTCGTCATTCAGGATAATACCAACACCGTCTATCTCGACCGTCTTGAGCCGCCCAATTCCAACTACCGCAGCACTGTCAACATCGGCATGCTCCGTCCGCTGCACACCTCCGCCGGCGGAAAGATCATTCTCTCTTCCCAGGGCCCGGAGGCCTGGCGCAGCTATTGGGACAATGCTGACAAAACGCCCATTACACCTTATACCATCACAAGCTTTGAGCGTCTCGAAAGCGAAATGCTGATCTTTCAGCGCAAGCAGTATGCCGTTGAAAACGAGGAAAACACACTCGGCTATTCCTGTATTGCCGTTTCGCTCTACGACCGCTACAATGATGATCACTACGCCATCACCCTTTCTTCGCTCAAGTCGCTGATGACCGATGAGCACATCCAGCAGCTTCTGCCTCTGCTCTTTGAAACGCGCGATCTCATCCAGAAGGATATCGGCCTTTGATTTTCTCTCCCTCCACGACTAAAAAAGCGACATCCCGAATTCGGATGTCGCTTTTTCTGATCAATTTTTATATGGTATGTTTTCCGGCAAAGGATATCCTGTCTTACGGATTGACCACATTGACAGGAGCACCCGCAAGGAACGCCCTGATATTTTCCGCCGTAGCATCCATGATACGCTGGCGGCTCTCCTTCGGTGCCCAGGAGATGTGCGGCGTGATGATGCAGTTTTTCGCCTTCAGCAGCGGGTTGTCTGCGCGAATCGGCTCGGTGTAGACCACATCCAGTCCCGCCGCGGCTATTTTGCCGCAGTTGAGCGCGTCGGCAACGTCCTGCTCATCGATGAGCTGGCCGCGGGCATTGTTGATGAGAATGACGCCGTCCTTCATTTTGGCGATGCTCTCCTTGTTGATCATGCCGGTGTTTTCCGGCGTGAGATTGCAGTGCAGCGTGATAACATCCGCGCAGGCATAAAGTTCATCAAGGCCGACGTACTCTGCGATCTCGCGGCCGGAGTCGTTCGGAAAAAGATCATAGGCCAGCACATTCATGCCGAGCGCCTTGGCGATGCGCCCCTCCGCCTGCCCGATGCGGCCAAAGCCGATGATACCGATCGTCTTGCCCTCCAGTTCGATAAGGGGATAGTCCCAGTAGCACCAGTCGGCGTTGTTCGCCCAATTACCGGCGTGCACGCTCTCGCTGTGATGACCGATATGGTGGCAGATCTCCAGCAGCAGCGCAATAGAGAACTGGCTGACCGACGCCGTGCCGTAGGTCGGCACGTTCACGACGGGGATGCCCTTTTCGCGGGCATAGTTGTAATCGACCACGTTGTAGCCCGTAGCCAGAACGGCAATGAGCTTAATGTTCGGGCACTTGTCGATCGTTTCGCGCGAGATGGGTGTCTTGTTCATCACCACGATTTCCGCATCACCGATGCGCTCGGCGATCAGCGGAGACTCCGCGTAGGCCGTGCGGTCATAGGCCGTCACGCTGCCGAGCTTTTCCAGCTCACTCCAGCTCAGATCACCGGGATTTTCCGTATATCCGTCCAGTACTACAATTTTCATGTTTGTTCCCTCCTGTCGACTTCTTATCTTCGCCTGCCGCATTATTTTATAATCGACATACAGCTCTGTATGGCGCAGCGCTTCAACATAAGCCTCCGCAAGTCGTGCTTGTGCAGAGTATAACGCATGTATTCGTATGCTTCAAGCACTAAATAGTCATTTCACCATATTCACTACATCTCTTCACCGCAGCATCTGAACAGAACGCTCGTTCAGAGGAGAACATACTCTTCTCAGTGTTGCGCCTCTCCCGCGATCACTTCCGCCGCGGTTTCCAGCGCTTTGACCATCATTTCCAAACCCATGCTCGGCGCGTTGCCGTCCTTGGTCTGCTCGGGCAGGTAAGGGACGTGGACAAAGCCGCAGCGCGGGGCTGGATTGCTCCGCTCGCTCTCGTGCAGGGCGCAGTAAAGGAGATTGTTGCACACGAACGTGCCTGCGGAGTACGAGAGCTGAGCGGGAATCCCCTGCTCACGCAGGGCGTCGACGATCTCGCGCGTCGGGATCGTCGCAAAATAGGCGTCCGGACCTCCGGCCACGACCGGCTCGTCCGTCGGCTGCTTACCCGCGTTGTCGGCGATACGCGCGTCGCGCAGGTTGATGGCCACGCGCTCGACGCGTATGCAATTTGCGCCGCCGTACTGGCCGACGCAGAGCACCGCGTCGGGACGCAGCTCCGTCAAAAGCTTGTGCAGCGCAGCACCGGAGGCGTCAAACTCCGTCGGAATTTCATGCTTGATGAGCTCTGCTCCCCCGATGCGGTTGGGAAGCCGGCGTGCCGCCTCCCACGAGGGGTTGATCTGCTCCCCGCCGAACGGCGTGAAGCCTGTGACAAGTATCTTCATTTGACAGTTTCCTCCCCGATCATCAGGCGGATGATCTCGTTGTCGGTCTCGCGCATGCCGTCGCGCGCGATGCTGCTGACGGCGCGGATGGTGTTCTCCACGCCCTTGACGACGATGCCGTCACCGCCGTAGAACTGGCTGTCGTGCCGGTACATCTGCATGCCGAGCAGCCCCGCCTCGACCGCCGAGGCGATCTTCGCCGCGCAGCTCGCCTTCGCCCCGTCGCAGAGCATACCGGAGTTGATGGCGAGCGCGTTGACGACCGTGTGGGCGATCTCATCATAGCGCCCACCGTAAAGGTAGCACACACCTGCGCCGGCACCAGCGCCCGCGCTGGTCGCGCCGCAGTAAGCGGAGAGGCTGCCGATGCCCGTTTTCAGATGGATGGTGACAAGATTCGACACGACGAGCGCGCGGTAAAGCTGCTCCTCGCTCGCTTTCAGCTCGCGCGCGTAGACAATGACGGGCAGCGAGGCCGTCATGCCCTGATTGCCGCTGCCAGAGTTGATGACGACAGGCTTTTCGCAGCCGTTCATGCGCGCGTCCGAGCCCGCGGCAGCCCAGGCCTTGGCGCGGTTCTGCACGCTGTCGCCATAGGAATCGAGCAGGATTTTTCCGATGGCCGCGCCGTACTGCCCCGTCAATCCTGCCTCAGCGATGGCCGTGTTATATTCGATCTGGCGCGCGATGGGCGCGCGGACGTCGTCTAAATCGACCTCGTCGGCAAAGGCGATAATGTCCTCGACCGTCAGGCTCCTGCGGCTCTCGGGCGGCTGGGCCGCCTCCTCGGAAAAGGGCTTGTTGAGCAGCACTTCGCCGTTTTTCTCGATGCGCACGACGTTTGTGTGGCTGCCGACGATCTGGACGAAGGCCGTGTCCCCGCCTGCGAAAACACGCACCTGAATGTCGAATGGGCAGCGCAGCGGCGATTTGCTCACCGTGATCTCCGCCGCGGAAAGGTACTCGTCCAGCAGCGGCAGCTGGTCCTCCGTCACATTCGCCAGCACCTCTAACTGCGCGTCGGCGTCGCCGACGCGTACACCCGCCGCGACCGCGACGGGAAGGCCCTTTCGCCCGCCGGTGTGCGGCACGATGACGCTCTTGACGTTTTTGATGATATTGCCGCTCACGGTCAGCTCGATGCGCTCGGGAAGTGTCCCGAGCGTTTGGCGCGCAAGCGCACCCGCGTAGGCGACGGCGATGGGCTCAGTGCAGCCCATCGCGGGTACAAGCTCCTCATGCAAAATCTGAACGTAGGTCTCATACAGCGCAGTATTCATTTTTGCTCTCCCATCTCTCATTGCGGGCGTGCGGTCTCTCCTCCGCTCGTTACCCGCTTCTCTCTCCGCCCATTGTATCGGAAATGCGGTTACAATGCAATGGACTTTCCACGTTTCACGCACAAAAAGGCGATATCCGGTCGGATACCGCCTTTTTGATGCTATTCCGCTCTTACAAACCGTAAATTTCGCCGTACTTTTCCTCAAGGTACTGCGTGTAGACCGTCGGGTCGAACTTTTCGCCAAGCGCCTGCTCCAAGAGCGCGCCGGGCTTTTTGAGGCAGCCGTACTGCCAGATGTGCTCGCGGTTCCACGCATTGATGGGCGCAAAATTGCCGGTCTTGAGGCACTCGTCCACATCGACCGTCTCTTTCATCTTGCGAAGCAGCTGTGCGCCGTAGGCGCTGCCGAGCGCGTAGGACGGGAAGTAGCCGATGCTGCCGCCCGACCAATGGCTGTCCTGTAGCACGCCGTGTTTGTCGTCCGGCACGTCGACGCCGAGGTATTCCTTGTAAAGGCGGTTCCACTCGCCCGGCAGGTCGTGCACCTTGAGCTCGCCATGCATCACGCGCTTTTCGAGCTCGTAGCGCACCATGACGTGCAGGCTGTAGGTGACCTCGTCGGCCTCGGTGCGGATGAGGGACGGCTCCGCCTTATTGATGGCGCGGTAGAATTCCTCCGCCGTGTGGCCGCTCAGCTCGGGGAACAACTCGCAGAGCTTTGGGAACACGAAGCCCGTGAAGGCGCGCGAGCGGCCGAGCAGATTTTCATAGAAGCGGCTCTGGCTCTCGTGGATGCCCATGGAGACACCGCCGTCGAGCACCGTATAGGCGAGATCATCCGCGCTGCCGGTGTCATAGAGCGCGTGGCCGCCCTCGTGGATAACGGAGAACATCGATGAGGCAAAATTCTCCTCCAAATAGTGCGTCGTGATGCGCTCGTCAAAGTGCGAACCGAGCGACGTCGTAAACGGATGCTCGGTCGTGGACAGGCCGACATGGTCCAAATCGAGGCCCATCGTGCGCATCAGGTAGTCGGAAAGCTGCGCCTGCTTCTCCTCGGGAAAATGGCCGTGCAGCATCGCATCGTCGACCTGCGGCTTTTCTTTGATTTTTTTCAGGAGCGGCACGATGTGCTCGCGCAGCGTCGCAAAGAATTCGTCGCACTGCGCCATCGTCAGCCCATCCTCATACTCGCTGAGCCAGTAGTCGTAGGGGTCCTTTTCCGACGCGCAATAGTGTGCGAAGCGGATGTTGGTCTCGAAAATTTTCTCAAGCACGGGCTCGAAGAGAGCAAAGTCGCTCGTCTCCTTCGCGCGGTGCCAGACGTCGTCCGCCTCGACAAGCAGCTGCTGGTAGGCGACGTACTCGTCCATCGGGATCTTCTGCATATTGCGGATGTCCTTGATGAGCAAAAACGCCATGCGCTGCTGCTTTTCGTTGAGCTCAGACTTGTGCGCGTCGAGGAATTCGAGCAGCGCAACGGTCTCCCCGCCAGTCGTAAGCTTGTAGTGCTCCTCGCTCAAAATACTCATGGTCTGGCCTCGGTTCGCCGCCGTGCCCTTGGGCGCGGTGGTCGCGCCGTCGTAAAAGAGCAGGCCCATCGCGTGGCCGTAGGCCGCGAGCTTGGCCTGCAAAGCCATCAGGGACTTGATCGCTTCATCGAGAGTCATGATGATCTCCTCACTTTCTCTTTTTCTGTGAAAATATCATAGCATGAAAGGGGCTTGCTGCGCAAGGGGGACACTGAGGTTCTCCCCCTGTGGCCGCGCAGAAGAGGGGGGCATTCTCTCGCGTGAGAGAATGCCCCCTTGTACCCCCCAAGCGAACGCGAGGGGAGTTCCCCTCGCCCCCCGACATTGGCAGTTTGCAGTTTGAAGATCTGCGCAGCCTGCGGAATCGAATGCCTGCCAAGTGTGGGTGCTATACGATTTGAGTTGCTTCTATTACCCGCTGCCACTCTGCCTGTATGAGCGAAAAATTCATCATTTCACTATTTTTTCTCTCACGGTTTCGCAAGCATCTGCACTGACGACCCCCTGTTCTTTCAGCAGTGCCAGCACTGAAGCAAGCGCATCCTGCGGATCACACCAGACATCCGGAGCATAGCCCCTGTGATCGACATTTTCTCCGTCCCCATAGAGGAAAAGCGTTGACCCAAAGCGCACACCGATGCCGGTATATGGCAATGTAAAGGTGCTGATATTTCCGCAGAGCTGGTATCCCGCCGTGTTGCTGCCGACAATGAGCACATTGTCAAGCGTTTTCAAAAGCTGTACCGCGCCCTCGCCGGACGAGCCGCAATGATCGTCAACCAACACGATGATCGGAATATCATTTTCATACCAGGTCCCGTGGACTTCACGGGCAAAGCAAGTTCCCTCATCTTCCGGCAGCAGACTCTCGCTGTTTTCCGCAGCAAAAAGGAAGCTGTTTTTCTGCGCATACAGCATGGAGGTCTCAATACTGTTCTGCGTTCCGAGGAAACTCTGTATCCACTTTCTCGGCCAACTGTCCGAGCCGCCAACATTGCCGCGCAGGTCATAGATCACCGCTTTGCTCCCGCGTGCTTTTGCCCCTTCCCGAGCATAGCGTGCAAGCATATTATCATATGTGCCGGAAACAAAGCTGCGGAGGGAAACATAGGTAAGACCGTCTTCCTGTATCAGGCGGTAATCCAGCGTGCCGAGGTCAACATCAAGCGGCTGACTCTCCGTCCAGTCAAGGCGATAGATTTTCGCTTTTCCAGAAGGATTTTTCAGTGTGACACTGCTCTGCACGGCGTCCTTCCGCAGCGCAAAAAGCGTCGGCTGATAAACAATGCGTCCGTCTTGCAGAAGCGTCGGCTGCACGCTGACATGTTCATCGGAGAAGCTACTCAATGTCCACCTCTCCCCGTCATTCACCATATAATAGCTGCCGTTGACATCCTTTGAAAAATAGAAGCCGTCGGCAAAGAAGTATTCATATCGCACCTGCGCTTCGATCTCTTCCGCCGCCGGTTCATAAATCACGGCATGCGCGTCGTGCGCAAGCATGAATGCGAGAGATTCCTGCAGTTTTTCTCCCAGCACAGAAACTTTGATCTCATCATCCTGTGAGGAAAGCCATTGTGTCACAGCGTCCTCCGCTGCGTCAAACTTTTCCTGCCCAAAGTATTCGTAAGCGCCGTAAGCGCTTTGCAGCGTGCGGAACAGCAGGGAAACATCAGACTGCGCCTGTTCCTTCGACACCGTCTCCATCGCGGCATGACCTCGTAAAAGGCTCTCCACCTCGCTCTCGCTCAGCAGCCCTGCCGAGGCGGGGTCATCCGAAATCGCATCGGCAAAATCAGCCGCAGAGGGAACGTGCTCCAGTTCTGCGCGGTGAGTTTGTGAAGTCTCCACCATCAAAGAAGAAAGTTCTTCTCCTTCCGGAGCGTAGGAAAAGTCCAACGTCTGCGGTGCGCCGCAGGCTGACAAAAGCAGCAGCAAAACTATTGTGCTGCATATAGCAAATCTTTTTTTCACAAATTATCCCCCTATGGAAAGTGTGAAGGTATCATAGCAAATTAAAAACCTGTTTTCAATCATTGACAGGGAACGTTCTTATAAAAAACAGGACACCCAGTTCGGATGTCCCGTATCTATTTGGCCTACCGAAGCAAAAACAACGCTTTTGCGCCGTACAAGCGTTTTGCGCAGCAAAACCTTGGCGGAGGGCGAATTCACTTCGCCCGAGCATTTTAATTTCCCGCCGGAATCCAAAAAGAGGTCACAACATACGTTGTGACCTCTTTTTTGGAGCGGGCGACGAGGCTCGCTCGCAGCACTGCCGTGCCGCGACACGCACAGTGGGCGACAAACGCCCCACTGGGGCGTTTTCTCGCTTCGCTCGCGCCCTGTTCGCCCCTCTGCCCGCTGGAGCCAAAAAATAAAGGCATGACTTACGTCATGCCTTTATTTTTTGGAGCGGGCGACGAGGCTCGAACTCGCTACCTCCACCTTGGCAAG
>ENA-OPCB01000283-OPCB01000283.1-human-gut-metagenome-genome-assembly--contig:-NODE-283-length-34760-cov-3.147817_pt1 | contig 34760 bp, 28 predicted proteins | sample MGYA00241561_ERZ501473 | MGnify/ENA primary metagenome ERZ501473 (study PRJEB25962, sample SAMEA2042519) | human gut metagenome | biome: human gut; feature: human-associated habitat; material: faeces... | reverse complement strand
GGTTCGTCGCCGAATACGGCCGTCAGCCCTGGACAATCTATGAGATTCTGCCGGTGGATCTGTCTGTATCGAGCCTCTCGACAGGCGACCTGATCGGTTCGCTTGCCGGCTTTGCCATTCTTTACACGGCTCTCTTGATTGTGGAGTACTGGCTCATGGTCCGTTATGCCAAGCTCGGTCCGAGCTCGCTGGGCACCGGCCGCTACTTCTTTGAGCGCAAGGCCTGATGGACGGACATAGGAGATTCTGAAAATGATCGATTATGAAATTTTGCGTCTGATCTGGTGGCTCTTTATCGGTGTGCTGCTCGTAGGCTTTGCCATTATGGACGGCCAGGACATGGGCGTGGGTTCGCTGCTGCCCTTCCTTGGCAAGAACGACACCGACCGCCGCTGCATGATCAACTCCGTCGCCCCGCACTGGGACGGCAACCAGGTGTGGCTGCTCACGGGCGGCGGCGCCATCTTCGCAGCCTGGCCGCTTCTGTACGGCGCTGCCTTCTCGGGCTTTTACTGGGCCATGCTCATCGTGCTTCTCGCACTGATCCTGCGTCCCGTGGGCTTTGACTTCCGCGGCAAGATGGCCGGTACGCGCTGGCGCAACACTTGGGACTGGGCTCTCTTTGTAGGTTCGGCCGTGCCCCCGATCATCTTCGGCGTGGCTTTCGGCAACCTGTTGCAGGGCGTGCCGTTTCACTTCGATGAATCGTTGCGTCCGTTCTACACGGGCAGCTTCTTCGGTCTGCTCAATCCGTTCGGACTGCTGTGCGGTGTCGTCTCGTTGCTGATGATCGTCTTCCACGGCGCCAACTACCTGGTGCTGCGCACCGACGGCGATCTGCAGCGCCGCGCCATGAGCATCTCGACGATTTCGGGTGTGGCCACCGCTGCGCTCTTTATCCTCGGCGGCATCTGGACGTACTTCGGCATTGACGGCATGGTCGTGAGCGCCGGTCTTGATCCTGCCGGTCCCTCCAACCCGCTTCTGAAGACGGTTGACATCGCCGCAGGCGCCTGGTTTACCAACTTCAGCAACTATCCGGTGCTGTGGCTTGTTCCGGTTCTGGCTGTTCTCGGCGCCTTCGGCGGCGTGTTCTTTGCCAAACAAATGAAGGGCGGCATGGCCATCGTGTGCTCGAGCGTGATGCTCCTGGGCATCATCCTCACGCCGCTGCTCTCCATGTTCCCGTTCATCATGCCGAGCTCAAGCGATCCGCGCTCAAGCCTCACGATCTGGGACTGCACGAGTTCGCAGCTCACGCTTGAAGTGATGCTCTTCGTGACGCTTCTGCTGCTGCCGCTCGTCTTGATCTACACGGGCTGGGCCTACCGCACGATGTCGGGCAAACTCAACGCCGAGTACATCCGCAAGAACGATCACGACCTTTACTAAGGCAAAACCTGACGTAGGTCGGTGTCCGCGCGACGCCGACCTCAACGGAGAAACACATGATTTACTTTTACTGGCTCACCGGTCTTGGCTTAGCAATCCTTTTGTCCGTGGTTGTTTCCACGACGCTTGACAATCGGGAAGCTGCCGATGAATAAGGTGCTGCGGGGGCTCGCACGCGCCGTCAGTCTTCTGGCGGCCGTTGCGGTCGCCGCCGTGATCATTCTCTATCCGCGCCTGGTGGCGGAAGACTCCGCCAGTGTGCCGCACGGCTTTCTGGTCGTGCTTTTGATGGGGATGAGCGCAGCTTGGGTGCACGGTTTCGGTTTCGTGCCTGAAAACCGCATTCTGCGCGTTCTTTTTTCTCCCGTCGTGGCCTGGCCCGTGATGCTCATCGGCACCTGGGGCGTGTTTCTGCGCTAAGGCAACTTTTACCAAACGCCCTTTCGACACAATTCTTCTTAGGCTTTATGTCGCAAACGACGTTGTATGAACGACTTGGCGGCGAGGCGGGTCTAACTGCCCTCGTCGACAAGTATCTTGAAATCCTTCGCTCGAACCCGGCCTACGCTGCATTAAGCAGCCGGTACGTCAACGGCATGGCGCATTACCGTGCACGCATGCTCGAGTACCTGACGGGATGGTTCGGCGGCCCCGTGCTGTACGCTCAGAAGCACGGTCTGCCGTGTCTGCGTGAAAACCACCAACGCATCCAGATTACGGCGGAACTTCGCGACCTATGGTTCGGCTGTATGCAGCAGGCGCTTGCCGAAAGCGTTTCGGACGAAAAACTGCGCTCCGAGCTTGAAGCCGTCTTCTGGCAGATGGCCGACAGCCTGCGCAACGCCTGATCGCAAGGCATTTCCAAAAATGCAAACCCCGACGGGAACTTATCCTGTCGGGGTTTTTTCATGGCCGCAGTGAGACGAGCTCAGAACACAGGTTCTCCGCGACGCATGAGCGTCTTGACTTCGATTTCGATGTTGTGGGAGTCGTCGGCAAGCCACACCACGCCGTCCTGAACCGTTGCGGCAAATTTCATGTTGCGGCCGGCCATATCGGCTAGCTTTTCTAAGTCCATATCCGCGATCCAACGCACAGAGAGCTTGTCGATTTTGGACATATCACCCTTGCGGGATTGCCACCAAGGTTCAATTCTCGCTTCATCGTAGGCAAGCACCACCACGTCCTCGCTTTTGCCGGCGGCCTTGCGCAGCGTTTTGATATCCGGGCATCCTACTTCGATCCAACGGGCAATGTCACCCGCGTCGTTGGTCTCATAGACCGCAGGCTCTCCTTCCGTGGAAAGACCTCGACCGAATTCCGTCTTGTCTCCGGCAAAAAGCACCCAAGCAAGTAACCGCACCATCATGCGAGCCGGCGTTTCCGACGGATGCTGTGCGATCGTAATCGAGCGGCTTTCGTAGTAACCGCGATCAATGTCGCTAACGTCAATAAAAGCTTTGCAAACCGTTGCGCCAAGCGCCATATCAGTAACCCACTCCAAGCAGCGTCAACGTCAGCGGGACGGTGAGCGCAGAAATAAATGTCGAAACAAAGATGGCGTTACTCGCCGCTCCTTCCTCACTCTCAAACTGTGTAGCCATGATGTAGAGGTTGATGGCCACGGGCAGACACGCCAGAACCGTTGCGGCGTTGGTTTGTACCGAATCAAGCTCCAACAGCACGCAGAACACCCACACCAAAAACGGTTGAATCCCGAGTTTGAGTACCGTAATGACGCTTGCCTTCGGCAAAGCGGCCGTGAAGCTGTGTTCGGCCAAGCCCATCCCCACCACAATCAATGCACAAGGCGTGGTAGCAGTGGCCACCAATGCTGCGCTCTTGTCAATCACTTCGGGCAACTGCAGTCCCGTAAGACTCCAACCCGTGCCGATCAGGATGCCCAATACGATGGGATTTTTGAAGATGTTCTTGAGAGCAATCAGAAACTTCTTCCAGTCAATCTTGCCGCCCGTGCGCCCGAACTCCACGCAAGCCGTAGCACTTGTCCACAGCAACAGCACGTTGAAGATAATCAACAAAGAGATCGTCGGCATCGCGGCCGTACCGAGACTTGTCTGCACAATGGGCACACCGAGCTGCACGTTGTTGCCGAAGATGCCACCCATGCCCGTGATGACACGTCCCGTGGAATCCTGCTTAAAAAGCTTACCGCCCAGAAAGTTGCCGATGATGTATACCACCACGCAAGACCCGAAAAAGGCGATCAGTACCTTCCAATCCACCGGCGGGCGGTTGGAACCGTCGCTCATCAAGTGAAAGAGCATCACCGGCATCAGGAGCTTGAAGACAAACTGCGAAAGCGCCTTTGTTACGCTGTGGCTGAACATGCCGATTTTCACAAGCGCCCAGCCTAAAAACACCATCAGAAACAATGGTGCGCACAGCGAGAGATGGTGAAAAAAGACGTTCATCGCAGAATTTCCAAAATCACAGCACGCGCATTATCCGCCAAGACGAAAAATTACGCCAAAAACAAAGCCCCGCACGTTGACCGATTGCTCGATCCCCGTCCGGGGCTGTCTCTCAGGTCTGCCTCACAAGGGCAGTATCAAGCGAGATTAGAACTTGTAGACCAGCTGAACGCCGAAGAGGTATGCGTCGAGATCTTCAAACTTCCCTGCCTTTCCAGGTGTTTGACCATCCGAACCATCTGTGTTCCACAAATTACGCTCGCCAACCCCGTGGAGCCATGCTGCAGAAACGTCGATCTGCATGTTCTTCGTGGCATGGAAGGAGGAACCGAGGGCAAGCCACAAGCGATCTGCGTCAGGAATGATGGCTGTACGGTACTTCGGATCGTCCACGGCAGAGGTCTCGTAACCGATACCTGCACGGAATGTCCACCAATTCGTGAATCGAAGGTCTGCACCAACGGACACAAGGTAAGTGTCCTGCCAGTGATTTTCAACCGTCTTAACACCTCCCTTACTGGCAAGACCAGGAGACTTGATGTCAAGAGTATCAAAAGAGGACCAGTCAGTCCACCGGAAAGTAGCGTAGAGGCTCAGTAAATCATTGACATCCCAGGCCGCAGTAGCCATCAACCATGCCGGTGTAGAAATAGTTGCTGTTGCATTGTGTGTTCCAAGAGCTGCACCAAGCAGGCCTGACACGATAGACCCCATACCAGGAGGTAGCATACCCTCTATAGCCGAACCAACTTCGTCAGGAGTAGCGGGCTTTCCACCCATTCTCAAATCGTCAATAGTGAAATCGCCATCAGCATTGTGGTTAATCTTGGAACGATACGAAAGTCCAAAGCGCAAATTTTCCAAGGGCGACCACATTAAACCAAGGTTAAAGCCCCAAGCCCAACTATCTGCATCAACCTCCCCATTCATTGTCACAAGATTGACCCCGTCCACAGCATTGTCGCGCATCTTCAAGTCCGCTGCGGCGTACTGAATCGACATACCAGCACCGAGGCTCAGTTTGTCGGACACTTTCCAAGCCACATTCGGATTGAAGTCAAACGTCAGAACTTCAGCAGAGATACCTCGGTTACCGTATTTCCAGTTGTCGTCATATTCCGTACCCATGCCGAAGGGAACGGTCATAGCGAGACCAACCCACATGCTGTCGTTGATCTGATGAGAAATGTAGCCGTGAGGAATGGCCTGCGTGTTGTATTGACCGTTTTCGGTCGTAACACCGTCGTTACCTTCAAATGCCAAGTCCAGACCAACAGCCACAAAACCAGCCTGAATCTGGGTGCCCGGGTGCAGGGTCATGGTGGCGGGGTTGTAGTACACGCCGGAAAGATCGGTACCGTCAACACCCACACCGGCGTAAGCGCGGCCCAGAGCACCGGCGGACTGTTCGGTCAGCATAAAGCCGGCTGCATGAGCGGCGGAGGCGGCGCAAACTGCCATCACGGCGGCAGCAGCCGCCTTCATCGTCATCTTCACGATTGAATTCTCCTAAGGTTCAAAAAATATCCTGCTGTTTGCCGAGTACAAACGCCAATGTCCAACACGCTTTTGGCGTGCCGGTTCGGTCAAACAAGGGATTTTTCGTGCGCGCAAAAGACTGCTCACAGGTGCGCGCGCGTAAAAAGACGCACGCATTTTGCGCACAAGAGTTTAAATTTTGAGCGCGGATTTTTTCAGGGCTTACCCTTAGAGTCGAACAAGCGGATTAATCCGTCGGACTAATCCGCAGACGATCAAATCGGCTTGGCGTTCCACAAACGGATTGCACCGCGAATGATGCGATAGCCCACCCAGATGCTCATGATGAAAAAGCCGATGAACCAGATGGCCAGGCCCACGTAGATGAAGGAAAGAATGAACCCGACGAACCCCACCAGGCAGGCAAAACCGAAGGCGTACCAGAACGTGCGAATCTGCCAGGAGAAGTGGCTTTCCACGTAGGTTCCCTTTGCGTCCGAACGCATCACGTAGTTGAGAATGACCGCCACAATCGAAGGCCAGCCAAAAAGAAAGGCGCCCAGAATCGAGCCGCCCGTCACAACTCCGATGATGATCGACAGAGCGTGCAGGCCGTAGACCACCTTGGCAACCACCACGGAAGAGGTCTCCGGCGGCAGTTGAACATCGACTTGCTGCGGCAGGTTATCGGGCATAGCGGCCTCGGATTCAAAGAAAGACTGTTCGTTTAATTATAAAAAGCCGAGTTATTGCCATTGACGAAATTGGAACGCTTTGTCACTGTTTTCTCAAACTCTAAACATTCCGTATTGTGAATATTTCATCATTTCATAAACGAAATCCCTTACGAAGTTTTCCTCATGTTTTATCAAGTTCGGGCGAATATAATTTTCTCGTGCGCCGCGCCGGTCGACGCGGCGACTTTCATTTCCAAATGAGAGAGAGCTCAGAAATGACCTTCCGCAAATCGCTTCTCGCCTGCGCCATCTCGGCCGCAGTCGCAGCCATTTCCGTCAACGCCTTTGCTTGCTCCACCGTGATCGTCGGCAAGTCCGTTTCCGCAACGGGCCATATCATCGTCGGCCACAATGAAGACAACGGCGGACGCATCTTCAATCCTCAGTACTATGTACCGCCGGCCAAGCACAATGCCGGCGAAATGATCACGTACGAACCCACGGCCGCCAAGATTCCTCAGGTTCCCGAGACGCTGGGCTTTTACTGGTCTCAGACGCTCGACCCCAACGCCTCCTTCTCCGACGGCTTTGTCAATGACGCAGGCGTCGTCATCGTTTCCAACGCCTGCACCGGCATCTACGACAACGATCAGAAACTTAAGGACGGCGGCATCGGCTACGGCATCCGCCGTCTGATGGCCGAACGCGCTCATTCCGCTAAAGAAGCCATCGACCTCGCCATCAAACTGCTCGGCGAATACGGCTACTTCTCCGAAGGCCGCACCTACACGGTGGCAGACAAAAACGAAGCCTGGCAGATCGCCATTCACAAGGGCAACACCTGGGTGGCGCGCCGCGTTCAGGACAATGAAATCGTCTACATCCCGAACAACTTCATGATCGGCAAAGTGGACGCCACCGACACGAAAAACGTCATCGTCGCTCCCGGACTGATTGAGCGTTCGATCCAAAACGGCCGCTACAAGCCAGCCAAGGCAGGCGTCTACAACGACTTCAACTACCGTCTGGCCGTTCAGCCTCCGGAAAGACGCGCTGCTGAATACAATCGCAGCCGCAACGAGCTTGCCTGGAACTACATCACCGGCAAGAAGATCACCGATCCGGAACAGTTCCCGTACAGCGTCACACCTGATCGCAAATTCAGCGTTGACGACGTCAAGGCCATTTTGCGCCTGCACGAACCAACCATCGGCGACGATCCGGGCTGGTACCACCATAACGGCTTCGGCACATGCCGTCCGACTTCTCACGAATCGGTCGTCTTCGAATTGGATCCGGATCCCGAATTCATCACGGCCTTCCGCGCCTACGCTCGTCCGTGCGAAACGCCTTACGTTCCGGGATATCCGTTGGCCAAACCGGCTGCCAACGCCAATTTCATGACCTGGCAGGAAGCCACCGCCGAGCAGTTCAACGCTCAGGACAAGCGTTTTAGCTACCACGCCGAATTCGCATCCACTCCGTTTATCAATCACGCCAACGTGCTTGAGTATCAATGGGGCGATCAGATGCCCACGCGGGACATGATCAAGACGCTCGAAGACGGCTGGATGGGCGATCGCGCTGCCGTTCATGCCCAAGCCAAGGCGGCCATGAAGGTTTCCAAACAGAAAGCGCTTGACATCCTGCACAACTTCAACGTGCAAAAGATGCAGGAAGCTCAGGGTGCCGTCGATCGCAACCTTGCTTCGATTGCACCGCACAAGATTGTCGTCTTTGCCAAGGAATTGGATCCCAAGAGCGACGCCAACGTCAAGATTGCGCTGCTGTCGGACACTTTGCTGGATGCCACTACCATCGACAAAGACAAGACCTTTGCCGGCCCAAGCCGCGCCTCCACAGTTGCCGCCGTTGTCATGAGCAATCTGGCCAAACCGAAGGCTTTTGAAAAGAAAGACGTCAACGGCGACGGTAAGACCGATCTGGTGATCAGCTTCTCGCAGAAGGATCTGACCAAGTACATGATGGCCGGCGCCGTCTGGGATACGTATCTGTATACCTACACGAGCGGCAAGCGCATTTGCGCATTTGACACCGTTCCGGTCAAGGGACAGACCAACAAGAAGTACTCCAACGCCGAACGCGGTCACGACCGTTAATCGGCTGCTTCTGGTCCGTCTCCGACGGGCCCACCTTAAAAAAAACTCCCCGGCGAAATTTCCGTCGGGGAGTTTCTTTTGGTGCTTTCAGCGTCGGCTTACCGCTTCAGGAGATTAAGCACGCGCTTGATGTGGCTTTGCGAATCCATCGCTGCAACCCCCGCTTCGCGCTTGATCTTCTTGTAGCTGCCGTCACTCAGGAGCTCCCACGCATGCGTGTTGTCGGCAAGCTGCGGATTGACGATCTGCTTGAGGATATTATCCATGAGCTTTTTGTCGAGTACCGGCGTGAGCACTTCGATGCGACCATTCAGGTTGCGCGTCATCATGTCGGCACTGCCCACGTACATCACGGGTTCGCCGCCGTGCTCGAAGTAGTAGATACGGGCGTGTTCGAGCAATTCGCCCACAATCGAGTGCACGCTAATCGTTTCGGACACGTTCTTAATGCCGGGGCGCAGCGAGCAGATGCCGCGCACCACACATTCGATCTTGACACCGGCGCGACTGGCTTCGTAGAGCTCGCGCACGATGCCCTGGTCCACGAGTTGGTTGCACTTCATGATGATGCGGCCGCCGCCCTTGGCCCGGTGAATTTCCGCTTCTTCCCGGATCAGACGCGTGATGTTGGCGCGCAGGTGATTGGGCGAAACGAAAATGCGGCGGTAGTTGTCGATCACTCCGAAACCGGTCATCACGTTAAAGAGATCCTGCACATCGCTGCAGATGTCGTCTCGTGCGGTAAAGAGTCCCAGATCGGTGTAGATCTTTGCCGAAGACGCGTTGTAGTTGCCCGTACCTATATGCGCATAGCGACGCATGCCCTTGGGCTCACGGCGCACAACCAAGCAGAGCTTGGCATGAATCTTCAACCCGGCAAAACCGTAGACAACGTTAACACCGGCGCGTTCAAGCTCTTCTGCCCAGTTGATGTTCTGCTCTTCGTCAAAGCGAGCTTTGAGTTCGACCACGGCCGTCACCTGCTTGCCACGGCGGCGAGCCTCCAGCAACGCACGCACGACGGGCGAATCGCTGCCGCAGCGATAAAGCGTCTGCTTGATGGCCACAACATCCGGATCCACCGCCGCCTGACGCAGGAAGCGCAACACGCAGCCGAAGCTGTCGTAGGGGTGAAACACCATCAGATCGCGTTCGCGAATTTCAGCAAAAAGATCCTCTTCCGGATCGAAAGGCTTGGGCGTATTGGCACGGAAAGGCGGGTACTTCAACGCCGGCTTGTCAATCTTCATCAAGCGCATGAAATCATTGAACGCCAGCGGCATCTTCAGGCGCACCACCTGAGACGGGTGCACGTCCAAATGGCTGATCAGGAAATCCTGAAGGGCAAGCGGCATGCCGCGCGCCAATTCCACACGCACGATAGAGCCGAAACGGCGCTGCTCGACATAGTCGCGCACGGCAGCCAACAGATCGTCGGCCTCGTCTTCCTCAATCTCTCCGTCGGTGTTGCGCGTGACGCGGAACATGCCGTAGTTCTTCACCTTATAGCCCGGGAACAACATCCCCATGCGATTGGCGACCAGATCTTCCATCATAAGGATGTCGCCGTCACCCGAAGCAAAGTCAACCGTCTCTTCGCCCGTCAAATCCTTGGGCACAAAGAGGAAACGCGGCACGTTGTTCGGATTCTTGAGACGAGCGAAGTAGGATTTCTCGTCGCTCGGGTCGGTGCTGCGCAGCTCAATCACGAAATTGATGCTGCGGCTCGAAATCATCGGGAAGGGGCGTCCGGCATCCACACCCTGCGGAGTCAAAACGGGCAAGATTTCGGTTTCAAAATACTTGTCGACCATCTGACGACGCACACCGGTGAGTTCGTCATAGGTGATGAAGTGCACGTCCTTCTTTTCAAGCGCGGGCTTGAGCTCTTTGAGCCACAACTCCTCGGCTTCGTCGAGCAACTCACCCACACGGCGTCGAATCTCGATAAGCTGCTTGGCGGGCGGCATCTTGTCGGGGCCCGTCGGCAACACGTTGCTGCGCGCCTGACGCTGCAGGTTCATGACGCGCACCATGTAAAACTCATCGAGGTTGTTAAAGAAGATCGCCAGGAACTTGACACGGTCAAGCAGCGGCACTTTTCGGTCTTCAGCCGTTTCCAGAACCTTACGGTCAAATTCGATCCAGCTGATTTCACGGTTGGTGTAGAGCGACGGGCTGTCAAGGTCGACCGCCACCGGCGCTTTTTCTTCCTTGGCAACCTTGGTCGTTTTTTTAGCCGGGGCGGTCGCCTTTTTTATTACCGTCTTACGGCTACGCTTGACCGGATTTGCCTTAGGGGCTGCCGTCGTCGATTCTTGCTTTTGGTCAGGAGTCGGAACCTCCGGCTGCACCGCTTGTTGTTGAACTTTTTCTGCGTCGCTTTCAGTCACTTTTTTCTCCATCATGGCTAATGAAATACGAACGGAATGTCGTATTTTGTGGCGCTAATTTTTCGATTTTATTACAAGCGCTTTTTCTTCGATTTCATGGTTCTTTGATCTGTCCATCATTCAAGCGTTTTCCCGTGGATTTCCCAAATGATTTCCACGTCTGTACGGAGATGTTCCACATGGAACGTTTAGACTGCATCAGACAAAGTTCGACAGGCGAAGCAGACCGCTTTCGCGTTATGATTTGGCAACTTCTTTTTTACCGCCGATGCGGGGTGTTTTTGTGTCCGCAAAAATCACATCCGTATCGCGCATGACACGAAAGTAACCAACGATGCGAATTCTTCTGGTTGAAGACGATCAAATGATCGGCGAAGGCGTCGTCGACGGGCTCAAAGCCGAAGGCTATGCCGTCGACTGGGTGCAGGACGGCAATTCCGCTCTGATCGCTCTGCGTACCACTCCGTTTTCTCTTGTCATTCTGGATCTGGGTCTGCCCGGCAAAGACGGCATCAGCGTACTGCAAGAAGTGCGCTCGCGCCGCATTCACACGCCGGTGCTCGTGACGACGGCCCGCGATACCGTGTCCGACCGTGTCAAAGGGTTGGACGCCGGCGCCGACGACTACCTGATCAAGCCGTTTGATCTTGACGAGCTCTCCGCGCGTATCCGCGCGCTGCTGCGCCGTTCCGCAGGCCGCAGCGAGCCCACAATTGAGCGCGGCAAGCTTCTTATCAAGCCCGAAACCCGCGAAGTGTTCTACAACGGCGAACCTGTGCTGCTCTCCTCCAAGGAATATGCTCTTCTGGTCGCTCTGGCCGATCGCGCAGGCGTTGTGCTCTCGCGCGGGCAACTCGAAGAAAAACTCTATGACTGGGATTCGGCGGTGGGCTCCAACACGATCGAAGTGCACATCCACCACCTGCGCAAGAAGCTCTCCGACAGCGCCATCAAGACCGTTCGCGGTGTGGGCTACCTGCTCGAGACCTAGCATCGCATGGCCGCCAGCATCCGTAGCCGAATCGTGCTTACGCTCGTTTCGGCTCTCATCGTCGCCGGACTTGTGGCCTCTTGGGCCACTTATCACTCCACCCGCTCCGAGCTCTCAGGTCTCTTCGACGAGCAACTCCGGCATACCGCACTTGAACTGATCGAGCGCGGCGACAACGACATCAAACACACGATCCTCGTGGGACAGTCCCCAGAGATGCGTTTTTTGGTGCAGATCTACGATGCCTCCACCAACCGTGTTTACCTGTCGCGTCGCACCGATGCGTTGCCTTTAGCTGAAAGCGTAGGCTTTAGCGACATCAAGGACGAGTCCGGCACCCAATGGCGTCAATTCACCGCCACGGTCGGCACCAAGATCGTTCAGGTCGCGCAGCCCATGGACGTGCGCGATCGCTTGGCAGTCTCTTCAGCGATGAACATCGTGCAGCCGATGTTTATCCTGATCCCGTTTTTGGCGATTGCCATCTGGTTTGTGATCGTACAGGCGCTGCAGCCTTTAAACAAAACCGCACGCGCCGTTGCGAAACGATCGCCCTCAAGCATGACGCCGATCGACACCGAAGGGCTGCCCTACGAATTAAAGAGCCTCGTTGATGCCATCAATTCGCTAATGAGTCGTCTGGGCGATTCGTTAAGCGCCCAACAGCGCTTTGCTTCCGACGCCGCCCATGAACTGCGCACACCTCTAGCGGCCATCAAACTTCAGGCACAGCTTTTATCCCGTGCCAAAGATCCGGAAACGCGTGCAAAGTACGCCTCCCGCCTTCAAGAGGGCGTAGCACGCGCCACGCGACTTGTCCAGCAGCTCTTGACCATCGCGCGCCTTGATCCGGATGCCCACGACAAGCCTATGAGCGAATTCAATCTGGCGGCCGTGGCGCAAGCCTCGGTCGAAGAGCTCTCCGTATCGGCCGAAGCCAAAGGCATCACGCTCACGCATAACTGCACCGATGTCACCATGCTCGGCATGAAAGATGCCATCGGACTCATGATCACCAACCTCACTGACAACGCCATCCGTTACACCCCCGAAGGCGGCCGTATCGAAGTAGCCGTGCGCGACGATGGCGATTGTCATGCCGTTATTACGGTGACCGACAACGGTCCGGGCATCGCTCCCGAAGAACGAACCCGCGTCTTTGAGCGCTTTTATCGCGCGCTCGGCACCAAAGTGTCCGGCACCGGTTTAGGGCTTGCCATTGTCAGCCGCATCGTGCAAATGCACAACGGCACCATTACGATCAACGACGGCTTTGTTCGTCCGCCGCACGACGGCGAGCCCGAAGGATTCGGCGCCCAGTTCTTGGTTCGCATTCCGCTGTGTCCGGCTCCCAATCAGGCCGTCAAATTGTGAGAAACCCGAAGCGAGATGCGTGCCTTGTTACAAATTTAACCCGACGGCCACAGTTCCCCACATTCACCGACGCCTTTTTCCTTTATTGTTTGCCGCAACTTGAAAAACAATTGACGACTGAAGCCAGAGCGCGACCGAAGCCCTCGGATTGATTTGCGCGCCCGACTGTTCGCCACAAAAATTCGATACCGGAGTAACAAAAGAAAATGTTCACCAAAACGCTTAAGCCCGCCGCAGTGATCGCTGCTGCCGCCATTGCTTTTTCCGGCGCTCTTTTGTCCGCGACGCCCGCCGTTGCCAGCGGCCTGGCTCCGCAGGCAACCGTCGCCACGACTCAACTGCCCGACTTCGTTCAGCTCGTTGAAAAGTACGGCAAGGGCGTCGTGAACATTTCCACCGTGCGCGAAGCCCGCGTCGTTGAAGGCGCCGACCCGTTTGGCTTTGACGAACGCCACGCGGAAATCTTCCGCCGCTTTGGCTTTCCCTTCCCCTTTGGCGGCGGTCCCCGTCAGGAACCTGAACGCCGCGGCACGGGTTCGGGCTTCATCATCAGCGCCGACGGTCTGATTCTTACCAACCACCACGTTGTTGACGGCGCCGACGAAATCAAAGTGCGTCTCACCGACAATCGTGAATTCACGGGCAAAGTGCTCGGTTCTGATGCCAAGACCGACATCGCCGTCGTCAAGATCGAAGCCAAGGATCTGCCTTACCTCACGATGGGCAACAGCGACGAACTGAAGGTCGGCGAATGGGTGGCCGCCATCGGTAGCCCCTTCGGTCTGGACAACACGGTCACTTCCGGCATTGTGTCCGCCAAGAGCCGTAAGTTGCCGAGCGATCAGTACGTTCCCTTCATTCAGACGGACGTCGCCGTCAATCCCGGCAACTCGGGCGGCCCGCTCTTCAACATGAAGGGCGAAGTCGTGGGGATCAACTCGCAGATCTTCTCGACCTCGGGCGGCTTTATGGGCCTCTCGTTTGCCATCCCGATCGACCTGGCCATGCAGATCAAGGATCAGCTCGTCAAGGACGGCTACGTGACGCGCGGCTACGTGGGCGTCTACATCCAGGAACTGAGCCAGGAGCTCGCCGAAACCTTCGGTCTCAAGACGCCCGAGGGCGCCCTCGTGACGAAGATCGAAAAGGACAGCCCCGCCGAGAAGGCCGGCCTGCGTGAAGGCGACGTCATCACGGCGCTCGACGGCAAGAAGGTGACCTCCTCGGTGAGTCTCCCGATGCTCGTGAGCGCCATGAAGCCCGGCGACGAAGCGACGCTCACCGTCATTCGCGACAAGAAGGAAAAGGCGATCGACATCACGATCGGCACGAATCCGAATCAGGACCAGAGCGCGGGCGACCAGGACGCCAAGACGACGCCCCGTCTCGGCCTTGAAGTTCGTCCCCTGACGGCTGAAGAGGCGAAGACCGCGGAAACGACCGGTCTCCTCGTCGCGAACGTCACGGGCGCCGCCGCCAAGGCGGGCGTGCGCAAGGGCGACATTCTCGTCTCCGCCAACGGCAAGCCCCTGAAGAGCGCGCGCGACCTTGCCAACGCCGCCAAGGAAGATCAGGTGCTACTCCTCGTGCAGCGTGACGGCGGCCGCATCTTCATCCCGATCCGCACGAAGACGAAGTAACGTTTTCACGTTCCCGTCAAGACGAAGCCCCGAAGCGATCCGTTCGCTCCGGGGCTTTGCTTTGTGCGGTGTACTGGGTTACGGGCGTTTGAATCCCATCACGCGGGCGAGTTTGTCGTTGTCGACTTCCTTGCACCAGTGTCCGACCACCACGCAGGCGATGCCGTTGCCGATCATGTTCGTGATGGCGCGCGCCTCGCTCATGAAGCGGTCGATGCCGAGAATGAGGGCGAGCCCCGCAACGGGAACGTGACCGACGGCCGAGAGCGTGGCCGCGAGCACGATGAAGCCCGACCCGGTGACGCCCGCCGCCCCCTTGGAGGTGAGAAGCAGCACGGCGAGAAGCGTCAGCTGTTGCGTGAGCGTCATCGACACGTCGCAGGCCTGCGCGATGAAGACGGCGGCCATGGTGAGGTAGATCGCCGTGCCGTCAAGATTGAAGGAGTAGCCCGTCGGAATAACGAGGCCCACGACGGAACGGGAGACCCCGGCCTGCTCCATCTTCGTCATCATGCGGGGCAACACGGACTCGGACGAGGACGTGCCGAGCACGATGAGAAGTTCCTCCTTGATGTAGGCGAGGTAGCGCAGCACCGAGAAGCGGTGCCAGCGGCAAATGGCGCCGAGCACGACGAGAATGAAGAGGAGGCACGTCAGATAGAAGGTGCCCATGAGCTTCGCGAGCGGAATGAGCGACGCGATGCCGTACTTGCCGATCGTGAAGGCCATGGCGCCGAAGGCGCCCACGGGTGCCACGCGCATGATCATGCCGACCATCTGGAAGAGCACGTGCGAACTCTTTTCGATCACGTCGAAAATGAGCGTGCCGCGGCCGCCGAACTTGTGCAGGGCGAAGCCGAAGAGAACGGAGAAGAAGAGCACCTGCAGGATTTCGCCGTCCGCAAAGGCGCCGACCACCGTATTCGGGATGATGTTCATGATGAACTCGGTCGTCGACTGCATCTTGCCCGGCCCCGTATAGGCGGCCACGGCCGTTGCATCGAGCGTGCTCGGATCGACGTGCATGCCCGAACCGGGTTCGACCGTGTTGACGATCGCGAGCCCGATGATGAGGGCGATCGTCGAGACCACTTCAAAGTAAAGGAGCGCCAAGCCCCCGGTCTTTCCCACCGTCTTCATGTTTTCCATGCCGGCGATCCCCGTCACCACCGTGCAGAAAATCACGGGAGCGATGATCATCTTGATCAGACGGATGAATCCGTCACCCAAGGGCTTCATTTTGGCTCCGACTTCGGGCATGAAGGTCCCGAGCAGAATGCCGATGACGATCGCGCAGATCACCTGGAAATAGAGCACCTTGTAGATCGGCGTTTTTCTTTTGGCCGTAGTCATGAGGGTTGTTCTCCGTGTTGTATGTTGTTGTGGCGGACGCCTCTTCAAAAACCCTCAAAAGATACCACTTCTCCCGCCTTTCAAGGGAAAAGACAATAAAAAAAAGGAGGAGTCATTGGACTCCTCCCTGCAGGCGGCCTGAAGCCGGTCGATCAGGCGGCAAACCGCTTCGAATCGAGTTCCTTTTCGATGTCCCGAAGAGAGATCAGTCGATCGATCACGACCTCCCGAAGCACCGCACCGTCCACGTCGTCAAAGAGCACCGCAATGTGCAGCCCCTCGAGCATGGCGAGCGTGGCGATGACGCGGTGGCGGATGACCGCGGTGCGTTCCGCCGTCCACTCGCCCACCTTCTCTCCGTCCTTGCGGACGAGATCCACGATGTACTCGGCCATTCTCTGGCGCGACGCCTTCAGAATCCGAAGCACGCTCTCGTTGATGAGCGCCTCGCTGTTGACCGCGAGCACGATGGGCGCCACCTCGGGATCGATGTACATGTCCACGATTCGCCCTAGGCGGTCGCGCAACGTGTTCGCGCCGGGATGGGGACGCGTCAGAATCGAAAGAAAATCGTCGATCTTTTGATGAATGAGCGCCTCGAGAATCGCATCTTTTCCGGAGAAATAGTTGTAGATGTGCCCGACGCTCATGCCGAACTCGGCGGCGATTTCACGCAGGGTCGTGGCGTGAAAGCCGCGCTTTCGAAACGACCGCTCCGCCGCCTCGATGATCTGAAGGCGGCGGCGTTTCGTCAACTCGTCCGATTTGTTTCTGTCGTACCTCATTTCAGCCGTTCGCCTGCTTCGTCGTCTCTTCCGTCGCCGGAAGTTCTGCTCCGCCGCCGAGAACCTTGAAGAAGGTCACGCGGCTCGCCGCGCGGGAAAGTTGCGTGGAAATGAGCGCCTGGCGGGCGCTCACCATGGAGCGCTGGGCGTCGAGCACTTCGAGGTAGGTCGCCGCGCCGTGACGGTAGCGGCTGTCGGCAAGCCCGTAGGCCTGGGTCGAAGCGTCGGCGAGATCCTCGCGGGCCTTGAGTTCGTTTTCGATCGTGCCCTCGGTGCTGAGCGCGTCGGCCACTTCGCGGAAGGCGCTCTGAATGGCGCTTTCGTAGTTCGCCACGGCGATCTTCTGCCCGGCCTCGGCCGCTTCGAGGTTCGCGAGGTTGAGACCGCCCGTGAAGATCGGAATGTTCACGCTCGGCGTAAAGGTCCACATGCCCGAACCCGATTCAAAGAGGTCGGAGAGATGGAGCACGTTGGAGCCCGCCCCCGCCGTGATCGACACGTTCGGGAAGAAGGCGGCGCGGGCGGCGCCGATCGCGGCGTTCGCGGCGATCAGCTCACGCTCGGCCTGCTGAATGTCCGGACGATTGAGGAGCACCTCCCCGGGAAGTCCCGGCGGCAGGGTCGGAACGAGCGTCGCGTCGATGTCGAGCTTCTCGGGCAGGAGCGAGTCGTCGATCTTGGTGCCGACGAGGAGTTCGAGCGCGTTGCGGTCCTGCGCGACGGCGCGCACGTAGCTCGCGATCGAGGCGCGGGCCGTGGCGACCGTCGAACGGGCCTGTTCGTAGTCGAGGCGGCTGACGGAGCCGATTTTGTAGCTCTCTTCGATGAGTCGGAAGGATTCCTCCTGGCTCTTGAGCGTTTCCTGCTGCAGAGCGAGCTGCATGCGGTCGGCGCCGAGCTGCAGCCACATCATCGCGATTTCCGCGATGAGCGTGCTGCGCGCCGATCGGTGCGCATCCTCACTCGCGAGATAGGCCTGAAGCGCCTGTTCGTTCAGGTTGCGGATTCGACCGAAAAAGTCGATTTCGTAGCTCGCCATCGCAAGCTGCGCAGTGTAGTTGTGGGACGTGATGTCAAGACCCTGCGCCTGCGTCATGCGCGACGTGTTCGTCACGGCGTTCTGCGCCGCGGCGGCTACGGTCGGGAAGAGTTCGGAGCGCTGCACGCGGTACTGCGCGCGCATCTGCTCGACCGTGTGCGCAACGGCGAGGAGACTGCGGTTGTTTTCAAGACCGAGACGAATCACTTCCCTGAGCGACTCGTTCACAAAGAATTCGTTCCAGGAAGGAAGCTGTTCGGCTTTGAGTTGAGCGGCCTCGTAGGCTTCACCCGTCGGCCAGGCCTGCGCCACGGGCGCTTCGGGACGTTCGTACTCGGGCGCGAGGTTCACGCAACCCGCGAGCATCAGAGCGCCGACAAGGGGGAGAATTTTTTTGATCATGGTTCTGTTCCTTGTTGCGGGGCGGCCGGGCCTCTCAACCCGACCGTCCTTCGCATCATGTTATTGCGCTTTCTTCTTGTCTTCGAGATGACCGAGACGGGCCACCACGACGTAGAAGACCGGCACGAAGGCGACGCAGAGGATCGTCCCCGTGACCATGCCGCCGAAGACGCCGACGCCGATGGCGTTCTGGGCGCCGGAACCGGCCCCGTGGGCGTAGACGAGCGGCAGCACGCCGAGACCGAAGGCGAGCGACGTCATCAGAATCGGACGCAGGCGCAGACGCACGGCGTGCGTTGCGGCGTGCAGCGCATCCTCACCCTTTTCCATCAAATCCTTGGCGAATTCCACGATCAGAATGGCGTTCTTGCTCACCAGGCCGATCGTCGTCAGAAGACCCACTTGGAAGTAAATGTCGTTGTTCATGCCGAGCGCGTAGGTGAGCCCCAGGGCCCCGACCACGCCGCAGGGCACAACGAGCAGCACCGAAATCGGCACCGACCAGCTTTCGTACAAAGCCGCGAGACACAGGAAGACGACGAGCAGCGAAATCGCGTAGAGGGTCGGACCCTGCTTGCCGGTCTGTTCTTCCTGGTAGGAAACGCCGTTCCACGAAATTTCGTAGCCGACCGGCAGAACGCGCGCGGCGATTTCGCGGACGGCCTCCATGGCCTGACCCGAAGCGTAGCCCGGAGCGGGGTTGCCCTGGATGTTCACGGCAGCGAGACCGTTGAAGCGTTCCAGACGCGGGCTGCCGTATTCCCAGCTGATCGTCGAGAAGGCCGAGAACGGAACCATTTCACCCTTGTTGTTGCGCACGTGCCAGCGAAGAATGTCTTCCGGTTGCATGCGGGTGTCGATGTCGCCCTGCACCCAGACTTCCTTGATTCGACCGCGGTCGAGGAAGTCGTTCACGTAACTGCCCGCCATCGCGGTGGAAAGCGTGTTATTGACGGTCGCAATGTCGAGACCGAGCGCGGAGAGCTTCGCATAGTCAAAGCGGATGCGCATCTGGGCCGTATCGGCCATGCCGTTGTGGCGCACCTGACGCAGACGGGGATCCGCGTTGGCCTCCCGCAGGAAGTCGTTCATGACCTTCACGAGAGCGGCGTGTCCTTGACCGCTGCCGTCCTGGATGAAGAAGTCGAAACCGTCGGCCACGCCGAGTTCCGGCACGGCCGGAAGCGGGAAGACGAAGGTCTGACTGTCCTGGAATCGGGGATCCATCATCAGGGGCGGCTGCACGCGCGCCATGACCGCCTCGTAGGACTGATCTTCATTGGGACGCTCTTCCCAGTCCTTGAGCTTCAAAAAGCCCATGGCCATGTTCGAGCCCGTACCCGCAAACGAGAAGCCGCGCACCGTGAAGACCGAGGAAAGGGTCTTGTCCTGTTCCGATTCCTTCAGGAACGCTTCGATGTTGCGAAGCGACCGGTCGGTTCGTTCCATGGACGCGCCGTCGGGCAGCTGCGTCTGCATGAGAAGAACGCCCTGGTCTTCACTCGGCATGAAGCCCGTGGGCAACTTCACGAAACCGAGCACCATGGCGCCGACCACGACGAGGTAGGCGGCCCCCATGATGAGCTTGGCATTGAGCGAATGGCCCACAAAACCCGTCACGGCGTCGGTGAAGCTCTGGAAACCGCGGTTGAACCACCCGAAGAAACCGCTCTTGGCGGCGTGCTCTTCATGGTCGATCGGCTTCAGGATCTTCGAGCAGAGCATCGGCGTGAGGGTCAAAGCCACCACGACGGAGAGCACCATGGCCGAAACGATCGTGATCGAGAACTGACGATAGATCACGCCCGTGGAACCGCCGAAGAAGGCCATCGGAACGAACACGGCGGAAAGCACCATGGCGATGCCGATCAAAGCGCCCTGAATCTGTCCCATGGACTTGATCGTCGCGTCGCGCGGTGAAGATCCGTCCTCGCGCATCACGCGCTCCACGTTTTCCACCACCACGATGGCGTCGTCCACCAATAGCCCGATGGCCAACACCATGGCGAACATCGTCAGCATGTTGATGGAGAAGCCCGCCGCCGCCAGCACGGCGAAGGTGCCGAGCAGAACGACCGGCACGGCGATCGTCGGAATGAGCGTGGCGCGCCAGTTCTGCAGGAAGAGGAACATCACGATAACGACGAGCACGATGGCTTCGACGAGGGTCTTCACCACTTCATGCAGAGCGGCCCGCACAAAAGGCGTCGTATCGAACGGAATGACCACGTCCACGCCTTCCGGGAAGGTCGGACGAAGTTCCTCCACGCGGTTCATGACGGCTTCGGCCGTGCTCAGCGCGTTCGCGCCGGACGCGAGCTTGATGGCCATGCCGGAGGAAGCCTTTCCTTCGTAAGTGCCGAGAGCGGTGTAGCTCTGCAGGCCGATCTCCACGCGGGCGACGTCGCCCAAGCGAACTTCCGAACCGTCCTCCTGCACCTTGAGGAAGATGTTGCGGAATTCTTCCGGCGTCTGCAGAAGGCTCGCCGAGGAAACCGTCACCGAGTACTGCTGCTTGCCGTCGGTCGGCTGCTGCGCGAGACCGCCGGTCGAAATCTGCGCGTTCTGCGCGCTGATCGCCGCTTCAATGTCGGAAGGATTGAGCGCGTATTCGACGAGCTTTTCCGGGTTGAGCCAGATGCGCATGGCGTAGGAAGCGCCGAACACCTGCGCTTCACCGACGCCGGGAACGCGCGAGAGCGGCTCTTGCATGCTCGACACCAGGAAGTCGCCGAGGTCGCCCGCCGAGAGCTTGCCGTCGGTGCTGATGAAGCCCACCACCATCAGGAAGTTGGCGGAGGTCTTTTCAATTTTCACGCCGAGCTGCTGCACGACCTGCGGCAGCGTCGACAAGGCGGTCTGAATCTTGTTTTGGACCTGCACCTGCGCCATGTCGGGGTTCGTGCCGGCTTCGAAGGTCACGGTGATACTCACGCGGCCCGAGGAGTCGGAGGTCGACGACATGTAGAGGTAACCGTCCAGACCCGTCAGGTTCTGTTCGATCACCTGCGTCACGGTGTTTTCAATCGTTTCGGCCGAGGCCCCCGGATAGGTCGCCGAGATGGCCACCTGCGGCGGCGCGATCATCGGGTACTGACTCACGGGCAGATTGAAGATCGACAGGAGCCCGGCAAGCATGATGACGATGGCCACCACCCATGCGAACACCGGTCGGTCAATGAAAAAACGGGACAACATTTCTCAAGCCTCCCGGGAATCAGAAGAGAGCGCGGGTCGGCGTCATCTTCGAGCGGTCGAGTTCCTTGGGCGAGACGGTCGCACCGACGCGCACGCGCTGCATGCCTTCAAAGATCACCTTTTCTCCCTCGGAGAGACCGCTTCCGATCACCCAGGCCGTCCCGATCGTGCTGAGCGCCTCCACCATGCGCTGCTCAACCTTGTTGTCCTTCGTCACGACGTAAACGTAGGCATGGCCGAGGTGGTCGCGCATGACGCACTGCTGGTCGACCAGAATCGAATTCGGACGCACCCCTTCGGAGAGCTTGGCGCGCACGTACATGCCGGGCATGAGGAAGCGGTCCGGATTCGGGAAGACGGCACGAAGATTGACCGTGCCCATGGACTCGCTCACCGAGGCGTCCGTGAAGGTGAGCTTCCCTTCGTGCTCGTAGGTCGTGCCGTCGGAGAGGACGAGCTGCACGCGGGCGCTGCCGTCGGGGTTCGTCTTGAGCGTGCCGTTGGCGATTTCACGGCGAATGCGCATGAGATCTTCCGAGGTCTGCGTCACGTCGACGTAAATGGGATCGAGCTGATGCACCGTCGTCATCAGTCCCGTATAGGCCTGCATCAGGGCGCCCTCGGTCACTTCGGAGCGGGAGATGCGGCCCGAAATCGGGGAGCGGACCTTGGTGTAGTCGAGATTGATCTGCGCCGTACGGACGGCGGCCTTGCCCGAAAGCACGGCGGCCTCGGCCGTCTTCTTGGCGGCCTGCGCCGCGTCGTTGCTCTGTTCGGAAACCGCCTTGATCTTCACGAGTTCCGCCGAACGCTTGGCGTCGGCACGGGCCTGAACGAGCGTGGCCTGCGCCTGCGCGAGCTGCGCCTTGGCCGTTTCGAGCGCGGCCTTGTAGGTGGCGTCGTCAATCTGATAGAGGGGCTGACCTTCCTTCACTTCCGCGCCTTCTTCAAAAAGACGCTTCATCAGAATGCCGCTCACCTGGGGACGCACTTCCGCCACGCGATAAGCGTTCGTACGGCCGGAAAGAGTGCTTTCCATGGCCACGTCGGAAGCCTTGGTGGTGATGACGGTCACTTCCACGGCAGGAGCCGCCGCCTTTGCTGCGGCGGGCGCATCGGCCGCCTGGGGTTCCTGAGTGCCCGTCAAGAGAGCGCCCGTACCCAAAACGCACACCAGGGCCAACGCCAACTGGCTTTTCTTAGAGAACATAAGAGGCTTTTCCTTGTGTTTTTCTTGTCTACGAAATCTCAATACTGAATGAACGTTCAGTTTTTGAATGAGTGTTCAGTATTATCCACAAATTCTCCCCGCCTTTGGCAAGTTCTAGGTAAAAAACTTGTATCCTTTTCGGCGTTTTCCCACTAGAATGACTCGCCCTTCAAGGCTCTCCCCATCCCCACTCAGCCCGATGCTTCGTCATGGTTGAAACGCTTCACCTCCAATATTTTCTCGGAGCGCTCGTCTCCCTCATCGTCATCACGAATCCCCTCTCGAAGCTCCCGCTCTTTGTGAGTCTTACGCAGGGGATGTCCGAGGAACGGCGCCGACAGCAGGCCCTCTGGGCGGGCATTTACTCCGCCGCCATCATGCTCGTGAGCCTGCTCGGCGGGAACATGCTCCTCGCCTTCTTCGGGATCTCGTACGGCGCCATGCGTATCGCGGGCGGGCTCGTCGTCGCGATGATCGGCTATCAGATGCTCTTCGGCGGCAACACCCCCAACAACGCCCCGATCGTGCGGCGCGACAAGGACGACTACGCCTTCTTTCCGATCGCCATGCCCGGCATCGCGGGTCCGGGGACCATCGCCGTCGTGATCGGCTTTTCCACGGAAATCGCCGAACTCAAGGACTACGTGGACCTCGCCGTCGCCTTGGGCTGGACGGCCGCGGCCATCATCGTCACGGCATCGGCCTCCTGGGCCGTCATGCGCTACTCCGATCTCCTCACGCGCCGACTCGGCCCCTCGGGCACGCTTGTGCTCGGCAAGCTCATGGGCTTCATCCTCATCTGCATCGGCGTGCAGTTCGTGGGTTCGGGCATCCGAACCTTCATGGCGGGCGCCTGAGACGCCCATGAAAAAGGGAGCCCGAAGGCTCCCCTGAGGCATGGGGCGCAACGCGCCGAACGGCCTCCTTATTCCGTCGTCACGCTCTTGGCGAGGTTGCGGGGCTTGTCGACGTCGGTTCCGCGCTGCAACGCCGTGTGATAGGCGAGAAGCTGCAGCGGCACGACGTGGAGAACCGGCGAGAGGCGGCCGTAGTTTTCCGGAAGACGAATGACGTGCACGCCCTCCTTGGCCTCGATCTGCGAATCGCCGTCGGCGAAGACGTAGAGTTCCCCGCCGCGCGCACGCACTTCCTGCATGTTGCTCTTGAGCTTTTCAAGCAGTTCGTCGTTGGGCGCCACCGTCACGACGGGCATTTCCTTGTCGACGAGCGCGAGCGGCCCGTGCTTGAGTTCGCCCGCGGGATAGGCTTCCGCGTGGATGTAACTGATTTCCTTGAGCTTGAGCGCGCCCTCAAGCGCGATCGGATAGTGCATGCCGCGCCCGAGGAAGAGAGCGTGGGGCTTGGAGGCGAAATGTTCCGCCCAAGCCATCACCTGCGGTTCGAGGGCGAGCACCGCGCCGAGCGCCGTCGGAATGTGGCGCAAACGCTTCAGTTCCGCATCCTCCGTCTCGGCGTCGAGACGGCCGTTCACCTTGGCGAGCGTGAGGGCGAGCAGATAGAGCGCCGTCAACTGCGTCGTGAAGGCCTTGGTCGAAGCGACGCCCACTTCCACGCCCGCGCGCGTCACGTAGGCGAGTTCGCACTCGGTGACCATCATGGAGGTGGCCACGTTGCAGATGGTGAGGGTCTTCTTCATGCCGAGTTCGTCGCGGGCGTGCCGCAGAGCGGCGAGCGTGTCCGCGGTCTCGCCCGACTGCGAAATCGTCACGACGAGCGTGTCGGGATCGGGCACCGAAGGACGATAGCGGTATTCGCTCGCGATTTCGACGTCGCAGGGAAGCTGCGCGAGCTCTTCGATCCAGTACTTGGCCGTGAGCGCCGCATAGTAGGACGTGCCGCAGGCAAGAAACAGGAGTCGGCGGACTTCGGGGAAGATCGCCTCGGCCTTTTCGCCGAAAAGACGCGGCGTCACGCCCATCACGCCTTCGAGCGTGTCGGCGATGGCGCGCGGCTGCTCGAAGATTTCCTTCTGCATGTAATGACGATAGGGCCCGAGCTCCACGGCGCCCGAGTAGGCATGCACGACCTTGACCGGACGGTCGGCGGGCGCGTAGCCGCCCTCTTCCGTACGGCGGAAGACCCGCCAGGAGTCGATCGTGATTTCGCCCACGTCGCCCTCTTCGAGGTAGACGAAGCGGTCCGTGATGCCGGCGACGGCCATGGCGTCCGAAGCGGCGAAGTTTTCCCCTTCTCCGAGCCCGAGCACCAGGGGCGAACCCTGACGGGCCACGACGACGTGACCGGGTTCCTTGGCGTCGATCACGGCGATGGCGTAGCTGCCGCGCAGCTGCGGCAGGGCGGCCATCACGCCGTCGAGAAGCGAGGAAGCCGACTTCACCTTCTCGTGAATGTAGTGCGTCAGGACCTCGGTATCGGTCTGACTCTGAAATTCGTAGCCCTTTTCGAGGAGTTCCGCGCGCAGTTCTTCGTAATTCTCGATGATGCCGTTGTGAACGAGCGCGATGCGGTTTCCGGAAAAATGCGGATGCGCGTTGCAGACGGCGGGCGCGCCGTGCGTCGCCCAACGCGTGTGCGCGATCCCCGTGGTGCCCGTGAGCGCTTCCTTGCGGATCTGTTCGCTGAGTTCCTTCACGCGGGCCACGCTGCGGGCGCGCCGCAGACCGCCTTCGTGGAGAACGGCCACGCCGCAGGAGTCGTAGCCGCGGTATTCCAAACGGCGAAGCCCTTCCACGAGCGTGGGAACGATGTCGCGGCGACTCGCCGCAGCCACAATGCCGCACATAATTTCTTCTCCTTAGTGTTTTTTTGTCGGGCGCACCCAGTGCTCCACCGTCATCTGTTTCGCTCGGGAAAGCGTGAGCTTTCCTTCGGGCGCATTGCGGGTGAGCGTCGTCCCGGCCCCGAGCGTCGCCCCGGCACCCACCGTGACGGGGGCCACAAGCTGCGTGTCCGAACCGATGAAGGCGTCGTCGCCGATCACGGTTTTGAATTTGTTGACCCCGTCGTAATTGCAGGTGATCGTTCCCGCGCCGATGTTCACGCGCGCGCCCACTTCGGCGTCTCCCACGTAGGAGAGGTGATTGATCTTGCTCTGCGAGCCGACGGAAGACTTCTTGATTTCCACGAAGTTGCCGATGTGATTTTCCCCGGCCAACTTCGCGCCCGGGCGAAGCCGGCTGTAGGGACCGATGCGGGAGTCTTCGCCCACTTCGGCGCCGTCGCTGTGCGTGAAGGGAAGAATCTCCGTCCCGCGGCGCACAACCGTGTCCTTGAGGACGCAATAGGCGCCCACGCGAACCTTGTCTTCGAGCACGACGTCACCCTCGAACACGCAACCGACGTCGATTTCCACGTCGCGGCCGCAGGTGAGGCGTCCGCGGATGTCGATGCGTTCGGGATCGAGGAGCGTCACCCCGTCTTCAAGGAGCTGATGCGCCTGCGCGCGCTGCCACATGCGTTCGAGTCGGGCGAGCTGAACCTTGGAGTTCACGCCCTCCACTTCATAGACGTGGCGAGGATGAACGGTGGAGATCGTGGCGTTTTCCGCCGCGGCGAGCCCGATCACGTCCGTCAGATAGTATTCGCCCTGGGCGTTCTCGTTGGAGAGGTTCGAGAGCCAGCGCTCGAGACGGTCGGTCGGAAGCACCATGATGCCCGTGTTCACCTCGCGGATAGCCTTTTCCTGAACCGTGGCATCCTTTTCCTCCACGATGGCCGTGACGCGCCCGAATTCGTCGCGCACGATGCGGCCGTATCCCGTCGGATCGGGAAGCTCCACCGTCAGCAGAACCAGGTCCTGTCCGGAAGCCTCTTCCTGCATCGCGGCGATCGTTTCACGCGAGAGAAGCGGCACGTCGCCGAGGCACACCAGCGTCTTCGGGTCGGAGGGATCCAGGCTGTCGAAAGCCACCTTGAGGGCGTGTCCGGTGCCGAGCTGCGGCTCCTGCAGTGCGAAGGTCACGTCGTCGCGCCCGCCGAAGCGGGCCCTCACGTCTTCGGCCCGATGTCCCACGACCACGACGCGGGGAGACGAGGAAAAACCGGACGTCGCTTCCAGCACGTGCTCGAGCATGGGACGGCCCGCGAGCGGCTGCAGGACCTTCGGCAATACGGAATGCATGCGCTTTCCCATGCCGGCGGCGAGAATCACGATGTTCATGAATAGCTCCGAAAACACCCTCGCGACCGCGCCGATCGGCGGCCGGGGGATCCGTTCTTGTGTCGGAAGGGCATTTTATCAGAGGGCGTCCCCGCACCCTTCTGGGCTTTCCGTGGGGTCATCCCTTGTTACAAAGGGTCCCTGAAAACGGAAAGACCCGGCGCCGAACGGGTCGGCTCCGGGTCCTTTGAAGGGAAAAAGCGTCAGGCTCAGGCCTTGCCGGACACGCCGGCGAGCAGCCAACCGCCTTCCTTGTTCACGGGCTTCGTGAGGATCCAATCGTCGTCGACGACTTCCTCTTCGCCGCTCACGGAGAGCTTGCCGGTGAAGTGCACGACGGCCACGTACTCATCGCCCTGCTGGGCGATGCCCACGAGCTGATTGTCGAGCTGCAGGACGGTCGTTTCGTAGTTCTGCGCACCGCGCTCGCGCAGGGCGTGCGTGATCTCGATGAAGAGATCCTGCGTCGTGAAGTCGGAGAGTTCGATCACGTTGCCCGTGTCCCAAGCCTTCTGGAACTTCACGAAGTTTTCCTTCGCCACGCGCAGGAAGGCTTCGCGGTCGAAGTCGTCGGGCGTGATGTCGGCCGTGCCGGCATCCGCGGCGACCGCCTCTTCGGGCGCAGCGCCGAAGCGGCCCGAGCGGAATTCATCCATCACGCTGCCGCGGCGAACGGGCTCTTCGCGCATCGGTTCGACGGGCGAGGAACGAAGGGGTTCGGCGGGGCGTTCGGGCTCGGCGGGACGCACGGGTTCGCGCGGCATTTCCACCGGCGCGCCGCGCACCGTCGCGGTCTTGCGGCCGAGGAAGGCGCCGAGCAGGAAACGGATGGAAGGCCACCACGGCGAGAATCGCCCCCATCACGAGGCTCGCCATTTCGGCGCCGCCGAGTCCGAGCATGGAGAGCAGGGCGGAGATCCCGAGGGCGGCGGCAAGGCCGGTGAGGACGCTTCGCATCATGGAGGGACGCTGCTGCGGAGCCTGCTGCGGGCGCGTCTGCTGTTGCTGCTGTTGCGGACGGGCCTGATTCGCACGCTGCTGCACCCCCGGCGCCGAGGGAGCGGCCTTTTGCGAGAAGGTCGGCGCGGAACGCCCGAAACTGCCGCCACCGCCGAAACGGCGGGCGGTCATCAGACCGAGACAAAGAACAAAAGCGGCCAGAAAGTTTTTCACGGTTCGGTTCACGTATCAGTAACGGTGAAGAAAGGGTCCGCCGAAGCGGACCGGGAATGCTGATGGTAAACGATCTCGTCGGCCCCGCCCGATCAGGAGGCCGAAGATTTCGTACCAATATGCAAAGCGCAGATGCCGAAGGTGAAGTTCTCGTAGGTCACCTCGGCAAACCCAGCCGCGCGCATCATGCCCGCGAAGGTTTCCTGATCGGGGTGCATGCGGATGGATTCGGCGAGATAGCGGTAGGAATCGGCGTCCCCCGCAATCATCTGGCCCAGGTGCGGCATGACGCTGAAGGAGTAAAAGTCGTAGAAGGGGCGAATGATCTTCCAGCAACGGGAGAATTCGAGCACGAGAAGGCGTCCGCCCGGCTTGAGGACGCGGTGCATTTCCGAGAGCGCCCGATCCTTGTGCGTCATATTGCGCACGCCGAACGAAACCGTCACCACGTCGAAGGTGTTGTCGGCGAAGGGAAGCGCTTCGGCGTCGGCCTCCACGACGGGCGAAGGCAGGCCCGCTTCTCGCAGGCGCTTGGCGCCGATGGCGAGCATTTCATGGTTGATGTCGCTCGCCGTCACGTTCCCCGCGCCCGCGCTCTTGGCGAACTTCAGGGCGAGGTCCCCCGTGCCGCTCGCGATGTCGAGCACCTTCATGCCCGGCTGCACCGCGGCGCGGCGCACGCAGACGAACTTCCACCAACGGTGAAAGCCCCAGCTGAGCACGTCGTTCATGACGTCGTATTTGGCGGCGACGCTGTCGAACACCTCGCGGACCTGATCGGCCTTCTTGTCTTCTTCGACGAGTTGGTAGCCGAAGTCAATCTTGTGGGAGGCGTTTTCCTCTTGGGGCTTTTCCGAAATCTTTTCGTTGGACATCTTCACTGGCTCTCAGGCGTGCGAACAGGTGTAACGGGGTTTGGGCTGGAAAGGCGCGTTGGCGGGGTCGTTCGGGTCGCGCGAAGCGCCCTTTTCCTTCAGAGCCCGGAGGTACTCCTCCCAAAGCCGGTCGTGTTCCGTCGCGAGGCGGCGCAGGTAATCCCAGCTGTAGAGACCGCTGTCGTGACCGTCGGAAAAAACGAGCTTCAGGGCGTAGAGTCCCACCGGTTCAACTCCTTCGATGCGGACGTCGGCCTTGCCGACCTGCAGCACGGCCTCGTCGGGGGTATGTCCCTGGACCTCGGCCGAAGGGGAATGGACACGAAGAAATTCAGCGCTCAGTACGACCGGCGCTTCGCCTGGATAGGTCAACTCCACCCGGGTCCCGTTCTGGGAGACCGTTACGGATTCGGGAACCAGCATGCTTTCACCCCGCTAAAAAAACAAAAACCCGACACCGCACTCGGCGCCGGGACAGCTTCTTCGAATCAGAACTCGAGACGGATCGAAATGGTCCCCACGACAGGAATCGAACCTGTAACGCGGCCTTCGGAGGGCCGCATGATATCCATTTCACCACGTGGAGAGGAGGTGAATTATAGCGAAAAGTCCTCTTTCGACGCAAAATTTTCCGACCTTTGTTCCCACGACAAGAATCAACCACCTAACGTGAAACCCGTCACGCGGCCCTCGGATCCTTTCCGCCGATCAGACCTCCGCGGGATCCACTTCCAAGGTCCACTGCACCCCCGCGGGCGCGCGGAAAGTCGACTGCCAGGCGCGAAGGAAGCGGTTGAGGGCCGGTCGGTCGTCGCACTCGACGAGAAGCTGCGCGCGCTCCAATTCCTTAAGACGCACGATGTTCATGGGAACCGGATCGTAGATGCGCACTGCGTCCCCCTCGAGAGCGTGGCCCGCTTCAGCCACATCTTCGAGGAATCGAAGCGACTGCGCGAGCGTGGGCGCCTGCGCCGTAAGGAGCGCCTGGTGCGTGAAGGGCACGAGAAAGTTCTCCCGACGCACGTCGAGGAGCGCATCGGCAAACAATCGGTAGTCCTGCTTTGCGAGCGCCTCGAAGAAGGGATCCGTCGCAAAGCGCGTCTGAATCACCACGCGGCCGGCTTCGCCGTGGCGCCCGGCGCGGCCGGCCACCTGCATGAGCGTCGCAAAGAGCATTTCCCTAGCGCGCGTCGCGGGACTCAGAAGCTGAGCGTCGGCGTTGAGGATCACGACGAGTCCCACGTTGCGAAAGTCGTGTCCCTTGGCGACCATCTGCGTTCCGACGAGAATGTCCACCTCGCCCGCATGCACCTTGGCGAAGGCTTCTTCGGCCTCGTGCTTTCGCGAGACGCTGTCGCGGTCGATGCGAAGGACGCGCTTTCCGGGAAAGCGGATCTCCAGCTCTTCGAAGATTCTCTCCGTCCCGCTGCCCCGGGGCAGGATGTCGACGTTTCCGCAGACGGGACAGGCTTCGGGAACCTTGCTGCGCCAACCGCAGTGGTGACAGACGAGCGAGCGGTCGCTCTTGTGAAAGACCGTGAAGGTGGAGCAGTGCCGGCAGGAACTCACCCAATTGCAGCTCGGACAGCTCAAAACCTGCGCATAGCCGCGGCGGTTGATGAAGACGAGCACCTGCCGCCCCGCCTCGAGCACCTTCGTCATGGCGGAGACGGTGAAGTCGGTGAGCGAACGGCGGGATCCCTTCTCCGGCGGATCCGTGAGCGTAACCTCGGGCAGCACGGCGCGACCCGACGCGCGGTGCGCCATGGTGAGAAGCTTGTACTGTCCCGCCGAAGCCTTCATCCACGATTCGAGCGAAGGCGTGGCGGAACCGAGCAGTACGGGGACGTCGTTGGCCTTTCCCCGCCAGACGGCGAGGTCCCGCGCGGAAAACCGCAGTCCGTCCCCCGCCTTGTAGGAGCCGTCGTGCTCCTCGTCCACGATCACGAGGGCGAGATGTTTGAAGCTCGCAAAGACGGCGGTGCGGGTGCCCACGAGAATGTCGGCCCGCCCTTCGTGGACGGCCAGCCAGTTTCGCGCCCGCTCTCCGTCGGAGAGTTCGGAGTGCAAAACGGCCACGGTTCTCTCGGGAAAGCGGCTCCGAATCCGGTCCACCGACTGCGGCGTCAGATTGATTTCGGGGACGAGAAAGAGAATCTGGCCGTCCGCTTTGCGGCGAAGCGTCTCCTCCATCCATCGCAGGTACACCTCGGTTTTACCCGATCCCGTCACGCCGAAGAGAAGGAAAGTTTTAAAGTGCTCGGCCCGATTCAGTTCGTCGAGCACCGTTTTCTGCTCGTCGTTCAATTCCGGCACATCCACCGGCCGACCGCCGCTCTCGAGGGGCTTTCTCATCCGTTCCATCACGGCGGCCTGTCGCTTCCCCGGCGCGCGCTTCAGGAAAAGAGGCAGTCCCGAGAGCGCGGCCTCCCCCCAGGAGCGCTGATAGTAGCCCGCCGCAAAACGCGTGAGGCGTAGCCATTCGCTGGGCAGGGGAGGAATGTCGTTCAGGACGGCCGTGACGCTGCGCAGACGATTCTGCGCAATCTCCGACCCCCGCACGAGGTTTACGACGATCCCGACCACGCGGCGTCTGCCGAGCGTGACGAGCACTCGGTCTCCGAGCGCGACGAGCATGTCCTCGGGAACCTTGTAGTCGAGTTCCCCGAGGGTGGGCACGTCGACGATCACCTTGGCGATCAGGTCGTTGCTTTTCATGGCTCCTCAGCGGTTGTGGATAACTTTGTGGATTAAGAGGATTTCGACGAACTTCCTTTTCCGGTCAGAACCTGTGAAACACCAAGGTGTTTCACAGAGGCACATCAAACCTCTTAGCTTCTGCCGCAATGAATAGAGGAAGATGAAAAAAGGACGAGAAGATAACTCCCGCCCTTTTTTCTTCATTTGTCAACTCTTTTCGACCCCTGTGCAAAACTCCGTTCGCCGAGGTTCGCGGCAAAAGAATCGACGGATATTATCCGTGATAACGGCGGCTGTATTCATGCACTTCGTCCGCTACGATCTGCACGCTCTCGACCGGAGTGAACTGATTGATGCCGTGGCCGAGGTTGAAGACGTGGCCGCCCGCGCCCACTTCGCCGTAGCCGTCGAGCACGCGGCGCACTTCGCGGCGGATGGCTTCTTCACTGCCGAAGAGCACGAAGGGATCGAGATTGCCCTGCAGGGCGACGCGGTCTCCGACGACGCGGCGGGCGCGCGAGATGTTCGTTGTCCAATCGAGACCGACGGCATCGCAGCCGATCGAGGCGATGTCTTCGAGCCATTCGCCGCCGCCCTTCGTAAAGACGATGCTCGGCACGCGGGCGCCGTCGTTTTCCTTGATGAGCGCGTCGACGACCTTCTTCGTGTAGCGAAGCGAGAAGCGCTGGAAATCACCGTCGGCGAGCATGCCGCCCCAGGTGTCGAAGATCTGAACGGCCTGCGCCCCGGCCTTGATCTGGGCGTTGAGGTAGACGGTGACCGCTTCGGCGTTCACTTCAAGGATCTTCTCGAAGAGATCGGGACGACGGTACATCATCGTCTTGACGGTGCGAAAGTCGCGGCTGCCGCGACCCTCCACCATGTAGCAGGCGAGGGTGAAGGGAGAGCCGGAGAAACCGATGAGCGGCACGCGGTTATTGAGTGCGCGGCGAATGCTCGTAACGGCGTCGGTGACGTAGCGCAGTTCCCCGGCAGGGTCGGGCACGTAGAGATTGCGCACGGCCTCTTCCGTCTGGACGGGACGCTCGAAGACGGGGCCTTCCCCCTGACGGAAGGAGAGGCCGAGGCCCATGGCGTCGGGAATCGTCAGAATGTCGGAAAAGAGGATGGCCGCGTCGAGACCATAGCGATCAATCGGCTGCAGCGTGACTTCCGTCGCGTAGTCGGGGTTCTTGGCAAGTCCCATGAAGCTGCCCGCACGCGCACGGGTTTCGCAGTATTCGGGCAGATAACGGCCCGCCTGGCGCATGAGCCAAAGGGGCGTAAAATCGGTCTTTTCGCGACGAAGCGCACGCAGGAAGCAGTCGTTGATCGGTTGCATGATGAAATTAGGAAGAAGGATAGAAAAATGAAGGAAAACCTCGATACGCCGGCCGGCAACGCCCCCTGGGTGCAACGAAAAGACGCGCAAACCTTCGTTTTATCGCTTCACGTGCAGCCCGGTGCGAAACGCACCGCGGTGGTCGGTCTGTACGGCGAAAAACTCAAGATCGCACTGGCTGCGCCGCCCGTGGACGGAAAGGCCAATCAGGTGCTCGTGCAGTTTCTCGCCAAGTCTCTCGGCATCGCCAAGTCCGGCGTCACGCTGATCGCGGGCGAAACCAGCCGGGAGAAACGCGTCGCGGTACGCTGCGGCGAAAACGCTCTGGCCGCCCTCGCCGTCAAAGCCAAGTGACAGAAAAGAGGCTTCCGCCCCGAGGGGAAGAAGCCTCCGCAGTCAAACGAAATCCGTTGCGGTTCAGCGAACAACCAGAACCGGGCGGTCCGCCTGATGAAGAACCTTCTGCGTTTCGCTGCCGAGAAGAAGCGAACCGAAGGAGCCCAAGCCGCGGCTCGCCATGACGATGTAGTCCACATCGAGGCGATGCGCGCACTCGAGAATGCCTTCCCAAACCGTACCGGCGTGTTCCGCCACGATTTCGCATTCCACGCCGCCCTCGCGGGCCTTATCGGAGATCTTCGTCAGACGCTCGCGAACCGCGGGATCTTCACATTCGAAGCCGCCGGCGGGAGGAGGAGCGACAACGACGGTCACGCCGACGAGGGAACCGCCCAACGCCTTGGCAAGTTTGACGGCCGTATCGACGGCCTGCTCACTCAAATTAGAACCGTCCGTCGTTACCAATACCTTAACATCGCTCATTTTTGCCTCTCCATTCAGTGTTGCGGAAACCCGCACGTCATACCCGTAATCCTACCGCAAATCGACCGTGCGTCCGAAAAAAAAACGGAGTCCATCCCTTTCGGGAGAACTCCGTTTTTCCGATCGAGCGCCCTCGATCAATGATGCTGGCGCTGACGAATCTTCTTGATCGCCGCCAACTGAGCCGCCATGGCGGACATTTCGGCTTCGAGTTTGGCAATCGCGAGTTCACCGGTAACCTGAGCACGTTGCGCGCGGGCTTCTTCGAGCGCCTTCGCAGCCTTGGCCTCGTCGAGGTCCTTGGTACGAATCGCCGTATCGGCCAACACCGTCACGTGATGCGGTTGCACTTCCAGAACACCGCCCGCAACAAACACTTCTTCAACCTCCTTGCCCGTACGGATACGGACGAAGCCGGGCTTCACAAGCGTAATGAGCGGAAGGTGTCCGGGCAGAATCCCCAATTCGCCAGACTTACCGGGCAGCGAGACGAACTCAGCTTCACCGGAGAAAATGCTTTCTTCGGCGCTGACGACGTCGACTTTAAGAGTAGCCATACATGTTGCTCCGTTTGTCGGGCGCTTATGCGGGCCGATTGCTCGGCCCGACAAGCATTACTTGAGAGTCTTGGCCTTTTCGAAGGCTTCGTCGATGGTACCGACCATGTAGAAAGCCTGTTCGGGAAGCTCGTCGCATTCGCCGTCGACGATCATCTTGAAGCCGCGGATCGTTTCCTTAAGGGGAACGTACTTGCCCGGGGCGCCGGTAAAGACTTCGGCAACGTGGAAGGGCTGCGACAGGAAGCGCTGGATCTTACGGGCGCGCATAACCGTCATCTTGTCTTCCGGAGCGAGTTCGTCCATACCGAGAATGGCGATGATGTCGCGGAGTTCCTTGTAGCGCTGCAGAGTTTCCTGAACGCGGCGGCAAACCTTGTAGTGTTCTTCGCCGATGATGTTCGGGTCAACCTGACGGCTCGTGGAGTCGAGCGGGTCCACGGCGGGGTAAATGCCGAGGGCCGCGATGTCACGCGACAGAACGACCGTGGCGTCCAAGTGGCCGAAGGTCGTCGCAGGCGACGGGTCGGTCAAGTCGTCGGCAGGCACGTACACGGCCTGAATCGACGTAATGGAGCCGGTCTTCGTCGACGCGATGCGTTCCTGCAGCTTACCCATTTCTTCGGCCAGCGTCGGCTGGTAGCCCACGGCGGACGGCATAC